>BNJT01001392.1_pt1 | contig 129089 bp, 242 predicted proteins | sample 8540491 | NCBI WGS metagenome assembly BNJT01 (sample SAMD00202455, study PRJDB9452) | human saliva metagenome | host: Homo sapiens | reverse complement strand
CTCAGTTAGATGGGGTTAAACTCAAATGTAAAGTTTAAGTTTTCTAACGGAGGTTTCAAAATGAAAGGTAAAAAGCAAAATATATAAAATTGAAGTAGGTTTGGTAGCTATAGACTTGGTGATGTATACACTGTTGGCAGTATCGCTAATTAATGGGGGTATACTCAAAATACTTCAGCATCAATTTAACAACAGTTGTGCTGGCTGTATTGTGGATAAGTTGGGTATCAGCTTGTATTGGGGTTTTTAATCACTTAGAAGAAAAACAACAGTGAGCGATAAGATGTCAGCAATTACTAGTTTGGGTGCTTGCATTGGATCAAATTTCTTAGCTCTATTGGTTGTTTTCCTGATGAAGGCAATATTTGTAACAATGGGCACGGTTGGTGTAAGTGTGATGGCAAGTATAGTAGTTGCCCTCTATGTAATCTCTGCAGTATCTAGAACAATGTATCTTGGAAAATATCGGAAGGTAGTGAAATGAGAGTAGCTCATAAAAATGATATTGAAAAATGAATCTAAGGGAGATAGAGTCTGAGACTTTATCTCCTAAAAAGTATTTTAGAAATAATCTCCCTTTAGAAAGTGAGAAAGTGGAGAGTCTTGAAGGTGTGATGGTCGGAGCTGATGGTGGTTATTACCTCATTGATGGTGGTAGTCAGTTTGGCGATTTCGACTCTTTGCCTTTTTAAATAAAAAGAAATCCCTTTATTTAAGCAGGTTTTGACTTTCTGTTTTAATGTAAAGGACTTGTGCAGAAGTTTAGCAGGTTCTGTAGAGGAAGTTGAGGAGGGGACGTCTTTCTGGGTATGGGAATCATTTGAAGATGATGGTTCGATTGGTTCTGACCTTGTTTTGTTAATTGATGGGCAGAAGGTAATAGTAAACCGATAATGGCGGTGAGGTTGTTATTGGAAGGTCTCAGTCAGAATGCTGATGTGATTGTGAAGAATAAAAACTATTAGCCGACGTCATGCTCTTTTGAAAAGAGTAGATGGCAGTTGGTTATTTGGAGACTTGGGTAGTTCAAATGGTTCTTGGGGTGAATGGAGTTGCAGTAAAGGCAGGGTATGTAGTTCTAAAATGCTGGGGACGAGATTGTTATAGGAAATGAGAAAATAAGAGTAGTTGAGGTTTAAAAATGGTAGAAGAGAAAGTTATAATGGCAGAGAGGAAACAGCAGAGTTAATCAAAGACATTATAAATAAGGCAGATGGCTTTACAGATGCAGTTATTTGTGGTTCAATGGAAGCATCAAGAAGGTGTGCTACATTGTTTGAAATAGACGAACAGGAAGAATGTCGGATGCATCTCCTTTGGGGATGTTGAGAAATATAAAAAGGGAATAAAGTATATTGTAGTTGAGGTTCAACCAGAAGAAGACTCCCACAAGAGAGGGTATAACCCTCACTTATTGAAGACCCAGAAAAACTATACTCACAAAATTGTGGGTATCAAATAAGGGGCACGATATTCAAATAATCAAGTTGAGAGAAGAAGGGAGGATATAATAGAGGAAGCTAATATTTCAACAATACATAAGGAAAAATACAGTTTCAATATCTGTTAACAATAAGATAATAAATAGTATGGGAGAAATAGAAGCTTTTAATGGGTGTATTATCAAGTATTAAAAGCTACCTAGACTACAAAGAAGGATATAGGTGGGTTGTGGACTTTAGAAACGCTTTTAGTCCCAGAAGTACGAGAGCTGATGGAGAGTACTGATGAGATGATTGCTCGCTTAAGAAGTGAGTGCCAAGAATTACAAGACTACATAAAAAGTTCTAGCGGGAAAGAAGGAAAGGGTATGCTGTTAATGAGAATGTTTGAAGAAGTTTTTCAAGAAATAGATAAAAGGGTTGAAGAAGGAAATAATGAGCTACCCCTTTAATTAAGCATAATGGTTTTGTAAAGCACGACGAGTATTTTTCTATTTGTGGAAGCTCATGGTGGGAAGGCAAGGTCTTGCTACCCATCTGTAAGAAGGGTATAGAAGAGGGTAAGAGAGGATTTTCAACTGCTGGTTCAAAAGAAAAGTCCTCAGATACAAACAGTAAGTTTCATTGCTAAGGAGATGGGAGTTCCTCTTCATGCACATACACCCTCAAGGAGAATTGGGATACGAGATTGAGAAGGCTTTGGCTAATGGTTGTGAACTATTCCAGCATAGGGCAGGGTACAACAATGTAATCATCAAAAAGGGCTAGAGATGACGCTAAAGAGAATGATTTCTGGAAATACCATTTGGGGATGGAGTGTTGGGAGGCTGTTTACCAGACTGCCACACAGGTTCGTTCCTTGGTTGGTAGAGATGATATAAAGCGAATAGTACCGCCCATTGGCAGTGGAATGTCATGTTGTGGAGTCCTTTGGGGTATGCTTAGGTATGAGATAGACTTGCCAGTTCTGGAATACAGGTAGGAGCTGATTTCAGGAAGAGATTTGAAAAGTATGCACCAGAGGGTTGGGAGTTGATGCTCGAAGTAGAGAAAGAGGGTACGATTACCACGAATATGCTCCTAATTTAATTCGATATGCTGATGGTGATTTAATCTCTAGACCCTATTTATGAGGCTAAATGTTTACCTTATGTGAACTTTGGTGAGGGAGATTTGCTTTTGGTCTGTTGGAATAAGAGATGGAATCAATTCGGAGAATAGCAAGGAATTCTAGATTCTAAGGAAAAATAGGAGATCGGTAAGGAACGACATATTATGGAGAGAAAGAAGAAGAATTTGTGTGGTTTGCCTTGGACATTCACTAAATACCAGTTTACAAAAAGATAAGTTCACGATTGAAAGTGGCTTGTTTACTAAGGTCGAAGACGACGTAAGACTACAGGATAACTGATATTACCTTAAAGCAAACATTTATACAGAGAGTATTTGCATTGGTAGTATAATTTGTAGCAGTTCAGATAGAACATTAGGTGACTTTACACTCAAAACATCAAAACTCAAGGGAAGTTAAAGAAACTTTATCAGACCTAATCGAAAGGGCTAGAAAAAGAGAACAGAGTTTTCTCTCGAGAAGATCTAGGGTATGGCGATTCAGACTATGATGTTGACAATAATTAAAAACTTGAAAGTGTTTAGAAGTTAAGACATTGTTTTGACTTCTTTTTATTTGGAGTTTCGAGGAGAAGAAAAAGTATATTAGATAATTGAAAGGAAATCGAGTTGAGGTTTTAAAGTGAAAATAAGAGCTTTATCAGACATTGGAACAGTTAGAAAAGAAAATCAAGACAACTACTATGTGGGGTAGGTTTATGTTGAATGGGGAGGAAGTTAGTGTAGCTTGTGTTTGTGATGGAATGGGTGACTTGCTGATGGAGAGATTGCAAGTTCAATGGTTATTGATGCTTTGAAAGGAGCATTAACTCAAACATTACTCAAGAAGAGATTATTGAAGCATTGTATGGTGCAAACAACTCTGTTTATATGCTCTCAACCTTTAAGAAGAAAATGATGGGTACGACTTGTACTTTTATTTGTTGTGGAAGAGATGGTTATTGGGGTGTGTATATTGAGATAGCCGATGTTACCAGTTAACTAGTTCAGGTTTGAAACAATTAACTAATGACCATACAGCCTTGAAAAAGTATGGAATTGAAAAGGGGACTCAGGGTACATCAAATATAGAAGTAAATTAACAAAAATGTATTGGTGCAGTTCAGAATGTAACTTTTGACAGGTTTTCAGGAAAATATGATAAAGGTAAGAATAGCTTTATCCTTTGCTCAGATGGTTTTTGGCATTATTTTTGAAGAATCCAATCTAAGCCTAGAAAACAAAGAAGATTTGGGTATGGCTATAGATTACCGCATTGAAAAAGGGCGAGACGGACAACATTACTGTAGTTGTAGTAGATGTAGAGAGGTAGTAGGTATGAAGAGAAAACTCCCAAACAAGGGGGATTTAATTCTAAATGGAAAATATGAGATTGTGAAATTAATCCACAATAAGGGTATGTCTAATGTTTACTTGGTTATGAATCGAAGCTAAATGTTACTCGTTGCTTAAAGGAGATTAAACGACCAAATGCAGAGAGCGAATATAGAAGTAAAAAGACTACTGTAAGGCTGTTCAAGAGTATGACTTTTAACTTCAGAAAGCTCAATAATGACTAAGTTGAATCACCCAGCTATTCCAAGAATATCGGACATCTTTGAAGAGGGGGTTCTGTATTTATACTAATGGACTATATCGAAGGTGTAAGTCTTAGGGCAATGCAGGAGAAGAGAGGACCTTTTTCTCAGAAGGAAGTTATCTACCTTGGAAAAGAGATATGTAAGGTGATGATGTATCTTCATTCTAAGACACCTAAAAGACCCTTTGTTTTATAGAGACTTGAAACCAGATAACATAATGATTCAAAGTATTCAAGATGGTAATCAGGTTAAAATATTGATTTTGGAACAAGTAAGTTCCTGAAAACAGATCATGAGAAAAATAGAACAAAAGTTGGGTACAAGGGGTTTTGCAGCTCCAGAGATGTATGATTCTGAGGCTTTTATGTGATTTGAGGTCAGATATCTTTTCTTTGGAAGAGTATTGATAAGCTTGTTAACTGGTTTTCCATTAAGTGATATAAAGAAAGATGAAGATATTCGTAAATTAGATATTGCCAAACTTTCACCAGGAGTAAGTAGGGGTTTGGTAGCAATAATCGATAAGTGTTGTGAAGTAAACCCCTAAAGACAGATATGATGACTCTCGGCTGTTTTCTATGCTCTGAACAACTATGAGAAAGAGGATATAGAGTACTTGAGGAAAGCAAAAAGAAAGATTAAAACTGTCTTTGCTTTTTAGAAATAATAGGAATAATGTTAGTGGGTATACTCATTTATTCCTAGATATCTGTCGATGGTTGAGAACAATAGGATTTATGAAGAAAGTATTGCAGTAGCTCAGAAGTCTGAAAAAGTTGAAGATTGGGAACGAGCAGTGAGCTTGAAACCAGAGAAACTCAATGCTTATTTGGGTTTAATTGAGGCTATAAAGACTGATGGTAAGTTTTCTAAGGATGAGGAAGAATTTTACTAAACAAATTAAGTCCAATCTCCACAACTTTAGTAGGTACAAAGACTACGGTAAAGTAGCATACGAAGTGGGTAAACTTTACTGGTTCTATTACCCAGAAGATAAGAGTGCTGGAGATAGCACTCAGCAAATGGTTTAAGGACGCTGAAGCCAGTGGGTATAAAGCTGAACAAGCCAACACACTACATAACATTGGAGAGTTTAAGAAAAAGATTGTCACTGCAATAGCTGAATCTTCTGATGATGGAATGTATATTAAGTTTTGGAATAATCTGTTAAAAGCGAAGAAGAACGAGACAGGTGAATTGGTTGAGTTGCAGTTGAACGAGGAAATTATAAATGCGATAGAGGAATACGGTCATCGATTAAAAGGTTGATGGTGTATCTAAAAAGGATATGATTGCTGAGATTGAAAATGTTCAGTCCTTTTATAAAAACTCTAATCCAAGTGAGAGCTTGAAGAAATGATATGAAGAACTTAATAAGAAAGCTGATGAGAGTAGGAAGATTGTAGATGAGTTATTTGCAAAGGGTGGTGAGAAGTAGTGTACGAGTTAATAAGTAATGTTGTAATAAGTATAGGTATCCTTTGCATTGTATTGGCTCTTGTTCTATCATTTGTATTCAAGGTGGGTACGCTAATTAATGAGGTATCAGGAAGAAGGGCGAGGAAGCAGATAAAAAGAGCTGAAGGAGATGGGTGTAGCCTCAGGTTTCTTAAAACAGAGTTCAGGGTTAATGGACTTTGAGGGGTTTGAAACTGTTGGTGATTTGTCTGCAAGTATGATTTCAGAGGTGAATGTTGAGGATAGAGTACTTAAGAGTGATGAGGAATATAAAAAGTGTAGTCGGAGGAGAGGCTATTCCAGAAGTTATTGAAACAGCTAAAAAGATAAGCACAAGTGGATTTGAAGAGCTAATAACAAGAGAAGAAGGTTACAATGAAGATGCAACACAGTTGCTTTGATGATTTGGAAAGTGAAGCAACAACAATGTTAGAATCAGCTGAAGAAGAGGTCGGTGCTGTTTCGGATGAAAATGAGTCAACGGAGTTCTTAGAAGAATCTGAAAAGGGTACAAACTTATTGGTTGAGGCAGAAGAGGAAGCTACTAGGCATGTTAATTGACGAGGATGACGGGGTTGTACTTAAGGTATTAGAGGTATTAACTCTGGTTAATTAAGTTTTTAGAAGTAAGAAGTGTGTGAATCTTACTTAATGGGTACGGAAAAAATAAGAATAAATGTACTGTTGTTAGAGATTTGTAAATGTAGATTGGAGGATAAAACTTGAGAAAGGATACATTACGTAACAAAGGAATAGCAGCCTTAGTAACAACAATGCTAGTCACTCAGATGGTACCTATGCAAGTAATGGCTGAGGGTGAGACTAGTGCAGAGACAGGGGTTGTTGAAGAGGTTAGCAATGTTAAAAAGGTTAACGAACACAAGAACATTGATGTCACATATGCTACTAAAACACTCAAAGTAAAACCAAGTTGGTGCTGAGAGTGATTGAGTTCGATGTTTAACTTGGCTGGTAAGTTGAACATAAAAGAACTAGAGCCTAATCAGAAGCTGATAATTAAAAGCATCAAAACTAAGACAAAGCTAGGAAACAGTTGGGGTACACATCGTTACAGTAGAGAAATGCAAAGATTGGTCAAGAGCCAGATAATGGAGAAGTAGTGGTTGAATTCCGAAGGATAAGTCAGAGAAGGGTATGCAGACTGCTTTTGCTGTAGACATTGAGTTTGAAGTGAAAACTACAGGTGCTACAGGAACTGATAGTGGGGTTGAAAAGTTCTCTTCATAAAGAAGGTGTACTTACGGGTGGATTTGCAGATGTTAGCATACTGAGAGTGGTAAGTTAACATAACTTTTCCAAAGGATGTTAAGGTTCAGAATTATGAGCTAGGAAACAGCTAGTGAAAGTACGGGAGTCTTGTCCAACAAGATTACTTTTGGGTGTAGATAAAATTAACTGAGGCTGAGCAGGTTCTTAAAACTTCAACAGTAGATGAAGGCAACGGGGTAGTGTTATGAAATTACTATTCCAGAGAAGGATACTGTTAAAACCAGTAATTGAGATTGCTGGAGTGAGCAGGGTAAGACTTATGGAGAAAAACAACTGTAAGGGTTACAGTAAAAGATAAGTTTATCGATACTAGTGGTTTAGCTATTGAGAGCACAGGTGTTGCAGGTAACTGGGCAGAAAATCGAAGGTGGGTATGCTATGGATGTCGAGTTTGATGAAGAAGGCGTCCATAAAATCAAGGTTTCTGCAAAAGATAGGTCAGGCAACACTGAAGAAAAAGGTTATTGGCTTTTAATGTAGATTTGGAAGACCCTGTAATAAGTATTAAAAACTTGAAGTCAGGTTCTATAACAAAACTATAACAGCTGAAATTCCATAAAGGAACTGTTTTTGCTAAAGCCAAACATTACTCAGATACAAGTGGAGAGCTTGGAGAATGGAAAAGAGAAGGTGCATATTGGAAGAATACAGTTACTTTTTCCTACAGAGGGTTCACACCACTATAAAGGTGGAAGCAAAGGATATCTTAGGAAAGCGTTCGATAGCGGATGTCAAAAATATTGTAATAGATAAAACAGCTCCGACTTATACTGTTGAGGGTATGCCTAAAAGAAGATGTTACCGAAAAGAAGTTGTTTTGAAACTCATTGTTGATGAGCTAAATTTTGACCCAGCAAAGGTAGAAGTTGAAACAGATGGTACACTTGGTAACTGGTCAGAGGTTGATGGAAAGTTACGTGAACACAATCACATATAAGAAAGATGGTGTTTTCCCACCGAAGATAAATGTTACCGATAAGGCTGGAAACAGAGCTCAAGAAACTAAGTTAAAAGATATTAACTTAGATATGACTTCACCTAAGATTACTGTTGAAGGTGCTGAGAGTGGGTTCTTTAAAAGATACAAAGAAGGCAGTTATTACCTTTGGAAGACAGCAATCTTGATGAGAAGGACATAAAGGTGGAAACAGAGGGTACGGTAGGTAACATACAAACTATCGATGCAAAAACAAAGAAAGTTGAAGTTACCTTTTGATAAGGAAGGTACTTATAGCTTGAAGGTTTCTGCAAAGGATAAGGCTGGCAACATCTCTCAAGCAATGAGTATAAAAACATCGTAATAGATAAAACAGCCCAACAGTAAATGTGGAAGGTGCTGAGAGCAACAGCTATAACAATATGCCAAAAGTTGTTATGATTACTGTAGATGATGAAAAACTTCGACCCAGCAACAACAGAGGTCTCCACTGCAGGAGAAACAACTGACTGGAAACAGAGTGGTAAGACTTGGTATAAAAACTGTTAGCTTTTACTAAGGATGGAGAGTATAATCTAACTGTAACAGCAAAGGATAAAGCAGGAAATGTAAGCACACCTGAGGTTCTAAGTAATGTCGTAATTGACACTACTGCTCCAGTTATAAGCTTTACTGGTGTTGAGAAGAAGCTTTATGGAGCAAATGTAGTGGGTATGTTTACTGTAAAGGACAGAAACTTTAAAACCAGAATTACTAAAATCTTACTACAGGTAAAGTTGGCAAAGTGGACAGAAGAAAATGGGGTTTGGAGTGCACCAGTAACCTTTTACTTGAAGAAGGGGTACAGTCATTTAATGCAGTTGCTAAAAGACTTAGCAGGAAATCAGTCTGAAAGTATTAGTTTCTCAGGATTTGAGATTGACAAGACTGCTCCAAAAACTTTCATTGAGCTGGGATAAAACAAATGCAAATGGGTACTACAACAGCAGAAGAACAGCAACTCTAACAGTAGAGGATAAACATTTTGACCCTGCAGGTTTGCAGTTGAATGGTGCGGGTGTTTTTTTCTGGTCACACAAAGGTAATATCCATGTAGCAACAGTTGTATTTGGATAAAGATGGTGAGTATTCATTCTCTGCAAAGGCAACTGATAGGGCAGGAAATACAAGTAATGTTGTTGAGTCAGGAAAGTTTACTGTAGATACCTTAAAGCCTGAGATTGTGGTTTCAGGTGTTCAGAAGGGTGTATCCTATAAAGGAAATGTTAACTTCTGTAATTTTCAAAGATAAGAACATAGACCTCTCGAAGTGCAGTGCAACTTTGGTGGAAGAAAAGGTAAGAAGCTAGAACTAAGGAAAAACAGATACAGGGTACGCATTTGCTGGAGTTCCAGATGGAAAGGGTTATGACGACTTTTATACTCTGGAAAAATGGTTGGGTACGATTTGGCTGGTAACTCAGTTGAAGAAACCTTAACATTCTCAATAAAACCGTTATGGTTCAGACTTCAAATTTGTTGATGCTAAGTTGTTAAAATAGCTACATCAAGAAGGCTAGAAATATTGTAGTGAAAGAGTACAGTGTAGATGAACTAGATACTAATGCTCTAGTAATAAAAGTATTCAGGAATGGAGAAGAAATTAAAGTTCCCTAAGGACTTAATCAAAATCGACAAGGTTCTAACAGATAGATACGAATACAGCCACACTATTGATAAAAAAAGGTTTTCAATAAAGATGGTAAGTATCTAATACAGGTATTTCTAAAACCAAAGATGGAAAGGAAAGTGCATCATTAAAGGAAACATTCGCTTTTATACTAGATAGCACAGCTCCAAAAATCCTAATTGAGGAATTGAGAATGGTAAATCCTATCGTGAATACAGTAAGAAAGCTACAATAGAAGTGAGAGATTTATCACCAATTGAGAAGTTAGATGTTAAAGTAAATGGTAAGTCTGTTAAGGTGACTGAAGAGAAAGATGGTCTGTATTCAATTGAACTGAAGGAAAGTAAGGATAAGTATAATGTCGAGGTTACTGCAGTCGATAAGGCTGGAAAATAAGAGTAGCGAAGATGTCAAGGATGTCCTCATTACTTTTCTTGGTTGCTAATTGTTTGGAATGTGTTCTATCTAAAATATGTTCTTCCTTTGATAGCACTTATTGCTGGAATAATAGCATTTATCCTTGGCAAGCAGAAGGAGACGAGAGGAAGAAAGAATTGGCATCTGTAGCAAGTACGGTATCTTCTTTCGGAAACAACGGGTTCAGGAAGTGGTTCAACAGGTACGGGTACTGAAGATACAGAAACAAAATAGCTTTCAGTGTAGGTGGCTCTTAGATGTGAAATTTGAGAGCTACTTTTTCTTTTTGTGGAAAGGTCGTTCAGATTTGAAAGTGCTTTTATCTTCATTCAGGTTGGGTACGTTACCATCTTTTTATATTGTAGTAAGTTGTGTTGAAAAATTTAGGAAATATCGTGTCTGTTTGTGGAGTGTTTAGTTCTCCTGGCGAAGAGTGCGTAAGGTTGGATAATTTTTCTTTTTAGTTTTAGAGATGTATTGAAGTCTTGTTGCAGGAGTGGTAAACTGTAGTTAATCGAAAGGTTAGTAAATGGCTTGGGTTCGGAGTTGGTTCAGTTCGAGTCGTTAAGAGCTTTTAATTTATAGGAGGTAATCATGGAAGAAACAAATATGTAGTACTTAACAACGGTTGGGATGACGTAAAGACTGGGAGTAGAGCTTTTAGAAATCTTGCAAGAAGTTGCTGAAGAAATAGAAATGTTTACACTTCTAGCACCGTGTGAAGCGTCAAAAATATATCTTATAAAAATATGTGATAATATGCAAAAACTTCCAGAGATGTCAATAAGACCTTTGATAAGGAAACATACTTAATCATCACCAAAAAGACGGTGTACTGCAAATTACTGCAAGATGTGGTATGACAGGACATACGCTTAAAATACGCTCAGGAGATTGGAGAAAGAAAATGGGGTATATATGAATGAAGCGAAGTAAGGAGAATTGTAAACGAGAAAAATTTTCAAGTTCTGAGAGATTATATGATGCTCTGTATCACGCACAATGGCAACAATCAGGAAATGAATTTTGAGTTTTTAAGAGAAGAAATTGAAGAGATTAATAAGGAGATAAACAATGGGTAAGTTTAACGATGACTCAGTTTTGAAGTAGTAAAAGATTACGGTATTTTAGGAGATGGAACTTGGTCAACACATTTTGACTGAGGTTTCTTGAACGGCAGAGAAGCTAAGTTTGATATCAGACCATGGAACGACGATAGGTCGAAGATGGGTAAGGGTGTTTTCACCACTCTCGAAGAGTTGATTGAACTTCACGACATCATTGAGAGAAAACTTTTAGAAGAGGAAGAGATTGAAGAGTTCAGTGACGATGAAGATGTAGACGAAGAAGTTCTTGAAGATTATATAGACGATGAGGATATTGAAGAAGTTGAGTTTGAAATAACACTACAAAAGAAACATAGATAATTGGCTAGACAAGATGTCTAGCCTTTTTAATTTTTGCAATTTTTCGAAGTATTGATTTATGTGGTCATGTATAATAAGGTATAACAAAAAGAATTGAGAAATGAAGACTGTTGAGTTTGTTCTGTGGAGGCAAACAAACTCGAAGAAAGGAATTGGGTATGGCTCTTTTTCAGAAGAACAAGTATCTCGAAGAATTGGGTCTAAAGAAAAAAGATTATGGAGTTAATTGGATAAGTAAGCGATGACGACAGATTATAGACTTCAACTACGAAAAGGAAATGTATGGATTCTGTTCAGCTGAAACTTGAATATGAATAGAATATTTTGTGAATGCTTTATAGTCACTGCAAAAATGTATTTGGAAATAACTGATGGTAAAGTTGATTTGGAGTTTCATTGTGTAGAAATTGAGGGTAAGGAAGTAACTCAACTTCAGTGTATTCGAAAGAATAATTAAACTAACTGGTGTAGCCTTTAACTGATTCTGACGGAGAAGCAGCCATGATGAAGTTAAGAGAAGTATTTTGATATGGGCAGAGGTTTTTCCCTGATGTGGAGGCGAAGTTATGTTGACAGAAATAGAATTTATGAGAAATATAAGGGTGCTGATTTTCAACATAGGAAAAAGCCATCCTTAAGTCAAATAAATCTTTAACAAACACTGAACTTGGAGAGTTGCTAAATGAACTTCCTATACAGCAAAAACACTTTCATGAGAGTTGCAGCTGGGTTAGGTGATAAAATTGCAAAATGCTGGGGTATAAGTGTTAATCAGTTACAGTTAGAGTATCAGTTGGCTTGCAGGTATCTCTGTAAAAGGATTTTTAGACTACCGGAAAGTTTGGGTTTTAAGAATGAAAAATACCTCGGAAGAGAGGGTAGCTTTTATGAGAAATAAATTTCAGCTCTAAGAGGAGACGCTCTGAGGGTATAGCAATTGAAGCTTTTCTGGGGTTGTCAAGCAAAACATATAATACGCTAAAGTTTAAAAATGAACGGCATAGGAATTCTAAAGCAGATTAGAATGCTAGATATGTATGAACTTTCCAGAAATGGAAGGGGTAGGAGATAAAACTATTGAAGAATTAAAAATATGTAATAAAAGTATGGAAATAAAGAAACAGGAGAGAGAGAAAGGTAAAATAATGAGAATAGTAATTGCAGATTTCAAACCATATGGCTCACACCTACTTTCACACGAAAAATTTAGGCTCTCAGTAAGAAAAAGCAAATTGGGGTAATGGGTTATCAAGAAAGACACTACGGTTCAGAGTGGTGTTCTGAAGTGCATCAACCGTTGGTCAGACGGGGGTAGGAATATTATGGTGGTTTGTTTCGACAGACCAGTACCAGCAAGAAAAAGCCTACTTTATGGATAAATTTTCAGACCCAGAGGCTGATGTTGAAACAAGACAGGGTGCTTATAAGGGTGGTAGACCAGCAATGCCTGATATGTTGTAGTGAGGCTGGCGCAGGATTGCCAGCTCAATCCTTGAAAAAGCAGGTTGTACTTGTCTGTTTGAACATAACTATGAGGCTGATGATTTGGTAATGGCAACTCATAGTAAAGCTAAGAAAGAGTACCCAGGTGTAATTTACCGATGTCATCACAAATGATGCAGACCTTGTTCCTTTGGTAGATGATACGGTTAGTGTGTTCTTAAGGTCTCAAGGTAACTACTTATGCTGAAATAAAGGCTTTGGAGAAGGCCCATTATGTTCAGATTACGCCTAGAAACCATCAGGAAGTTCTCGAAGGGCTTAGTATTCAAGGATTTCCTAGTTCTTATAATACTGTGCTCTGCACAAGCTGCTAAGGCGTGACTCAGCGGATAATATTCAGGGTATTAGAGATTATTCCCACCTCGTAAATACAAATGAAATGATTCAGGGTATGCTATCTGAAGAAGATTTAGGAGAAGCATTTAGATACCAACCAGTTGTTAGAAGATTGGTGAACATTGAAAATCTGGGGAAGAGTTACCAGGTCAGGAGAATGTTAGAAACGAAGAAGACCTTTTATGCATTGGTTCGTTTAATGACCCAGAAGACCGTAAGAAGTATGCTGTTAAACCTTTGGGAGTGCCAGAGTTAGATAGGGCTTTGCGAGTTGGTAAAGAAATATGCTATCTTAAAAGAAGGACAATTTGAGATTGTAGAGGAATACCTAAGGAAACTATACTATGGAATGAATCTTAACCAAATGTATACCCTCAAAGGAGAAGGCTCTAGACGAGCTCTTACCGCTTAACAGCTAAGGGTAAGTCATTGCAGAAGTTAGACCAAGTCGAATTGAGAAAGGCTTGTATGTCATAGAAATAAATATGAAAAGTAGAGGGTATGTAATTTATTGATTTTTAAGGTGCTTACAAGGTTGCTAAACCTATGTAAGCACTCTTTTTAAGTTGGGGAGGAAGTAACATGAATAATACACCAACAGATAAGCTCATATGAAAAAAGATGTAGGAAAAAATAATAGAATTTAAGGGTAAGTTTGCAGGTTCAAGAGGTAGGAAGAGGTCTGGAAAATGATACAACTTGTTTTTAAAGAAGTTTCATCTATGGAAGACGATAGACCTTTTAGAGACTATGTTTGTATCTTTGTCAGCAAGGAGAAAAGCAAAGAAAGCTGGATTGCATGCTGGTATGACAGATGCTACTTGGGAATATTACTGTTTCAAGGGTAAGCTACTTACTATAATGGTGGTAAAGTGGGAGACAATTCCTCAGTACGTGTCGATTGGCTTGAAGGATATTGAATACATAAAAGAATGGAGACAGCAGAAAATGAGAAATCTAGAGACAGAGTTCGTAAAGGAAATGAGAGATAACTTACCAAAGGTTGGTGAGAAAAAGTATATGATATACCTTTGCCAATGAGTGCAAAGGGGTGGGATGCAAGTGAATACACCTTTATGGGGTACAGGGTATAACTGAGCCAGAATTTGATAAGTTAAATAAGACAATTGTTATGGAACATCCTAAAAGGCATGAGCTTGGTTAGGACAGACAGGCGAACAAGAAAGTTTATGCGAGACTCAGAAGGCAACTTTGTTACTGAGCCAGTAATCTGTTCCAAAGAATAGCAAGCAAGATTATGAGTGAAATAAACTTGCTTTTGAGACATAAACACGAAGTACAAGATAAGTCATTTGAATATGTAGATGTGGTAAACATCAAGGGTAAGATTCTTTACATTTATTTAGTATCAACTAAAAATCTGTACAGAGTAAGCCAGACAGCATTAGCAATGTCAGTAAGAAAACTGAAATGTTATAGCGGTGCATCTTTATAAGACTTGGAAGTATGGGTTGATAACACTGGCTGTAATACCTTATAAGCCTAATGCAAAGTATGAAGGAACAAAATACTGGCAACAGGGTAGGTCTCAAACTATAACGAACAGATAACAGAAGTATTAACGTATTGGCAGGCGATGGATGTAATTCCAACATGAGGCTTTCCTAGCTGATGGGTGGTGGAAGTGTATGTGTAGTTGATTATGTTCCAAACTTACAATGTAGAAGACTTCATTCCTATGGAACTAGATTCTGTTTATGAAAGTAAAAATCTCTTGCAAGATTTCTAGAGATGTTATAATAGTCTCAAAGGAGATTAAAAAGTGAGTAGGACTTTATTTGCAAGAATGGCAAACTATTGGCAAACTCTTTATGGTGTTGAAGAGGGTTGTTGTTGGAAGTTTGATGGTTTTGGAACTTTGGTGAGTGAAACTGCTTTTAATATCAAACACAGGTGGTAGATTAAAAGATGTAAGATGTGTATCTGTGCTGATGAGTGGTGGCACTTGCGAAATCCTCTATGAGGGTATGGTTTGTGATATAAGAAAAGCCTTTAACAGCGGTAATCTCTGTATTGAAAAGCCGTCTCACCAGCTGTAGGTGGCATGGTATTGAGAAGAAAATATGTAAAAGAACACTGCATGCAGGCGATACCCCTTTGGAGTTGGGTACGAGCCTTGCAGATGTTAAAGGAATTTTGGTAGTTGTAACTGGAGGAAGTTGTAGTGGTTGGTAAACTAGTCTCAGTAAGTATATACAAAAGAAGAAAAGATTTTCCTGAAGTTAAATAAGTTTATGGAAGTGAAGAAGAAATATGTTTTCTCACCATGTATCTAACTTACCTTTATGATAAGGGCTTTATTACTGATCCAACTCATTTAGATGAGCGAGAGATAAGGAAGTACCTTTCAGAAGAGGGTATAAGTGGTCTCATTAACAAGTAAGTCTGGAAGGGTCATACTTTAATGCAAACAACTTTGAGCACGCTTATCTTCGAAACAAAAGGGTATGGCATAATTTAGAACACGAAGACTTCTGTACCATTGTTGGAAAGCGTATTACTTTAAGGCTTGTTGTTCAGACTCTGAATTTCTTTTTGATGAGTGTCAATACAGCTTAGATGAGGAAAGTAAACAACAACATACCCTTTAAAAGAGGCAGGGGCATCACTTTATACAAAGGCAGGATATAATCAGACCGATGGAGTTCTTTGAGATGTTAATCAAGAATGGGGTAGGTATCGGCTATGTTGATATAAGTGAGGGCTTGTTTAGATTAGCTTTGCAGGTGTTGGGTGTAGAGGTTATTGAAGAAGGTGGGAACTTTACTCAGGGTATGACCTAGAGGATGAAATAAGAACTTGTAAGTGTATACTTAATGGAGATGTAATAGCTACTGGAACTTATGTAAAGAAACTTAACGAGTGGCTCAGTGAGAATACCTATACGGGAAACAGAACATTTCAATCGGGTATGGGTTTATATGAAAGCCTTTTTGCTACAAAGGTTAACTGAAGTTTATGAGATGCAGTGCAAGGCATTTGAAGAGGTCGAAACCTTATGTGAAAACGAGTGAAGATAGAAACATCAAGGTTATAACAGTCGATTCAGAAAGGGTTTATTACCCAACTATTCAAGACGACGTTAAGGGTGTATGGTAGTTGCGCAGTCTTATTGACGACGATGAAGCTGAGATACTGCCAGTTCGAACACTGATAGGTGGGGTATTCAGGATTATGTTTATCTTTCAAACATTGTGTTGAGAATGGAATTGATTTTGTAGGTTGCCCAATAGTCCTGCAGAGGGTGGTTGATGGTACAATAGAGGATTTCTTAGCTGTAGATTTTGAACAGACTAATTTGTGTAAAAGAAGAGGCATGGTAGAAACTACACCCAGAAGCTGATATTGAATTCAAATCAGATAAAACTTACTACTCTATGAAGGTAAAAGGTGGTTCTATTGAAGAATGTCTGTTGGAGGTATGGAAGTCGGCTGAGGTGGAGAACTAACCTATAAAATAGAAGGGTCAGTGGGATTTAATGGCTCTAGAAAAAGCAAAAGACAAAAGTTGCTAATTTTATTCAAGGAGAACTCAATGAAGGTTAAAATAAGAATGTCAACAAAGGACCTCTTTATAGAAGTGGGGGTAGTAGAAAAGTTTGGTTTCACAAAATATAAGAATGAAGGTTACATTGAATCTTTGTGCTTGTGTAACTGTAGAGGGTGGGTTTGTGAAGCCAAGAATAATGAAAGGTGAAAAGTTCCTTTATCTCCGAAGTTGATGTAGACTAACTATATCAAGGCTAAGGTTTTTTACCAATTTTAGATGAAGGTTTTATGAATGAACCCAAAGGCTGGAACTCAACTATGAAACTGAGAGTTCTTGGAAGATAGTCAATGCTACGGTTTATAAAATCATTAGCAAGAAGCCACAAGGAAATCTAGGGTATGCTATTGCAACGCCTATTTCAGAGGTACCGAAGTAGTAATTGAAATGGCTAAAGGTTTAATGAAAGAACTTGTAGAAGCAGGAGAAGATAGAAAAGCACTTTTTAATGAAGAGATCGGGTTTAGTTGATGAAACAGTAGCAGAGTAGGGAGCAGGTGATGGGCCCAAATTAAAGAAAGTAGGTAGATGATGGAAAGAAGTGTATTAGCTAAAGTTTAATGAAGTGGATTTACTAGGAAATAAAACACCATTTAGAAGTGTCTGTGAAGCAGTAATAGGAAAGTGCTTAGAAGCTGGAAAGTGGTTCTCAGTATGTAAGAAGATTGACGATAAGCAGTTCGACATTATGAGTTTAACAGCTCCAAAGTCAGAGAAGAAACTGGGTTCTCGTAATAGCAGAGACATTCCCAGAGATGAACTATAGAAGTGCCATTTCACAAGTATTTACTTTGGTGATTACCTATGCATGTAGAGATTCCAAAGGGGTAGGAATGGGCAACATTTGATAAGTACCTATGCACAAGTAACCTTAACATCGCATCAATGTGGGTAGGCGAAGATGTTAGTGAAAGTATTCAGACCACAGATGGCTGCTGATGAGAGTTCTGATGATGAGTTTACGCCTTATCTAAAGTTAACAGAGGGTACTAAAGGTGAGAGAAAATCACCAAACCAAGGAAGCCTTTTGGATTTGGGAACTCAGGGTATGCGAGTTATTCCTCTTTTATGTTGGAGAGGGGTGTTGATTACCTGTAGGAGCAAGGAAATGAAGACTCTTATAAAAGTTAACTTTATGAAGGATGAGGTATAATAAGAGAGATGATTACATCTTTCAATATTGGTAAAATTGAAGAAGTATATGGCGATTGTGATTATGTTAGAGATAATACAGGTGCTATGTAGTGGTGGCAATTTTTATCGAAAATAAAACTTTGGGTAGGGGTTATATCTCGAGTATTCGAAGTAGGCTCTAGCCGTTATGATAGTCCTTTAAGGTCAATTAACTATGCAAGAATTGTTGACTTGAGGTTGGTGCTAAGCCAGACACTTTATTTGTTGACTTGATATTGAATCTGCAAGAACAGTATTTGTTCAGGTGCAATAAGTGTTGGTTTAAGAGCTAATGAGCTTTGGAACGACCTTAAAGCGTTTGGGTATGGATAAGTATAAGGTAGTTGGAAGCAGTATGCAAACTGCTGATGATTTAATAAACTGGGTAGATGGTAGCACAATGGTTTACAGTACGGTATTTAAGAAGGATTTAACCTGGCAATGCTAGCCCTACCACAGTGGTTTAATAATTGCGTGAGAAGAGGTTATCTCCCAGGAGGATTAACAATGAGGAACCAAGGACAAAGCAATTATTAATATGCTTATTGCTCAAGACATTTTGGACGCAGATTACTTCAGAGATGTGAAAGCATCTGTCTTAGAGAATATGCAAAAAGAGGGTAGTAACTTTTGGGTTGAGACGATGGATTTCTTTACCTGAGAATGTAAAAAGACAGGCTGGTAAAAGTTTATGAAAAATGCAGTTTAGCAGATGATGAAGCTAACTTTACAATAAGCAAAGATATAAAAGAAAAACAGGGTATGCTTTTTGCAGGTGCTTGTTATGTAGTTTCCCTACTGAGGGTACGGTTACTCTTTTCATAGCAAATGAAGAAGTAGCTACAATGCTTGATGCTAAAAGAAGAATCAAAACCAGATAAGTTACCTGAAGATAATGTTAGTGGTGTTCTAAGGGCTTATAAGCTGGTTATTGAAAGTGATGGTGGGGATGTAGAGTTCAAATGCACCCTACCAACTAAAGGTATTAGTGAGAACGATATTCTCGTGCCTTATGGGGTTGTAATGTTCCTTGTTGTATTGTTAACAAAATCTAACAGCGAAAGATAGGGTATCTGCGTTGTATCATCTTCATTGAGTGAGGGGGTATTCAAAACAAGACAAGGTATGTTACTCTAAGCAAAAATATTTTGGAAAAAGAAGAATGGTAAGAACCTATAGATAACATTGTTGGCGACTTTGTACTACCATATCTTGATTTATGTATGCACCAATATTGGGAGCTGACAGTATTTTACAACAGGTATGACAAGGCTTGATGTCTTAAGAATGGACGAGTTTAGGTTGCTAAGCATGAAGATTATCAAAAGTCAGGTTGAAGTAGTAACCCAGCAAGAGATGCAATTGGGGTACGCTTAGCAGTAAATAAAACTGTTGTTAAGTGAAGACCTTTGAAGAGCAGAGAGTTGTTTGAAGAGCTACCAAAGGTTGAAGAGTTTTTAATCTTGATGAGGGCTACCTAGCAGTGGAGATTTGAAGTCACTATATTTACAGCCTAACTGAACACAAGAAAGGTATTCTGTTTAAAAAGATTGGGATACTTGATGAATTAGATAAGTATATGTCTATGTTCTCAAATGCTAAGGTTCTCTGAACCAAAAAGAAGGGTATTGGAGTGAAGAAGAGCTAAGAGTTTTGTTAAAAAGATTGTATTCTCCAGATTCTAATTCAGAAAACAGATGGTTCATTCTCGAAGATACAATATGCACCAATAACGTGGGTATATTGAAAGAACTCTATGGTGAAGAATACTATAAACAATATGAAGGATTCAATCCAAGGTATCAGAAGTGTAAGAAATTTATATCCGAGGGTATGGATGGGCAGGGAAGCATTGGAGAAATGTGGGCTATTAAGTGAAACAACCTTAGAGGGTATGGATAACGATGAGGCTATGGAGATAGTTAACTCCAGAAAAGTGGCAGGCAAAGAGAAATTGGCTGAGCTCAATAACAAACATCGTTAGAACGGGCGATAATGGTAAATATACTTGTAAGACTTTTGCTTGCGTCTATTGTTGAGGGTGCTTCGTTAATTACTACAGGTCTATTAAACCAAAGAGAGTGTTGAAGGTGGTTTTGCCTAAAAGATACTTTTTAGGTGAAAGGAGTTAAAAATGTTAAAAGACTATGCGAGCTTTTTGGAGCTAATATGACAACTTAATACAGAATGGGATAAGTCAACAAAAAGTTTCGAAAAATATGAAGATTGTTTCTTCGTATCTGAGAGGCTAGCATCTCTGTCTTGGTTTTTTTATTTGTCAACAATGGGTGGCTCAACAATCGGAGAAGGGTACGCCCTTTATTTCCTCAGCAAACTTACAAGCAGAAAAATAAGAAGTCTTGTCTATGCTGAGTATGTGGATGTTGGAAAAGACTTTGCTGAAATGATGTTACCTAGAAGGAGAACAACTGAAGATGTAGAAGGTAATTTCACTTCTAAGCAAAATTCAGGCGAGGGTAAGTCCCTTTTGAGAGCAGTATAGTAGGGTTGAAAGTGTTGGAAACGAGTTCTTGATTTAGTAAAGAAGTCGCAAGAGACTGATTGAGAGATGATTTTGATAGCTGGGATGACTTTGATGTAGATACTGTTGAGGAGCAAGAGGAAGTTGTGAAAAGAGTCAAGCAGATATTGAAGTAGCCAATTTAGTTGAAGATGAGGGTGGTTTTCTTGTAGATGAAGACAGTTTGAAAGCGAATAAGAGCGATCTCTAATGGGTTTGAAGAAGGTTCTAAATGAAAGAGAAAGATTGGCAAGTGAAGACCAGAAGATGACTTCGATGATTGGAGTGGAGACTTAGGGGGTGAAGACGAGTTTGAATCTTGGGATGACTCAGATGACTTTGATGAGGTTGACTCAGATGAAGATGAGTTTGAATCTTGGGGTACGGATACTCAGAAGTAGAAGATGTGATGACTTCGATGACTGGGGTAGCTCAGACAATGATGAAGAAGACTTTTGATGATTGGGGAAAGCCCAAGTGAAGAAACTGAAGACTGACTTGACGATTGGGGGCAGTTCTGATGACTCAGAAGATTTAGAAACCGACTTGAAGATGATGCCGACTTTGATGATTGGGGTTCAGACGAAGAAGATGAACCAGAGGAAGAGTTGGAAGATGACGCTGACTTTTCGATGATTGGGGAGATACTGATGGGGTTGAGAAGATGAAGACTTTGATGATTGGGGTTCAGGCGGAAGAAGACAAACCTAGCAATAAAAGGGTACGCCATCTCAACAAGTAAAAACGCTCACCTGCATCAGAACTCTAAAGCTGAAACTGAGATGATGGACTTTTTGAACGAGGTGTTAATTCTTTATTTAGAAGCACTGTTTCTAATGGTAAGAAGTTTGGCAGACGGTTTGCAAGTTTGCCCGAAAATGAAGAGAGAAGTAGTTTTTGCCTTAAAAAGGAGTATTTGTATTAAATTAAATTTTTGTAACATATGCAAAAAGGAGATAAAAGATATGTATTTAAAGAAAGATGTAACCAATGTACTCTAACCAGTTTATGGAGAATGTAGAAGCAAGGGTAGAAGAGTGTTGTACAGAAGATGTACTTGCACTTATGGAAGTTGATGATTCTACTCTCATCAAGGAATATGTAGATAAGGTTCAGAATGTAATCATCTCTGCAATTCCAGAAGGTGTGGCAGTTCCTAAGATGTCTGTTTATGTAACAGCAACAGGTTCTAAGGGAATTGAGGTAATTTCACCAGCCCAACAAACAAGATTAAGGCTACTTCAAAGTTCAAGTTCTCTCACGTAATCACAAAGGTTGATACTAAGGAGATGATTGTTGGTGCATTCAAGGATGCCTATGCAACTCTTATCGTAAATCAGATGGCAGAAGCAAACATTGCTGAAGTTAACAAGATGCTTGAAGACCTTGTTAAGAGAGCTGGAGTTAACTATGCAGTAAGCTTTGTTTCTGCTCTATCACAGGGAGATAAGGTAATTGCATCACTCAACTGATGATGAGGTAGTATTTGTTGCAGATGAAGACAGAGTATTCGAATTAGAAGACATTGTAATTTTATGGAAGAGAACATTCTTGTTAGTGCAGAAAGAATTGAAGAGATTAAGGAAAGAGAAGCAACAAATCTTTCAACAGCACAGACAACGGTACAGCTAGTAAGCAAAATGGGGTACACTATTCATCCAGTATCTTGCAAAACATCAGCAAGCAGGTTAAGCCTTTTTAACATACTAAGAAGGTCGTAACCAAGGGATGTAACTAAGCTAAGAGGCGATAAGGATGCTGTAGGTTTCATCAGGACGGAGATATTCATGCATTGGTAGCTAAGAGAGATGGAAATATGGAAGTAATTCTATCACCATTTGACATCAAGAACTCACGACCCAGTAGATGCAGATGTGCTTAAGTCACTCTAAAAGAAGATGTTTTAACAGCATACGCCTTAGCCTTTGTGCTAGAGGCGTATTTTATTGAGGTTAAGAATGGAAGAAGATAAGACACAAGGAAAAAGCTATTGGTAAGAAGGGTACGGTTTTAGCTATAATTATAATTTTAATAGTTGTAGCAGTAATGGTCTAAATAATAAGAAGTTGTACGATAACCAAGAAGTCTCATCACGAACAGTCAACATATACAAATAAACTTCGAGAAGATAAGAGGTGGACTCTGAGAAGAAAGCAAGTTGAAAAATCAGGAAAATTCATCAAAAAGTAGAAAAACAGGAACAGCCTACTGAGAAAGAGATTAAAAATCCGATAATAATGCTGAAAACAAGGTTAATAGTTCTTCAAATTCAGTCAATATTGTTGGTGTTGAGTCTGAGCTAGCTATGTCAAAAGTATACAATACTTGTTGTTATTTTTGGAGAAGAGGGTATATGTATAGATAAAAACATCTATACACATGCTCTATAATGAATATGCTTAAGAAAGATGGTAGTGATACAAAAATAACATACTTCTGCTCTCCTGAAGAGTATGGGAAGTATTTAGTAGGAGATAAGGTGGGTATAACATTCAAAAGTAGATTCAAATTCTACAGTCATCTGTTCAAAGTATTGATACTGTAAAGTAGGTTCTTTAAAAAGGTACGCTCGTCTGAATATGGTTAAAAATTTTAGAATTGTTTCCGTATTTAGACAGTGTCTTTTTAGAATAATGCTTGCGTAGTGTCGCAGGTGCTTGTTGGTGCTTGGTTGTGGGGTTTGTTGCTCTTGTGGGTGTGGGTTGCCGTTCCTGATGTGTTGTTCGGTGCTTTGCTTGTTGGGGCTGGAGCTTTATTTGAGATTATTTGTTGGAAATTTTTCTCTCGAAAGATTGGAATTTTTCTAAGATTTAGTTTCGGAAATAGCTCTGCATTAACAAAATACTTGTGGTATTATAAAAATATCTTATTGTAATTTGAAAAGAAAGTAGAGGATTTCAAAATGCTAAAAGTTGGAAACACTCCCTGAAGTTAAGCAGGACGAGAAAGTTAAGGCAGAGGCAGAGGCTAAGGCTAATGTAAAATGTAACACCTGAAGATGCATCAGAGTATGGTCTAAAGTCGATACTCTTGTATTCGAAGGACCTCTTTGGTGACCCATCACAGGATGATGAGTATCAGGGAAATAAGATTGCTAAGATTGTTGGATATCTCTTCTCATCTAAGGAAGACATCGTAATTCCAGATTGTGGCACAAATGCTGGTTTCAAGCAGGACGCTATGAACTATGAGAACATCGAAGGAACAAAGAAAGTTAAGGCTGGAGAGAAGTTCGCACTAACTCCATTCGAGACAGCTCTTCCTCATCTCAAGAAAAGAGTACAACGGTCAGGCAACAGGTGGTAAGGTCTCATGTTTCAGCAAGATATCAGTTCAAGGGCAACAAGACAAAGTCAGGTGAAGTTGTTAAGGTAGCAGCTACTCCAAGAGTATCTCTTGTTGGTGTGGTACATCAATCAAGGAAATCAAGATGACAGATGTTCTAACTTTCGCGTGTTAAGAACGAGAACGGTCAGACAAGAAAGGAAAGAACAATTGTTAAGGGTTTCGAGAAGTGGGCACCACTTGCAGCAGCAGCTGTAAGAAAAGCCAAGAGAGTCTGCAGGAACAAGCAAGAAGTTGTAAACAAGAATGCACAGGTATTCTATGGCTTTCGTAGCAGGAAAGGCTACAAAGTAAGAAGATATTTCACGGTGCTAACATCGTTTAATATTCTTTCTATATGAGAGGGCGGAAGCCCTCTTTAATTTGTATACGGTTGATAGTTGTCGAAGTTTTGTGCAATTGGGCATGCTTTATGAAGAAAAAGTCTTTAGGTAGTAGGTGCTTGTTCCCGCTTGATGTGGTGAGGTGCTGGTAATAATTGGTAGAGGAGTAAAATATGGATAGCAATTTAAGTTTTGCAAGAAGATTTAGACCAACGAAGATGTCAGACTATACAGGTAACGCAGAGATTAAAGCATCTTGGTTAAGATACCTGAAGTCGAACAGACCACAGTCAATTCTTTTTAACAGGTACGACAGGTTGTGGTAAACAACGCTGAGCTAGATTAATAATAAAGGAATACTTTTGTGAAGATAGAGATGAAGAAACAGGAGCTTGTGGGGGTAGTGATACTTGTCGGGCAATTGATGAATACATTACTACTGGAGAATTGGATGCTTTTGCCAGATATTATGGAAATAGATATGGCTGACAACACGGTAGGAAGTCTTTAGACGCAATGTTTGAAGTCGTTGATTACCCATCTATGAGTGGTTGAGCCTTTTATATTGGACGAGGTTCACAAGGCAAGTAATGCAGCTCAGAACAGATTACTAAAGCTGTGGAAGAGCCACTCTGAGAATGTGCTATTTATCTTTTGTACAACTGAACCAGATAAGCTATTGGACACCATAAGAAATAGATGTCTGTTGAAGTTCAATATAACTAAACTCTAGAATGTCAGAACTCGTGGAGTTACAAAAAGGGTATGTCATGAAGAAGGTAGAGACTATGACCTTGAGGGGTTGATAGGGCCATTACACAGGTCTGACTTAGTAATCGAGACAGCTTGAATAACATCGAGAGAGTTTTCAATACAAGAGGTTCTGCAAAGGCAGAGAGTGTATTGGCTGAGTTTAAAGAAGTTTCTGAAACCCTGCTATTTGACTCTCCTGAAGGCTTATATCAATAAGGATTATATGGCTTATATGACCTAATGTACAGAATAAGAAATGGAGTATGATTTGGACAGTTCTTATCTTCTAACAGTATTTGTAATGCGAGGGTTTATATTATCAACGGAATTGATGTAGATGGTATGTCTGCTGAAGAAATTGGTACTTATGCTAAAGTATTTAAGGCTCTATCAGTTGAAGATATTTCTTATATGCTGCAGGAGTTGAAGAGGTTGAGAGTTGGTGATATAGAAGCCAACTTGATGACCTTTATCTATGGAGAACCTCAGAAGACAGTGAGCTTTGGGCACACCCATTAAAATGATAGAGTTGTAGAAGTGAAAAGGTTGATGAAGCTAAGGCAAGAAACAACAACCTAGAACGACCCGAACAAGCAAAAACAAGATAGGGGTATGGAGTCCCTCGAGGAAGTAATCTAAGAATGTTGGTTTCGATGATGTTGACTTGTTCAATCTGCAGGTAGTTGAGGAATAGTTTGTTGCAAGATTAATTATTTAAAAAGCTAATCTAGGAACTTGCTATGTTTTTAGTTAATAAAATAATCGGAGGTTCAGAGAATGAAAATAGAGGGTTCAAGTAAATTACAGAAAGGGTTGGCACTTTGTGGAATCGCTAATAATGTTCTGCTATGGGGTATGTGGTGTGATAAACACTTATGCTGAAGAAGTAGAAAACAACGAATATGTTACAGAGGAGTCACAAAAGAAAAGAGCAACACCCAAGAAAAACATTGATAAAGCAAATAAAGCTTTGAATGGAGATAAGAGTGAGTCTGATGCAAATTCGGCTATCAAGGGTAGCGATAAAAACTTGGAAACAAAAACAAATAAAAATGATGACTCAGGTATGGCAGACTACATTAAAAACAATGGAAGCATCGACCAGGTCAGTTAAAAAGGACAAGAGGGCAGGTTTTATCAAATCAATATTGGTTATTTAACTGGTGTAGTTACGGCTATAACAGCAGCTGTATCTTTTTAACAACTGCTCTAGACCTAATGTACATTGCAATTCCACCTGTAAGAGGATTCCTATATGCTGGAAATCAGCAAGGTGCTGGTATGATGGGTGGAGGATATGGAGCTAATGGTGGTGTAATGGGTTCAGCCAAGCCAAGACAGTGGGTATCTGATGAAGTACTATCCATCACAGGTGCAGTAGAAGGTGCAGGTGGTGGTATGATGCAACAGCAAATGGGTGGCTACGGTGGTATGATGCAGCAGATGGGTCAAGGTCAACCTAAGAAAAGGTCAATGATTGCAACATACTTTGTAAAAAAAGAGCTGTATTCATGGTAATCTTCGTAATAGCTACTGTAGTTCTCTTGAGCTCAATATTCTTGGGTACGGGATTAAACCTTGCAGATTGGTTCATGAATCTAATTGTAAGTGCTAATGAACATATACCTCACTAGTTCAAGAAGCTGGAGTACGGCATGGAGAAGATAATAGAGTATTTGAATTAAGATTCTTTAAGGCTAAGGCAACCAATCTCTAGACCTTAAAGAAAACTTCAGTTAGAAATGCTATTGCAGAAGAGTGTGAAAGGCATTTGAAGAACTCAGGAGATGAGTTTGTATTCGAAGTGTTGGGTAAGGATTTACCTTATGCTTTTGGAAGTAGTTGGAGTTGAGCCTCTAATAAAGCAGATTTGAAATTTATCAGATTAGTGAAACTCTGTTTGAGAGCTAGCTTAAAGGAAGTAGAGATATTTTAAGGAATATATTATGACGGAAGTATTTTTAGAAAAGAACAGGTAGAGGAAATAAGTTCAAAACTAAATATAACTAAACTCGGTAGAAGAAATGCATTTGGAGGAGGACCACTTAATCAAGAGATTACAGCTTTGGTAAGTCAGTTAAGTTTTGAAATATTTGTTTTCTTAAAGAGAAATAAGGCAGATTCAACAAGTGAAACTCTAGCTTATACAAGTACAGAAAATCTCTAAAGAGTTTAATGGTCGCTATAGTTCAGAGATGATATTGAGGGTGTTAACAACATTCCAAGAAGTTATCGAGTCAACTCAAAGAGAAGTTTAATGGCTTTTAGTATTAAGGGGCTTGTAAGAATAAGATTGGTTGAATACGGAAATGGCTACAAGGTTAGAATTAAGAAAGTCTACAACCTAAATGGTGAGGATGTTAGAGCACAAAACCCTTGGTTCGTTTAGAAGAAAGCGTAGAGTTTGATAATGGAAGGTCAGACGACAGAGTTGGCGGAGTAGTAGCAACTTTAGGTGGGTACTTGATTCTAAAAGAAAAGGGTATGTTGATTGAAGGTGTTACTCCTTTGTTACAGCTGGCTGTAATGTATCCTTTGGTATTGTTGGTTCAGTTGCTAGTGACCAAGACCACCATACAGATTCAGCTCCCTGAAAGATGTGGTTTCACTGTCTTTGTAGGTTATTACACCTAACAACAAAGAAATGAGAAAGAAATCTAGGATTGATAAAGTTAGCACCGCCTTTTAAGTTGGTTTGATGCAAGGCATAGAAGTTGGCGACGCATTCAGATTTGGCATTAGCCTTTGGTGTTAGGAATACCTAATTTGGGTAATGAGAACTATCATTCTTTATAGGTGCAGATGCTATAATCTTCCGATTAATAGCCACTGGTTTCTTGTTAGGATTGATTAGTCATCTTGTCTTAGATATGCTAACACCTGGAGGAGTGCATTCTTTACTGGCATGTCATTACGTAAGTTTGTCTAAAGAAAGCACCTGTGAAATTAAGACTCTGTCCTAAGAGTGAGTTCTTGCAACTTCAGGTACTTGGGAAAAAGATAGTAAGACGGGTATTGTGGTTGATAGCAATAATCTTATTGTTGTATATAATATACACATATTTACCATATGAAGTACATATTGGATTGTAGAAAGGAGTAATAAGATGGGAAAACATATTAAAGAGAAGGCGAATGGTTAGTGTATTGTTCATCATAATGTCCATTATGTTGGCATTTACACAGCTATCATCTGCAAACACAAAACTATAGTGAGGATGCTCAAGCTAAGAAGAATCTAACTACCTATGTAAATGGTCAGATGGGTTCTAAATGAGTATGAGGTCGAAGGTGGAGGAAGCATCAAGGGTAATGAACTATTTAAGGGTAGCCCAACAGAGGGGTTTCTACTTAGATTCAGACAAGTTTTCTAAAGCTAGATAAAGATGCTCAACAGAGAGCAGTAAAATGACATAGCTCAGTATTCAAATGAAGCTGTTCAGAGCGATAAGGCTAAAGGTGTAACGGAGTCTACAGTACAGAATTGGTGGAAAGATTTGCAATCAAACCAGGGGTAGGTTCTAAGTTTTAATGTAATTCTAGAACAAACAAAACCTGACTTTGTTACAGCAAATAAAATCTATAAACCATTTTCAGGACCAATAGCACAGTCTTGGGTATATTGTCCATATTGATTATGGCATTTACTGGTCTAGTAATGGCATCAGATATTATGTATATTGCAGTTCCATTCTAGAATGCTTGTGAGGGGATAATGGTAAGATGAAGTCATTCCTAGTTACAGCAGCAGCCTTGAATGCGTAAAAGCTGAAGAAAGTGCACAAGATGGTGGAGGAACTAAGCAGGCTTTTGGGGTATTTACTTCAAAAACAGGGTAATAATGTTGATTATCCTTGGTATCTGCTTGTTCTACCTAGTACAAGGACAGATTTACAAGCTAGTAGGTATTATACTAGACCTTGTGAGTGGTTTCCGAATCTAACTTAGAAATGGGTTCTTTTGGTGAAGGAGAATTAGGATGGTAAGAAATTATAGAACAGCGGGAAAGAGAGGTTTATGGTTATCTTAACCATCCTCTTTTTGTTTATAGGAACAGTCGGTTACTGCTTGCAGAGGGTGTAGATGCAGTGGCAAATGTGGGTACGGGTAGAGGTGAGATAAACCTATTTGTGCAAGGGCAAATAATGTAGCAGGTGTAAATATACTGAGCTATGATTCGAAAAGAAGGGTTGCTAAGTTTCAGCAACTCTAAGTATGCAGAACTCAACAGAATTGAAAAACAAGAATTTATGCAAGCAGCATTAGATGCAACCAATGGCTCTTCATTGGGTGTACAAGGTCGTAACAAGGTTTATACTTTATTTCAGAGTAAGACAATGCAACTGCTAAAAGCCGTTGGGTATTTGAAGTCAAATGCTGGAACTGATCTGCAGAGGCTGGAGCTTGGTTTAGACCTTTTGCTAGTTGGTTTGGAATAGCCTTTTGGTGTGTTCTCAGTGTTTATTGTTGCTCTATTTGGAATATCTATTATGTTGGATATATGTTACTTGGTATCCCAGCATTTGAGGCAGTTGTTTCGAAGGGTAACGGAAAGCCTATTTTAGTAAGTAAAGATGCTTGGTCTGTAAGGAAGGATATTGATAGTTCAGGTGTTTATCAGAATGAAATACTGGCTTATATGAAGCGAAGAATAGTAACAATAATCGCAGTCGGGGTATGTTTAGCTTATTTGATTAGTGGTAAAGTTTATGATATAATCTTGTTCTTTTGTAGACGCATTCAGTAATTTTTAAGGTGATAATATGAAAAATCAAAGTTTATAAAAAAGTTAATAGCGTTCTTATGTATGCTGACTGTTGGTGTAACTACCTTGTTGGGTAGTTTTATGGTTGCATTTGTTGATGATGAAGACGGTGGAAGTTCTACTGAAGGAAAAGCATCTGATAGTATACTCTCAACCTATATAAGAATGGCAGCTGGGGAACAATCAACCAATATCAAGGGTAAGGAGTTAACAGCAGATCAACAAGATTTTAGGGGGTTCTATGTTAGTAACTTCTATGTTCCATTTGCAACAGAGTTGGGTATAGAGGGTTCGGACGAGACTACAAAAACTACTAAGGCAGATATAAAAAGTGCTTTGCAGAAGAATTTGTCTTTGATGACTCCTTCTGCAGAAGCTTTTGTCAGAGAATCTAATGGGTCTAATGAGAAGTAATAAGAAAGAATTTAGTAGCTTATGAATCAGATGACCCTTTGAAGCTTGGCAAAACCTTTAAACATAGATGTTAATGCTTATACATTTACACAGGCAATGCTAGGATTCTGTGAACCTTGTAAAAAGAAGTACATACAATTTGTAGCAGACAGTAAAGTTTACTCAATGCGAGAGTAACAGATATAAAAGGCAGTAAGTTGGGGTCTGTAATTCCAGTTCAGGAGCAGACACCAGCACAATTTGCATTCATATAAATGTATGGACAGGGTAGACCCAAATAATGGGTATGGTACATCATTCTTTGATTTAACACAGAAAGATGCTGATAATGGTGCTACAGAAAAGATTTTTACGAAAACAGATGGGGCAAAAATGGCATCAACATCTGTTTTAGGTACACAGGTAGCAGTTACTTGTTTTGAGATATTTTATTCTTGGGAGGTAACCACTCAGATTGTTGCAGTACCGGGGTTGTATGAATCCTTTTTACTTGGGTAGGTGTTAATGCAGATGGAGATGATACTATTGGTGCAGGTGGTTTCTTTAATGGTACAAACCTCATTTCTATGTCTATGAACTCTAGTTTGGCTGATACTTTTTCGTTGGTGTACAGACAGACTCTAATGTTGCTAGCGAGGTAAAAGACCTTTTAAATTCAGAAACAATAAATGGTTAATTAAAAGAGCATTTGAAGCTAACCCAGAAGAGGCTATATCTGCTCTCAATAAAGCTATAGACCAAGCAGGTGGTGGTAACTGCAACAGTTGAAGAAAGTACAATAAAAATAAAAATAACTGACAAGAGTAGGGCATCAAAACTAAAAATAGAAAATATTAGGAAAACCAACTCGAGAAGAGTGTAAGCAAGGAAGCTGTAAAAAGAAGCAGTAAAGTATATTAAACAAGAAGTGACGAGCGTCTGAGAGGTAAGTAAAGCAAAGAAAACAAGGATATTAGTGGTTCTGTAAATCTATTTCTCAGCAAGGTAAGATTGGTGCAACAAAGGATACTGTAGTAGCTCAAAAAGAGCAGGTGGGTCTGAAAAGGCAAAAGGATGTTTTACCTTATGGAAATGAGAAATCAATTACTTCTTCCTCATATATTCCTTTAAGAGAGTTCAGAGGTACTACTGATACAACCTTAAAAAGATGGAACAAATCTATTGGTGTTTAAAACAGCAGGCGATATGGGTAAGTCACAACAAAGATTATTGAGCACCACAATAAGAAGAATAAATCAAAAGTGTGTGACTTATCCAAGCAGTGCAGGTGGGTTTAATCTTGCTATGTAATAGGAACCTCGATGGATACCGTTAACGGAATGTATATCAATGCCACAATGATATATGTAGATGACCCTAGGTGCTTTTAAGGTGGTGGAAAAGACTTTAAAACTTTGAATGCCTCACCACCAATTAAAGACAGTGCTTGAATACTGGTGATGAAAACGCAGGTAACGCTTTGAAAGATAGCTACGGCTCTGTACTTAAGGAGCTGGATAATCCAAAGTTAAACCTTAATGTTGAGACAGAGGGAGACTTTGGTAGGTTTGTTCTTCACTTATGCTTTTGCAGGTAGCTAATGATAATGCATCTAAAAAGATACTTGTGGTAAACTTGGTTTTAGAATAAATAATGACTTACCATCAATAAATAAAACCTCTTCATTTAACTGGAAGCGAAGAGGATGAAATGACTGCAAGCATCTGTAGTTGGTTATATTATTTCCTACACCCAACAAAAAGGGGTTCTAGATATGTAACTCATTTTAATCAAAACAAGATGAATGCTCTACTTGTTTCTTGGCATGAGGATATGGTTGGTTCTAATGGAGTAGGAAATGTTGTGGGTACAACTACTACAGAAACACAACAGGGTATACTTTTGCCTAGTATGGCTGGACAGTAGCTTTTGGTCAAACGATGCAGGGTATTTGAACTCGGCTCTAATATATTTGGGTATTGAATTGTAGTAATTGTAATTTCTGTCTTGGATAATTGGAACAATGAGTCCACAGAAAGCATTTTCCTCTGCAGCACTAGCTTGCATACTCTTGTTATTACCTGGATTAGTTCTCAACAATGTAATGTCCTTGGGTAATTCAGTGGCGGATAAGATTTATGGAGATAAGTTCACATACTGGGCTTTGGGTTCAAAGTGAGAGTTACTCAGATAAGATAGATGAAGCAGCAAACGGGGACAGTTACTCTAACTACTTGAGAACACTATACCAGACAAACTCAGAAAGTAAAGCAAATCAGGGTAGTGAGTCGATTGTAGTAAAATGGCAGGCACCGAAAAAGCATGACTTTTTAATGTTAATCTAATGGTGAAGAAAAGGCTCTACAGGGTGTTGAAGGCTTAATCAAAGGTATTATAAACAAAAACTTACAGTGGCGAGAAATTATGTTGACACTAAGGACTATGCTTACCTATATAGAAGTTATTTAGATATTCAAAAATTTCTCTAGATACATCTATAGGGTACAGCAGATGGAACAAAAACCTGTTTATAAAACCATTAATAATGCGATGACAGGTACTGGGACCCAGCCTTAAGAGAGTCAATCCAAAAACTTTGATGTAAAGTATAAAGAAGATAGAGATACGGTTACTGCAATCCTAATGGCGATGGTTCAGCAGTTTACGCTCCAAATATGAGGGGTACGACACCTTTGTCAAGTGGTGTTATAAACGATGCTTTAGGTCAGAAGGGTACTTAAAAGATTTGAAGATGAGGGCAGTTTGTTGGCGTTCCAAGAGATGCTTTTCAAGTTCTCCATCCCAATGTACAATCAAGAAAATTTGAAATTTGTAACTGAGTTAGGATAGTGAGTTCTTCAATGCATCTAAGTATACAGAAGAGACTTAGCAGCCTAGGAGTTTACGGTTTATATACTGAATCTTCTTATTACTTTCTTGGAGTTTTCTACGAAATGGGCTATGAGTCCTGAAACAAGTTCTACTGATGGATTTAAAAAAGGTTGTATTGAACAGTCCAAACGCTGGGTTCTTCTATAACACAAAGGGTAATGGTGAATTAAAAGACTTCGTAGATATGAGAACCTTTGTTCACAAATATCATACCTTACCTAAAACAAGGTAAATGACATCGTTCATGAATGGGATGATTTATATGGAATTTACCTACACGATGGAGTTCCTTTACGAAGAGGGTATGGGTGATGACCCAGATATTAAGGGGAATACTGAGCTAGAACAAAAGTATTGGCATAATGTAAATGTGGCTAGACTGATGGACTGTATACACCTTGGGTAGATATAATGTATAATTGTAGTTATGCAGAAACCTGAGAAAAATAAAAAGTTATGGGGCATACAGTGACTGTAGATGACCCTATTAACTCCAGCAAGTTACCCTAAAGGAAAGACCAATGATATTTTCAAAGAGCGAGATGGTTGACTTTGGATTGAAAAAGGGTGACTTAACAAAAAGTAGAGAGAAAAATAATAGAAGCTGAGGAGGGCATGCAGAAAAGGTTGTTCGAAATGTTAAATTACCACTGTTCAACGATGTTACATTAAACTCAGCAGCAGTCTATGAGTTGTACATTTGAGCTTAATAAAGCATTTTCTGAAGGCTCACTTAACGAACAATCACAAGGTTCTTCTCCCCAGTCATTTACTTTTATCAGACTTCTCATATGATGCTTATTTGAGAATGATACTGTCAAACTCAACAGGAGAAAAGTTGTTACAGAAAGATGGAAGTTTCGTATGAAAATATAGTTAAAAAAGTCAAGTACAACAACTGCAAATCCTTTTGATTGTAAATGATATTTTTGGCACAGTATGCTGTTCCAGGGTGAAAGCAGGGTATGATTTATGGGTTATTTGCATTATTTACCTGATGGTAGCAACTTTAGGATTCAGATTAAGGTCTAACAAGCAAGCTAGAGACAACTCTGTAAAGAATGGGATTACCCTCTTATAAAAACTGGTAGTTTACCTCTAGTGTTCTCACCAGTAGTATCTGGTTTATGGGTAAGGGTAACGATGCAGTTACTCAGACTGGTGGAGAATCAATACAGGTCTGGTGACCCAGCAAGTACATTATTGCTAATGGTAGTATAAACACAGCGTTTGTGATAGTGTATGGGTAAGTTGTTGATAAAGGTTCTATGATATTAAAGTTGAGGGTAAGCTTTGCAGGTGGCTTTGTTGGTAGTGTTCTTCAAGGGTGTTGCAGGTGCTATTGGTAAAGGATTTAAGAGTGCTACTAAAGGACTCTCAAGGAGAATCATCAGGTGGTGGTGGTTCTGCAGGTAGTGGAAAAGGTGGTTCAGCACCTAATCAAAGGGCTACAAGCAGAACACAAAAATCACGCATCGTACGGTACTTTTCGAGCCCAGAGAAAAGAAATCTGAAGGTGAAGATAAAAAGGCTAGAAAAAGTTTACAAGAGAAAAGATACTGTCGAAGATAAAGACAGCAGACTCTAACCGTAAGCAAAAGAAATATTGACAACAAGTCAAATGAAGGTATCAATCGTTTAAATAGACGAAATGCAGGAAAGGCTAAGAGAGCTGAAAGGTCTGAAAGAGAAGAATAGGTTATGTTAGCAATAATTATATGTGTTTGCTTGACAGCAATTACTTTTCACTGAGAGTATTGGTTTCAGGGCCTAAGACTCTCTCTCGTTAACTCATAAGGTAGCAACTCGTAAAAAGAAGATACTAAAGTTGAGAAGGCTGTTAAATTTGGTGTCAATGCAGGGACACGAGCTATAAACCTCATAAGGTTTATCATCCTCAAGGGTACGAGATTTGATTGCAGTAACTGGGATAGTGTCTATCTTGATATTTACAATCTTCTTTACAGCTATTGTAGCTGGTGGGGCTTATAGGATGCTTGAAGAGGATGCAAAAGCAGGTTGAACAGAAAAAGATAGCTGGTGATAGCCAAAAGAAGAGCTCTCAGATGAAGAATCTACATACAGGATAACAGCAGTAATGATTCTAATGACAATGTTAACAATGAAGATACAGTGAAGAGGGAAATGAGTGATGGAAAAACAAGAATGTTTCAAATATGCAACCTAAAAAGGAGATACAACTATAAACTTACCAATAACCTTTGACTTTTTCAGGTGGTAGAAGAGATGCAATGAAGTCGAGAAAGTTTTGGGGTATTGGATTAGCAGTTGTGGTGTAATAATAGGATTGGGTATAATGTTCAGTAAAAGGCACTTTTTCAATAGATTGGGCTACTTGGTTTGGTATTTATGTTCATTATTTGGAAGATTATAACGCTATTTATATTCCAAGAAAAGGAGTTAGAAAAGAACAAGAGTGGGTAGACTCTAGAGATATGAAGTTAGATTGGAAAGCAAACCTAGGGGTATATTTGATGAGAAGAACAGTTTCTACACATATGCAGATTTCAGAAACAATCTATCAGGGTATACATTATGCTAAATAAAGACGTCATAATGGGTAAAATAGATGACGCAGAGTATGAACATTATGAAGCGATTGCTGATGCGTATAACATTGCTGGTTCAAGTGATTTAAGGTTATGCCATATTGACTTTATGGATCGTTATTGGTTCTGATGAGAGATTGACTGAGTAGAAAAAGAAGCTAGTATGATAAAAAACCTGATTTACAGGACTTAATGGCAGATGTGTGAACTTCCTTGAAGACCAAAATGCAACAGAGTGTTACATCTTTTTGATTGTTATCTACTCCAGTGGAGTGGGTAGTGATGCTAAGGCTTGGTATACGGTTGAGAAGGTGTTAGATTGTTTTATGGAGGCTAATTACTGTCTCCTACTATATGATGGATTCAAAGGATTTACAGGAGATGCAGAAAGCCTTTGTTTAACTTTGCATGACTTCTCAGTAAAAGAGGCTTGTTTAACTTTCTTTAGGTGGTGAAACCAGGAAACAATAGTTCCTATAAGTTTAAGAACAGCTGATGGTGAGTTTGTTAAGATAAATAAAAACGAAGGCTGAGAAACAGGAAGAGGCTAGACAGAGAGCTATAGAAGAAGAAGCTAAAAAGAAAGTTAAAAAGGACAGAAAGAAGAACAAGAGGAAGCACCAGTGGTGAAGACATCGACTTATTTTGGTTAAAGAAAAGGAGAATTGGTATGGCTAATGGTAGAATTTTAATAAGAATCGGAAATAATGACGATAGAATAATCGATGCTCTGATAAGAGAGATTGATAATATGAGTTGAGTAGCTACCCTACAGTGGATGAGTTTCTTGCTAAAACAGAGCAACAGCACTCTGTAGAAGCGACTTTGATGTTTCAAGAGATTTCTTTGGCTCAAGTGATGAAGAGGTAAAACGAAATATGGAGAAGCTAAACTCTTATGTAAAGGGTAAGGCATCAAACACAACAATAGTGTATCTTGTAAATGGTCAGGATAAGGAATTTGTTTCTAGGATATTGATGACTTTAATAGTGTGTTCCATTCACCAATGTATACTCCTTTTATTGCAATGCTCGAAGTACATTGTAGATATTGTAGCAATGATAAAGAGGATTTACCAATCATTAAAAGCAGCTACTACACAACTGTTTTAGAAGAACAATTCAATAAAACCACAGTAGCTGAAAAATTTGGTTTTGCAAAATTTAGGTCAGAAAATCAAAGGTGACAGGTTCTTCAAAAGATGGAGAGTTTGAAAACAGAAACAGTCTCAGAAGAGGTTATTGACGAAAGTTCTGAAAGTCCTCTAAATAGTGGAGAGGTTGATTCAGATTGGGATTCAGATGAATTTGGAAAAATTTTGAGAAAGTGGAGAAAAATTTTGATGGTTCGGAGGGTCATCGCCTGAGAGCGTTAGCGATGGCGATTCATCGGAAAACATTACTGTTAAAGATTTAAATCTCTGAGAGTGAAAAATGATGAAGTTTCAGAAGGGGGTTCTGAGACGGATGGAGTTGAAGACTCAGACGATGATTTCAATCTTTCAGGGTTTGGAACATGCATGCAGATACGGGCTTTTTAGGTGAAGATGAAGATGTTGAATCACCTGAAGAGTTTGAAAATGAAAACTCTGAACAGGCGTACAGATTACCCTACAGGAGATGTTGATGTAACTTTTGAAGATTTAGGTGGCACTTTAGGAGATTCTAAAGTAGAGATATATGGTGGAATAAGGGCACTGGTGTCACCTCTTTCCTTGTAGGAGAGGCCTTGACCTGGTTTCACAAGGAAGCAAATGTGTTAATAGTAGATTTAGATTACGATACACACGGTGTTCTTTTCTTATGTTGTTTTAGGTGCTTTTAACAATAGAGAAGGAAAATATATAAAGAAGATGGTGTAAATATTCTGTCAGTAGGATTTGGTTCCTGAGGAAAGGATTTCTGTAAAGGCGATTATTGAAAAAGATTTCACAGAGGTTTGATAAAGTATTTGTTGATTGTCCAATTGAGTTTGTTTCCAGAACTAGAAGATACTAGGAAGTTGTGAAATATTTCTATGTTGTGCAGATAACATTGGGGCTTTAATGACAACACAAGCGATGTTAGAGAACAGAAAATATGTTCCTGTAAAAGTAGAAAAGTATCTATGTAAAGGAAAGGGTATGTTGTTCTCAGCACAGGTGCAGAAACAGATTTTAAGGGAGGATATTATAAAGGCTAATAGAGATTGGTCTTTTGCCATATGGTAACTGGACAAGAAAATTTTGGAGAAGTTGTTTATGAGGGTAGTTGTTTCAACGAATGAGGTTAACTCATGGGGCAAGTTTTTACAAAAGTTCAAAGTTTAAAGTCTTTGATGGGTGGAGTGAAATAGTGGGGGATATTGATACACTTGTTATTCACCCACCAAGGATAGTTCTGCAGACTTAGACAAGGTTTAGAAAAATTGCAGAAGAGGGTACGCTCTTTTGTTTATATATACGATGGCACACCAGACCCTAAGATTGACGTAGCAGTTCAGTGGTTTAGGTGGTGAAAGTTATGACGCTGAGTTCTCCATGGGGAGTGGAGAGTTGCTTTAGCGATTTTTATGCTGTCTAGAAAGAAAGCAGGCAGCCCTAGTGCGACTGGGTGGTATCAATGTATTAGAGGGGTTCATTGATGCACAGTTGGCATCAGGTAGTAAGTCCAAAATACCTAAAGGCTCTTTAAAAAGCTTTGAAAGGTGCAATAACAACAGTAAACTAACCAGTATACAGCTCTAATGGAGCAAAAGAATGCATGTCTCGTTGGTGCAGTAGAGATGTTTACTGAGGTCAGCAGTACATGATGGGCTTGATGTCTAAGGAAATGAAAAGTATGCAAGAGAAACTTGAGGAGTTAGAAAAGATGGGTAAGCCATCAAACTGAGAGGTTCTGGTGGTAGGACAAAGCCAGCAGTTACTTTTTCCAACGGTTTCATATCTGGAAAGAGAAGGAGATATACTGTTTCAAAGAGATTGGTCATTGCAGTTATATAACTCACCTCATCTTTGTGATGAGGGATTTTTCGAGAATGTTATGAATCTGAAGACCAAAGTCATATTCATATACCCGAAGGGTAAGTTATATGAAGAGTTGTATAGAAACTTTAGTTGGGTAACTCAGGAAAGCGTTAGTGACATATCAAGATATTTTAACAAAATTGTATATACAAATCACCCTACCTGAGATGTAATAAACACTCTTTGGACGATGCAAAGTTTGATGTCTTTTATACTTGTTGATAGGTCTGTTTCAAGTAAGGATTGCATTTTAACATCTAAGGGCTAAACCGTTCTTCTTAAGTGAAAGTAAATCTATGGTAGAAAGATTAAAGCGTGATTTAAGTAGAACGATTTTCTCTCGACAGGGCAGTTAAAAAGTCTTTGGGGAAGTAGGAGAAACACACGGGTACACCAGCGTTGATGATGATGAGAAAATAAGAAGATATATGTCGACTTGTGATGAGTTGTACAGAAAAATAGGAACAACTCAAGGAGGTAGAAGATAGTAGCAAAAACAGCGTGTGAAGAAAGAAAAAGCAGTTAAGAAGGAGAGAAAACCTAAGAAACTGAGTTCTCTTTGAAGTGTGGGTAGGTTTCTTTTAGAGAATTACCACCGCAACAACAGTTTGTATCCTAAGGCAAGAGAGTATGAGTTTTATACTTGTGGAAATGCCACTATGTCAAAGAAGGACTTTTATTACTGTTTACTATACTATAGACGGCTACCCAGGAAATTTAAATATTGATTTTAGAGATTCTATAAGATATGTTACAATGGGTGGTGTAAAGGTTTCATTTATTTCATCTTTTGAGCCAACATCGATTGATTGGTCATCTCAAAGGGTTCAGTCTAAAAATTAAGACTTGGTCTACAATTGAAGATGAGTCGGAGGAAGAAATAACTATAACTATTGGGGAAAAACATTGCAAACATGGATTCAACCTCTCGAAGAAAAAGAGTCATTGGTTTATTTAGTTGATGCAGAAATTAGAAGAATGAGAAAGCTATTTAGATACAGAACAATGATGGTCGTCGCAGGGTACGTGGTGATGATTTTGATACTACTCTAAAACGAATTGAAGAGGTATGTAAACATGTGAATTAAAAACTAACGAGAGTTACACAACAGATTTTTAACTTTTTGAAAGCATTTTCTCCATTGTCTATGGAGTTGGATAGTAAGGTTCTAAAAACAGGTTGGAAACAATACTATACCAGATGAGATGATAGCCCTGCATGAGTAGCTATGACCAGGGGTAAAGTTGGTAAAAACAGGAATTATTTAAAAGTCGATATAAAGTCAGGTTTTCCAGTCTATAAGAAAATTAAAAAGACGGATGTAGACGCTGAAAAACATATTAATTACTGCTGAGACAGGTGGTGGTAAGTCATTCTTAATTAAATGGCTTTTTAATACAGTTGCTAATGCAAAATGAGTATAATGGAACAATCAATGATATTGAGGGTAAGGAGTATATGTATCTTGCTGGGTTGGTAAAGCGAATCACGACCCAGTTGTAATATTGGACTTGTCGGATGGAAGTGGTAATTATTTCTGACCCAGTGGCAATAAGATTAAGTGGTAATAAAGAGCTTGATGAGGATATGTTCTCTCTTTGTAAATCGTATACTACCTCAGTAGTAAATACCCTATTGGGTACGAAATTGTTTGAGAAAGAGTGGACAGAAATTATTGTTGATACAGCAGTAGGTCGAGTTTATGCAAATGCAGGTGTTGTGCAAGAAGATATGTCTACTTGGTCAAGAAGTAAAGGATTGGGATTAAAAGATATATATTTTGAAGTGAAAAAGCTGTACAGTGAAGTTCTAGAACTTGAGAAGACGGGTACGCTACCTGTTGGAGATAGGGAATTAATTTCTTTTGAAGAAAAACGAAGATTACCGAAAGACTTTGGAGTTGGTGGTAGCTAAAATGACTTCTTATTTTGGAACATTAGCTGAGGGTGGTACAAAGGCTAATATGTTTGTTAATAAGGTTAGTCTTGAGGAGGTTGTAAGAGCTAAGTTAGTAGTTAACTCTTTTGGGTTGGCTGGTAAAGACCCGTCTAAACTTGACCCAATACAGCTTGGCTTTAAGCCAGTTATATGCCCTCAATCATTTCCACACTTAAGGTCTATATTCTCTAAAGCAGAGGGTAAGTATAATTTTAAGGTATGGGAAGAATTTCAGAGGTGGGGTGCAATACCAGGTTCAGAGTTGGGTGTAAAGACTCGCTATCACAGGCGGTAGAAAGTTAGTGACATCAATATTATTATTTCTAACAATGTTAAAGAATTGTTAGATGAAGATAGATTTGGTATCTTCGGAAACATTACTCCCTTTGCAATAGGGGCTATTGACGACTCAGATGTTCGTGAGAGGTTATGCGACAGATTGTCTATCTCTTTAAAGGGTGATTTAGCTAAACTAGTAACTAAGAAAACGGATACAGAAAAACAGTAAAGAAAGTATAAGCATATATGACAAGGCCTTTTTGTAAGGTTGGATAAAAAGTGTAAGCACGATAATAAAAGTATCATTACCAAAGCATATATCTCAAAGTAACATATTTAAAAACAGGTGTTAATCAGGATAAGGTAATGAAGATGAACTCATCACGGATTTTGATGAGATATAAAGGAGAGGTAGTTGAATGGATTTATTAAGAAATATAATGGGTTTCTTAGAAGAACATAAGAAGTTGGTACACTATATAATAGTTGGAATCATCGAACAATTGGGTATGTTTCTGTTCAAGAAAAGAAAGCAGCTCAAGCCAAAAAGAAGCAGATAAGAAAAACGGAAGAGATGCTAAAACAAACTAACAAGGGTGGAGATGAAAGTGACAATATGCTCATGAAAATGCAAAAGGATTTAGAAGCATCTTATGGAAAGCACCCTAAAGGTTTTATTTGGGATGTAGATGGTACTTTGCTATCTCTAGGAGATAAGAAGATGAGCAGAAGATGTTGTTCAGGCTTTTTGTAAGGGTGTATCAAACCTTGATATTGATACTATGCAAAGATACAGTAGGGGTTCTTCTGTTGTAGAAACTTATTCAGGGTACTTCAATGAGAAGAATAAAAATACTGATTACACTGACCAATTCCTACGTAAAATGTATAAAAACTGCATGAAGAGTGTCTAGGCTAAAGTATTGAAAAATTCAGGTGTATTTGCAGATAATAAGAAGGTTTTCACTGTAAAGTGTGAAATGCTTGACTTAACAACAAAGATTTTGGAGACAAGATACAGATGAAATCTTTGATAACCCTATCTGCTTATGATTCAGGTGAATCGATACCACAGCACTGACATCTATCTTTATAATGACACTGAGTACTATGAAAGTGCAGATGCTCTCACGAGAGAGGTTAGCTAGATATAACAGTTCAAAAGCACTCTGACTTGATAGTGTTGGTTAGTGCGTTGATACTGACTTGAATAATGCTTTTTCAAATATAAAGATGGTAAGCTGGTTGTTTCTATATTCGTGAACAGCACCGAGATAATGTAAGAAACAATATAAAAGAAAAATAACTAATCAGGAGCAGGGAAAGAATGGGTAAAACTTTAATTATGGCTGTTAATAACCTTTATGTGTTGTTGATGACCCTATATTTGGAGTAATAAAACAAGAACGCAGAGCACCAGAAACGGTGTTATTGCAGTTCTAGAGAACAGTGGGTATGCTATTTTTAATATTTGGAGTATTCATAGGAGGTGGTGTTAGTGGGGATAAGTGATAAATACAAAAATGATGCTATGGCTAACCGTGATTTTAGCTAAGAATCCACCCTCAACATCAAACCAGGTATGAGTGGAATAAATTGGGACGAGGTATTAAGTTCTGACAGGGATACATTAAGCGATGGTCTTAGTGGAGATGTATTTCATTCTACTGAGTGAGACAGTGATTTAGGCTCTGCATTAAGTAATTTACAGGGTGCTAATGGTGGTAATGTTCTTAATTCTGCTGGCTTGAATGGTCAACAAGGGAGGAATTTTGAGGACGTAGTGTATGATGGTGTAGCAGTTGCAGGGAAGCATGGTTATGTCTATGAAGGAGTTTATTGAACTTGGCAGAGTTCTCTGCTTTAGAGAAGGCTAGATTTGGTAGAATGAATGTTAAAGTTGGGGCTGAATGATTGCATTTTTCAGTTCTTTTTATGGATTTTAGGGAATATTCGTAGAGGTCGACCATGCCTTTGATATCTTCTTATCAGGGCTTTATGTAGTGGGTACTGGGTGTTGCTTTTTAGGATTAAACATCGATAAAGCCAAAGAAGAAATAGGAGAAGTTTCTGACGAAGAGATTGACGAATTAGAGGAAACAGATTTCAACTTTGATGAAGAGGAAGATAGCGATACTCTTGGGGAGATAGTTCGGATGATGATATAGATGACTCTTGGGGGTGATATGGATGAGGACAGCTCTAATAGTGGTTAAAGGATTTCGGATGGTGGGTCTCTTGGGAGATGAGATAGAGGAAGATGCTGTAGTAGATAACCCTGACCCGATGATGAGTACGGAAAGTTAAAAGACTTTTATCAGCCCACCAGTACACTAGAAGATTTCTATTTGATACTTTGCAAGGGGGTACTTCCAAAGGTCAATCCAAACTATGGAAAATGGTAAGGGTTGAAGAGTGGCAGATAAATTTGAGAAAATACAGGTAATTTGGTCGAAAGTAGCTGAAGATGTGGGTATGAAGAATGCTGATGACCTTTTCGTAGAAGAGATTCGTGAGAACAAGTCTCATCATTCAAGTTCGTTGCAATAGACCTGCAGGCTTGAAAACCAAAGGAACTTGCAGATGGTTTGAGGCAGGTACTTTAAGGTGTGATGAATTTGGTATAGTAAGGGAAGGTGTTGAGGGTGTTTACGCCACTTTTTCCTTAGTAACTGGTGGCTTTGTTGTCAACATTTTCAAGGGAGAACCTCTATACAGTTTCACCTAAGGACCTGTATATGTCTCAGGAGAGTTACAGTAGATACAGATAATAAAATGCCAGTCTTTTGGGGTATAAGTGAGTATGGAATACCCTGAAGTTTGACCTTATGGAAACAACAAATGCTATGTTAATAAGTGGAGCACCTCGAGGAGGTAAGTCTTGAAAGGTCAATCGCTTATTGCACAGATATGTATGTTTAAGTCGCCCAAAGAAGTTCAGTTCAGGGTTTACGATGTTAAAGGACCTACTCAGATTATTATAAATTGTCGCAGGTATTACCTCACTTCAAGAGTTTTGTATCAGATGCTTATGAAATAGTAAGACACTTAAGACAGGTTCTTGATGAGGAGACCAAGAAAAAGAAACAGTATCTTCAAAAATGAAGGTGAGGGTGCAGCAAACTAGTGATGACTTTAGGAAGATTTGTCCAGATTATGAACTACCAATCCTGTATATAGTTATCGATGAAGCTGAATATTGGTAAGTACTTTTAGACAAGGACACTAAGGCAGAGTACGACAGAATTAAAATGAGTTGGTAACATAAAAACTCCAAACTTGGGTATAAAGTTGATAATGTTCCTCACAGACTAACACACGGGAAATCATCAAGAAAAACTCAAAAGAGATTTATGTGGTTTGAAGGTTGTTGTAAAAATGCCTTTTGAAAGCGTTAATGAGGTAAGGGCAGTAAAGAGAGATGAATTCCATATAACTTAGTTACGGCGGGTGATATGGCAGTATGTGCCTTTGAATTAAAATAAAGGAACCAGTATATTCTCACGCTGAAGTTATAACAAACTCAAATGAAGATAACGTAAAACCTTCAAGTATATCGGAAAGGTTTGGGGTATGCTTTGAGCCTGAGTGCAAGACTTGCAAGAGAAAGCTGAAGAAAGCAAGATGAAAATAAAAAGACAATACCACAGAGAAGGTAGAAAGTGCAGGAAAGTGGGCACGCCAGTAAAAGAAGAGAGTACTCTAAGGAGTGGGATTGAGATGACCTAGATGATGAGTCTTGTGGACGATATAATAAAAATAGTGAGGCAAAGAAAAGTGGTAAAAGTATGAACATATCGGTTAAAGGAGATGCGTCACAGGTTCAAAAATTATCTAAGACTATATGTAACAATGTCAGATGTAAGTGAGTACCTTCACCAGATCAGATGAGAAAAGCAGTTGATGAATGAGTTTATGAAGACAGATAATGAGCAGTCTTTTGATTTATTCTCAAACAGTGTTAGTAGAGAGTTGATAATACTGTTGAAAAATCTGATGAGGGACTTTGAAAGTGACTTTGAAGACCTCTGCTGAGGTTGATGACTTTGATGTAGATGATGTAGACGAGGTAAGAGACCCAGAAGAGGCTTGGGGAAAAAGACTTTGAAGTAGAGGAAGCAGAGGATGTAGAGGTGCAGAGGATGGAGAATCTGATATTGATGAAGCAGAGTTCTACATGATAGTGATGGGTTCTAACGGTTAAGGGTACGGATTTAGAACTGGAAGAAACTTCAGCAGAGTGACAACAGTGAACTTGAAAATAGTGAAATTGAGGATAGTGATGATTCTGAAGATGTTGAAGAAGTAGTTGACGATGTGAGAAGACTTTGACGACTGGGGTAGCTGGGGTGATGAGTCTAAAGATGAGGAATTCAAGAAGACTCTGCAGAGGAAGTAAACATGAAGAACCTGTAGAGGCTACCGAAGAAGTTATAGAAGAGGCTGTCGAAACAAATTCAAGATTTCCTAAGGATAAATCAGCGATGGGTGGTCTTGGTTATGAAGAGATACTTACAAACTTGATGAGGTGCAGAGTTTGCCAACAATGAGGGAGTTTGTTAAAAAGAACTCAAATTCTAAATTAGAAGTAATTGAGTTGTATGGCAGTAAAGAAGTGCAGAAACAACTAAAATTGGGTAAAGTATATGAAAGAAAGGGTAGGTTATTTATTTAACCTAAGAATGTGAGCGAGAAGATGATTGTAACTAAAATTAACTATTTCCTATTAACAGGGTGAAAAGAAAGCCAACCTTTGGCAAGATGTTCGGTAGTGTTGACAACTGTTTAAGTTAAACGATATTAAAATTTTTGTTGGTAAAGATGGTAGGTATATTGTATTTCCTGACAGGGCAGACTTAACAGTATTCTTGTGAGTGTCAGAATACACTAAGTAAAAATAAAGGAAATGAATGTTTCCACCCAGTGGGTAGGGAGTTTTACGAAGAGTTAAAAGGAATTGTACTAGATGGGTACGCCTGTTTCGAAAGAGATGGAGAGTATATTTATAGACCCTAACTAAAGGAGTTTGAGATGGGTAAAAGAAAAAGAAGTAATTTATTTTGTGAAAGGTTTAAAGGAAAAATTACTCACAGATGAAGAAATGCGAGAAGCTTGAGACAATAATTAAACTAGCGAATAGTGATGCTGAAAACTTTCGATTTGGAAAAATTGTGTTATGATTTAAGTAAAGAAGAGGTAGATACAAATAATTGAGATGAAAGATGGTAGTATCTTAAAAATTATAAAGAGGGTGAATTAAAAACCTAGTCAGACTCACGGGCAGTTGCTTTTGTATGTGTCTAAGCTTGCGTTATTAGCCGATAGTGTAGGTCTTGGTAAAAACTGTTGTCACGACTGGATTGCTTAATCTTTTTGGAGATGGAAGCTTATCAGAGTGGCAGGGAGTTTAGATTTCATATTTAACTGAAAAGAGTTTAGTTGGACCAGACAAGGCATAAAACTAATTGCTAGGACTGGAAAATTATGTCAGGGAAGTTTTTGGTGAAAAGGATAAAGTTAAAAGGTTTGTTAGAAATAATGAGTTAGAGTTAACAGCAAGTGTTATCGGACCTTATTCTGCTTAATAATGTAGATTTTCAAGAGTACATAAGAGCTTGGGAAAGCGAGATGGGTACTGTCCGTTTGATATTCTCATTATGGACGAGCCAGCTGTATTGAACAATCTGGCTACAAAGACTTACAAAAATGCTTTATTTTTAGGAAATTTTTGATCGTGTTGTACTGCTTGACGCTACTCCTTTAAGTAAGGGAATTATTGTCAAAATATAACAAGCTAAACTTTTTAGATGAAACCTTTATGCCCACAAAAACTAACTCTCAAAACAGTATGAGGTGTTTGATTATACAGGACCTTATCCAATGAGGTGTAATAGCATAAAAACCAAGAAGAGTTTAGAGAACGAATTGCATTAAGAGCTCTTGGACGAACAAGAAAGGGTATGGGTGCTACGATAAAAACTGCTCTGCCAACTTGGTAGTAAGCAAGCTTTCAATGGAACAGCGGGCTTTATTAAAGAGAACTTCAGTGCCTTTATATGGTTTATGACTGTCCTTGGTACATCGATTCAAGTATCGAGATGAATACTTTAACGACTCCTGTTGGCATCACTTGTTGAGTTATTAGATGGTGAGCTAAAGGAAGAAAGCTCAATAATCATCTATCTCAAGGTATAAAAGAATCCCAGAGGGGTATTAAAGCTGTTCTTGATGAACTTGGATTCTCTGCTAAAATAATGAATGGAGATACTGAAATTGAAGAGAAGAATAAGCTGATTGACGGTTTCAAAAAGGAGATTTCAGAGTTTTGATAACCAATGTTCAGAAGGGTTTGGACTTTGGTGATTGTAATGTATGTGTCTTTTATAGTTATGACCCTAATCCAAGCAAGATGGTTCAGTTTGAGGGTAGAATTACTCGAAGCTTTAATATAGAAAATAAGCATGTTTATATATTGGTTTCAAAGGGTGATGAGTTAAGAACCTTGAGAACGGCTGTAGCTGATAGAGCTAAGGCTATGGAAGACTTTGATGGTAGTGACTTCTCTTGTGTAATGACATTACTGTTAGACAAGGCAAAACTTAAAGGAAAGTACAAGCTAAAAATGATGGTTAAGTAGGTGGTAAGATGGTTGAAAGGAAAAGAAGGGTAGACAAGTAATTACAACCTTAATGCTAATAGTGATACTAGCAGGGTATGTAATTTAAATTTAGTATTTGCAAAAGGATACTGGGATTATAAAACTTTCAGCCAGAATGACCCTAGGTGGCAGTATAAGCAAGCTCGAACAGCGCAGAGAGGTTTATATATTGGTGCAGCAGGTTGTTGGATTACTCACATGCAGCATTAATGGCTTATGATAACCCAAAGTTACGAGATGTAAATAAGTTTAATCCGCATACTTAGTACTTCAGGAGCAACAGACGAGAGGGGCTTGATAAACAGTGATAAAGCTTGAAAAGTTTACCCCTGAATTCACACTGATTGAGTATGCGAATGTAAGTGGTGATGCAGCGGTTAAGAAGATTAAAGAAGCATTGAAGAATGATTTCTATGTTTGTATGTATGGCAGTCCAACTAATTCAACTGCAGGTATTCATATGGTAGCAGTATTGGGTACTGATGGGGGATGGAATAGTACTTAGAGGTTGGTGATGGAAGCATTCAAGGTGCTGGAAAGTTTTAAGAAAATTTGGGGTAACGGTAGAAGAATATCTCTTGTAATCATTTATAAAGGTAAAAATAAGTCAAGTGTGATGCTTAAAGGTGGCGGAGAGTCAGCTAGCTCGAAGGATAACTAGAAAGGCATCAACTTTGATAAATGAAGAGTCCTTGGCAGGAAATGCCAAAACACCAAGAGATTGCAGATGGGGCTGTTACTTGATTTACCTGACTCTGAAGGATTATCCACAGCGCAGAAACACAATGTAGATGCAATAAAGGAAAATATGCAGCTGATTCTTGAATTGGAAGAAGGCTGGAGGTACTTTTGTAAGTATGCTAGGTTTTGTATGGGGTATGGTTTCTGTTATTGTTTGCGGTGTTATTTGATAAGTCACAGACTTCTTTGGGTGTTTCGGTTTTGAGTGTAATTAGCCCTGGAAGGCTAAAGATTGTTGACGAGGCTGATAGTGGTGGAAATACTGGTAGAAAAGGGTTTTTAACTCAGAAACAGGTTATCTTCGCATAGTAAGTCTTATAGTGATAGGTATGCTACTTGTTGAGGAACTGTATTGTTTTGGTTGCAAGATGTATCTTTGGGTCAATAATGGCATAAAATGGAGTAGGAGATGAGCGAAATAAAAAGTCATTTTGATGATTGTCCTTACGGTTGTAACGATAAGGGTATGCTATTAGATGAAAGCACAAGAACATTTGTCAAGTGTCCTCATTGTTGGGAGAAGGAAAAAGAATTGATGAGGGGTTCGGTTGATGATACAGGTGTAGAAAATTTAGACTTAGCTGAGTTGAGGAAGAAGTTTGTCTCGGAAGGGTTGTATTTGGAGTGGGGAGTTTTCCCTATGATGCTATTGTAGTGGAAGGTGAGAGATTACTCTTAGATGCTAAATCACTAGAGTATCAGGAAGCCGAGATAAAAGAGTTGCTGAACTGTTTAAAAAGGAGTGAGTTGCCGAGATGCTCTTACTGTTTTGGAACAGAATCCAGAGGTAGAGTTGATAGGCTAGCTTTTCCCTATTTTTAGCAGATGCATATAAAAACGGATTGAGTGTATGCCGATTTATATCTGCCAATGAGTATGGTAGAATAGTAAATACGCTCGAAGATGAGATTGATGAGTTTTATGCTAACGATTTGGTGGTTATGTTTTCAAACGAGGGTATAACAAAATCAGTGATTTCTTCAGTAAAAGGGTTGATGCAAATAAGGGGTTTGGCTGGAAAGCCGACTGTATTTGTTAGCAACGATGGAGAGGTCAAGGGTTGAAAGTATATTGGATTGTGGCGAGGAAAACTTATCTCACTCTCAAAACCCGTATTCTTGAAAAAGAAGGGTACGGTAATCAAACAACAAAAATTCAGAAAGTGACTCAGAAAAGATAACTTTAAGAGACCTGATGAGTTAGCTAGGGTAGATGAAAAAGGCTGAAAGGGTAGGTGTGACTGAAGATGTGAAGTGTAGGTTGTTTTTTTAATTATTAGTGGTAAGAATTAGAGGATTAAGAAAAGAAAGGAAGCAATAGGATAATAAAAACGATTACGAAAAACACCGTTTGTTTGTAATGTTCATGTCATTTTTGCTAGTTCTCGGTCTTGGGAATTTTAGTAAGCCAATGACATCTAATGCAGATACGGTTACTGTTACGGAAACGGTTATGAGTTCGCATAAGGGGAAAAATGCAGGAGGAGTATATATAGGGCAAAGCAATGGTTAATTGGGACGTACCATCTTGGTTTGTTTGTAGTGATGGCATAAACTCTATGTATAAAACCCTCATGTAACATTTGATAATGGGTAAAACACGCTCAAACATTGTTCCTGCAATTGGACAAGAGAGAACAACTTTTATAGCCAATGGTCTTGATTATATTAGAGGACAATATGGTGAAGGAGAAGATGGTGCAGCACTCTCACAAATGTGGGTTTGGCATAATCTATCAGGTGTAAATCCTGAGGGTATATCTTGGACAGTAAATGTAAGAAGGACTTCGAACTGGATTTGGGGCAGATATAGATACAATGCTCAATGGTGCTACTGTATATGCAAAATGCTCATGCACAGGACAGAAAAAGGTAATGGGTATGTATACAGGTTCAGGTCAGAGTACAGCAGCATTTTTGACCGAAGAGGTTGTTGTTATGCACACCTTACAAAGTCAACTGCAAAAACATTTGGTACAGACCTTATAAAGTGTTGCCCTAATGGATATTCTCTTGAAGGAGCGGTATATGGTGTTTACTCAGACAGTGGTCTAACAAATAAGGTTGGTGAGTTCACAACTGGTGCTGACGGTTCAGCAAATACTTTGAAACTAGCTCCAGGTCAGTATTTCTGAAAGAGCTTACACCTGCTAAAGGGTACAGATTAGACCCCTGAGGCATACACAGTAACAGTAACTGCTGGTCAGACAGCAGAGGTAGCGGTAAGTGATAAGGTTATCTTTGACCCTGTAAAGTTAAAGCTAACTAAAAAAGCTGAGAAGGGTGCAGATAAGAATTTATCTGTAGCAGGTGCAGTTTATACACTCAAAGTATTATGCACCAGAAGCAGATGGATCTTACTCCACAGAACCAACTAAGAGCTGGGATTTTTAGGTCAGACGAAGATGGTCATGTTCTAGCAACCGACGATTACTATGTAGATGGTTCAGGTGATTCTAATTTCTTTAATAGAGTTGGAATACTATTTGTTCCTATAGGTAAACTAACTATTGAGGAGAAAAACAGTCTAAAGGGTTTTTGCTCGAACAGAGGGTGTTCTTGTAGAGAAAAATATTTGACGGTGTTGATAATACAAATACTGAAAAAGAAGTAGAGCTTACTGCAACAGATACAGAAAAAGAACAGAAGATAAAGATTCATGTTCAGAAAATTGACTCAGAAACAGGAAAGCCAGCTCTACAGGGTGTTGGTTCTTTCGAAGGTGCAGTATTTGGTGTAGCTAAGTATGATGTTTACGGGAGAAGATACTGAAGTTTATGAGATTACTACAGACAAAGATGGTAAGGCTGAAACTGGTGAACTAAAGCCAGGTCTTACAAAGTGTATGAGAAGAAAGTCCTAAGGGGTACATTCTAAATACAGAAAAACAGGATATTCGAAGAATTACTGAAATCAATAAGGCTGTATTTGACTCACACCGTAGAGGTTAAGGAAGATGCAACTACAACTGAAATTTACAAGATTGATATAGCAACAAAGAAGAACCTTGCTGGGTCAACACTTCAGGTTCTAGATATGACAATAAGGTTATCGATGAGTTTGTTTCAACTGATGAGAAGCATGTACTTAAGGGTCTTGCAGTTGGTGAAACCCTACAAGTTAAAAAGAAATCGCAGCTCCTAAGGGGTATAGTTGTTAACAATAAAGAAGTTGAGTTTACTGTAAAGGATACAAAAGAACCACAGAAGGTTGAAATGGAAAACGATTTTACAAAAACTGAAATTTCAAAGAAAGATATGTCCTCAGGAGAAGCTGTAAAGGGTGCTAAGCTACAGCTGTTAGATGAAAATGGTGCAGTTGTTGATAAGTGGATTGATGGAAAAGCACATCTAACTGAAAAGCTAGAAGTAGTAAGAAGTATAGAATTTACGAAGTCGAAGCACCCAAGGGTTACTTCATTCAGGAAAAAGGATGTTGAGTTCACTGTTGAGAACACCACAAAGGTGCAGGCTCAGCAGATTGAAAATATGCCAGTTCCTGAAGTACATACAACTGCTACATTCGAGAATGGTTTGAAAGACCACCAACCTAAGGGTATGGTTAAGGTATTTGACAACGTACACTATAAGAAGCTTGTACCTGACCAAAGTATGAGATGCTAGCTAGTTGGTAGACAAGGCTAATCCAGAAACTGTTATTGCTGAAAAGACTGTAGAGTTCACACCTGAAAAAGCTAATGGTACTTATAAGGTTGAATTGAGTTGATGCAAGCAAGTTAGCTGGAAAAGAGAACTGTTGCATTTGAAACTGTTAGATATGAAGGTAAAGACCTTGTAATTCACGCAGATATTAATGATGAAGACCAAACAGTAAGTTTTCCAGAAATCAAAAACAACTGCTACCAACATGAAGGGTGGTAAGGTTGTATATGGTGGTAAGGATTCTCAGTTCAAGGATGTTGTAGAGTACAAAGGTTCAACACCAGGAAAAGAAAAGAGATTCGAAGGAAAGATTATCGATAAGGAAACAAAGAAACCAGTTCTCGATAAGGATGGAAAAAGAAATCACTGCATACGCCTCCATACACCTAAGGAATCTAAGGGTAAGGCTGAAGTAGTATTCCACTGATGGTTCTGTTGTAGCAGGAAAAGATATTGTAGTGTTTGGAAAAAGTACTGATGGTAAGGTAGAGGTTGCAGTTCATGAAGACCCAACCGATAAAGGTCAGACAGTTTCAGTACCTAAGATTGGTACTCAGATGACTTCTAATGGTAAGAAGAAGTTGTTGATGCAAGCAAAAATACTCCATCTCGAAGATAAAACTCGGCATGAGAATATTCCTGCAGGTGAGTACACCAAAAAGGTAAAACTCGTTTACGGAAATATCTTTGGTATAGAGGTTGTTAAGGAAGTTGAAAAGAAGGTAACTGTTTCGAAAAAGAATGGCACTGTAACTGTAGACTTTAATCTGATACAACAAACTTGAAGGGTAAGCAGTTAGTTGCTTTTTGAAGAATGGTATGATGCTAATGGTGTCCTCAGTTGCTGAAACATAAGGACCTCAAAGATAAGGGTCAGACCGTTGAAGTTAGAAGGATATTCCAAATACGGGAGATGTCAAACATCTTTGGGTATGGATCACTTCTAGTTGTTGCTGGAGCTTGGTTCTTGTAATAAAGAGAAGAAAGTCTAACGAACTATAATCGAATAGTTGGTAAAAATGGTGGTAGTCTGGCTACCACCTTTTTGTCCCTATATAATATAATAGAAGCTTTTCGTTCGTTTCGTGTTTTATGTTTTATTTCGGTAAATTTGGTAAGAATTCAAATATTTTTAGAAAGTAGTTGAAAGAAGATTAGAGATTAGGTAAACTAGTGTTAAACCAAGGTTGAGGTCACAGTCGATTTCAACAGAGGGTAGATTTTCTAATAAAATGTAAATATTGAAAGAAAAATAAAAATTTTTATCAGTGTCTTATGAAGTATTAGAAAATGTGCTATAATTTAAGTAAATTCAAGCAATCGGCTTGTAAAAATTTAACATTTAATGAAAAGAGGTAAACGAAATGAAGATGAAGGAAATGGTTAAGAACCCTAATCGCAAAGGTAAAAGAGAATAAGATTAAGAGTGGTATAATTACTGGTCTTTTTAGTAATGACCCTAGTAGGGGGTGCATGGCTACAGCAATGCTGATGTCAGATAACACAGCTAAGGCAGATAACAGCAAAAACATCAACGATTGCAAAAGACAGTTAAGAAGGATGACGTTAAGAAGTCAAATTCTCAAGAAGATAGAAAAGGAAATTAAAGAGACTAAGGAAAGCAAGCCTGAAGAAGTAAGGGAAGCTGAAAAGAAGTTGGAAGAAGCTAAGAAACGGGTAATGTAGAGGCTATCAAGGAAGCTGAGAAGCTAGGAGACTAAGAAGTCAGCAGTAAAGGCAACAGCAAGTTCAAATTAACAAGTAAGCAGACAGCATCTGCAAGTAAGCAGACAGCATCTGCAAGTAAGCAGACAGCATCTAACAGCTCAAACAGTGGTTCAAAAAGTTCTTCAGAAGCAACTAAGCCAGCAGCTCCTCAGAAGAAAAAAGGTTTGGGTAGAAACTAAGCCAGCTTGGGATGAGTAGGTTCCAGACTACAATCTTCCAATTTACAAAGAAGTTGAAGTCTATAGATTTTACAATGGTGCAGGTCAACTTATCTACACTATAGTAGACAACAGTGAAGATGTTAAAGCTAAAATACAAAGAGCTAGCAAATGTTAACGGCTTATCTTTAGTTGCAGGGTACGAAAAAGTCCCTACAGGTGAATATCAGACAAAAGACAATTCACCACGAAGCAGAGGGTGAATATGTGTGGTGTGCAGGTACGAACTTTTGATGGATTGCCATTTTTACAAAAACATTACTTAAAAATCACAAGAGGGAAGAGATAAGTCACAACGCTTATCCAAATGGTGGAAATATGAAAAAGAGGTATGTTATCACGCTAGCAATTATTCTTATCTTCGCACTTATACCTGTGGGTGTATTTGCAGATGAAAATAAAGCTTTGATGTTCAGCTAACAAAGTTAGAGTTGCAGAACGATAAGGAGAGACAATCACAGAAACATCTATTGGTAGTTCGTTCAAGTTATTTGCTAACTATACTATCAATGATACTATCCATACTGGAGATTACTTTGATATGGTTGTTCCTGAGCAGATTGATTTGTCGTCAGCGTTTACAGATTATAACTTTACTCTGAACGATAGCGAAGGAGAAACTATTGCACACGCAGCTGTAAAGCCTAGCGAAACAGGTGGCGGAATCTATTCACATCATATTCAATGAAAAAGATGAATGGTAAAGCTTAACTTATAAGGAAACTTATTCTTTTATGCTAAAGGCAATGAAAAAGCTGTTAAGCTGGGAGAGGCTACACCAATTAGAGTTGTACTAAACAATAATAATAAAAATAGCTATAATGTATCTCCACCGGTTAAGTTTATCCCAACAAGCCAGTATCAGGAACAGAAGTAATTGGCAAAATGGGCTAACCCATCAAAGAGCAAGGATAGAGCTGATTGGAGAATTAGAATTAACAAGAGTGGGCAGAATCTAAATAATGTTGTTATAACTGATAAGATTAAATCAGGCAATGGTGAATACTTACCTGAGTTTGAGCTACAGGAAGTTACTTTTTGCTCTGATGGAAAACATTACTAACTACGGTGAAAAGATTGATGTATCAAACAAAGTTAAGTATAACGAAGATAAAACATCTTTTACTCTAGAGCTTGGGGAGATTGGAACCCAGGTTACTTACTATCTTATGCGACAACTGTAAACGATGAGGACCCAATACAGAATAACAGCAGAACTAAGAGCAGACGATATTTCTCCAAACAAGTCGGCTGGAGTATGGATATCAAGGCAGCTGGTGGTGGCTTAAATACAGAGATTAATGGCAAGTTAAGAATTAGAAAAGTTGATTCAGAAACAGGTAAAGGACTTTGCTGGAGCTAGATTTACAGGTGACTAAAGGCGATAAGAGCTTTGAGCTTACATCTAACGATAAGGGAATTGCACTATCAGATAGTCTAGAACTTGGTGAGTATAACATCACTGAGATAACTGCTCCTGAGGATATAAAGCAACTGATGAAGTATACACAGTCAGTGTAACAAGCAACGGTGGGGTACTTACTATCAAAAATATTAAAGAAAAAGAAAGAGGAACCTAAGAAACCTGCAGAGCCTAGTAAGCCTGTAGAACCAAATAAAACCAGTAGAACCCTAACAAGCCAGAACAACCTGAGACTCCAAACAAGCCTGAGGAACCTAGCAAACCAGAGCCTAAAAACCTGATGTTCCAAATATAGAGCAACCTAAGAAACCTGAGGAGCTCAAGAATACTGAAACTCAAGGTTGAAGAACCTAAGAAGGATACTCCTGAGATTAAGAAACCAGAGACTCCAAAACCAGTAGAACATAGCACACCTGTTTTTACCTAAGGTAGATAAAAATAGTACACAGAAAGAACAGGCACAGCAAGCAGTAAAAAGATGTACCTAATACAGGTGATAATAACGATATTGTTTTTACAGTATGTTGCTAATGTTCACAACTGCTGTAATTGTACGATTCAAAAAGAAGAATAACCAGTAAGGTATTTTTAGATAGCTAAGGTGATAAAATCTAAAAAAGTCTTAGCAATCTAAGATTTTTAGCAGTAAAAAAAGTAATTTATTAAAACTGAAATTTACATAGAAAAGGAGAGAAAGAAATGAAGTTTAAGAAAATGTTTATATGGTGGGAGCAAGCTTTGCTAATAGCTTGCTTGGTACCAGCAGCAGCTTTTTGCAGGAGAAGATGTTACTGAGAACGCTGTTGAGAGAGAGGTAGGTCAGGAGCTTAACATCCCTTGACTCTGTGACAAAACCTGATGGTGCTTTCACAAGGATAGATGAGGCTAAGCAGGACTTTAAACCTGAAAAATGCTCCAATAACAAAAAGATGTAGAGAATGTGGTTTTCACAGTGGAGATGGAACAGCTATATACTCTATCCCAGACAACAGGGAAGATGTTAAAGCTAAGTTCAAGGAGCTGGCTAATGTTAATGGTTTGTCTTTAGTAGGGGAGATGTAGACCTAGTAAATGGGTGATGACGCTCCAACTGACACAGCAGCTAAGTTCCCAGTTTACACTCTAATGGAGATGGTACTTTTCGACAAGACTTGGCATATAGTTCCTATCAAGGTAACTTATACACCACAGATTGAAAAATCGAAGTAACTTATAAGACAACAGAGCCTATAGATTACCTATCTGCAGTGAAGAATATGCCTAATGGTGCTAGTCTAGGAATCACTGAACCTGCAGATGTTAACAAGCTCAGGTAGACAGGTAGCGAAGGGTAAGATATTCTTCAAGAATGGTCTTAAGTCAATAGACGTTGAGATTCCAGTTTCAGTGGTACTAAGGGGCACTCATTGAAGAGTTCCCATCAATTACAACAGCAACTGTGAATGTAATGAAGGATGCTGAAGCAGACTACTCAAATGCAGTAACTAACTCTACCAGAGGGAGCAAGAGTTGAGGTCTCATGAAAAAGCTGATACATCAACTATTGACTTAAGGATGCTAAAGTAAAGGTTACCTAGCTAATGGAATGTCTCAAGGTCGTTACTGTAAAGGTTATGGTACACCAGCCTCATGATTGGATTGGAAGAAATTCCAGAAGTTAAGACAACAACCGTCTCATGCGTGTTCAGGGTACGCGTGACATTACTAAGGGTGTAGTTTCACCAGAAGGTGCTACAGCTGAAGTAGTTGAAGATGTGCTACAACTGAAAAGGGTGACTTTGTAGGAAAGGTTATGTTATCTTCAAGAATGGTAGGACAAGAACAGTTAAGGTTTCTGTAAAGGTTGTAAAGGAAGTTCCTGGGGTACAATTGAAGCGATTCCAACAGTAACTCCAGTGCCACATAACTATACAATTGGCGACATCACATTGGAAGATTTTTGCAAGCTAGATGACCATGAGTTCTTCAAGACTGACGGTAAGATTTTGGAGATTAGTGTCAATCCAGAATGCAGAGGGTAAGGATGTTAGCATCGATAAGGTAGATTTCAGCAAGGAATCTGAATCACATCAACATACAAGATAACATTTGAGAATGGCATGACAAGAACAGTTAAAGTTCCAGTAACAAATAAGGCTAAGGTTGTTCCACAGCCTCAGAACAATGGAACTGCACAGCAACTCAGAATGGTGGTAACTCAGCAGCTCAGAACTCCTCAGAACAGTGGTGAAGTTCAACAGCAATGTTCCTAACACTGGAGATAGCAACCCACCATACATTTGTGGGAGGTGCTGGAGCCTCGCCTAATGGGTATGGTTGTTGTTACAGTAATGAGAAAAAGAAAAGCTAACAAGCAAGATTTACCTCTTATTAAATAGTACATGTTGAAGAGAAGGGTACTCAGAATTGAGTATCCTCTTTCATTAAGTGGTTTAATTTTCTAGTAAGTTGTCTAAATTTCAATGTAACTTATTGGGCTTTGTTGGGTTGATGTTATAATTTAAGTAAATAAAAAGTTAGTGGCTAAAAAGCCTTAATGAAAGGAATTATTTAAAATGGTAGATGAAAAGAAAAAGCATGACGACTCGTCAATTAACTTACCTGAAGGTGAGATGAGAATAAGAACTAGACCAGAATCTATGCTGGTCTCGAATGGTCTTGATGGTGCAAAAACATACTGTAATTGAGATACTTTGGTAATGCAACAGACGAACATCTATCAGGGTATGGTGATAAACCAGATATAACACTATTCGAAGATGGTAGTATTGGTACTAAGAGACTATGGCAGAGGGGTTCCAATGGCTGGAATGAGAAGTATAACAAGTGAACTACTACCCAATCTATGAGGAACTTTACGCTGGTTCTAAGCACGATGACAATCAAGAGGTGTTGAGAAGCACTACTGATTGGTCAAACTTCGATTTTAGAGATTATCCTCACCTCATCACAGTAGGTCTTAATGGTGAGGAGCAGCAGCTACCAGGTACATCAGAATTCTGTAGGGTAGAGTCATGAGAGATGGTGTTATGACTGCTAGGATTATGAAAAACGGTAGACACTGTTATGAAGAACCAATTGTTGAGGCAACTGATGAGCCTAATGGTACTTTTTGTAAGATGGAAGTCTGATGGCAGACCTAAGCTCACTTGGTGTTTTCTAGATGTAAAATACCTGAAAGATGGTTTAGAGACTTGGCTTTTATAACCAGTCATTTATTGGTGGTTTCGATGTAACTTATAACATCAAGGAAACATAATTCAGTTCCCTAAAAGACATTGTTAGAAGTTTTAAAAAGAGGAGCTAGGCACGGATAGGTGTGCTTATGGAAAACATTTTGCACATGCTGTGGAAGATGGGAGAGATTTGTGTCTTTGAGGTTGAAGTCGCAACAGGAGAAAAAAGGTCAGGGTACAAGGTTCTTCCACAACAAAGTAGCTATTCGAGGTGGAGTACATGCTGATGCCTTAAATACAGCTGAGTGGCAATTCTTACAGATAGGGGTGCTGAGAGAGGTGAAAAATCAAGACAGTTGACTATGCTGGTTCTCTTCAGTATTGGTTTCTTCCCCTAAGTAACAAAGTATCTTATCGTGGTCAAACAAAGGACAGCCTAGATAATAGGTATGTGTTTGATTGTGTAGAATCTCAATCACAGAGCTCCTAGAAAATGAATGGGCAAAGGGTACGCTATGGTTGGTTGAAATAGTTGAGAGTGTTATTGAAGCAGCTGAAAACAGATTAGCAGTTGATGAGATGTCAAAACAGCTAAAGTCAATTGCTAAGGCAGTAAAGAGTCAGAAAGCAAGTGATAAGTTTAAATCTTGTAAGACTTATGGTGTTGACCCGGCTAGAACAGAATATTTCATTGTTGAGGGTGATTCTGCAGGAAATGCAGTAAAGAATGGTCGAGACCCAGTATTCCAGTGTTTGCAAAAGCTAAAGGGTAAGTCATTAAATCATATAAAGCCAGCATTGAAAAAGATGCTGAAGAATAAGGAAATTGCTGATATCGTAGCAAGTATTGGTTGTGGTATTGAGTTAAACATCGAAGGCTATAAAACATTTGACATCAACTCACTGAAAGTGGGTAAAATCATTTTTGAGACTGATGCTGATATCGATGGTAAGCATATAAGAATGTTGTTATTCCTAATCTTTTGGAAGCTACGCCACAGCTCCTATATGATGGGTATGTATATATTGGCGAGACACCTCATACATAGTTAACAAAGTAGATGGTACAAGTCTATTCTGCTATACTGAAGAGGAGTTAAGAGATTTGCAGGAGGGTGATGTAGCTATTCAGAACATTACTCGTTTTAAGGGTTTGGGTGAGATGAACTCTGAAGACCTTTGGGATACAACCTTAATCCAGAAACTAGAAGACTAACACAGATTAAAAATAAGTCCTAATGACCTGGAAAATAGATTCTGTGTTGGAGATATTATTTGGTAAAAAGCACAGACCTTAGAAAGAAGGAAATCTTGGGTACGCTTATCGGTGATGAGTATGCTGAACAATGAGACATTGATGAATTGATGGGGTATATTAGCCTCGATATGGAAGACGGTTTGGACGTTGAAGAGATAGAGTATGTAGGATAGAGTAATTGGGCATGGTTGTTGAGTTTAAAGCCTTGTAGCAATGCTGATAATTACGGAAGAAAGTTTTGGTTTGGTAGGGTTAATATTCGAATGTGTGTTTAATCCTCAATGAATAATCTTGCTCAGGTGAAAGAGTAAGTGTATACAGAGGTAACAAAAAGAAAACTGCTTTTGATAGTTTTGGGGAAAGATCGAAAGCACGAAGTAGACGAAAGGTAAAAAGTAAAAGTCAAATTTATATAACGGTTCAAGTGAAGGATTTGAAAACTTAGTAACAGGGTATATCGATTACGCAGAAGAAGTTATTACTGCCAGAGCTATACCTGACTGATATGATGGATTAAAGCTCGTTCATAGGAGAATATTAACTTCTGCACAAGGATTGAAGTTTAATAATGGGCTTTTTGAAAAGTGCCAATCTTGTTGGTGCAACATTGGCTCTTCACCCTCATGGTGATGGTTCTGCAGTATGATGCAATGGTAAGAATGACTGAGTCAAATGCGTCATTTAACTTACCACTTTTTCGCATCTTCAGGGAGCTGGGTAGGGTTCATTCTTCTGATGTGCCCGCAGCTATGAGATATACTAAGATAATGCCGAACAAGAACATTGGCTACTTTTTAGAGATATGAAGGTTTGCAAAATGAAACCAGCTGAAGAGGGTGATGGTTTAGAGCCAGTAGTTCTTCCAGTAAGGTTTCTAACATTCTTGTAAATGATATGGAAGGTATCGCAGTTTCTGTTAGAGCGAAATTACCAAGTTTTAACCTTTGGGATGTAATTGATTTAATAGTCAAAGCATCTTGAAAGTGGAGAGCTGAGTGACAGTGATGTAATAATTCCAGACTTCTACAGGTGGTGTTTTGGTAAAAACAATATCGAGTTACTAAAACTGATGTTAACGGGCAAGGCATCATTGAAGATTCGTGCAAAGGTTGAGATTAATGGTAAAGACATCTTAGTTAAGGAAGTTCCAGCTGGAAAGACAGTGGAAAAATATTACTAGGGCAATTAACAATCTTGGCGATAAGAGAATTAAGTCAGTGATGGACGCATCAGGTCATAAGTCAGACCACCTGCTTGAGATTAACTGTAAGAAGGCTAATGAGGTTGAATCTGTTCTCTTGATGTTGTATAAGGAAAGGATTCTACAGAACAACATCGCAACCAATATGATTGTTATTGAAAAATGGTAAGCCTGTAATTTTTGGGTGTTCGTGGAATCATTCAACATTGGGTAGAGTGGAGAAAACTGTTGTTACAGAACTATTCCAAATCTGAGTTGAGAGATGTGAAGCTGAGTTAAATCTCTGGTACTTCATCAGGCTGATAAGCAACCAGGAATGGAAAGAAAGCTATATTGGTGAAATAACAAACAAAGGAAAAGCAGAGGGTAAGGCTTACCTAGAAAGCATTTTCGAAGATATTACAGCCGATGTAGTTGAGTGATATCGAATAGGGCTATCTCAGCATTTAACAATGTAGGAAAAATATAAGACCTGCCATGACGATCTTATGGAGTTTAAGCAGGAGAGAGAATATTATCTTGTCCACCCCGAAGAGTATATCATAAAAAGATTTACTTTGAAAATTAAGGCTGAACAAACAGAACAGTAAAAGGAAGACTTTTGTTACTGAACAGGATTATAAGTTTCTAAGATTGTAGAAGCTGAGATTGAAGATGATAGCTACTGTGTTTATACAATTTATAAGAATGGCTTTTATGATTAAGGGAAGAGATATTATTGAGGGTGACGATGTCTTACAAGTATCCCAGCACAGGCAAACTCAACTTGTAGGATTCGATAACTTTGGTCGCATCCTGAGAGTATACGGTACTGAGATAGACTTTACCCAATTGGTGAAAAAGGTGTTTACTTACCAAAATACTTTTGATACTTATGTTGATGGAACTGATTTTGAGTATTACTTTATGTATTTTGACTGCTTTGATGGTGGAACAAGAACCTTGCTCTACAAAGATGGGTATGTTGGTTTCAACACAGAAGAGCTTATTTCAAAAAGGAAGCAGAGGATTATACCTAATGGAGTACCTGTAAAGGTCATCTCAGACTTGGTTGGTGTAATTGAAGAAAAACGATACTAAAGAGTTTATCTTGCTGCAGATGAATCTACTGGTAAAGCCAGATTTGGCTTAGCGAGGGTAGGTGATATACCCTGTAAGGTCAAGAACAAGTTCAGCTAAGGTATTCAGCGGAAATAAGATAAACATCAGATACTACAAATCACTGGATAATGTAGAGCTTTGGGAGACCTTTGATAACCCTCTGCAGTATGGAAACTAAAATGCAAAAAGTTGCAGGGTAAGTTTATTGGCGACCCATCAGAATTGATAGAAACGGAAAACGGTGAGGTTTAAGAATGTCCGAACAGAAGGAGTATAAGGGTTTAGGTATAGTTGAAGAAGCAAAAACAGAAGATAACATAGAGCCTGAAGCTGTAACTCACGAGTTGGACTTAGGTGGTTTAGATTTTGTTATTGAAGACGACGGAAGTGACGACGATGGGTTTGAAGAAGATGGTTTAACTCCTGATGAGCGTCTAAGAAGTTTCTCAGATACTATACTCAGTGCCTTGGTAGTTGAAGACAATGAAATAAAGAGTTTTGCAGTGAATAGGCTTTTTGCAAATGTTACGCCAATGCTTTTTAGAGATGAAAACTACATCATTTACTCAGTCCTCTATAACCATCGAAATCGTTTTAAAGAGAATGGAAATAGATGAAGAATTTATTTCTCTTTACCTAAACAGAAATAGGAATATCATCACAAAGGCAAAGCCCCATATTGATATTCGAGCTTTGGAGAAGTAGATGGCTCTCTAGAACTTGGGTATATATCAGGTGTATTGAAACAGTGGAGAAGGCTAAAGGGTATGCCTATAATCAGTGAGGGTGATTTTGAGCTCTCATTGAAAAGTATATTTTGAGTTTAAGGCGATTGAAACCTCTAAGACTTATGAGGTTGCAGATGTGATATTAAACCGAGGAATGTATGTTAATGGTAAAAATCTCTTTGGTTTTAATGATAGTTTTAACTATGTTAGAAGAAAAAGTAGCTGAGATTGAAGGTGTTACAACATCTGATAAGGGCATGGGTTTCACAAAAATGAACGAAGTATTAAATGAAGAGAAGGACGATGGTAAAAAGCCATACAAAATCTCAGACTTTGATACTCTGACGAGTTGAATAAAACATTACGGTGGAATATACAGCGGATTGTTTTATCAGTTATCGCACCACCGAAGGCAGGTAACCTAAGTTATGTTGCAGAATCTGCCATACAACGGCTATCAGATACGGGAACAATGTAACTGTATGGGCAGCTGAGGGTGGAAAGAGATGTGACAGCTCAGATGAGAGCTTATTCATTTCGACTGGACATTCAACCAAGGTGTGTCTGTGACAGAGAAGAAATACGGTGTAGACCAAAAATGTTATCTTGCATGATAAGTTTCAGACTGATGAGTTAAGGGATTGGGAGTTGACAAGTAAGCTAGATTTAATGACAAACGAAGGGTACGGCTCATTGATTATATCGACCGACCTTTAATGTAGAAACTTTTATTGACGACATAGATACCTCTGTTAAAGAGAACAACAGTCAATTAGTACATCGACTATTTGCAATTGATTGGTTCTGAAAAGGGTTTAGATGAGAGAAAAGTATTGCTGAGGCTTATAAAAATCATGTTGCTTTATTGCCGTCAAGAGAATGTTGCAGTATTAACGCCTGCCCAGTATAAACAATCTACTTTGATGAGTTGATAAAAAGTACTGATGCTGGAAACTTCGATTTAAGAACTGCAGGTGGTGGTTCTGCTGAGGTTTTAAGAACACCGGATATAACTTTTGCATTGTGGGCAACTACGGCAGACTTAGCTAACAACAGAATGAAAATATCAATGCCTTGCAGATTGGGTAAGGCTTTTCCGAAGATTGATGTAATCCATGATTTGGGTTCTTGCAAATTTTGTCTGTTGATGGTGGGGTACGGTTGGTTGATTTATTCGTGTGGCGATTAACCTCGAAAATCTTCGATTTAACGGGGTTTTATCGCTTGCGGTGTCTCTCGAGCGATTCGCTTGTTTTGTGGCTCTGTGGCTCTGTTTTGGGGCTTGTCCGTTGTTTGTGTTAAAATTGGGGTTTCTGCTGTGGCTGTAGATGCTGGTTGAGATGACTTTGAAGGTAAAAGAAATAAAAGGTACAGTAGTACAAGAAAGTGAGAGTAGAGTAATAAAATGGAAATATTAGATATCAAACAATTTCAGACAGAACTTCCCAGGTAAAAGGTTAACTGGGTATGCACTCAATCAGTAGTGAGTGTTAGTGAAACAAAGAAAGGTCAACCTTTTTAGTAGGAAAGATATTTGTTAAGGAGAGATTGAGTTTAAGTGTGGAACAACTCCAAGGCTTTTGAACAGCTTAGTGGTGGTGTTCAAGGCGAAGGAATTTACATTGTAAGTGGAGAGATTAACCTCTATAATGGCTCAAGGAATTTGATACTCAATCAAGCTGATCTCGATACAAACAGTGGTTTGCTAAGGTTGATTTTTGAAGTCTATCTATGATGGCAATAGAATGTATGAAGCACTTTGTACTCTGCTGAAAAAGTCTGCCTCGGAGAACTGGTATAAAGTATTTGAGCTGGTTATGTCAGGAAGAGAAGAAGCTTTTTAGAACGGAATATGCAGCAGTTAACCACCACGACAATGTTCCAAGTGGTTTGCGGCACATACTTACAAGGTCTGCAGAATAGTAAAAAGTAATGGGTATGTACAACGAAATCGTTAACTATTGTGGGATGGATTTACTGATGGTTGGGTCAGCTTTGTATGATATTGGTAAGGCTTATGAATACAACATGGGTTCAATGAGCAAACGGGGTAAGATTTTAAGCCACAGGGTAATTGGGGTTGAGATACTTTCCAAGTTAGAAAAGGAAATTGTTGAACTTATTGGTCAAGAAGGTTTTGATTTACTATAAGCATTATTGTAGGACATCACGGAGAGTATGAAGAGAAGCCTAGAACTATTGCAGCATATGTTGTACATCTTTGTGATATGATTGAGAGCAACTCAAAAGTATAAATCAAGAATTGGGCACGGCTTTAGAGTTAGATGGGTTAAAGGAAATAAGATACGCTGGAATGCGTTTGAGGTAGGTTAAGAATAAGTACATAAAAACAAAAATTAGTAGTTCTAGTAATGCTATGTTTAGCATTATTGTTGTGTGGTTTCACTCAAATAAGGGTGATATAGTGGTGTTGAAACAGTTATGTTTTACTATCAGACAGATAAACCACCAAAAACAATGAAATACTGCTAACAATGTATGTAAGTAAAAGCAAAGAAAAATATAGTGGTTTTGCAACATCAGATGGCATAAGTTCTCAGATAAAAGTTGAAGTTACTGCTGAGCCTTTTAAAAACACTATGGTTTTCGGAAAGAAGTGGTATACCTGTTATACTCTTATAAACATAACACCAGAGTGCAAAAGAGAGGTTGAATAAAGGTCAACTAAATGTTGAATTCGACCTCCAAAGCTGAGGGGCATTGAAAGGAAAAGTCAAAAAGGAGATTAAGAAAGTGTTAGGTGTAATTGTCATAGCAATTATGCTATAATACTAAGTAAAGTTACTGAAGACGAAAGAAGGTAGATTAGTTATGAAGGCATTTTTAGAGCAAAGTTGGAATAGCTGTGTAATGGGAGCAATAGTCGTTGTGGGTATGGCTTGTTTCGGTGCGAGAGCTATTCTTAATAACAGCACAAGTGGCGAAGAGATTGTAGCTAGAGAAGAAGACAGCAAAGAAGTCTGCTGATAAGAAAAAGATTCTTGAAAAGAAGGAAAGTAAGTGGGTAGATGAGAAGTTTGGTCAAGGTGAAGAAAAACTCTATTCATTACAGTCAATCTGAACTAGAAGATAAGGGTTACACCAAGGCATATAGACAACTTATGCACATTTACACTGATTATCCTAATGTAGATGATAAAAAGATGGTTGAAAACAGAAACAATATGTTTGCTGAACCAGAATTCAATAACTTTGATAAAAAGGATATTGAAGAGAATCTTGCTAAGATTCGTAAAGACTCTAAAAACAGTTCTCTAAGATATATAAAAATGTCCACCATCAATGGACTATTGGTATCTTTTAGAACAAGAGTATAAAGTAGATAACAGGTTGATTACTTTTTCTGAAGACGAAAAATCTGTGTCTGATAGATACTCCAGCTTTTACTCAGTGCTTGAATGATACTCTTCAAATGGAAGAAGGAAAGGCGAAAGAAGGTCAAGGCAATGGGGGTATTTAGATATTAGAGATGAGTGCCTTGTAAAGTTAGTGGGACCAATTCGATACAAATAAGTTTGTATATCAACCAACAGATAAGGATAACACAGGAATAGTAAATCTTGTCAAGGGAGAGGACTTTTACGAATTTAAATGAGGTTGCAGGTAAGGATACAAAAATATTTATTTTGTAGACCAATCTCATCTAAAAAGAACTAAATTATATGTTCCCAAAGATTGGTGGACTATTGGCTGCATAAAAATCAAGATGTAAATAGAAGATTCGTATTTGCCCTCAAAAATACAAGATTTAAGAAAGAAGTGTCTAAAGACGGAACTAACATGATATTTATTTATACGGTGAACTATGGTGGTTAATCTTAATACCTTGAAAAAGAAAAACAAAATAATACGGGTGACAGGTCTTATCCTCTTGGGTATAATGTTCTTTACTTTGGTTGCAGAGGCAGTTGATTTTCCTAATGATGGTGAGTTTAAAAAGAATCCTTATGGTGACACTAAGTTGCCTAGTACTTCAAGAGTTTGGAGTATTATGACTGTTTAATACCTTTATCAAAGAACCTTTGAAGAGGTCGGGGGTATTGCTTATAAAACAATATCAACCAAGTACGAAGCATACAGACAACCTATGTCAGAAACTGTTAAGAAACTCCAAGATTGGTTCTCGTTATGCTTGAGAGCGATTTATCAGTTGAGGGTGCAAAAAGGAAACTCTATGATAAAGATGGTGTAAACATATCTCGAAGATGCTAAGGGTAATAAATACTATGGTGGTGCATTGCCAAGGTTCTTTTTGGGAGTGTTGAAACCACTAATTACTATGACTTCTCGATAATAAATCGAGGTCAGTTGTTTGATGCACTTTAACTGACGGTACAGTGTTGCATTATTGTGTGATAGATGCCATGCAGACCAGACTCTAATTGTGATGATTCTGAAGGTGGTTCTAAGGATGTACATTGGGCTAAAAACACCAATTAAGAAAAAGGCAATACTACAAGCTATTCCATGCAAGGTGTATATAATAGAAAACAGCAGCTCGTAATAATGCTAGTTTGAATGCTTTTTAGTATCAAGGTTTAATTTTGCAATGATGGGAAATAAGGTAGCAGCTATTCGAATGTATAATGCTAAAATAGGTGACTCTCCAGACAGGGTAGGTGGTAAAGAACCTCACTCGAAAATATCGCATGAGATTGCTACCAGGTGGCAGATGATATCAACAGTAACTCTAATGGTAGAAATTTAATTCCAAAAGAAGATGATTTAACTGGTATGCCACCAAAGTATGAAATCTCTGAAAGTGCAAGTAAGATTACGTTACCAGACCAGGATAGTTTGTTCATTGGAGAAAAAGTATTCTGTTGCTATGATAAGAGATGATGTCCTTTAAGCAAGAGAGCTTTATGTATAAGGACGCAATGCGTACGGGTATGGTTGGAGTTGGTCTGTTTTAATGGTTTATGCAGTGTTATTTATGTTTGCATTGCTTTTGACAGGTCTCAGGACTTCCTCGAATCTCCAATGGTTCAGGTTATAACATTGCAGATTTCACATACCGATGAGCAAGATGGTGCAAGGGGTTATTTATCAATGAAGCGAGGGATGATGGTTGCAGACAATATTCCTGCTGGAGTTTTCTTTTGGGTGAACGAAGGGTACTGCTAATCTCAAAAGCAATATTTTGATAAAAGTGGGTATGTTTTATTAAAAGCTAAACTAAGAAAATGTTTTTTAATCTGTAGTTTGTTTGCAAAATTGCCCTCGTTTTGCTTGAATTGAAGGAGAAAGAAATGGAAATGGATAACAAAAATATGGTTGAGCTTTAGAAAAGTCATGGCGAGGCTACGACAAAGAAATATGGTAGTATGGACCAGCAGCTATTGGTTGCGTTACGCCAAATATATTGGTTGGTGCAACTGGGCTTTTCCTAACTCCAAATGAAGGAAGAGAGGCTTAAGAACGCCTTTGAAAAGGAAGGCGATAGTGGAAAGATTTTCGAGATGATTGATATCTCGAGGTGGTGGAAAGCTACTTGTTATGACTTTTGGACAAGGTTATAGAAGTTCTTTCAGGAATACCTATGCAGCTGGGTATTGTTAACAAGTCTGATGTAGAGGAAGGTGTAGCTTAGAAATGAGTCAGCTCAAGCATTTGAGAAACTTTTGGTGAAGGCACAGTGGTACTATAGGTATTATGAACCTCAACGACTCAAATACAACAACTATCAAGGGTAAGATTCCCATCTGCAAATTGATATGACTACTCTGCTGAAAAGTGTAATAAGCTATGGGTACTCAGTAATCTTGGGTGGGGTTGCTAGACCTCTTCTAGACGGTGTACGATAAGAGATGGAAGTCATAAAAATCTTGAATTAGCACCATCAGGAAATGCAATGCTTATTGAGATTAAGAATAAGTAATAGTTGAAAGGTTAAATAGGTAGATGAAATGTTAACAACATTGTATATGGGTAAGGATTATTTAATTCCATATTTAAGATATTTAAAGAGAAACAACATACCTGCTGTAAAGGTGGGTATGTTCTCTTTTAAGAAAACAGAAAAACGAAACTACACACGAGGCAATTAAGTGCTGAATTAGAAAAGAAGAAGTTTATAGATAATTTACCTGTATGGCTGAAAGAGTTATGGCAACAACTAAGACTGTTCCAGTTAGCATTAGGGAAAACAGTGCACTGTTTTCTGATGGAAGTGTTTGGGATCAGAAAAGTTAACTTATTTGAAGAATATTCCAGGAACTAATATACAGTTGTTAGTGTATAACTTATCAAGGCGAGAGGTGGGAATGGTCGGTGAGCAAAAACAAGTACAAGGTAATGGCTGAGGTCAGAGCTATCGAAACTAAAGGCAGTAAGTTGTTACAATCATTTTTACCAGATGCTTGTTTAGTGGTGTAAGTACAGAGGAGATACAAACTCTTTTCTTTTAAGAGAATACTATCGAAGGTACTTTCAATGAGCTTTAGTAAAAGGTATTATTTTTCCTCTGCAGGAAAGATGGTTTGTCCTTTTACACGATGATAAGAAACCATCTAAGGGTATAGTGTTAAGTCAGATGGTACTGAGCTCTTTTCACTGTTTTGTGCAAACCTTGGGGGTGATGTGGTTGATTTTATATTCGAGTATCGGGTAGGCTCTTTTGGAAAGAAGGGTATGTCAGAGAGACTGCTCTTAAGGAACTTTCAAAAGAGTTTGGAGTCCGTTACGAAGATGCCTTGAGAGCTGATGGTAATGCTAGTGTTGAGGAGAGTAACATCTGTACCGATATGAAACCAAGAATGCTTGCAGATGATGGGTTCTTTACAGATTTTCCGCATTCTGGATGCAAGCGAGGAAACAGGGCATGCCTATTGATACTTAAACGATTTACTGATGCAGAATTGCCAGTGTAAAGAAGCTTGAAGATGGGGAAAAGAATAAATGAGGGCTTGACTTCAACGAACTGCATGTTTTTCGAGAGTTAGTTTTTGTATGAATTGAGGGAAGCTATGAGTACAAGTATGTGGGAGAAGATAGACGACCTCTGCAATGGATATTTTAACGATGACAGGGGATAATTTTCTTGCTTTTGATGTTTCTAAGACTTCTACAGGTGTGGCAGTTGTCTATGGTGATGAGGTGTGGCTGTAAAACATAACGATTGAGACCCCCGAGGACAGCCAATTTTTCGAGGTTTTCAAGCAGGCGAGAATTGAAAGAGAAACTTCAAACATTTGGGCAGTAAGCGTTGGTTTAGTTGTATATTCGTCGAAGATGTTTATACGGAATTAACCCTGAAAACAACAAGGAAGCTGTATGCATTAAACTCTGCAATTGACGAGCTAATCTTTGGATGGTGAGATAAACTGCAATAGGTTTATTAGAAAAACAGAGTGGTTGGTGGAAGAGTTGGTTATGGCAACTTGATGTCTACGGCAGTTTTAAATATTTAAATGATAAACGAGTAAGTGAAACCTGAGGGCATGTATTGAAGACTATTCAGAGGAGCACAGGACAGGCTTGATGCCTTGGGTATGATTATTGCTTGTGTGATGGATGCGGAACTGGGTATCGAAGATAGGGTTAAAATTGGTTTGAAAGATATTGAGTGGAAGGTATGTAGGATCTCTATCTGACCTTGTTAAGAGAGCCGATAACTACGGTATAAAATCAAATAAAATAAAAGAGATAAAAGATGAGACTTTGATGAAAGACGTCTATGTAAATATATTGGAAGACAATCCAGATTATTTCTTTTGGACGAGTGGATGTAAGCTTGGTTCACTGGGAGATAAATTAAAAATAAAATATGACAGAAAGGGTAACTACTGGTTCATTAGAAAGTAGTTTAGGTGATAATATGAGTAGGACAGCAGTGCTAGAAACAGTAAAAACAGATGTTTGGAGCAAATGTAGTGTTTGCGATGAGTTTGAGACGGACTTGCACATGTATGTAGAACAGAAACAGCAGTATGAAAATCTATTTACTAACAAGGGTAACAATACCAGTGATTGCTTATGATGGTTCAAGGGCTATAATGTGTTATAGATGTCCTCTGTGTGGAAATCTTATGTTCTTAGAGAGTCTTTTAGAGCCAATCCAACAGACGTGGTGGCATGCAGGGTGACTCAGGTTTTAGAGGTGTGTTCCAACCTTAGGAATTTATGGGTCATGCTAACCTGTATGTTCTAAAAATACTTGGAGAAATGGTTTATGCCTTTTTAACTAATTAAAAAGGTTTAAAACGGAATAGGTGGTAGGAGAATGGAAGAATTAAATAATCTAGAACAGATGGAAGTTATGAGTCTGAGGTTGAACTGGAAAGTAAAACTGTAGACGCATTGTCAATGAATGGATAGCTTTAAATGTATCAAATTGGAGTTGTTGATTTTAGGGACACATCATTTCTAGAGGCAATGAAGAAGGGTAGGAAAGAAACTATGTAGGTCTAATCTAAGTCTGTAGAAGAACTTGGTATACTGAACCCAATTCACGTAATGAGAACAGAGGGGATGCTGCATTGTCGCGAAACCAGTGCTCTGAGAATGATTATGAGGGCTGGAAGTATATTGTTATTGATGGTTTTAGAAGAATTTGAGCCGAGTTAGAACGATTAACCTGTTGTAATGCTGTAATTTGGGACTTTATGACAAAGAATTGCGAGTGATTTGTTGATGACAGTTTCTTTTATACCTCAAACAAGAAACAAAAAGCATTCTTGGGGAGAGGTGTGGTATCTATTTCAGATACTTGAACTCAAAGCTCTATGACACCAGCAACTCTTGAGTTCTTATTGCAATTAGAATCAGAGAGGCGATGAAGTTAAAAGATATAATGCTAATGAGTATGAAGAGATTAAACAGGCTTTGTTGAATAACAAAAACAATTACCAGGCTTACAATATGCTCCAGAAGGAAAGAAAAAGAAGAGAAACCAAATATTCAAAGAAGATAAAACAGGGTATTTCATCAGTTGGAAGAAGCTGGTGATATTGTTGACAGTGATGGAAGTAATAAACCTAAGTTGTTCGATGAAGATGAAACAATTACTTGATTTGTTGAGAATGAAGAAGAGTTCTCGATTGATGACTTTGGTGAGTGGTCAGCGAGGAGATAGAAGACCACTGCGCAAGATAGAAAGAGATGGAGATGAACTGACGAGCGTTTGAGACCATTACCCCAGAAAGAGATGGGTACACCTGCCAAGTAAGTGGGTTTGTAAAGGATTACCCATCGCTTTTAAGTTAGAGGGGGATTAGTTGTTCATCATATATCACAGGTAGCACATGGTGGAAGGGACTCTGAAGATAACTTAGTAACGCTTAGTAATGACTATCACAACCTATACATAGGGTTGCTGAAACAGGAAAAACTTGGAATATCTAAAGAAGATTACGATAAGTTAGATGAAAGCCATAAAGAGATTTACAAGAATGTGATGAAGCATGTGAGAGCAATCACTAGAGGAAGAGAAGCTTGTGGTGGTAAAATAGAAGCATAAAATGGTAAGAAAAGCCTACTGGCAAGACTAAGTTTAGAAGGGTATTTTTAATTGCTTCCAAAATAGTATAATAGCATTATCAAAAATAAAATTGGTAAGAGATGATTGAAATTAAAGGTTTGTGGAAAGGTAAAATAGAGTTTCGGAAAAACTGGGTAGGGCTATGGATGAGTTTCAGTTAAACCACAGTTATAGAGCCATATTTGGAAAAGAATGTATGAAAAATATTTGAAGTAACCTCATAGACTTAAAAACGGAAAAACCCTCAATAATTTTAGACGAAAAATGTCATGCACATTGTTTAGATCCTCTTGTACAAGTACATATGTTTGCAATACCTTCACAGTCTCATAGTACATGATATTGGTATTTCTAAAGAATATAAAGAATATGGTAATGATAATCTTTATTTATGAACTTTTCTGCTGAGATAGGTGGAATAATACTCTCTCTAATAGATAAGTTTGTAAGATTCATTATTGAATCCAGATTGAATAGCATTAACCTCACGTAATAAAATCTTTATAAGAGGAGATTAGACTTAGGAAGAAGTGTATTTTTCTCGAATGTAGGGTATGCTATAACAGTAATATCAAAAGGAAAAGAAGAAAGGAACAAAATGAAAAATATTTTAGTTGTAATTGATTTACAGGAAGGATTTATAAACGATAAGAGCGTAAAGGTTAGACAACATACGTGACTTACTTGACAGCGGAAAATATTATGCTGTTATAGCAACTAAATTTACTAACATGCCAGGAAGCTCTTTGACTCTTTCCTGGATGGACTGGGTATGATGGAGGAAGAAGAAAAGCCTTGCTACTGTTTGTTGAGGAACATGCTGACATTATTGTTAGTAAATGCTCGTATTCTTGTGTAAAAACACAAACTTTATCTCAGTCACTGGTATCTTTGTAGTGATGGTTTTCCTGAAGAGGTAACACTTGTTGGTGTAGATACAGATGCTTTAGTGTTTTTGAGCAACAGCAATAGACCGATCTGAAATGGGTATTAAAACCAATTATAGAAGATTGTGTTGGCTCAAGGGTGGAGGAGAGTGCCACGAAGCAGTGAATGCTAATATTAAAGCGTTCAATTGGAAAAGGAACAGATAAGGTAAGAAAAGGAGATTTTTATGATAAACAAAAATCAATTTTTAGCATACCTTATGCATTTAGCTGATGAGCATGGAAACAGCGACACTATGCTCTCATGTTTTTCTCTGTGGAGAGGGTTATGAAGATCAAAATTCTTTGATAAAAGTAACTTTTACAATCTGCTTGATGAGGCGAGAGACGGCTTTGCCTCAAGACACCCGTCACCCAATGAACAATGGGTTTATCTATGTGAACCCAGTTGCTGATAGGATTGGTATGATTGTGTTGAGGGCAGATGGGTGACTATGAGAACAACGACAAAATACAACAGCAGCTGTATCAAAAGTACAGACATAAAAGTTCCTAGAAAGGGCTTAGAAGAATTATTTAAGGAACTTGCTAGCGTTGCAGAGTATGCATTCAAAGGACTTTCGGTTGCAAAAGGGTTTAGTAGAATGATTATAAGTGAAGGGCAATACAATGATATCTGTAGATGAATTAAAACAAAATTACGGAAAATATAAACTCTCTTTACAGTTTGTAGACTGCTTTCACCAGAGTATGTGATGATTGTGGGTTCACCCTTTTGTGGATTGAGAGACGTTAACTGATTGTCCTGCTCCAACTCTCGTTGTACGGGCAAGATTGTAAAAAGAATCGAAGCTATATGTGAGAAGTTTGGTGTAAAAGGGGTTTTGGCAGTGAGGCAAGGATAGCTGAATTTGTTAACCATTACAGTGTCACTAACCCCTAGCAATCTTCGAATTGCGAGAGGGTATGCCATTATGCAAAATATCTCAGGAAAGTTCTGACGGTATAATCAAAACAACAGGGTAAAAATTCATTCTTGCTTTTGGGAGTATGTCAGATGGCACAGTTACCTTTTATACAGACTCTAGCAAGGAAGATTTTCAAGAGTTCGATTCTTTTAGAGGACGCATACGACGAGATAGAGTTCGGTGAAGGTTTATTCTTTGTAACCAGAATCGTTTGCATAGTGTCAGGCGAAGAAGTTTCAATAATGGCTAGTAAAAATCTATACAACTCTTTTGGAATTCAAAAGAAGACCTTTTTGAGGGGTTAGAGTTCGTAAACATTAGAACATTGGGTGATGTTAAAGAACTTAATGTTGTTTGCTCTGACTCAGGTTGGGGGTAGTTTGCTAAGAAGAATGACTTTTATGAGTTCTGCAAAACAGAGTTCGAGATAGGTACCATATCAACTTCTTGCAGTGTATCTTAAATCGATTGATTATCTTGTTTGGGCTAGGCTGATGGTCTCCAGCAAGATATACAAACAAAGTACAGTTGAGAAATGGAATGATATGGTGAGAGGCAGATACCAATTGTAACTGCTGAGGAGTTAATTTCAATTTTAGATGGTAAGTTTATGTTAGTAGATTATTTAACAGGTTTAATACAGGAAAAATATACCTTGGTTGGAAATGAGAGGGCTGTGGTTCATAGCATCTTTACGGCGTTTTAGAAAGACCTGCAATTTTGTTTTATAATAAACACCAAGCATGCAACAGGAGCATATCGTGGTTGGAGTATAAATGCTACAAACTTTTTGATTTCATTAATCGTGAGTACATATGGGTATATTGGAGGAATGAGCGACTGCGAAATAGTAGAACAGTTGAAGCGCATCAGGTTGTAGAAAAGGTAATTACAGAGGCTTTTGAAGCTTGTTAAGAGAAGGATGGAAACAAATATCTAAAAGTAGGTAAATGGTGAGAGTTGGAGTTAATGGAGACTTGTAGATGAAGAAAAGTGAAGTATAATAATAACGGTAAACAGAGGATACTTGCTTTTCTGTTAGTCCTTATCATTGTCCTGTGAGTAAGCAGGGGTATGGCATCGGAAGTCAAAAGACGAGCACAGATTAACTCCAACTCAAAGTAAAGTAATGTACGGTGCACCAGCATAATGGTAGACTTACTACAAATATGCCAGGAGAGCCCAATTTAAGTAATAATGACGACTGGGAAAGAGGGTATGAGTTCTATTCAGAGCACGATAGACTTGGTCGTTGTGGTTATGCTGAGGCCTCGTTGGACCTGAAAACAATGCCAACTGAGAAGAGGGGTTCGATTGCATGGTAAAGCCAGTTGGTTGGTGACATCTGCACGATATGACAATCTTATATCAGGTAAGTACTTGTATAACAGATGCCATTTGATAGCTTTTGAACTGGTAGAATGCTAATGAGAAGAATCTCATCACTGGGACCAGATGTATGAATGAGAGGGTATGCCCTTTGAAAAGATAAGCAGCTAGCCATGTTAAGAGGACTAAAATCACGTAAATATAGAGTTACTCCGTACTATAATGGAGAAGAACTGTTCTGTAGAGGGGCACATTCGAAGCTAGGTCTATTGAAAATGATGAGATTAGCATCACTGTTTTCTGTCACACGTCCAGAAAGGTATTATATCAATTATATGACAGGAGATAGCAAGGTGAGTGAATAACAATTGAGAGTTGCCTGATAAATAATTTAAGAATATTTCTTTAGTGGTAGTCCTTGTGGCTACTTTTATTTTGATTGATTGCGATTCTTTTCAAAATATGGTATAATAATGGTAATAAAATGCGAAAGTAATAGATTAAGAGGTGTAAAATGGAACAAGAAAGACTGCAAATGTCTATATAAAAATAACCCAAAATATCGATGGTGTTACGATTGTTGTAAGGAAGATATGGAGCTTGCTAATAAGGTTGGTGTCGTATGATTTTGATACCAAGAAACCAGAGACCAATTTTTGTAAGAATAAATAAGCTCCGAAGAGAAATATGTATGCAGTAAGCAGGATAAAGATACTACTATTATATTTGGGAACTGGAAAGACAGGGTAGGAATAGCAAAACAAGGCTATGGCTTGGATAAGTTAGTGCATGATGAAGATCCTCGTGTTCGAATAGCTGTAGCAAAACAGGGGTACAACAGACTATAGTGTTGAGAAAGAAACTGATGCTAATGTTTTGAAAGCGATTATAAGAAGCATGAAAAATACAATACATTCTATTGGATACTCCAAAAGATAGTTGAATTGTTAACGAAGAAGTAGCTCTACTATACCCACAATTATTTCACAAGTTGGTTTAAACAGTGAAGAAGACACCAAGAGATTTAAAGAATTTATGCAAAATATTATTAAAAAGTTTGGAACTTCTTCTAAATTTAGTAGTGTGAGTGACATAAGAAGTGTAAGTGATATCTGCAAAAATACAACATCAAAACCCTCATAGGGGGTACCCTTTATTTGACAAGAGATGTGGAACATATGCAGACTTTGCAAAGTTTTCGATAATGTATGATGGCAAGCGAGGTAATGAAGTTAAAATAGGCAAATTCAAGATTGTTCATGTAGGAGGATAAGAGCTTAGTTAATGATATTGAATGGTGGTGGAAGTTTATTATAAAACGAGTTCATCATTCGGAACAGCAGACCTAGCTGAGGCTATGTAAGGCTGCTATAATCAGCACGTAATAAATTGCCAAAAAGACGAGAATAAAAGCCTCATTTACAGAAGCAGCCACTTTATGTGATATTGGTGATAAGCCAGCATATTTTATGATGGAGGCCTCTATAAAGAAGCAACACACCCTCACTTTAAGAAAAAAGAAATGGACAGCTTAAAAGCGGATGGGTACGTCCTTTCTAACTATGGTGCTGAGAGATAATGAACCTGAGATGTGCTTTTAAGGTAGCCAGCAAAAGTCCTACGGGCATGTTTTCCTTGTTAGACTGGGATTAAGATAGGAGCACAAAGGTAAAAACTGAAGTTGGTAGAAAGGTCACAAAAATGAATAACTTTAATTTAATTGTTGGAAGATATGTTATCTAATTGGGATAACTTTGGTGTAGATGGTTTTGATAGTGATAAAATTGATGAACTCGAAAAAGGCTATTCTAGCTTTGAGAGGGTAGTCATCAGGAGGAATAATTGAAGACCTGATTTATGATACCTCGTAGGTATACTTAAGGACTTTGCAGACCTGAAAGTCAATATCTTGAGAGAGCTGGAAGATGATGGAGACATTACTGACTATACAGAACTTCTTAGAGTCAACCAATGCAATCGATTGAAACTTGCAAAAGTTATACTTGTGATGAAATAAATAACTTCCTTAAAAGAATGTCCTAATGAGCCTGCTAGACTACTTTTTGCTAGCTATAAAATTAATGGCACGGAATAAGGGTAGTTTATCTCAGATGGAGAGCTCGTGAGTGCTACATCAAGGGCTAGGGCAAGGCAGGGCGAGACCCAACAGGCAGATGAAAGCAATTTTAGAGATAGAAATGATAACTCTAGATGGTTTAGGACTTGTTGAGATAAGAGGAGAGCTTTGTCTAGGGAAGAAGATAAGTTAGAAACAGCAAGAACATTCAACCCAACAATTAAATTTGCTTTTTCAGCTGTATCTTTCGATGGCAAGAGACTCTGCAAGTGAGGAAGAGATAGCCTCTACTAGACTTCCTAGCTTATGGTTTATTGATGAAAGACTTCTTTGAAACAAGAGAGGAAGAGTTTTCAGCTAACTGGGTATGGCTTCAGACACCAGAATTCACTTATGTGGAAGAAGATGGAGACAGTTTACTAGATGTAATTAAGTCGTTGTAGAAGCTTCCTGAAGAGAACTATGAAGAGTTTGATATTTCGTGATGGTGTTGTTTTTGGAGGTTAATAACAGAGACCTCTTCAGAGAATCTTGGAAGTGAAGGTAAATATAACTTTAGGAAACATTGCCTTAGGTTGGAGTTTGGAAACAAGATTTGTACACTGGGTACATTAACCACATTGAATGGACCTGAGGAAAGAATAAACTATCTCCAGTTGCTATTATCGAAGATGATGAAGGTAGTGGTGTACTAACAGCCCATGGAAATCGAGTTAGGAGAGTTCTTTGTATGAACCAAGAAATATAATAATTCTAGATGCTTAGTGAGGGTGTCATTATGTTTTTAAGCATGGTGGCGAAGCAGGTAGTTGTTCTTTGTCTCAGATGGAAGGTTATTGAGTGAAGAAGCGGGTAAAAGAAATGCTGTGGGGTAAAAAGAGAAGGGTCACGTAGAGATGAATGTATTGTTGAGCAGGAATGCAAGAAATGAAAAGAGCGGGTATATGGGTATGTCATTAGCAGCAAGGTAAAACAGAAGGGAACATATCTCTATACGAACAGATAAGGAACGAGATAGTCTGAAAAACTTACTAGCTTGAAGAAATTATTGACGGCTTAGCAAAGTTGAGAGGTCTTGTAGGACACTGAGGATGTTTTTGAACAATTGAGAGTAGAGTAGATGGGTATAGGAGTGGCTTGAACTGAGAGAGAACAACAAAAATATATACAGTACATTGATAAGATATTGATATTCTGACACCTTTAGATTGTAAGTATCGTTTCACTAATGAAACTCCACAAGTAAATCTACTACTAGATAGAGGGGCTCAAAAGAGAGAGTTAAGTTACTATCATGTTGAGATGATGGAAGGTTTACTATAGATGAAAACAAGAATAATATTAGCAAGCGACTTAATGGGTAAGACATATGCAGAAGAACACTATAAAAATGTCTCTGATTTTGATAAGCACACGAAGACTATATGATAGATGATAAGGATTGCTGGATGAAACGCAGTTCCCAGCCTTATGGAAGCTTGGATTGATAAGGTAGAAAACGAGGGTATGATGTAGTTACGGGCTGTTTGTCACTTGATGTTCTATCTTATTTAAAAAGATAAAGGTAACTCGAGAACTAGTTGTAGTAGCCCTAATTTAGAGGTTGGTGAACGAACCTTAAGAAGAAAGGTTCTTCAGAACGGTTTTGTTCATAGTGATGAACTTGCTGGTTTAACTAACGCAGTAGATCTTGAGTATAATATGTATGGCTCTATGCACGAAAAAGTCAGGGTATGGTATATCAACAGACCAGAGTACCTAAGTGAAGGATAAAAAGACGGGTACGCCATTGGTACGAAAACGATGGTGGGTTGAGGCTGATAGTGATGCTGTAGTTTACTACCGAGGAGATTGTGGAGAATTTCTAGAATACGGAGTTTAAAAAGTAGAAAGAATTGTTTCTCAAAAAGAGAAATGTTATAATATGGGCTAGATGAAAAGCAGTGTGGTAAAAGGAGATAAATATGAAATATGTAAAGGAAGCCGTAAGATACCGCCTTGAAACTATGGATATTGAGCCTGACGAACTGTTCAGGCTTTTGAGCTTTTCAAAAAGGGTATAATGGTGATGATTATAGAACTTGGCTTGCAGGAAGGGTTGTAGAGTTAGCTGAAAGTCGAGATATCGAAATGAGTAAGCTGATGCAAAGAAGTTTCACATTCTGCAAGAACTCAAAGAAAAGTATGTTGAAAACAATGGTATAAGTGATGAAGCTTGAACCGTACTGTAGGTGAGTTAGACAGTGAGTTCGGGAAGCGAACATATGAAAACTCAGGCAGGGAAGATGGCTTGGAAAGTGATGAGGAAGTAAACTGGCTTGAGGGCATGGATTATGGGTTAGCAAAACGACTTTTCGAGACAGGACAACGAATGGTTACAGGACAAGTTAAATCTACTATCTCGTATTTGACTTATTTCTATGCGTGAAGAGAAGGTGGATAAGAAGGCATCATCAGAGATTCTTGCATCAGCAAAAAGAATTGGGTATAACCATAGAGAACAATGCAAGTTTAATGCTACATAGACTTTGCTCAATGGAAGAAAAACTGCATGAAACAGCAAGAAAATGGAGCTTATGGAATATTACCTGTAGGTTTTACAGAAGATGGAGAATTGGTCTGTGATAAAGGAACTTTTAGTTTTATGATGAGTGGTGTTGTTGCAAACAGTAAATTGGTTTATGGAACCTTTTTAACTTGGGTATGTATGGCAGTGCTTATTTTAAGAGAAAGAACAGATGAGAGTAAAACTGATGGAGTTTACTTGAAAAATTGATTCTGGGACTGTATGGCTGAAGTTAAAGCTGAGCAATGCCTCTTTCCGAGAGATGTCACTGAAGAGAAGATTGCAGAACAAGGTAATCACCCCTGAGAAGAGCAGTTGTATTGACGGCCTTAACTCTGCATTTGCTGGAATTGAAACTGTGAAAAGCACCTGCTGAGATGGGTGTTAGCTGGGACGAGTTAAGTTTCAATTCTCCTGTTCTGAGTGGGTATGTCTTGAGAAAGATAGAGAGAGGTTGGTCAAAAGTAGCAAAGGAACAGGGCATGCCATACCCGATGTTTCGAGGCGAAGAATCTGTTTGATGACTTAGAGAATATGCTAAAAGGAGAAGAACTTGATAAGCAGTTAGTACACTCCATGTTGATAAGCTCAAAAAGATTACTTAACTAAGCTTTATAGAAAGCAGTATACTTTTATTAGAGGAATGAAATGCCTTTATGATTTAATGTCTGAACATAAGAATGTTCACACTGTAGTTTCAAACTCAAGTAAGGCAGATATATTCATTTACGACACTCTAAGAAAGAAATGTACTTTGTTCAAGATACTATCTTCGAAAATAAAGACAAAGAAAGATTTTGAAGCTATGGTAGAGATAGTTTCAGTAGAAAGATGTCGCAAAGAAGTGGTTATTTGTCTAGAGTACAAGAAAATAAGGGGTACGCTCATAAAGAAGAAAGGTGTTTTGGAGAACAGTAATCTGAGTTCTTAATCAAATTTGAGAAGTATAAAGATAGTTAGACTTCAGAAAAACTTTCTAAAGTTATGCCTTTAGTTAATGAGATGGTTATACCTTATCTCCGTTGGTCGAGGTCAGTTTCCTTTTATATGACAGCCTTGAAAAAGGGAAAATACAGTGCAATGTTTCAGGTAGTTGCTCGAGCTATGCAAGAGATGCTGAGGCAGTTTTCAAGATGAAAGAACATTTGGAGGCTGGATTTACAGTAACAACAAGAAAAAGAAGTTGCAAAAGTATGTAATGTTCATACACTAAAACGAATTTGTATTGAGTCTGCTCACTGCAAAGGTCAATCACTGTCAAGGAATCAAAACCTCAATGCGTTTGAAAGCCAAATGAGATGAACGAGTTGAAGATGTATGAACCTAAATCCAGCTGAGAGGAATATTGAGAGTTTGCTTAAGTGATATTTTGTTGATTAAACAGTTGTATTTGAATGGTGTAATTTACGATTCTTTTGTGGGTACGCCAGATGAACTAGAAGTAGTTAGACTGAAAAGATATGAAAGGCAAGTTACCCTCGAATAGTTGGTGAAGATTTGGCCTTAGTGCGAAAGAAAGTTGTTAGAGCTACAAGCACAAATGAAGTTGGTGTTTGGAGATAATATCGATATGATGAAGTTCTATACCTTTATTACGAACTTAGAGAAGAAGAAATGGTCGGTGATAGATAATGAAAATAATTGCAAGGTGCAGTTAGTAAGAAGCAAAAGAAATATAATAAAGCTTTATAATACCAACGAAGAAGGTAAGAAACCAATTAATGTGGGTTTGAAACCCTTGAGGTTACAGGAGAAGAGCAGCAGTAGTTGGTAGGTATGGTTTCTGGAGTTTATAACTGTCAATGGTGAACTGCCAGAAGTAGAGATTCCTGAGAAAATGAGGGGTAAGGTGTTCAGAAAAGTCATTCTTGTGGAGTGTGAAGAGGAGATAATCTCTGCCCTGAGGGAGTTGTTCCTCTTTTGAAGTGAAGTGATTATGCAGATATGAGAACCTTAATCTCTGCTTGTGAGAAAATAAAATCGCGAGTAATTGGTAGGTGTTACTGAATTAAGGGAATCAACATTAGTGCAGATTTGATATTGAAGAGTAGAAACAAGAAGCTGGGAATTTACTACGATGGCATATACGATCTGTTCAAAAGAAGTTGAACTTTCAGACTTGGACAATCTAATTGAGATTGTAAAGAAGAGTGTTGAGAAGTAAAGAAAACTACTGACGACACTGAAAAGAAGAGCAAGAACGAAAGCCTAAGAAAGCTTGGTTCAGGAAGCAAACAGCTAAGAAAAAGAGGTGATGGGTATGTGCATTTGAGTTGAAGAGGTTATAGCATTCTAATTTAGAAGTTTATTGAATAATGAGGAATGTATTTTGGTATGATAGGATAAAGGAGAAGTTAACAGTGAATTATTTTGACTATCAAGTAAACCAAAAATGAATAATGTTTGGGACCTCTTTGAAGAATTAGAAACCTGAGGAAGAAGAAATACTTGACGACAATGCTCTAAGGTATCTTCACACAACTGAGATAATCCAATCTGCAATGGGCAGAAACATCAACAAAAAGTGAGTGACTTTGCAGGTGATAGAAAAATTGTTCTGATAATGATATGAAACAGCAGTTTTCAGAAGTGGAGAAATGTAGCCATTTGACAGACCTGAGACAGTAAGGGATATGCACTGCTTATGGACAGTTGATGCAAAACACATTGAAAAGCCGAGTTTCAGAGGTTGAGATAGAGCTTTGAAAGATGATGACGCATTCCAGAGGTCTACAAAAGGACTTAGAAACTACATACGAGTGTAATAATAATCAATAACGGTATTGATATTGTGCCTTTTACTTTTGGGAGTTCCGTTGCAGTATAGGAGTCTATTGAAGATTTAAAGTCCTTAGTTAAGGAGAATAAGGAGTTATCGGACTTGAGTTATCTTTGTGCTAAAGGAACCAAGTTTGAAGGATATTTAACTGCTGAAGGTAGGTAGATGAATCGAATTACTTTGATTATGTAAGCACCAGGTCCAACCAAGAAACAGTAGAATTATTTGAAATTCTTCAAGGCTTTGAGAGGGTACGTCTATATATGGCGATAGGCAGACGATGCAATTGACGCTACTTTGAATATGTAACTCAAGGTACGATGAATCTTATGGAGAATTAGAAAACTATACGGAAAAGCGTATTGAAGAATATCATAGAAGTGAGTTTAAAAGGCGAAATCACCAGACTCAGAGAATATTGATGGTGTCGGTCTGAAAGACTGCAGATACACAGCTCTGACACCATACTTGAGGAGAGGTAGACCAACCAATAAGTGAGAATGAGATTGAGTGTGCAAAAGAACTAGTAAGTGGGTATGTTTCGATTTCGAAGTCTTTAAGGACTTAGGAAGTAGGAAAGTTTTCTGCCAGATAAGTATGATAAGGTGCTCGAGAAAATATACCAAAGGATAATTATAAATGCTATCTTTATCTAAAAAGATAATTATGATGAGGTTGTTGAATCAGTTCTTAGAATTAGTAAGAAAAATAAAAACAAAAGGATGAAAGAAAGTCAGATACAAAAGAGAGTTGAAGATAAAATTAAGTTTGTGCCTTATAGACAGTAGTACTTACGATAAAGTATCAAACTGAGAGAAGGTTCTTCTATGCAATCGACCTGATTGAGCTTGTTGAGAGATTATATGTACAGATAGAGAATATCTGCAGAGATTGAAGGAAAAGACTTTTGGTTGAGACCTTTGGTGGTGTTACGGATAATGAAGACAGTTAGCAGAGTTGGCATGGCTGTTATGGCAGTACTGAATCTAATGAAAGTATTCAGTTAGTTAAGACTATGGTGATGTGTTCATAATTTGTACAACGCAACCAATTAAAAGTTGTGAGATTTGTATTTATGAGTGAATTTTGGGTAAGTTTGAAAAGGTTGAACTCGGAAAGAAAAGGAAAACTTATGTTAAGAGGTCATTTAAAACAGATGGACACTATAGAGTTGGAAGGTTACTCAGCTGAAAGTTTCTAACTTTATATATGAGCCTCCGACAATGTCAGAGAGTCTTTTGGATAAAGGTTTTCTGGTGTAGATGGAGAGGAGATGCCAGCAACTGGGCGGGTGATTCTTTGTATCTAACCATCGGTGCTAACCAGATTTCAGTCTCTCAAGGTGTAGAGTTTTATGACGGTGTAAAACTAAAAATCGAGGTTAAAATGAGGAGTTTTTGTAGAGTTGCTGTCTGTTATTAGAGAAGTATTGAACCTTGCTGAGAATAACCCAACAACAAATATAAAATTATGTTGGTGATTTAATTGGTGCAGGTGGCTTTAATAAAATTACAGAACATAGAATAAAAACTAAAGTTGGTGATATTGAGGCAAAGTAAAGTTATCAATGGGTACGCCTTTATTCTTAGAAATTAAAGGTGTTGATGATTATGAGCTCTATTTTGAAGAAGATGAAGCAAGGATATAAAGATGGGGTGTACCAGTCAGCCAGAGCTGATTTCGCTTTATTAAAAGACTTATTCCTCGAATATAGACGACAGCTGTATGGAAGCATCATGGTCAGTGTGACAAGTTATACATTTGATGAAAATTTCGTTGAAATGCACCTCCAGAGAAGAATTGTTATTCTTGGTTGAAAGAATGTACCATTACTTCATCAATCGTCGAAATGGATAAGCTCAAAGAGATACTGAAAGAGTTTGGGAGCACGATGGTCGAATTGGTTCTCGATACGGAGACACTGGGCTTAAAGTTTAATTGCGATGGTGGCTAGACTTAAGCTTGTTGGTCTTATTCTAGCAAGAAAGAGGGTACGGCATGAGCTACTTCCCATTCCGTCATAAGAAGTTTAAGAATCGAAGAGAGTAAGATTGGCTGGGTAATTGGAAAACAGCTTCAAACCTCTCATTGGAAAACTGTATGACCTAGCTATACAGAATGGTGGTTCTTGATTGGAGTTGCGTATCTCGATGGGAGTATGCTGTAATATTGTTGAAGATACCTCTTATCCTCATCAAAAACAACATTATGGAATGACCATAGACATATGCAGCTTGGTTTGAAACCAATGACACACCAGTTGTTAGGATTGGATACTTTGGAACTTAGTGATTTCGTTGATGGTAAGTTCGGTGACGGCTAGTCGGGATATGGGGGCATGATGATACTAGACTCTGTGCTTGCCCAGATGCTGATACTGTTTTTAAGGCTAATAAGATTTGCTAAAGAAAATAAAATATTGAGTATAGTAATGCTTTTTCAACCTATCAATGCGAGGTAAGATTTATGATAGTAATTGCTTACTAAGAGTATTATGGTCACTGTGTTGATGTAGATAGATTGGAAGAGTTGGTTCAAAAGAATAAGAGAAACTAAGAAAGAACTATGCGTGAGATGATAGAAATAGTTGGTCATGAGTTCAACCCAAACTCTTCACCAGCAGCATTTTCTTTCAAGAACAAGGCTATCCTGTTGTAGAGAAAACAGAAACAGTAATCCATCAGCAGGTAAGGGCACTAGAGAAGTTAATGTCTTATAAGAATGCTGATGGAAGTGATATGTATCCTCTTGCTCGTATGTTAAATGAGTACAGCGAAGTTTCACAGTTGGAGTAACTTTACAAAACAATGTAGAAAAGTTCTCATCAAGGTCAGGGTATGTTCTCTCAGGTTCAGCAGTTTCTTGAGACTGGAAGAGCATTCTGTTAAAGAACTCTAATTATCAATCTTATAATGATACAGTCAAGAAGTACATTGTGCCTAGAACCGGCTTTTTATGCAGCTGGATGCTGACTATTCATCGGTAGAGTATCGAATCCTAGCGGGTATGGCTAATCAAGAGAATCTTGTAAAATGGTTCTTCAATCCTGATGGAGACTATCATAGATATCAAGCAGCTAGAATGTTTAACATTCTTATGAGGCTGTTACCTCAAAAACAAAGAAAGAATGCTAAAGGTATCAACTTTTGGATTACCATATGGTATGGGAGATAAATCACTAGCCGAAACAATTTTCGGAGTAGGGGATGTCTCCACGTAGCTAAGGCGATAAAGCTTAAGAGAAAATACTTGAAGGTCAGGAGAAAAATAGAGGAGTTCTTTAATAAGGCAAGGGGCAGATGGTGTTAGAGCTGGTTTTCAAGCACTTACTGGTAGAAGAAGGTACTTCGATAAAACAAAAACTTCGTTTCTAAGATAAGACGAGAGGCAGGCAACAACAGAATACAGGGTACAGACCGATTCTATAAGAGAGCAATGGTAAGACTCTCTTGATTATTTAGTTGCTAACGATATGCTTTGGTAAAGTATTGTTATCTGCTTTTTGTCCATGATGAGATATTCCTTGAGGTTCATAAGTCTATTGACCCAGCCAGATGCTTGGTATCTTGTCTAAGGCGATGAAGCTTGGAAATTGAGGGGTGGTGTCCCTTTATATCGGCTGTGGGTACGGTCGTAATTGGTATGAAGCTAAAACACAGAAATACCTATTCACACAGGACATCATTTTTAGACCGTTATGAAGAGAGTGGTATTGACTGGTGGAATGGAGATACTGACAGGGCTGATGAGCTGGAAGCGCTCTGATTAATGAATACCGTAGAGATAGGATATTGCTCATTCCGAAACAAGGAAAATTGGGGTAAAAGTTATTCCACTAGAGACGATTCTGTTGCAAGAGATTTATTGAGTGCAGTTAAGAGTGGAGAAACAGATGTTGATGTTGTTGATGGTAATGGCATTAAAACAGATTTATCTCTAACAGAAACAATGTTTGAGGTTGGAAGAGTATTTGGTTGCTCTCAAAGAGGTTGGAAAAGGCTGGATTTGTAAGAGTCTGCAACTCCCTGTAGTTGAGGCTCAGGATGAAGTAGAAGAAGAGGAAGAACCAGTTGATACAAGGAAAATGGCTATTGATAGGGTAAAGAACTTCGAGTGGGTACGTTATCGAGAGAAGAAGGTATGTCGTTGATATTCCGATTAGAAAAATGACCCTGTTTTTATGCAGTCAGTTAAATCAACGCTGAAAAACTGAGTGGTAACAACCCAGTTCTCTGCTTAAAAGACGGTAAACTTTTCGATACTGGTTTGACTTGTAACTTGGGTGCTTGTTACTCCCCAATTATTAAGAATGATATGGTCGGAGTAATTAAATGCTAATAAACTGTGAAGTTGCTACAGCAGAAAAATCTACGAAGGTTAGCAGTGAAACTACTGCAGGCGAAATGGAGGATCATGTTTCAAGATATGCTAAAGCTGGTCTTAACTTCCCTTTGTTTGGTAATTAAAAGGGTTTAATGCTCAGAAACATAGATGGATGTTAATAAGCAATATCGTTAAGTCCTCTAAGAAGTCTGATGTTATCTGTATTTGGACAATGGCGATAAGACAATGAAACTGGGTACGGTTGGTGGTTCTCAGGTTAGGACTTTGATTGAAATACTGTGAAGATAATTTGAGTGGCTATTATGATGATGGTCGAGAGTTGGTTGAAGTAAGTTATTTGTTTTAGGTTGCTAATCTCTTGCAGGGTTGGCAAACCTCAAAAATTTGAAAAACTCGTTCAATTTTCACAGTGTTGAAAATCGTGATGAAGAAGTCAGTTAGAGAATATGTAGGTTTTAAGGTAAATGGTATAATTTCAAAGGTAAAAATTGGGTGAGTTCTCGGTTGTCTGTTTTGGTTTAGATGTGAATTTTCACCCTTAAATTTATTGAGTGGAGTAGAAATAGTTTGAAGTTAGGGTATGGCTTTTACTAGAAAAATAAAAGATAAATAAGAGGAGATTGAAAAGAAATGGCTAGATGCGAATTTATTGAAAGAACTTAATATCGGAACTAATGCAGACTCTGGAAGAAGCTAGGTACAGCAATAAGAAATTATATAACGTGCCATCTATGGAAATGTCAGAGCACTGATAGCCCTCTTATTTCAATTGTGAGACTTAACTGAGAAGATGTATTATGCTATCTTGATGTATTTGGAGTTAAAATGTCTTGAAGACAGTGGACACTTCAAGGAAGAAGGGTATGTTTCCATTGAGCACCTTTGTTCAGCCGAGGAAGTATGGTAATTACACTAGACGACAAAACTTTAGTAGGTAAGAATGTAATTGCAATCTACTGCAGGAAGGGGTCAAACAATTGGTTTTGGAGTATGAAGAGGCTCAAAGTGGTGTAGCTATTAAAGGCTTTGATAAGTCAGTTGACATTAAACTGTGTTCCTTTTAGAAAAGATTTTGAAGGAAATTGTAATGGGTGTAAAACTATGTTCGTCCATTGGAACAAGGCAACAGAGAAAACTTGGGTACGGATTTAGAGTATAGGCTGTTTAACGTGTTAAGGACCTCAGATGAAACTGGTAAGGTTGAATTTGATTTCGAAAGTACTTTAACGATAGTTGAGTATGTGGGCAAGGTACCCTCAGTATTTGGATTTGGGTGCGAAAAAGTGAATGGGTTGTTGTCAGAACCTTTAATTCGTACTGAAAGTGGGAGAGTTGATTTAACACAAATAAAGATGGACTTAATAAAAACTATCTCTGATGTACAGGAAGAAAGTCCTTTAGCAGAGGCTTTTTCAGGTGCATCTAGAGGAATACAGAAAGCATTACACTCGAGTTCATTGGGTTTGTCAAAATTTAGAGATATGGATACTGAAGAGTTATCTGAAATAAACGATTTGTTTAGAAAAATATGTGAAGAGATTGCATCATCTGGAACATTAAACTTCAAAGTGGAAAAATAGGAAAAGAATTGGCATGTCTTTGTATGACAATGCAAATGAGCTATTTTCAATATATCACTAACCAAGAGGCTATGAAAGATATTACATTCTCCCACTCACCAGTGAAGATGAAGTGAAGATGTCACAGGGTGTGGCTCTTAGAGATTGACTGTGTGAGGGGCGCTGTGTTCGTCCTGATATTGGGTACGATTTGTGGTGTTAGTGTAAAGGAGCTAGCCTCAAGTGTGTATAATGCTGAGAGAAGAACTAAAAGCAGTGTTTCTCATTTATTGGCATTGATGGTGCAAACCTTTGTAGTTGGGCATATAATTAAACTTCCATTTAGTGTATTGGCTTTCCTTTACAGTCATGAATGGTAGCTCTGAAAGGGATGAAGGTATTGACACTCTTATTGGGTACAGTATTATAGAATCCCTTGTACAAAGGAAAATAGTTTTTCTCTTGAAGAAGTCTGTAATGACAAACTGGTATGAAACGCTTGCTAAGGTTACAAAAATAGATAAGCAGGCAACAGGACTTTTGTGAGTCTCTACTAGATAAAAAGACTTTATTTTATAAAAGAGGTTTATTGCAATGATGAACTCAATGGAAACTCTTGATGGGATGGGACTAATATTGATGCTAGAATTGGAAGATGGTTCTGAGAGAGTTTTGTTGGGTAAGGATGTAGTAAAACAAGTTCATATTTACAACACCTTAAGAAGATTAGGTCAAGAATCTACTGGCATTGATGAAGAAATGATAACACGGGGCATAGAAGCCTATCAAGAAAAAGTAGGTTTTAAAGCTTGAAGCATTGCACAGCAGAAAAGTATACAGTTATGCAAGTTCAGAGCCCTCAGTGCTAAGTGGTTGTGCTGAAGTGGTAAGACAACAACATCAGAGTGATGAAAATGGTTTTCGAAGAAACTTTGAAGGGTATGAATACTGTTATGGAGCACCTACTGGAAAAGGCTTGTAGAAGGCTGAGCGAGGTTGTAGGTGGTGGAGTAAAGACTTTACACTCTATGTTCTCTGTACATGGTAGGAGAAGAACCACCTTTAAAAACAATTTTATCTCAAAGATGAGCTAGATTTCGAAAAATAGAGAACCAAGGGTATATATCCTTGACGAGATGGCTATGTGCAATATTGATTTGCTCTTTGAGGTGTGCTAACGTGGGTGGTAAGGATATTATAATATTCTTGGGTGATGTTAAACAGTTGCCTCCGATTGGAAATGGATTTCCTTTTACAGCTTGATGAAGTTATTACCTTGTGTAGAGTTGGGAGTTAGCAAGAGAGCAGCTGAGGGTTCTTTAGTTAACTATAACTGTTCTGTCATTAACTTCTTGTCAAATGGTTATGATGAGCCTCTTTAATTTATGATAACGACTCATTTAGAGGAGTTCCTTGCCCAGATACTGAACTAGTAAGAAAGTCTGTAGGTGAGTTTGATTATTGGGTTAAGTAAAGGGATTGCAGAAGATGACATTCAAATAACTCTCAGGGTATGTTTCAGAGGAGAAGATGTCCTCTCACCTGAAAGATTAACCCAATAGTTCAGAAGAAGTTAAGGACTAATGACAGGCTTTAGTAACTCAATATAAGAGATATGGAGATGTTGTAACTTTCCATATGAATGACAGAGTCATACATATAAATGTAAACCAATATGGAAAGAGAAGATTTAATTGACGACAAAAATAGTTTCAAGAAGTAATAACTCTGGGTATGGTAAATGGAGATATAGAAAGGTAGTTGGACTTGTGCCTTGTTCATCGGTGAGATGCTCTTGGTTTACAGGAAGTTAATGAAAATACAGCAGGTGGTTTATCTGCTGAAGAGGTTGGAAAACTTTAATAAACAAAAGGGCGAATACGTAGATAAGTTAGAAACTTATAACTTTGGGGCTGAAGCTAGTGATAATGAGTATGTAATGGTTGTCGAGAACTATGATGTGGACTTAGATAAGAATGTATATGTACTGTATTACTGCAAGTTCCTTTGTAGAAGGAAGCACGGGCTGTTAAGCAGGACCAGACCCAGAAATTTGACTTAGCTTATGCCCGAACCTGTCACGGTAAGATGCAGCGAAGTCAGACTCAGGCTGTTATTATTCCTCCCGAGAAAGTAAACCAAGTTTCAGCAAATCGTAACATGATTAACACAATGATAACAAGTGTCAGGGTAAGGTGTCTTTAGTGGGTAGTATTGGCAACGAATACCTCACCAGCTCTTTCTGAGGGATAGAGGAGAAGTTGCTCCGAAAATACAAGGACAATATAATGACTGTTAGAGAAGTTTGTAGGAAGGCGTAGGTGTGTGGTAATATAATAAAGTTAAAGAAAAGCTCAGCACTGGTTCTCGGAGGATAGGGATGAGAACTGGGCATGAAAAAGGTCAGAGAAGAAAAAGAACTAGTTAAATGAACAGGAAAGAGTGGAAAGACTGGAAAAGGCAACATAACAGGATTGACCACCCATCTTGGGAGGAAAAATAAGGCAATTGGATAAGGAACTCTAGGCAATTGAAGATGAGATTAAAAAGTTGAGGAAGAACTCGTTTGGTACACAGAAATGTGGGTAAGGCGAGTAAACTCGTGGAGTTTTATTGTTAGTGGTTGCTTTTGTCGGTTTAATGGGTTGGTTTTTAGATTCAGATAGGTAAACGAAATGGGTAGTGTCATATCAGGAATATGTAGAAGTATACAACGTGCATTTAGAAAAATAAAAACTCTTGGTGAAAACTGAAGACGAGGTAAGAAGAGAGATAAAGCGAGCAAGGGGTTACGATTTAGAATCTTCTTGTTGTTGATAGGCCCTAAACTATGGAGATTTCATTTGCAGAGTCTGAGGAAAGCTAAAGTATGGGCTAAAGAAAATAAGAAGTTAGAGAATAGGTCTTTTAGCGAAGCTGGAAGATGGCCATTAGAAGACAGGTTCATATTCCCAGTAAAAAGATATGCTAGGAATGTTATTGCTCTGATTGGCTGGTATCCTGATGATAAAAATACATTACTACCCAAGTGCTTATTTTTCTAAGAAGCGCCTATTCTTCGGAAATGGAAATGTTGGGTGGTGAATAGACCAAAATAACTTTACATAGTTGAGGGTATTTTTGATAGATAATGTTAGTTGCGTTGGGTTTTCCTGCTTTATTGAGATGGGTGTAACTTCATCTGCCGAGAAAGAAAGCATTTAATGGGTTCTTCAAAAGGGTATATGGTATCCCAGATAACGACAAGGTTGGAAGAAGAGTTATGAATGAAGACGAATGGAACTTGCTGAGGGTAGATTTTATATCTTTTGGGAAGACTGAGCGTGAAGGATATTGACGATATGTTCACTATGAACTCAGAGTCAATAAAGGAAGTTCTACTTGAAGCTGTAAAGCAGAAAGAAAGAAAAATAGAAATTTAGAGGAGTAGATAAGATGAAGAGAGAAAAATTTACTGTTTACCTTTTAGATGTTTTAGTTGTAGACCAGTTCAACAGAGTTATGAGAAACTTAATAAGGCATTAGAAGCTCTTACGACCCAGCATTGCTGGTAATATCGGGTATGCTAAAAAGAAGAGAATGGAGACACATTCCTAACTCCTTTTTATTGTGAAGATTCTAACATGCGAACAAGAGAACAGCTAATCTATGTAGACTGGAACAAGGGTACGGTTGAACCTAGCAAGGACAAAATATCTATGCAAACAGGGTAGGGATACCTATCTGTACAGATATCAGAAGAGAAACTTGAAAATGTAATTAATCTGGGTTAACAGCGGTGAGGTTGCTAAAAGCCACCCTTTAGGTATAGATGCTTGTATTTCCCACTATCTAAGAACTGATGACAGCAAATCACATTTATGGTTGTAACTGAAAGAAACGCTATGGTAGTGGCTGTAAGTATAAGCCGTATTTAACTGACAATGATATAGACTCACGAACTAGAACCTCGTTATAGCCCCAAGTCCTTGCATACTAAAGGAGCCTTCAGGAGAGATTATGTTATGTTAAAAAGATGAAAAAGGTTAAAACGGTAGAGAGGGTATGAACAAAACAAGTTATAAATATTGGAAATCTGCCCTAATGGAATGGTGCTAATTGAGATAGTAGCTGATGGGTCTGCGATGATTGATAGTTTAGCATCTCAGAGAGGCATCTATTGAAAGGTAAGAATGCGAAGAGTTAGTCAAGAAAAGGTAGAGTTTTCTTGTATGAACAGTTCAAAAAGTTCTCCAGTAGTCACTGGCTCGAGTGAACCTGAAAGAGGGTAAGGATCTGAGATTTGCTATTATCTACTGACGACTATGTATCTTCAGTTATGTGACTCTTTGGAGTGGCAGGAAACTTTGATGTGAAGGTAGGTTACTTTACAGCATGGTCACATTGACTGATAAAAATCTCGATAGCTTAAAACTTATTTTCGAGAGGGCTGACCTCTCTCAAATAGATTTGTCAAACCATGAATGTGGTCGGGGGTCGGGTAGGTGAGGTTTAGGTGATAAAATATTTGGTTATTGAAAATGCTTTGTACATTTTCAACAGCTGAGAGCCTCAGGATTAAAAATTTGAAAAACCTTTTTAACGAATTGTACAATCTCAGGTAATGATATAACTGTGTTTATATCCCCTTGTAAACAGAGGAAGTTACTTTAACTCCCCTTTGTTAAGAAATCTAACAATCCCACTAATATTCAATTAAGATTCCTGAGTTCTCACCTGTTGAAAATTGTTTTAGACAATTACAACTGGTATAATCTTTGAGAGGGTACTTTTGGGGGTCTCAAAGTACGCCATAAATCTTGAGGTAAGCCATGCTAAGAGGGCATATCGGACTCTGGTTGGTGCCACCTCATTTATAATATGTCCATATGGTGTAGTAGTGGCGGACATTCGGCATTCGGTGGTTCTTCGTTATTACACCATATGTCCTCTAGGAGGACTTAGAGCGAGTTAACTTTGGAATAATAAGTACAGTAGGCTTCGAAAGCATCTAATGGGTAGGTTTTTAAAGCAATGTTGTACTCTCTAAGGTTGAAAAGCCTGACTGGGTACTTTGTGGTAGTTGAGTGGGGGCTTGCCTAAAACTCACACAAACGAAGCAAAACCATACTCGGCTGAACTCTCGTAAAATGGTTAAAGCATTTGAAGATGTAGACGTAAGTTGGAAACCTAGAACACTCAGAACACTCAGAAAAAGAAAGGAAAAAGAAAAATGCTAAAGAAACTTAAAGCAAAAGAATTCACAGCAGATCAGATGTCTGCACTACAGGAAAGTGCAGAAAAGCAGGAAATCAGCAGAAGAGCACCCTAAGTCAACAGACCCAGTGAACTTCCCAGTATTTGATATTCCAGTTGGAAAGAAGGTAATGGTATACGTTCCTAACCACACTGTTGCTGATGGAGACAAGGTAGAGCCGTAGAATGGATAAGCCACTAATCCTGCAGTGCAGGATGGAAACAGATTCCTAAACTTCAGATGTATTTCAGGTCTACCAGAAGAAGCTGGGTTACCAGGAATGTGTCCTCTTTCGAGGGTACGTCAGGAGCCTTGGGATTTGGCTAAGGAGCAGATTAGAGAGGCTTGCTCAAGAGCTGGTCTCTTCAATGGACGATTCTAGAAGATAAGTCTGTAAAGGCTATCAAGTCTGAACACTACAGGCAACAGAGTTATTAAGGAAGCTCAGAGAGATACACATTCCCAATCGTAGTTATCGAAACAGTTAACGACGAGGGTAAGACTCCAGTTATCGAGGATGGTAAACCAAAGTACAAGGTAATGTGGTAGCACAATCGGTGAACAGCTTATGAGGATAAGTGGATTGCAGTACTTGAGGGTATGGAAGATGAACCATCACATCCAGGTGGACATATCTTTATCCTAAATTATCAGTACACTCCAAAGACTGGCGAACAGAATGCCAGAGATGCAGCTAGAAACCCTTAAGGTTATTCCTAAGAATGTTATGGATCTCGAGAAGATTGCACCAATGCTGGATAAGGCAACTGAAGATTGGACTCCAGCAAAGGCTCAGCAGACTGTAATTATGAAAACCAGTTCTCATGAGGAAGCTGACCTTGAAGAGGTTACAAATACTCTTCACAGCCTACAAGAGACCCACTAGCTGTCTACAAGGCTAAGGCAAGTGGTCTTGGTGCAGAAGCAATCGAATCAGGTTTCGAGATGAAGGCTCTTCCAGAGGAAGAAGAGAATATCGAACTGCCTACACTGGAGACAGATTCAGATTTCTAAGTCATCAAATTTGGTAGATGCGTAGCAACTAAATAAGTTGCAAGGGCATGGATTAAATAAATGATTGAGTTGAGAGCCCCTCACTGAGAGAGTAAGGGTTTTTATTGAAAAAGAATTCGGAGAGAGAAGATAGTATGGCATACAGTAAGATAACATCAGTCGAAATAAAGAATTTTATGGGGTACGAGAGTGGTAAAATTCAATTCGATGAGAGTGGTGTAATAAATATCAAGGGGTATAACGACTCAGGTAAATCTGCGATGCTGACAGCTTGTGCAGTTGCTATGATGGATGCCTATAAGCAGAAACAAGCCAAATTCATTCTGTTTCGGAGAGGATTACTGTGAATAGTAGTATCTTCTCGACGATGGGGTACAGCTTATTAGACAGAAGTATAAGAATGGTAACTCACTGTGGGAGCTTAGAGAGCATGGAGATGTGCTTTTTACACGAATAAAGCTGGAAGTAGGTTAACTAAGGTAACTGGTGCACCTGGAACCAATAAGGGATTATTTGGGTTTATGTGAGCTTGAGGAAGATGGTCTCATATTTGAACTTTCAACCAATAAAGACCTTTGCTACTTGTTCAGACAACGGGAAGTGATAACTACAGAGTTCTTCACGAGGTTCTAAAGGCTGAAGAGATTTATAGAGCAAATGCTATGATTAACTCAGATAGAAAATCAAAATCAATGGAGAGATTTTGAAACAGAGGGTAGGATTATGGCGAAATCGAAGAAGAACTTGAGGCTTATAAAGGTATTGATGCTGGAGTTAATAGCTCTAATGGCTCAAAAAGACAGCGAGTCAGATAAAGTAATTGAGGCTGGAAGTTTAATAAAAGATGTAGTTACTTCAGGAAGGTCTGTACTGACCTGTGTGATATACCTGAGGTTGGTGGAAATAGGATGTAACTAACTTGGAGAGTGTGAATGCTTTTGGGTATGGCATCTGAGATTTGCGAGATGAAGACTGCACCCAGGAAGTTTCAGAGATAGGTTCCATTGACCTCTAGAGCTGGTAGAATTTATAAAGAAGGAAGCTAAAGAGCTGAGTGAAATTGCTGACATTCCCTAAGGTAAATGAGCTGGATTGTGAGGATTTGGTTGTTCTTGGTGGTGTAATCAAGACTTTAGCCGATATTAATGGTGAAGTAAGGAAATTAAAGCTATGAAGCTTGAAGAAATTTCTAATAAGGAGTTATCTACCTTTGTTGAAAAGAGTGAAATAGATTATAGAATCTGCAACAATTGTGGACAGTTGTTGTGGTCTAGTGAGGAAATATACTACGGATAGGGGTATGTTATAATGGCAATAGAAAAAGATAAAAAGGTGGTAAGGTTCTTATCTCTGGAGACTTGCATCTACGCAGTGCCTTTGAAGGACAAATATAAAGACTAGCACACCTGAGAACAGTCACGAGATTATGGACGATAACCAAAAAGGTTGATGATGCTGGTGAGCGCAGTAATATTCCTCGGTGATTTGATTGGTAGGACGGAAACCAACTTGAAAGACAGGCACCCTTATGAGGGTAATGCTATTCTTGAAAAGGTTGAATGTTAAAAACAGGTGGTAAAGTCTATTCTTGTAAAAAGGTAATCTACGATTTTGGGGGCTTTTTCAGATTTTGATATGATGTGGTCTTGGGTATCTGAAGAATGTAAGTGAGGTTGATTACCTAAATGATAGTGGAGAGCTTGAAGTCTCGTTTCACCTTGTGAATTATGGTGATGAGAAGAGAGAGCTTAAGTTCCCTAAGACTGAGAAGGTGCAGTAAGCACATGTAGTTTTGAGCCCATGCAGACTTCACATTGAGGGTACGGCTGATTGGTATCTACCATGCACGGCTCAGAGACTTGACCTTGATAGGGATGAAGAACTTTAGAGGTGTTGACTTAGTGATTTGTAGTGCATATACACCACCCAAGCCAGGAAATCTGTGGATGGAGCTGAGGGTATTGGATTGTTTTATGTAGGTTCTCCAACACGTCTCTGTTGAGAGGATTGAGGATTGTTGGGTTGTTTCTTCTGAATATGTGAGTAAGCGATAGCCTGCAACAGAGTATAAAGCTGAGCCTTTTGGTTTGAGACCTGTGCGGAAGTTTTACCCAAAGGAAGCATTTGACATCACTGGAATGTCTGAAGAAGAAATTGCAGCTTTTAGAAGAACAGGAAAGTAGACTTCGAGCGTTTAGAAGATATAGTCAGTGAAATAATCGAGGGTAGGCTTACAAACAGGGAGATGATCTTGCTCAGGTTAGAGCGGTACCTGCTGTTGAAGATAGAATAAAAAGATATCGCTTGTGATTACTTAAGAAAAAGCTATAGATGAGTAGAGAGGTTAAAATGGAACAGGAAAAAGTTAATTGAAAGGGTATCCCTCACAAACAAGAAAAATCAAGAAAAATCAATATGGAGAGAGTTGTTATTGAGAGTAAAAGGGAGTTGCTTGTTGAGATATCTGAACAAGCAAGTTGCTGAGTACAAGAAGAAAACGGGAAGTAGACTTCAGCTGGCAAGAGTGTTAAGGAGGTTTATTCTAAGGCAACTACTGAGTACAATAAGTTGTACGAGGAAATCAATGCTGAATACGAGACACGAGAAAAGTTGTTGACTGTATTGAGTGTGGAGATATTGATGGAGCCAAAAAGGCCTGGCATGGATGTAGATGTAGAGTCAGGGACAGAGGAAGAGGCAGAGATTGGCTTGGTAGAAGAAGCCGTTGAGGAGTTGGAAGTAGGAGATGACTTTGAACTTGAGGTTGATGATTCCGATGAAGAGGAATCTGAGGACCTTAAGGATTATGAAGAAGAAGATTCTTGAGGAAGAAGATGAAGACGAGGAAGACGAGGCAGCCAAGGCAGTCGAAGCAGAAGATGGATTTGCTGATTTAGAGATTGAGGAAATCGACTTGATGACCTTGTGTAGAGCCTGAAGAGGAGCCGAAGAAAACAAAAGAAAACTAAGAAGGGGTATGGATAATCCTTTTGATAAGACAGACGACATCTTCGACCTTGTTGAGAAAGCTGAGGAGAAGAAGGCTGAGAAGAAGGCTGAAAAGAAGGTCGAAGAGAAGAAGGCTAAGGAGACAAAAGCAAAGCTGAAACCAAAGAAGGTTGGAAGAGGGTGTTGAGAGCCCTATGCAGATTTCTTTGAAGATGACGATGAAATTTTAGATTTCTGCAGATGGTATTGATGGTCTAAGTTTCAGACTTTAACTAAAGGGTAGTTAAAATATGAAGGTAAAAGTAAAATTTCAGGAATTGGTAAAAGCATTAGGGTACGTTAATTCTGTTCTCTTCAGATAAGGCTTTCTAGACGATAAAATGAAAAACATCATTTTTCCTCGTCAATAAGGATAAAGTTGAGATAGTAGGAACAAGTATCGCTAATCTTTCAAGAACTTTATTGGAAGAAGAGAAGTTGAAGATGTTGAAAGATGAGTGGTCATTTCCAGCTGAAAGCAAGTGATTTGAACGGTTTGCAAGTTCATTTACAAACCCTTTTACAAAAACTCATGTAAATGAGATTGAGTTGATGGAAGAGGGTGTAAAAGATTAAAGCTGTTGTTCATGAAATTGCTAATGAAGAAAAAGACAGCTCAGTTAAACAACGACATTAAGTATCTATTTGACAGCTCCAAGATTGGTAAAATACTTTTTAATGAAATACATCTAGAGTTCCCAGAGGAATGTGAATGCTTGAAGAGTGGGAGCCACTGTGCATATAGACAGCCCAACGCCTTGATGACAGGTGGTGCAAGTGGTGGTGCTGCAAGTAAGCTTTCTACTTTGCAGAGGACTATGTATTTGTGTTGAGTAGTGCCACAGCAGCATTTTTCAGAAATATGTTGCCTGAAGGTGTGACTATCTGATGTAACTCTTGGGTATGTCATCAGTATCGTTCTTGGAAAAGAATGGCTGATGTGAGTGAGATGATTGAAATTTGCAAGACGGAGAACTTTGTATGCAAGGACAGGAAACACAGTTGCTTTCATTAAGCTATGCTCAGTAAACATAAAGACAAGATTTATATTGAGAAGCTTGTTAAAGACAAGGGTGTAGTACTTGACAGACTATACCCAAAGGACGTTCTGAAAAGGTTGGGTACGGTTTCACCAGACTGCATTGTTGAGATTACTGAAGATGGTGAAATGCTCTTTTAAAACAATGGAAGTATCGACCAGACGCTACCTTTGGTAAGTGAGAAGGAAGCTAAAGATGTTAAGTTCAAGATGTCAGTTCCTGTATTTGAGAAGTCTCATTCTTGAATAGATAGTATCCTCAGATGAGAATGTATTCTGTACTTTGTTCCTCGAAACAAGATTGGTTACACCTTATACCTTAGTGGATAAAAACAAACACTTGGCTATCAAATACTCAGGTAAGAAGGGGCTTAGTAGGAGATTAAAATGGGAATATATTCAAGAGAACTGGGTATGCTTACAGTTCACAGTAAAAGAAAGCAAGTCTAGAGGCAAAATTCAGCTCTGAGAGAAAACAGCTTTTGGAAAAACCAGAAAAATATATGTAGACCTTTTACAGGCTCAACAGTTGCTTACAACAGTAAGTACTGATAACACTGAATCAACTTTTAACATTTATCACAAGTGTTATTAACAAGGCTCTCGCTGAAGTGTTTAAGGGTGATGCAAGAAAGATTGAGCTGAAGAAAAAGCTGTATGCTGGAAACAAACCTCACATCAATATTGAGTTAACAAACTCAGAGGGAAATACAATAGACTTGGCTATGCAGTCAGAACGGGGTTACAGCAGATAGTATCGGTTCTCTTTACAATATGTTTGATTGAGATCTCGAAAAAGGTCGAAGATTCCTAATTCTTGATGAAAAACTTCTAGGTTTGCATAAGAGTGCTAAAAAGAATAATGAGTGAAATTCTTCAGATATTTACTGAAGGTGGTTTTCAATTCATCTTTGTTGAGTACTCATTAAATGATTTTGGCAAGATATATAACGTAGAGAAGCCAGGAATGGTATCTAAAATCTATGACTTAGAGGGTGAGGACTACGATGATACAAGTGTAGTTCTTTATTCTCAGAGGGTAAGGATTTAGGTTTTGAGCTCGAGGATGAGGAATAGGTTCTTGAAAGCAGTGAGAAGGGAAAGAGGTTCTGAAGAACCCTTTATTATGTGTTGAATTAAATTCTTGTGAAAAATAGAGGAGGTTTACAGAATGGCAGAACTTTATAGTGTTGTAGGTAGCTATTGGTAGAGGTGTTAAGGCTGAGGACTTCTCGCCCTAACAACATATAAAAGCTACTTGTCGATAAATGAGGGGTATGTTATGTGCATCAGGCACGTAAACAGCCCTAAAATATATCCCGTAGATGAAATAAAGGCAATCGAGGAAATAAAGAGGGGTACGGGGTCTCATCGGGTAACTTGAACAACCTTTTGAAGGTGAGAGTGTTGAGTTGCTTTGGAGGAGATTTATGTTTCCTTTTATAAATGAAACAAGCAGTTCTTTCGATTTGGAAAGATTTGCGAGTCAGGTGAGTGGTGTTAGCTGATTAAGAAGAATAGGTGTTTGCTCAGTAGACTATCAGTTGGCTAGAAGAAATGAGTTTATTCAGTCACTAAACGAGTTTTTCATCAACAAGTGGTCTTATGATGTGTTAATAAGCAATTTATTTAACTCAACTTGGGGAGATGGTTTAGTTAAGTATGTTGAAATTGACAATCCAGACTGGTATCGAAAGTACAATCTAAGACCCAACATATATAAGAAAGACGCAGATATAGGGTCAACTAGCTCAGTGGTTTAAGAAAAGCTGAAAAGTCTATAATGGAAGGTGAATCGAGTAGAGTATTTAGACTCGACTGTGAGATTGCCAACACTTTTATGGACAAGGTAAAGAATGTAATGGGTATGGATTGCGTTAAGATGGCTCTAGCACGAATGAAGAATAGTGTGCAAAAGATTGGTGTTCCACCTTATTTGATTGGAGATATGGTAATCCTTTAAGTCCTGGCAACAGACGGGAAAAATATTGAGTGTAGAGGAATATAATTTCAACTTAAAAATGGAGAACTAACTCTAATACCAGTTGTATGGCAATATTGTCAGGCAGTGCTTGGTTCTTTACCAAGGGACCTTAAATTGGCTTTGATGTTGGTTGGTGGGAATGAGTTCAAAGTTGGACCAGATGTAGGAAGTTTGAATAAAAACGAGTGGTTTATGTTTTTAAAATCATTTGAGATGGTGTTAGATAGCTTACCTGTTAAGGTGAGAGAGAACTTATGGAAGAAGGTGAACTAAAAATGAGAGATTGGAAACAAGAAGTAGTTGAAAAAGGTATTAATTGGGCTGAGGTACAGGTTCATTATTCTTCAATGCTTGTTATCGAGAGATTTTCAAAAAGGAGAGAATGAACTAGATGGCAAGAAAGTTTGGATAGATGATGATGGTTATTATGAAGACATATTGGCTCAAGTTGCAGAGATAGAAGAAGCTAAGGTATCGGGTAGACCAGCTCAGGTTGAAAGCGATAGGGCACAGAAGTATGTCGAAATGGTAACAGGAAAGCCAGTTGTAAAAGGTAAAATTGAGAGTTCTGTTGGTGATAGTCTTTGATGAGGTTTTAGATGACTTAGAAGGCGATGGAGATAGCTGGGATGATTGGGATTCTGAGGATTCAGAGGGTAGTGAGGAGCTGGAAGATTCAGAAGGAGCTACTGGAGAGCTTGAAGTTACGGGAGAGCTTGAAGTTGAAGAAGATGAGCTGAGGAGACTTCAGGAATTGACAAAGAGAAACTTGAGAAAAATAAGCAAATACTATCAAAGACAGATAGCACAGGCAGTTAATGAACCTCGAAAAGAAATGTGCAGGAATGTATGAGTCAGGGTATGAAGTCTTGAAACCAGTGGGTATGGTTACTTCGAGGGGCTTATAAGCTTGTCAGGAAGCGAGAAGATAGTAAAAGAGTTTGATTCTGCTATACAAACAATTTACCGCATATTAAGAGATAAAAATCGGTTTCGTTGAGATGGTTGAAAAGGTCTAACAGTAAAATTGCTGAAAGGGTATATTTCGAATATACTTCAGAGAGAGAAAATTACTTTACTCCTAATAAGCACCTTGAATTTGCCTTTGGAAGAGTGAAACCTGATGGAGATATGCAAGAGAGCTTGAAGACATTCCCCTAAGCATTCTAAAAGTGCTAACTGGTCTGAATATGCTAAGAGTGAGGTTCAGGGTAGTTTAAAAATGTGTTCACATGCTCTATTCTTAAGTTTGCAGATGGAAGGTCTAATGATGGGATAGAACCTTTTCAGAGCAGATGGATTTGGAAGTTGCTGAATATGTTGAATATTTGAAGAGATGTTTGGCTTTTTCAATGCTTATGGTAATCTATAAGACTACTGATGATGGAGGAATCGATTCCTTTGTTGAGGGTATGTGATACGAATGGTGCTTTAGGAAGTATAAAACATCGTTAACGAACTTTGAGAAAGCTTTGCTGGTGGTACAGGAAAAAGACCCATTCTCGTATAAACCTCGTATTGATTTTTGAGACAGGTGTTAAAGAGTATGCTCATGAGTTTGACCACCTGCAGCTCTAGGGTATGCCATTATTTGCATATAAGGCTTACTTAGCTCTTAAAGAACAGGGTATGCAATTGATATAAATACTCTCATTTTAGGTATGTTGGAAGATGGCACTATTTTTAAGAAATGGTAAAGACGAGTTCAATTTGGCTAAAACATTGTTACATTTTTATCAATGCTGGTTCAAGAGCTGGTAAAGGTGTAATGACATTAAACATTTTAATGGCACTATTGGCTAGTGGTATACCACTATTCTACTTGGATAGAAAGCCAGATATGGCATCAATACTGAAACAACTATTCCCAGAAATAAAGTTTATCGTCAATGGTGCAAGTTTAAATCAGGCTGATGATAAGTACAATCAATTCATTGGAATAAACAGTAAAGTTGATTGAGCAAAGTACCTGATTATGTTGGAGAGGTCTTTGGGCACGAAGAAGACTTGGGAAGAGATGGGAGACTTGTTCTATTGCAGGGCTTTGAAGCTTATTTGTGGTATTATACTAGCAAGGGCTAAGGGGTACGCTATGGGTGAACTTGGTGGAGATAGAGGTATATGCGTTGTAGTAGACGAATTTACTAACTTCCAAGACAATTTCTCAGCTTTGTTGAAGAAGGCTCACGATTTAATGGCACCGATTACGTATGAAGCTGATATGGTTAAACTTCACGAGAGCAATATGCAGAAATCTGAGAAGATACAGTTTGAAGCTAAAAATGTAAAACCTCTTATAATGAAGCTACAATGTATGCAACTGCTTGCTAAAATCTCTAGCTAGAGACTTAGAATTGGTAGAGACAATGAGAAATGCAGGTTTTGCAGAAGCAGAAGTGGGTATGTCTAACATCTCATAATAGGTCAGAATATCGAGAGAGGACCCATACAAAGGGGTAAGCTAACCATTTTAAGTAGTGATGGAACTGGTTCTGCAAGATATGGTCGAGCAGGTTTTAACAGGAACTCTAAGGTCTGGTTCAGATAAAATTGACTGACGAGGGAAAGCTATCCAATGTCACTGATAAGCATGAAAACTGCTGACATTATGATGGGAAATAATGAACCTAAGCCACATTATATGGCTCAGGAAGATGTTAGGTCTAAAGCCAAAGGTAGGCTTGATAGAGTAGCAAACAACTTTGCTTATATAAATTTCTTTTGACGAGTCTATGAGGCAGAAAAATCATAAACATTGGAAATACTTCAGAGACTATTGAAATTGCAGGAAAGGCTGTTTACTTTAAAACCATTCCTTGTTTTAAACAATGCTGATATGGATAGTTCCTATGTAAGAGATATGTTCGACAGGTGTGCAAAAGCTAATGTGGGTAGGGGCTGAAATAATAAATGACAACCTTGGAGAAGTATATACTAATGCTAATGGGGAGCAGGTTAAAACTCTTCATAAAGGTGTAGGTTTTGATGGTTACCTTAAACTTGTTGGTGCTGAAGGGTTACAAGCAATCACAGGAGAAAGCAGCAGGATTGCTAATACGGTAGTAGCAAGGTTAGGGATATAAGGGAACTTGGCTTTGACTTTTTATAACTGATTTGAGACCAGACTGGCTTTTCACTGTTGAGGATATTGTCAATGCTCTGGAGGAAATGAAGTTGCTTTTGAGAGACCCAAGCACAAACCCAGTAACAAGGGAAATGTACAGATTCGATAGGGGATGTTCTCTGTAGAGAGTGTAGCCTCACTTTGAAGATGGGTATGTTGAAGAGGAAGAAGAATTTAACGACTACTCGAGTGCTGGTGAGGTTGAGAGACCTGAAATGTCCATTGAAGACTATGGAGATTTGATGGGGAGTAAAAACAAGAGTTGATGCAGATATGGCTGGTGTCTTTTAATGATGGTGGTGCGAGTGAAAAACATCAACTTTTTCACAGAACCTATTCGAGACGGATTAGTGGTTGATAAAAGCCTTGAAGATGCTTTTAGCTTTGTTGAGAGCAAGGGGTTTTCAAGTTAGTAGTTCAGACGGGGAGAGTCCTGAAGAAGACTTTGAAGGTGGCTTTAGCAGAGGATTACGCAGATGACTTTGAAGCAACTGAATTCAATGAGAATAGTGTTATTGAAGGTCAGAGATTGAGTCTTTGGTTGCTTAGTAACGATGGACGCCTTGAGAAATTTGGTGGACTTGGAAACATAGTATCTCTTAAGGTTGTTGGAGGAACTTTATTCTTGAATGGGTATGCTTATCGATGCTCTTTGAGTAGTGATTTGAGAAAGAGGCTCAGCTACGATTTAAGAAGAGAGATAATGACTGGAAATGTTTGCAGGCTCTTTTGACTATGGATGTATTTTTAGAGATGCCAAGATTAAGAGACCTCGAGTTTGATAGTGCTAGTTTCGTGTATGATTATGTATCAATCTGCTTGTGGGGTATGGTTCTATTTTAGAACCAGGAATGTTCTTTAGGGATTGTCACACTGCAATCTTTGAAGATAGCAGGAAGGGCTTTGGGGGCTAGAGATAGTGAAGGTTTGGAAAGCGATGAAGTATTCTCAAAAAGCTAAGAGAGCTACACAGATAGCCGATTCTTCCGAGCACTTGATGTCTAAGGCTTGTGGAAAAAGCTGGAACTTCTCAAAGAGATTATAAAAAGAAAGACTATGGCAACTTCTGTAAGGGTAGGTGGTTTTCATTAGGAGCTACAGCAGCTGGAGTAGCAGGTGGGGCTTTCGTAGGTTCAAAAGTTGGTAGAGGCTTGTTCAGAGGTGGAAAGAAGTTTGTTGGAGGCTTGAAAGATTTATGGAGTGAGTCAAAAAGAATTCTAAGAGGGGTATGGATTTTGAGTTCAAAATAATGTAAACTATATGAGAAGGGTGGTGGAGCTAAAAGATGTTTGAAAGTGATTTAAGGTTACTTGGTTTAGAAAAAGCAGTGCAAGTACTGAGGATATAAAGAGAGCTTTTAGAAAGAAAAGTTTAATCTACCACCCTGATAGGAATGGTGGCAATGTTGAGATGTTTCAACGCTTAGTTGAAGCTAAGGAGAGGCTTTTAGAAATGGTGTTGGCTTAGGTAAAGTTAGCAGTGTTCAAAAAAGAAAAAGGTATGTCCATAAAAGTATTTTTCTATAAAAATTGGAGGATTAGGAAGTATGAAGGTAGTAAGAAATGATGTAGTTTCACTGGACTGGGATGCAGAAGGTTTTGTGCAAAAATATAAGAAGGAAGGTTTCATTGGTTGCACATTCGAAACTGGTGGTGTAGATATTTTGTTCATTGACCAGAATGCAGTACTGGTTGTTGATGAAGAGGGCAACCCATTCAGCAAGAATGAAATCGTAGATATGCTGAAGAGTGCAGTTAAGGACGGTGATTCACCTTGGGATGTGGTTGTAGAACCAGGATACATTCCTATGGGTAAGATTTACATCGATGATGATGGTTCAACCTCAATCAGAATGGAAGAGAACCTCTCAGGGTATGACATCGATATGGATGAAATCAAGAGAAGACTCGAAGACCTTGCAGGGTATTGGGCTTGATATTCGAGTAAAGGAATTTGAATCCTACACTGGGCAACTCTGAGAGGGTTGCCTTTTAATTAAAAAAAGAATTGGAGGAATGGAAAGTGTTAGAAGTTACGGTGCAGAATAGACAATTTATAGATAAATACCTTGTTGGAGAAGAAGTTGCACCCTCACTGGGAGAGAAGTGTTTTTGTAGAGAAAGAGCTTGTAGTACTGGAGAGAACAATTGTTCAGGAAGGCAAGAGAAAAAGGAATAGATTTATCAAAGGGTATGTTTTGGGCTTGGGCAAGAAACCTTTTTATGAGTTTCAGCAGAAGTCTGCTTTTTATAACGAAGAGGCTATGGATGTATTGATATTGGACTTACCTGTTTCTGAGTTGGTTTTGTCTGGATTTTGATGTTTGGAATGAAATTATGGATGATGCATTGTTGGGAAAATGTGTTTCTTTTTAAAGATGTGGCTAGATTGTTTAATGTTAACCTAATTCGTGATAAGCATTGTGTTCAGGCTTGTTTTAAAGAATTCAAAAAGGAACAAATTGTAGATAGGGATAAGATATGTTGATTTTTGAAAAGTTTATCTTTGTGAGAACATTTGGTGTTTATGATTAGTGAAGTGTGAAGAGAAATGGATATGGTGGCAAGGCAATTTATAAGGAAGTTGGGTATGGATTTTCAGAGGATTTTGGGAAGATTTAGGAAGTTCGCAAAATTGAAAATCGTTTTTAGCGGTGTAAAATCGCTCTTGTGGGCGATTTTTATTTTTAGTGCCTTGTGGTAGCAGAGTTTGGTTTTTGTCGGTGTGTGCGTGTGTTTTGTGGGTCAAAAATTGGTCTTGTTTTTTCTTGCCCTTATTTCGGTGTGGTTTTTGGGGGTCTGTGGGGTTCGGTGGTGGATTTTAAGGAAGAAATAGTGCTATTTCTTTCCCAGAAAGGTTAGAAGTGTAGAAATTTTTAGGAGATGGTTGTAGTTGTTTTGTCAGAGAGTTTGTTATGTTAGTTGCAAGGAGGATTTGGGTGGTTTGTGAACGACAAACTGGGTATGACTCTAAATGAGTTTTAGACAAATGCAAATTTAGGAAATTGAAAAAGAAATATTTAGATTAAGGAAAGAAAAAGTTAGAAGTAGACAAATGTAAATTTAGATTTAGGAAAATCACCTAAAAGGTAAGAATGATATTAAAAATTGGTAAAAGATTGTACTGTGTAAGGTTGCGATTTTTGGTTCGTTTTTGTTATTTGCTACTATTATAGTAGTGTCTAGCGTGGTTATGTGCCTTGCTATGGCGAAGGAAGGAAATTTGTTTGTGGTACTGATTAGAAACATAAAAGGAATACCCCAGACGATTCAAACTAAAGTGGTAGTAGATAAAAAGTAGAGAGTGCTACTGAGGAAGTAGACGAAAGTCAAAAAGGGAGACAGAAAAACCTCAGGGTACGGGCTTTGACTCGACCTTTTGGAGAGGAGAGTCGTAAAAACCTATATGGATTTTTAGATGTGAAACTTCTCCTGAGAGTGAGCAGTGGAAACTTTTACACAGTGAAAAATTGTGTTAGTGTTGGAAACGGTTTGATGAGTGTTGATGGTTATTATTACGTTGCAATGGGTCAGAACTTTGGCAGTATTGGAGACCGTTTCATTGCAGTTTTGGAAAAGGATAATGGAGAAAGATACGAAGTTGGGTTGATAATGACTGATGCTAAGCAGATGTGTCACACTCAAAAACCGTGAAGGCTGGGTAGGTGTTAATGGTCATGTATTTGAGATGATTGTAGATACGGATGTTCTAAACTCAACAGCCAGAGTTATGGGTGATTGTAACTATGTCCCTGGAGTTAGAGGGTAAGGTTATCGAAAATTAGAAAACTTTAACGAGATTGAGGTTGGACTTTGGAAGGAGTTCAACCTTTTTAATTGTATTGTTTTAGGGTTAGAAAAGTGTTAAACTAAATTTAACGGAAGGCAAGTAGTTTTATGGAGGTATTTAAAATGATAAAGATGAAAGGTGTTAACCAAAGTAAAAGAAGTGGTTAACTTTACAGAAGAATTGTTCAACAACATAACAAAAGATTGTGAAGTAGCCGTAAAACGCAGTATTGATTGGCTAATCTATTACTCAAGAAGAATTAACATCTTCACGATGGAGGCAATTTTGAAAATGGTAGGGTGATAAACCAACCTTTATAAAGTATGTGGTTTTCTTTAAGAATGTAGAAGGATTTACTCAAGATATAACAGCCTATCTGGATATGCGTAAGAATTCTCATTGTTATAGTTGGCAGTTTTGAAGATGGTGAGATATTTAATAGTGGTTTTGAAGATAACAAGGACCTTTGAAGAGGCTGGAAACTGAGTATGAGCAAATATTTAAGGATTCTACAGGAAAAAGGTGGACTAAAAACAGTATGGTTGTAGTTTTGCTTATGATGTGGAGGGCTTAGATAGGGAAGTTTTAGAAACAGGAAAATAAATTTAGAAGTATAAAACTGCAAGAGGCTTATTTTCTGTGGGAAGTTTGTTTTTGTGTGGTTCTTGTGGGTGTGTTTGAGGTGGCTGGAGAGCTTGAAATTTGTGGGTTTTCTGAGGGAGCTCGATAGATTTGGGCAGATTCGAGTTTTTGTGGAAGAGTGTTTATCTGCTCAAGAAATTGGAGAGAGGGAAAATTTGTAGAGAAGAGATTGGAACTCTGAATAGCAGGTGCTAAGACGGGAAGATGAGAATCTTTAAGTGGTTTTTGTTGAGAACGGTTTTGTTAAGTTCGAGAGGCAATTTGGGCATGGTAAGTTAACTGCATTTTTAGAAGATGACAAATGTAAATTTAGAAAATGAAAAGAGTTTTGACTGAATGATGTGTATTGAAATACGCTAAACTTTGGTTCAAGGCTCTCTTTAATTTATTCGTTTGAGTGGTGTTATTGGCGATTTTGATGGGTTGCTTTGTGTGGTTTGAGTTGAAGATTACAAGTTTTTAGTCTGTGCTTTAAGTAGGTTGAGATTCTGTTGTTTTGTGGTTAGTTGATTTCAGAAACAAGCAGGATTGGGTATGGATTAAGTTTATTTAAAGTGAGAGAGATGGTTGTTAAAAGTTGCGTTTCTTTCCTTTGTTTTGTGAGAGAGTTTATTTGTGGTTGAAATGGCTCAAAGTTTTGCTTTGTTGGTTAACCTTAATTCAGGTTGGTTTTTGGTGGTGTTAAATGCTTTGATGTCAACTTAAAAAGGCAGTGCTATTTGGTAGATGCTTTTAATGTTTTGAAATGGGTGCTTACTTTTGTTGGATTTTTGGTTTGAAAAATTGGCAGAATCTTGGGTGCTTTGCTTTTTTTCCTGAAATTCGTTATGTTTTGTGGGTTTTGAAGGCGAAAAAGAGAACTGCGTTTTTGGCGATTGTTTGAGTCAGTTGTTGGTGTCGGTTGGCAAAATTTTCTCGGTGGCTTTTAAGAAGCTTTAGTTTTGGTTTTAAAATTGGTTTGCTGAGATGATTGGTTGAAAAATGTTCGTTTGTTTCTCTTTTATGGTTCAAACTCTGTTTGTTGGTTTAGGTTGTTGGTTGTTGGTTCTGAATTACTTTGTCTTTTAGACGGTGGTTTTGCTCCTATGTTGAACAATTGTTATTTTTAGAAAGAGACAAATGTAAATTTAGAAATTGAAAATTTGTTGTATTGGAGGTAAAATGGTTAGTTTTTAAGAAGATGAATATTGCTACTGCTGAGTTAAAGAAGCAGGGAAAATGGAATCGCTTGGAGCTTGTTGAAGAGTTGAATGAATTTGTGAGAGGTTGTTCTTGGTCAAATAACAAAACACCGAGTGGGTATGGTTTCAATGACTTTGAAGGGTATGATGACGCCTTTATAGGTGTAAGTTTAGGGATTTCAGAGAGTACCGTTAGATATACAAGAGCTCAGTTGAGTAATCGTCTTTGGGATTTGTTTGGGGTAGATTTTTTGAACACTTGGTGAATGACTCGGATGAGATGGTTATTTGTCGTGCTAAATTGGATTGGGTTAAGTTGGTTCAAAAATGGTGATGTTCTAAGAGATTTATTTCTCCCTCAACATTGCAATTCAATTGGAGAAGGTGTATAATAATAACAGATATGAAATAAAGGACTGTAAGGAAGAGGTAAAAATTCCTTTTAGACTACTCAAATGCGAGAATTAAAGAAAGGTTAAAACAGCTTAGACGCTGATAAGTTGGCTTATATTGGTAGTTTGCTGAGTGGCAAGAATGGTGCTAGCGATATAACTGAAAAAGAGATGAGCTTGTACAACCTATTTAAAAAGTGGAGGAAAGAAGTGAAATGATTGCTCAGGTTTTATGCAAGGACGTTTTTAAAAGAGAGAAGTTTAACACTTACTCAGAATTGGTTTTTTCTTGCTTTAGCGAGGGAATGCAATCGAAGGGTATGGCATTTTCTTTTTGAAGGAATGCATATTGACTTTGAACATATACCTGGAAAAAGTATCTGAAGTCTTTTGGTGGGCTTGGAAGAAGAATTTAATTGAGGGTGTTGACAGTGAAATGTTGAAGTTTGAAAGAACTATTCTTGAAGAACCTTTTGATTTCAGGTCGATGGATTGGATTTTTGGTTGGAGATAACCTATTCTTTGAAGAAGGCGGTAAACTTATTTGACTGAAAAAGTGGGCGAGAGACCACTATCTGTTTGAAAAATTCCTTGATGAAATGGATATTTTTGATAGAATTGGTGCGTTTCCGTTAACTCTCTTGTCGGTTGTTGCAAAAATACTTTTTAGACTTGCTTTTGGGTTTAGAGGGTCGAGAATTGGTTGTTAGGTTGATGGTTTTAAGGCTAAGTCACCAGTTAATTACATTAATCTTCCAACTAAGAAAAAGAGAACAAGTGGGTATGCAAGTTTCTTACCTTTGAGTTAAAATGACCTCTGAGAAGATAGATTTGGAGTATACGATCTTCTGTAATGAGTCGGATTCAACGGGGAAGCATAGAATTTATTCTGTCAAGGAAAAAGAAAGGGATACTAGAGGGGTACGGGCATCAAGGAAGGAAGCACTTTAGTTCTTTTGGAAAAAGAAAGGGTATGAATGCTACAAACTTTTGGTAGACTTTATAAGTGCGTCAATTGTTGTTGTTAGGTCAATTGGCGATGCAAGTATGGTAGTTGATTCCTATGCTCTAGCTAAAACTAATGAAGAGTTCATTGAAGATTATTATGATACTGATGAGCGAGTTAGAGATGTTGAGTTGAATGTAAAGAAGAGTCTTCCTTGTAGGAGATTTGAACTTCTTATTTTGGATTGGGAGTTGAGGAGTGTTTTTTTCCACCGATGATGAGTACTTACTTTGTAAGCTGGATAAAACTGAATCAGTAATCAAACTTGTTAAAGTTGGAGATATGACAGCAAGGCGAGTTATGAAGGCTTATGATGTTGTTCATTGGATTTTCTCTCAAAATAATGTTGATTTTGATGAAGAATGGTTTAAGAATGAGTATTTTTGGTACTGAGATGCCTTTTATGGTCTTTAGCTACGAGTGGTTCTTGCTAATTTAATGGGTATGGTTTTTAACGAGAATAATTGTATATTTAGAAATTGACAAACGCAAGTTTAGAAAATGGAAAGGTTGGTAAAAGTGTCAAACGAAACTAATGTTTTTGATAAGTTGATGAATTACTCCTCTTCACAAAACAAAAAGGTGAAGTGAGTGAAAAGAATAAAGAGAAAAAGGCAATGAAGCCAACTGAGAGGCTTATTGCGAATATTATAGATGAAAAGTTTAACATGGACCAACTTGAAGATATACTGAAAGAAAAAGAACGATATGTTAATCATTTCTTGTGCAGGAAGTGGTAAGACAACTTTTGAACTTTAAGGTAATGATGATGCTGAGTGGCGATGCTACGAGGGAAGTTGGTGTTAATGGCAGGTCTGTTAGAGTTCCGGAGAAAATTTGGGTAGGTACATTCTAAAAGACAGGTGCTGAAGAGTTGAAAAACTCTATGAAGAAGTGGATAAGACAGTTTGGAATAACTGATTTTGCTGAGAGTGTCTCAGTTTTCTACGATGCATGCTGAATTTAGGAGAGCCTTAGTAAACTTAGGTAAAGCCAGATATTATCTCTTCAAAGGATAATACAGCAATATTAAAGAAAGTATGCAACGGGTACGCTATTCGAAATGAAAAAGGGCAACAACCCAAATGCAGAAGATGTAAGTAACCTTGAAACTGCACTAACCTATACCAGAAACCGTCTTGATGAAAGAGATATGAAAAATCTTTGTTTATAAAGATTTCCACATAAATGCTGACTTGATTGATTGGATTTTAAGGGATTGAAGGCTGAGAGGGTTAAGCTAAGAACTGTATGGATTTCGAGGATTTGCAAGAGTTTCTTTATGAAGAGTGTTATATAAAAGAGAACGAGAAAGTTATTAACTACCTTGCAAGTCGCTTTAACTTTATCTATTTGGATGAGTTTCAAGATACATCACAAATTCAGTATGCTTTTGATAAAGGTTTATGCATCACATTGCAAGAAGATTGTTGCACTGGAGATGATGACCAGACAATTTATAGTTGGAGGGGTAGTGATAATAAAATCATTTGTGAGGACTTTAGAGAGGACTTTTCTCCTGTTGTGAAGGAACTTTCAGTTAATTATAGATGTCCTGAAGGGATTTTAGATGCTATCATTCCAAGTATCCAGAAGAATACTCAGCGTTATGAGAAGTCTTTGAAGGCATTTAAAAAGTGGTGGTGAGTTAAATGTTGGTTATTTTCCAAATTACCGTACAATGTGTAACTCTCTGTATGAAGAGGTTAGGAAAAGATGTTGTAGATGGTAAAAAGGTTACAGTACTATGTAGAACCAACTCAGATGGTTTAGCACCTGCTTTATTATTTGATTTAAAGGGAGATATTAAGTTCTCTATATCAGGAAAAGGATATGACCTTGAATAGTTATATCGGAAGGCCTCTGTGGGTATGATTCGTTTATTCACAGAGAAGTCCAGTGCCGATGTTAAAAAGGGCATTGGAAGCTTTGACTTGGGGAGACCTATGAAGTGGGGTACGCTGATGAAGGCTTGCAAGCAGAGAAATATGTCATTTTGGCAGTTGCCTGAGCGTGATATTGCTTATTCTTGTCCAAGTATTGTAGATATTCTCTTGGCTTGGAAAAAGTTCGAGAGACAAGTGGTGAGATTTGAGTGTTTAAAGTTTATTTTGAAATATTATAGAGATGTGGTTTTTGTAAAACAAAACCAGTTTAACACTACAACAAAGGCAGTAATCGACTCATTATTGGTTGTCTTGGAGAGTGTAAAATATAGCTCTGTTGATGATTTCCTTTTTGGGAGATTGAGGAGATAGATGATAGATTACAGGCAAAACTTAGCAACTATGTGAAAGGGGCAAGGGTAAGGATTGCTACTGTCCATGAATATAAAGGTAAAGAAGCTGACCTGTATATGTTTGGAATGATAGTGCAGGTAATTTTTCATACAAAGAATGGTGAAATAGATATGATGAACTTGAAGAAGAAAGAAGAGTTCACTACATAGCTTGCACAAGAGCTAAAGAGAAGATGACAATCATGGCACAAGAAAGTGGTGGTCAGTTCTTAGCTGAAATGGATTTAAGTGGTGCAGGAAGAGTTGAACAGATTAGAGAGCTTAGTGGCAGTTTAAGAAAAGGTTTAGGCAGTGCAAGTTCAGCTGAAGAAGTATCATTGAAAGAGTTGGAACAAATGGGTATGATTGTCGAGAGTCAAGAGTTTACAACTGGCGACGAAGTTCCAGACGAATTGCCTGAGGAAAGATGGCTAAACAGATGATGGAAAGTGAGTATTTAGAATTTGAAAATTTTGAATAGTGAGGTGAAAATGGTGAAGAAGTACTATCACGCAACAAACTATGCTAACTTTTCAGGGATAATGTCTCAAGATGTTATAAAAGCTGGTATTGATGGGGGTGTTTACCTTTGTGAAACGGCAAAAAGATGCTTGTAAGTTCTGGTTATTCGAGGAGAGAAGATGGTATATGTTTTTGAAGTAGAAGTCAATGAGAGTCAAATGGTTGAAAGTTTTGACCATGATAAGAATTACTTTGGTTGTAAGGCATATCTTTATTTAGAGATATTCCTTTTTCAAAAGTAACGCAGGTCTTGGTGTTTAAGTAAAATTTTAGGAGGGTATGAGATATGCTAAATATAGGAAAAATAGTCACGGTTTTGGAGAGATACTTGCTACGGTAAAGACTAATGAGAGTGGTTCTCCACTATACAAAGATAAATTTACGATGCTTTTTGGACATAGAAAAATGAAAAATGTCGAAAAGGATGGTGTTCTCTATATGCAAGATATTGAAACTGGAGAACTTATTGAGGGAGATTGATTGACCTTGTTAATGATTTGAAATGAAGAGACTGAAGGTAAAAAGTCTAGAAAGTTATCTTTTCGGTGAGAAGAGAAGATGTATTTCAATAGTATCTAGAAACATTCCAAATGAACTAAACTCTAAGTTTATTGAACTAGCTCAGAACTGTGTTATATTTTTGCCCAATGGCAAGTAAAATGGGTTGAGGCAACAAATAGACTTGGTCAAGGTTGTGATATGAGGGGGGCTTTATCTTCTTTTAAAAGGTACAGCTTAGAAAAAGAAAGGATATTTACAAGTGGGTACTTTTCTCGTGAGCAAGAGAATATTGAAGAGACCTTGGCAAACCGTAATGCTCACTTAAATAATGCTTATTTATCACAATTGGTGATTTAGGCATCAATCATACCCCAGTTTACGGTTTTACAATATCAAAAGCAGGGGAATTAAAGTGGGAAAAGTATTCAAACTAGAAGGTTAATTTAGAAGATTAAAAGAAAAGTAATTAGAAACAGAAAAAGTTTTTAAAACAGAGGTGAACAGATTGAATGGAATGGTAGAAAATAATTTTTGACAATTTAAGAGAAGAATTAAGTGCATACACAGTAGACATTCAAGATGTTGTATGAAGTGTTATTCTTGATGGAATAGAGTTAGGTAGCTATGTTGAAGAATGTAGAGAAGACCCTTGGAGATTAGAACAAATAAGACTCCTAATCAAAGAAGATTTGAAAGAAGAAGTGGCATGATTTGAGTGGGGCGATGCTTTATAAAAACTGTTGCTTGCATAGAGATGGTCATAACATCGAAGGGGTTGAAGAAATTATTGGCGAGTGGAATGGAAGATGAGTATGCTGAGATAGCTCTAGATTGGCACTCAAAAGGGTATGAACTCAAAGGATTAAAAATCTCTTGATACCAAGGCACCTGTTAGACATATTTGAAAAAGGTCTGATGGCTAAGATAGATATGCGAGAGTTCAATACGGGTGTAGCTTATGATAAAGAATATCTTCTTGCTTTTAATGAGATTGCAGTCCGACGGTAAAAAGTTGTAAACTATTTGTAGATGGAACTTGGGATTTGAAAGTTTTACAGTTGATAGAGGCTAAAGCAGGAAAATATAAGACCAAATGAATGGGCAGAACTTGGAAAAAGGTTAAGGAAAGATTTGATTTACAACAAGTATCCGAACTTATTAACTGTTGTAAACAGGGTATGGGTTTAGCTTGATGGGTGAAAATGAGATTTACACAGCAAAAACACCTTGGATATATCCGTAAAGCCTTTGAAAAGAAGTTGATTGGAAGAAGCTTGTAGGTGCAGGGAAAAGCCTCACAGAGGTTGAAGAAGCCTATAACTCAATGTTAACTGAAAAAGGAAGAGTTCTGTCAGGAAGATTACACAAATTTTTAGGAGGTAAAAAGATGTACTTTTGTAACTTAGTTGGAGCTGCAGGAATCGGGACGATAGAGCTGGTAAGGGGCTGAAGCCTTTTGTTAATGAACATAAAAGATGTTACCTTTAAAGGTGGCATTGTTGAAGAGGAAGACTGCATTCTGAGTAGTTGAGGGTGTTGATGGTCAGTCTCGGAGAGCTGGGTATCAGTGTAGAAGGACTGGAAGATAGTGAGAGAAAACCCTTAATTTGGGTACTTTTGTAGAGAGGCTTTTCCTTGTGTAAGATTGGAGAACTATTTTAAGTACATTGTAGTTGGTGATGATTTGGTTCTCATCTGCTTGATTAGGGGAGCAATGGACTGCGTGGAACAGTACTTGAAAGAGGTATTAGAGAGGATATTAAAGTTGAGATAGAGCATAGAGTATTTCTCGACAGCAAGAAGCTTTGCTGAAATATCTGACTTTGAAGACAAGGAAATCGGTGCAAGTAAAGAAGGGTACGGCATCAACGAAACATCAATAAAGGTTTCTAAGAGTGTTGAAAGTCCTCCTCACAAGTTCAAGAATAATTAAGAATGGCTATGTTTTTAATAGACCGTCAAGGTTTCCAAAAATAAGCTGAAAGAGAAACAAGAAGCTGATAGAAAGGCACCAGAGAGGCAGAGAGAAAAAGAAGCCAAGGAAGAAGCTTTTAAGAGTTGAAAGAGAAGAGGCTCCTCGAAAAAGGAAAGAGTCTGCAGAGAAGCTAAGAGAAAGAAGAAATTAACTGAAGACTTAGGAAAAAGCATCAAAAGCCGAGATAGATGAGAATGGGGCTAACTTGGGTGCAATGGCATTTTTAAAGTCAGTAGGAAAAATAACAAGATTAGAATTGAATTTAAATGTGCGAGCAGGTAGAACCAACAGAAGAGGTATAAAATGGAAAAATATAAGAAAGAAAAAGTATATATATAAGCGGGAAAAATAACAGGGGACACTTATATAAAGCAAAAATTCAAAACGGTAGCAGAATACCTAAATGCAGAAGGCTATGAAGTAATCAACCCTGCAGAAACTGTATTGCCAAACAGCAAGCTGCAAACATGGGAAGATTATATGCTTGTAAGCTTTGCATTTTAAACAAAGCAGATGAAATATATGCTCAACGATTGTGCCAATCGCCAGGGCATGTGCAGAATATGGCTTATGGACAGCAAAAGGTATGAAGATAAGATATGAGGAGGTAAAGCATGAGCAGACAGCATACTATGATAGCGAAGGGAACGAAATATTTAACACTGCATACCCACAAGTAACAAAAAGAAGTAACCTATTTCACAGGTAGAACCAACAGAATTGCGAAGAAGACAATTAGACAGTTTACAAAGGGTAAAGGTGTAACTAAAGAAACAATTAGAAGTGTTGTATTGAGATGATGAAGCCTCAAAAAGGAGAGGGTTCTACGTCAATGTCAAGAACACAATCAGTGGAAGATAGAACAAATCTACGGAAAGAAGAAGGGTAGGTATCTAACAGATGATAACTATTCCTTTGAAAATCATTGATGGTTCTTTGTTATTCAATGAAGTTCAAAAACGATGTTATGAATGACCTTAATGGAAAATATAGTTTGAAAAAGTATGGAAGAGCTTATTCAGGAAGAACTTTGAAATTGATGGTTGAAAACGGTGAATTTGATTGGCTTTTTAGAAGATGAAGAGTTTATCGATATAGTTGGAAGACTGTTTGAGTTGGGCAATTGTGGTGTTTGTCCAGCTGATAGGGAAAATGGAAAAGGAAAAGTTATTCGATGTCATTGGACTTTGCTGACGATCTTTTGGAATGCTGAAAACAAATATGGAGATGCTGATGGGACTGCATTGGGAAATTGGGTAAGCCTTTTGGGTATGGAATTTAAGGAAGCTTGTTTGTTCGAACTTTGAGGGGAGATTATAAGGATTTTCTAAAAGATGTTTTAGCTGATTTAACAAGTAGAGAAGAATTCATGCAAAAATTATTGGACGAAGCTATAGAAGAAAAATAACAAAATATATTGGAAAAATAATGGCATTAAGAAGAGATTCTGTTAACTTAACAGCATGCGATAAAGATTTAATAAAAAGTACCTCAAAAACTGAGTATTGGGGCTTAGATTTTGTAGAGATGATATAGCGGGGTTTTAGTAAAGAAAAAGCCTCGTTTTAGTGTATTTTTGACCCAGATGTAGATGGTTTGATTGCTGGTTATCTAGCAGTTAAGTTCTCTTTAGCAAGCTGGGTTTTCACATTAGAACACACATCAATTCAAATAGAGAACATGGTTTTAAGTTGCCAGCAAAGGCTGTTAAGGGGTACAATATTGTAGCTGTAGACTTTGATATGAGCAAGGAGCAGATTATGGAGCTCGTTAAAGAAGGTTGCAATGTTTCTACTAATGACCATCACGATAACGATGACGAACAAATTCATTACTACAAGGGTGAGAATGATTGTATAGGGTTTTGCATAAATAATCAAGATTTAGTTAACCCAGAAGAAGGACGATATCAGAGTGGGGCTAGGGGTAACTTATGAGACTTTATGTCAGGTAGGAGCAAAAGTTCTTCGACAGTATGGAGTGGTTCGACTGTGATGAGAACAGGGCTTAGTGGGTATAACTTTACTCAGTGACAGTAGAGATATATCTAGTGAAAGGGCAAGAGATTACTTAAGAATACTCTATAACTATGAAATTGAACCTATTGAGGGTAGAATCAAGAAGATTGAAAAGCTAATGATAAGATTAGACAGTTACTATATTCTGCTTTTGCCTGAGAGAGATTTTTAATTTTGGTATGCCGAATATGTGTAGGGAGTTTATTGACTTTTAACCTAAGTCCAGCTCTTTAACTCGTGTTTCGTTTTGGAAAAAGAGCGAGAGATGGTTAGGATGATACTAAGCAATCAGCTTATAAAGGTAAAACCAGTTTCACCCAAAACAAAGAGAATTCGTAAACAAGTTGGTTGAATGTGCGAAAACATTACCGAGAAGGATAATGTAAGATTCTGTTTGGCTTGATGAGGATAGCTTGGTTGGTGGTAAGAGTGGTGACCCGATTATAATGACAAACTTTATTGGTCTACTAGCAACAAGAGCTTGGTTGTAAATGGTGTAGGAAGTCTGTAATCTGTCTGTGAGAAAGATGGGAGAAGACGGTTCTGTAGAGATAACTCGTGGTTCTTTCAGAGGAAGATGTGATGGGGTACGCTATAAGGACTTTTAGACTAGTTTATGGTTGCTGAAGGGCATCAGGGTGCTTTTGGAATTAAAAAGTTGAATTCTCTAAAATGGATGAAATCAATAAGGCTTGTAGCAGAGGCAGAGAAAGATTTCAAAAACAAGGTTAAGGTTGTAAAAGTTGAGAACCTCAAGAAGTTCCTAAGTAGCGATAAAGGTAAGAATCTTGCTCTTGCAAATGACTACTCAAAAATAGAGACCAGATTGGTATTCTCTATACTGGTAGGAATGCTACAGTAATCAAAAAGGACTGAGAAGTTTCTACCTTGGAAATTGATGGTGTTAATGTCCGTTGCTTTGTGCCTGATTTAACTGTTGATAAGGGTGTTATAAAAACAACAGTGAGTAGGGGTGTTATTGAGTGCACTATGGAACCTCTTCAAGTGATATTGATGCTAAGGTGGGTATGGTGTATAATAGTATGTGAAGAAAAATGTAAAGTTGGTGGTTTTTAAGACTTAAAAACAAAAACAGTACATAAATTGTAAACTTTTGAACTAGACAAATGTAAATTTAGAAACAGAATTGTTCTTTATCTAACTGTGTTTGTGCTAGTTTGGTTTAGTAGTGTCGCTTGCTCTTGTTTGTTGCAGGTGGAAATGGAAGGAGTTTAAAAATGAAATGGGGAGTTGAGACCATTTGTACGCAGAGAACTTACTCAGTTCAGGAAAAGAGAGAAGAGAGATTTTAGACAGCAGAATAATCGATGGCGAGAGGATTTTTCGATAGCTATTAGACGCTCTAATGGTCATATTAAAAATTATCAAATCGAGAAAGAAGATGGTACGGTAATTTATAAAGAAGCCTGCAATATTTTCTAGGGATATTTAAACGAGAGGAAGATTCAAGAAATAGTAAGGCAGAATTTTAAAGATAATGAAGGAGAACTTTAGAAATGAGAAGGCTAACATCAGGTAGTGAAGATATTTCTCATTGAGGGTACGACTGCTTATGGTATGTAGAGGATGTCTCGTTTGGTTGGGAAAGGAATGACCTTGGTTCTTGCACAGCAGGAGGGTTCATTTGAGCCAGATGGTTTGTACTTTCGGAAGTAACTGAGCATGGTGAGGTGCTGAGAGAGTTGTATGACTACGATGTATAGTAGGTAGGGTACGGCTTAGGAAGATAATTTTTAGGTAAAGAATAATATAGAAATAGATAGGAGAATGTAAACGATGGTAGAGGGAAAAAGCTGGTTAGTAATTGATTTAGGAAATTCAGAAACGAGAGTAATCACTCAGTTTGGGGGTAAGTCTGTTTTAACAGTGTTACCAAATATGATGAGTGATTTAACTGATGGAGCAGTAGCCACCTTTTATGAAGTCTGAGGACTATAATGAAGAGACATCTAGAATCTTTGAATATAAGGGTGTAAACTACTGTAATGGTGAGCTATGTGAGAAGGAGTTTGGTGTAACTGCAATGACACCAACTGCTCTTCTGAAGAAGTATGACACCTTAATCTCTGAGCTAAAACATTCAAAAAATGCTTTCAGACAGGGTTTTGAATCTGTTTCAAGAATTGCTAATTGCGATATGCAGAGTGTAGATGTTGAGTGGGATGTAACTGCACTTCTTCCTCCAGAAGATATTGAAATTGGAAGTAAGGTAATCAGCAAGAAAATACAGGGTATGAAAAACTCTTAACTTCAAGATGCCAGAGCTGGTGAAAGTATTGAATGTTTTGAGTGTTAAGGTGTTACCTGAGGGTTTTGCAGCTTTCATTGGTATACTATTCAAAAGCAAGTCAGCTTTTAGAGATGAGTACAGCTTTTAAGAAATGCTACAACTCTGATTGTAGATATCGGTGCAGGAACCACAGACGTAATCATAGTTAAAGACGGCAAGGCTCTTCAGAGTTCAAGATTCACTGTTGAAATCGGTGGAAAACAATGTGCACTCGGGATTGTAAGGTCGAAGTTGAAGAGAAAAAGGAATTGCTCTTCCAAGTTCTACTGTAAGAGAGGGTGGAAACTGGAGTAGTAAAGAATGGCTCAAGAGTGGTTGAAATTGCAACTGAAATTGCTGAGGCAAAGGATATGGTTGCAAGTCAGCTTGTAGACGCAATCCAGATGTTCTTCGAGGGTACGATGTATCCTGTAGGAATGATTGAATATGTTCTAACTTGTGGTGGTGGAGCTGAAAAAAGGAAAATGTTGAGGGTGTTAAACCCATGGCAGAATACCTAATCAGCTATATGAAGAAGCTATCACCAGATATGGAACTTGTAAGTGACCTTGTTGAAGAATATAAAGAAGTTGGAATCAAGGCTAAGATGCCTGAAGGAAGAGAGAAGATAAGCCCAAGAATGTACAACATCATTGGAGCAAATATTCTAAGCTAAAGGAAAACAAGGTAGGGATAAAAGAGGAGACTCGTGTGAAAGTATATATTTCAGGACTTCCAATGGAGGCTAAAAATTTAATAGAGGAAGCAGTAGCTGAGGGCTAGTGGTGGTTTAGCAGAGGTTGAAGAGCTGAACAAATCTGAGCTTGTTCCATTAGTTAAGGCTGGATTAGAAAGTCCTGAGGTTTGCTTGATGATACTTAATGCCAGCTCTGAGAAGGCTTGTTCTGTTCTTGGTGATTTGAAAGTATTGGGTGGTGAGAAGTATCATTCTTACGGGACAGATGAGGACTTAGTCCTTTGGTTAAACGAGTATTTGGGTACGGAGTTAGTTGTTCCAGAAAAATTAGAAGTGAATGTTTCCGAGGAGATAGTGGGTGAGAACTTGGTTAGTTCTGCACCCTGATTTCTCGTTATGGGAAGAGCGTTTGGCATCTAAGGACAGCTTAATAAGTCAGTTGAAAGCTCAGATTTCTGAGATGAGAGAAGTTGTTGAAAGCTGTTCTACTGGAAAATACAGGTGAGTTAGAAGATGCTAAAGCTGAGATACTAGATTTAAAAATCTCAAATCTTAGAACTTAAGAAAACGCAAGGTACGATATCAAATGATGCCGAACTTGTTAGAAAAATTGAGGAGCTGAAGTTGATAACTCGGCATTGAAGTCGTCCAAAGACTCACTCAAGAAGGAATACGAAAGCATTAAAAAATGAGTTACTTGATGTAAAAAGCTAACTGTAGCCAGATTGCATCAACAATTATAAGTAAGGATAAACTTATTGAAGAACTTATAGGGTGAACTTGCAGTTGCAGGTGTTTCTACAAGTGAGTTGAGAGAACTTAGAACGGAAAAATGCAAGGATTACAATAGACTTAAAACCACAAAGCTGAACAGTTAAAGGTTAAGGATTCCGAAATTCTGGGTATTTAAAAGAGCTCGATTCAATAAGAAAAATACTGTTGGTCAAGATAAAATTAAACAGTATCAGGAGAGGGCTGAAGAATGGAAAGAAAAAGTTCACCATTTTGGATAGCGAAGTTACTGGTATTAAAACGGAGTTAAGCGAATCTAAGGAGATGGTTGCTGAACTTGAAACAAAAATTAAATTCCTGTAGAAGGAAGAAATTATCTTTGAAAATGATGTGGCTCGGTTAAGTGATGACCTTGGAAAAGCAACTCAATTAATTTGCAGTTGCAAAGTGAGATGGATAGTATAAAGGCTGAATTTGGTGGTCAGGAAAAATCTTGGTGAGGTTTCGAAGGAACTTGCAGGCTTGAAACACGAGCTAGGTAGATTGCGAGAGAGTCCTCTTTGTTAAGATTGGCGAGAAGGCTTTTTGTAAAAAGTTCTTTTGGGTATGGTATTAGATTTTGGTAAGAAACGATATGAAAATGTAAGTTTTGTATTTTCAGGTTGTAGGTGCTTATTCGAAGGATACCTATGGTTTCATAAAAGAATATGGCATCCTTGAGTGGAAGAAGTAACCCAGTTGTTATTGTAGACCTTTATTCGGACTCTTCAATCGACTCATGTAATGGGTATTGAGAAATTTAGGAATGCTGAAGCTTGTTTGAGAGTGGAGGTAGTTTCGACAGTTATCTCACACCAACAAAGTATAGAGGGGTTTTCAGTTTTATCCTTTGAAGTGGGTATGTAAACGATGCTTACTTAATGTCTATTGATTGGAAGAGAAGATTGTCTGAGCTTGAAAGTAGTGGATATAAAGCAGTAATCTTTGGTGGTTGTTTAGATTCGCTTGTCAGCCGTGCAATATTCGAAAGTGGGGTATGGCTTAGCTGAAAAAAACAGTATTTACAAGTGACTTGCAGTTCATCTAAGGGTACTATGCGTTCACTAAAAAGGCTTGAAGGGTGGAGCAAAAAGACTGTGAAGTACTTTATAACAAGTAAAGTTCCTCAGTTAGAGGGTTTATACAGAATGGCTGAAAAGACAAATCAATTGTAGGTTTATTTAGAAGATGAGAGCGAGAACTTAGAACTTGAAGTAAAAACTCATATTAGTTAAGGAAAAGGTAAAATGAGCAGAAAAAGTAAGTATTATGGTAGATGTAGGCGAGGCTCTATACACGGAAGTTATTGAGCCACATAAAAAGAATAGGAGTTTTTCAAAGTTAATTTTGAAGCTATTAGAAGGCTACCAGCAAGATGAATATGTCAATGCTTATGGTAATGATGTTATAGCTGAGTTGCAGGGCTGAAGCAGATAACGCATTCCAATCATCAATTGACAGTATGAAAGCTACGATGATAAATATTGAAATCCTTAAGGAAGAGGCTGAGATGACTCGAGGAAGGTATCGACTCTTTAAAAACAGGAGAGTTTAGAGAAGGTAGTGAGAGTGAAGAAGAGGCAAAAAAAGGGTCTTGGCTCGGAAAAGACTTCAAAGGATTGAAGACGAAATATGCGAGATGAAGAAGTCTAATGCCGAGGTTATGAGTGCTTTAAAACTTGATTTTAGGTGTTTAATGGTGTAGAAGTGGGTACGAGAGAACCTGAAGAGGTGGTTGAAAAAGGAAGAAGTAATTGACCTCTTGGACTACCTGCTCTATTGAAAAAGGTAACTGAAGAGCCAGTTGAGAATGCTGAGAAGGAAGAAGATGCTGAAAACAGCGAAGATGATGTAGACAGTGGAGATGATGTAGACAGTGGAGAGGCAGAAGATTTGCTCAGTGGCTTAACGGACGGTATGGTTTTTAGCTATTAGGAGAAATTAATCTAGAAAGGTAGTTTTGCAGTGAAAGTAAATAATACTGGTAGAGCACCAAAGAAAAAGTTGAATATAAGATGAATGAAAGGGGTATAAACACCTCTTCAAGAAACGGTATGCATCGTAAAACAGAGTACCTAGGAGATGAGATGTGGCTCAATGGCATGGATTATGATGTTAGATAGAACCCTATTACCAATGGAAAAATTGGTAATGGTCATATGAGTCCCGAAGTTAGGGGCTATGATTGAAAAAGGAAAAACAGGCTAAGGAAAAAGCTGAAGAAGATAAAAAGAAAAACAGAAACCCTAAAGGAAAGAAACAGAAACAAGAGAAGGTTAAAAAGGAAAAGAAGCCTTTGGAGTAAGAAGAAGAAAATCTTCTGGGGTATGTTTTTAGGTTTGTTAGTCTTAGTTGGTGTAGGTTTGTTTATGAGGTTTTATCTTTTTCCAGGAGAAATGAAAAATAGATAAAAAGACAACTGGGTTATACTGATTGAACAGTTGAATTTTCGGTAGCAAGCTTTGAATGAGGACTCTTTAAAAAGCAGATTTAGGTGGTGCTGAGAGTTATCTTGGTAAGGAGTTAGATTATGCTGGTGACTCTACAGATAGGGCTGATTTTATGGTTAATATGGCTGGACGGTGAAATATGTGCCTGCTCAAGTTCCTAAGAAGGATAAGCTGGGTAGGGATATGAAAAGAAAAAGGTCAGGTTATATTGCAGGACTCTTGGTTAACAAGTGAAAATGAACCTGTTGAGTTGCAGTATATTGATTACAGCAAAAATTAAATTTAGTGACGATGAAATTTCTAAATCTTTGAAGAAGGATAAAGTTTCAGTAGATGATGAAAACTATAAAGAGAAACTAACAACAGTTTTCTGTAAGCTAATGAATAACAAAGCCAAGAAAGGGTACGCCATTAAAAACAGATAAAAAGTATGTTCCACACTTCAACAAGGTCAACGGTGGGTATTTGATGGCTGAAAAGGAAGATATAACAATTGATAGTCTGCTTTTTAGCAGTAAGGCATTTGACAAGTTGGTAAGTGATTTCTCATTGAAAGCACTAGAACTTCAGGTAGGTGCAGGTGGGGCAAAAGAAGGTGAAGAGACTGAAGAGTGGGAAGGTTTGGAACGAACTTTCAGCTGATGAGAAGAAGGACAAGGAAGAACCACCCTAAGTACGTTGGAAAAAGGTAAATACAACTAAAGAGTGGGAAGATTGGAATAAGTTAGATAAAGAAAAGAAAGAGAAAGCACCAGAACCTGAAAAAATATGATGCTAAGTATATGATTGGTAAGGAGTGGTGGAGCTCATAGACCAATGACTGGCTTAGTAACAAAGACTGCAGGTGGTAAAAGAGGTAAAGTTCAAAGTATCTGCTAAGGTTGGTGATGGTTCTTTCAAGACACCAGCTGGAATGTCTCACAGAGGTTGTAAGCTATGCATCTAAAAAATGGTGGAAAAATAAAAATAAGGCTTATTGACTTCGGTGTTTCTAAGGAAGCTATTGATTGGTTAGAAAGTAAAGATGTAAGAAATAAAGGTTTGGAAATCAAATCTCCATTGCAGTATTGTTATGCAGTATTTGAAGTAACAAAACCTGACAGGAAAAGACCCAAACCTGAAGAATAACTCCTCTTTAGCTGATAAGAATGGTAATCCAATGGAGAGTTCAGGTTCAATGTTTGGATTGCAGGATGAATTGAACTTGAAACCAGATGAAACAGGTGTAATTGAGACTTGGGGAAGTTCAACAGAGTTAAACAAGCGTTACTTGATATGGGGTATGGATTTTGATGGAAAGAGAAAGCCAGTTTACTTCAGAGTATTAGCGGGTAACATTGATGACACCTCTGTAAGTAAGGGTGTATACGGTAAGGAAGAAAAAATAAAAGTAGTTGAAGAAGGTTGTATTCAAAGTTGTAATTGTGTATAATAAAAATAAGAAGTTTTAGAAGTGTGGTTGCAAAATACTAATGTGTGTTATAATAGAGATATAATCCTCTATTAAGATACCTGACGAGAGCAGTCATTTCTACTCTTGTGAGATGGCTGTTTTTATTTGTTTTAGAGAAGGAGATAGAAGTGAGAAGAAATTGGTTTAGTGAGTATGTAGATGGTGAAGTTCCTTATGAAGAGCTTGAGAAGATGGCATCAGAAGGGAAATTTCGAGAGTGGGATTACGAGGCTTGACTTAGTAGAAACAGGGTACGAGGATGTTGGAAGACGACTTAGCAAAAGTATACTGCTGAGAAGTATCAGAAAGCAAGTGAATCAGAGCAGAAGCAGATGATTGAAGATGTACTGAAAATCTACTGTAGAGATGTATTCCCTATCAAGTACTTTTTAACGAATTGGGTATGATGAATGAGGTTGAAAAGGTTATAAACTGCAATCTTGAATTTGAAGGCGATACTATTATGGGTGGAAGTGGAATCTGGTACTGCATTGTGTAACTTCCTATTTCCAAATCTATTTGATACCCATCACTTCATGATGTGGATAAGAAGGGTGCAGCGACTTGTATCGAGAAGTGGAATAACGATGAGTATATGAGAAGAGCAATTGATTCTGTTTCTCTTTATAAGAATGGTAGTCCAACACCAACAAGTATGTTTGCAGCTATAAGGCTGGTAGGAAGTTCTCCTACGAATTTTAATCCAGCAAGGGCTAAAGCACTCTATGAGCGTCTTTGCCCACCAGGAGGAACTATTTGGGATATGTCGACGGGGTTTGGTGGAAGGCTGTTGGGGTGTTTAACCTCTAAGAATAACTACAAATATGTAGGAACAGACCCAAATGTTGAGTCAATGTGCATACGCATCAGCTTGCAGAGTTAGTAGAGTCTGTTACAGGAAGAGAAGATTCGTATGAGTTGCACTGTGTGGGTAGTGAAGTATTTAGTGGCAAGCCAGAAAGTATTAATTTTGCTTTTACAAGTCCACCTTACTTCAACTTAGAGATTTATTCAGATGATCCGACACAATGTTACAACAAATTCCCAGAACCAGATGGTTGGCTAGAGGGCTTTGTAAGGGGTACGATTAAGAATGTTGCATATATGCTGGAAGAAGGGTTGTCTGTATGCAATTAACATCGCCGACTTCAAGGATGCAGGAAAAAGATGTAGACTATGTAGATGAGTGGTGTAGGATTTCAGCTGAGGAGGGTATGCCATTATTTGATAGGAGTATATCTTGGTGTTCCAGCAAGGGCTGGCTCAGCTCAGCAGAAGGCTGAGAAGTGAAGAAAGAAAATATTTTGGTATTTAAGAAGTTATAAAAAGGAACAGATATGAGCCAGAATCTATACGATAACGAAAAGTTTTTTAACTTATACAAATAGCTTAGATGTAAAAAGCAATAGCGCAAATAACCTAGAAGAAAAAGCCAGAGTTGATTTCACTCTTCCAAAACCTAAAAGGAAAGAGAGAGTACTAGACTTGGGATGTGTTATGGAGAGTGGTGCAAAAATTTACCTGAAATGGGGGCAAGCTATGTTATGGGAATAGATATATCCTCGAAGATGCTAGATGTTGCAAAAATCAGAATGCTCAGCAGTTTAGTAATATCGAGTTTGGTCTGATGGATATGGCAAAGCTTGATGAACTAAATGAAACTTTTGATGTTGTTGTAAGTTCTCTTGCAGTTCATTACGTAGAAGATTTCGAAAAAGCTATGTAAAGATGTAAAGAAAAACTTTAAATAAGGATGGAATTTTCTTATTCTCACAGGAGCATCCAATTTTTACGGCTACAAAGAAAGGTGTAACATGGCAAACAGATATAGATAATGTAGTAAAGGGTATGGTAGTTGAGGATTACCCAGAGTCTGGGGAGAGAAATGTATATTGGCTTGTCGAAAATGTTGTAAAATACCATAGAACATTTAGCGATATAATAAATGCTCTCGTAAAAGCAGGATTCCACATCGTGAAGGTAAAAGAGCCTACAGTTTCAGATGAAGTAATAGAATTGAATAAATCACTGGCTAGATGTAAGCATGTGCCAGATTACCTGTTTGTGCTTTCACAAGTTTAACAATGGGAGCTCAAGGAGAGTGAAAATGGAGAGAAAAAGTAAAACATTTTTAAGTATTATTGGGGCTATAGGAACACTAATGGTGTGGGAAATGATTGCAGGTGGTTATTTCTGAACAACATGGTGGTTTATCTCTTGGTTTTAGTAAAATTGTACTCTAATTTATTATAACTCAAATATAAATTTAAGCACACCGTATTTGCAGGGGAAGATGGGTATACAAAGATTAACAGTGTTTGGGTTTCAGTGATAGGGTTAATTCTTTCAATCGGTATGTGGGTATGGTTTAAAACTGTAAATAAAAAAATACACTAAGTGAGAGAGCTGTAAAACATTGCACCAATTGTTATGTTTATTTCTTTTGCTTGTGTTTTCCTTGTTTATATAATAGAAGGTTTTTTTCCTTGCTAATTCTAAAGTTTTAGAAATAAGAAATAGAAAAACTTCAGAGATTGGAAATAGGTGTAGAAAAAGTGTAAAAATAAAGGTAATTTGAAATTGATGGGGGTAAGTAAAAATGAAACTATTGAAAGAATTAGAGAAGGAGTTGTTGAGAAAGAACTAAGTATCCTCAAAGAAGTTTATGACTGCATAAAAAGGTCTACCTAGAGCTAAGGAGTATGAAGTTGAGGTTGAGATGTTAATCTTGAAGATTGTAAAGATTTAGCAAGGGGCTATTCGAATTTATGAGCGTCATTCGGTTACTGGCTATGATTGTGGTTTCCTTCAATATTATTGTAAACAGTGAGAACTGGAAGGAAGAGCTCAGGAAGCAGGGCATGGTTGGAATGAAGAGATGGAAAATCTTTATATTACAGACCCAAGCTATCTTGGAAAAATGATGGTATGAGGATGATGTTTCTACTCCAAAAAGTAGGTTGATGGTGCAACTCACCAACCGTAATGCGTATGATTGAAGAAAAAGTTATTGAGATTATGAAAGAAATCGACCCAACGACAGATGCGCTTACGTATATACAAGGCTAGATTAGTTTAGGATATGGAGCTAAAAAGTAAAAACTTGATACCTATTGAATG
>BNJT01000179.1_pt1 | contig 129303 bp, 172 predicted proteins | sample 8540491 | NCBI WGS metagenome assembly BNJT01 (sample SAMD00202455, study PRJDB9452) | human saliva metagenome | host: Homo sapiens | reverse complement strand
TTGGTATAAGAAGTTGGCTGAAACACAGATTATTGAGTAAGCTAATTGAAGAATAAAAATTGCTTACTGTTACTGAAGTGTACAATATGGAGAGTGGGACAGAAATCGGTAATTCGTTAGAATTCGATTTCATCGTCCCACCTCCGCACAGTTGAGTAGGGCTGTAAAAGCTGATGAAATCAGTTTAGTAGAGCCCACTCAACCACTGCGTCTTGCTCGACAACCCAAAGACAATTGAGAGGCTAGGACTTTTGTCCCAGCCTCTTTTTATCTAGTTTTTACCAAAATATAAAAAATTTTCTTGACAGATTCATCTTATAGGGGTAAAATCTTAACTAGTTAAATAACTGGTTAAGTATATAAAGAGGTAACTCACTTGCTCAAATTTTGTTTGAAATATAGAAAAGAGAAGGAGGAGGTTTTAAAAGTGACTTATTTTTCTAAGTATATATTTAACCGGTTAAGTAAGTTCTTTAGGAAAAAATGTAGTTCTTTCCTTAACGAATAAATGAAATAGAAAGTGTGTTTAGATGAAAATCAATAAAAAATATGTTCTTGGTTCAGTAGCTCTCCTAACATTAACCCTTTCAAGTTATGGACTGGGGCGTTACCAAGCGGTACAGACTAGCAAAGAGTCTAATCGTGTGGCTTATGTAGAAGGGAATCAGGATAGTGCTAAGAATGAAAATCTGATGCCAGATGAGGTTAGTCAGCGAGAAGGTATCAATGCTGAACAGATTGTCGTTAAAATTACCGATCAAGGGTATGTGACTTCACATGGAGACCATTATCATTACTTTAATGGCAAGGTTCCTTATGATGCTATTATTAGTGAGGAACTCTTGATGAAGGATCCGAATTATCAACTTCGAAATGAGGATATTGTCAACGAAGTCAAGGGTGGTTATGTCATTAAGGTTGATGGTCGCTATTATGTATACCTCAAAGATGTTTCCCATGCAGAGAATATCCGTAGTAAGGATGAGATCAATCGTCAGAAGCAAGAACATGGGCATGATGGTGGAACGAAAGTTAGTAATGAAGTCGCTCTAGCAAGGGCTCAGGGACGTTATACGACAGATGATGGCTATGTTTTTAATGCAAGTGATATTATTGAGGATACTGGAGATGCATACATAGTTCCACATGGCAATCACTTTCATTATATTCCTAAAAGTGATTTATCAGCTGGTGAGCTAGCTGCTGCTCAGGCCTTTTTAGCTGGGAAGGATCAAAAGCTGGTTAGTCGTCCGACTTATGCTTATAATCAGTCCGATAGCCCTTCAAATACAAGTGCTGATGCTCCATCATTTCCAAGTCAACCTAGTGCTTCCAGCTTTAAGCCAGAGTCAGGCCAAACTGAGGATCTGAATAGTCTTCTGCAAGAACTCTATTCTTTACCTATCCAACAACGTCATGTGGAATCAGATGGTTTGATCTTTGATCCTGCACAAATAACAAAAAGAACAGCAAATGGGGTAGCAGTTCCACATGGGGATCACTACCATTTTATCCCGTATAGTCAAATGTCAGCTTTGGAAGAAAAGATTGCGCGGTTGATTCCTATCGGCAATCAAAAAACTATTTCCGTTCCTGGAGCTGCTAGTTTACGGCCAAATCCTCCATTAAAACCAGTCTCTAGGCCACTCCCAAATCCCCAACCCGCTCCAGCGCCACTACCTGACAATCATTCTAACGAGGAGCTTACTAAACAAGTAGTTAGAAAAGTTGGTCAGGGCTATGTCCTTGAAGATAAGGGAGTTTTACGTTATGTCTTGACGAAAGATTTGTCTAAAGAAAATCTTATAGCTTTTGAGAAAGAATTGAATAAGGTGGCTAAACCCTCACATACCTTGACGGACAAGAAAAGCACAGTATTTCCTCGAGATCAGGAATTCTATGATAAGGCTTATAGTTTGTTGAAACAAACTCATAAGAATTTAATTGAAAACAAGGGACGCCCATCTGACTTCCAGACTTTGGATCAATTGCTAGTGAGATTAAACGATGAGCATGTTAATAAGATAGCTTTTGTCGATGATTTACTTAGATTTATTGCGCCGATTAGTCATCCAGAACGTCTTGGTAAGCCAAACTCGCAAATTGAGTATAGTGATGAGGAAGTTCGAGTAGCCCAGCTAGCGGATAAGTACACAACATCGGATGGCTACATCTTTGATGCCCATGATATTATCAGTGATGAGGGAGATGCTTATGTAACACCACATATGGGGCATAGTCACTGGATAGGTAAGGATAGTTTGTCTGAAGCAGAGAGGGCAGCTGCTCAGGCTTATGCCAAAGAGAAGAGATTGACGCCTCCTTCGACAGATAATCAGAACTCAACAAAACCGGAAGCAAAAGGGGCAGAAGCTATCTATAATCGGGTAAAAGCTGAGAAGAAGGTACCGCTAGATCGCATGCCTTACAATCTACAGTATGCAGTTGATGTCAAAAATGGTAACTTGATTATCCCTCACTTTGATCATTACCATAACATAAAGTTTGAATGGTTTGATGAAGGGCTTTACGAAGCTCCTAAAGGCTATGCGCTCGAAGACCTTTTTGCGACTGTGAAGTACTATGTCGAGCATCCAAGCGAGCGTCCTCATTCGGATAGTGGTTGGGGAAATGCAAGTGACCATGTTCTAAGAAACCAAAATGGACAACAGGATCATTTGAATAATGAAAAACCAAATGAGGAGAAACCTCAGACAGAAAAAACTGAAGATGAAAAAACTCGTGAGGAGAAACCGCTAGCGGAAAAGCTAGAGGATACTAAACCAGCCGAAGAACCAGAAGAATCTCCAGAGGAACCAGAAGAACCACAGGTTGAGACTGAAAAGGTAGAAGCTAAACTCCAAGAAGCAGAGGACCTATTAAAGACTGTAACTGATGCAAGTCTTAAATCCAATGCTAGCGAAACCTTGGCTGGTTTACGGAATAATCTGACACTAGGTACTATGGATAACAATGGCATTATGGCTCAAGCTGAAAATCTATTAGCCTTGTTAAAAAATAGTAAGCCAAAAGCAAACTAAAACGATTAAAATTCGTGTGTTAAAAATAACCAGTGAGAACTGATCATGAAATCTAGTTCTCATTTTTTTCATGAAAATGTAGAAAAAATATTGACATTTTAAATTTTTAGGAGTAAAATGTTTACTAGTTAATTAAATGGTTAAATACTAGTTAAGGAGTTGTTATGAAAAAAAGAAGTATCCTATGGCTTGTGATTGCCTTCTTTGCTCTCGTTTTAGGAGCTTGTGGACAAAAGACCAGTCAGGACAAGAGTCATGAAACTAAGGGGATGAAGATTGTGACTAGTTTATCCTGTTTATGCCATGGTCAAAGAAGTTTCTGGCGACCTAAATGACGTTCGGATGATTCAGTCTAGTTCAGGTATCCATTCCTTTGAACCTTCTGCAAATGATATTGCAGCCATCTATGATGCCGATGTTTTCGTCTATCATTCCCATACCTTGGAATCATGGGCGGGAAGTTTGGATCCAAGCCTGCAAAAGTCCAAGGTAAAGGTCTTAGAAGCATCTGAGGGGATGACCTTGGAGCGCGTGCCGGGATTAGAAGATATGAAGGCTGGAGATGGGGTTGATGAGAAGACCTTGTATGATCCTCATACCTGGCTTGATCCTGAAAAGGTTGCAGAAGAAGCACAGATTATCGCTGATAAGTTATCAGAATTAGACAGTGATAACAAGGATACCTATCAGAAAAACGCACAAAGTTTTAGTGCTAAAGCTCATGATTTGACCAAGAAATACCAACCCATCTTTGAAAAAGCCGATCAAAAAACTTTTGTAACCCAACACACGGCCTTTTCTTATTTAGCAAAACGATTTGGACTAAATCAACTTGGGATTGCAGGGATCTCTCCTGACCAAGAACCGAGCCCAAGACAGTTGACTGAAATCCAGGAATTTGTAAAGACTTATAAGGTCAAAACTATCTTTACAGAGAGCAATGCATCATCTAAGGTAGCGGATACGCTTGTCAAATCAACAGGTGTGAGTCTGAAAACCCTCAATCCTTTAGAGGCAGACCCACAAAATGACAAGTCTTACTTGGAAAATTTAGAAGACAATATGGCTATTTTAGCTAAAGAATTGAAATGAGGAGATTATGAAGATTAATAAAAATATCTAGCGGGATCTGCAGTGGTCCTTGCCTTAAGTGTCTGTGCTTATGCTTTAAATCAACATCAAGCACCTGAGAAAAAAGATGACAACCGTGTATCTTACGTTGACGGAAAAGGATCTGAAGCTAAGAAGAATGAAAATCTGACGCCAGACCAAGTTAGCAAGAAGGAAGGCATAGAAGCTGAACAGATTGTTACCAAAATCACTGATCAAGGTTATGTGACTTCCCATGGCGACCATTTCCATTACTATAATGGTAAGGTCCCTTATGATGCCATCTTTAGTGAAGAACTGGTCATGAAAGATCCAAACTATCAGTTGCGTGATCAAGATATTGTCAATGAGATTAAAGGTGGCTATATCATCAAAGTGGATGGTAAATACTATGTCTATCTAAAGGATGCGAGCCATGCTGATAATGTCCGTACCAAAGAACAAATTGAGCAACAAAAGCAAGAACACACATCAGACAGTGACAGTGCAAGTAAAGAGGTTCTTGCTGCTCGAGCTCAAGGTCGTTATACAACTGATGATGGTTATGTCTTTAATGCTTCGGATATCATTGAAGATACTGGTGATGCCTATATCGTTCCTCACGGTGGGCATTATCACTACGTTCCAAAAAGTGCACTTTCCTCAAGCGAATTAGCAGCAGCTCAAGCCTATCTGGCTGGTAGAGGAAGTCAACCGATCCTGACGGACTATAAACCGAATCCAAGTGTTGAGCCAAGTCCTCAAGCTGATAGTCCAGCTACAAACAAACCAGTAGCTCAAGAAGATGGTCTTCAAAGTCTTCTTGATCAGTTATATGCTTTACCAGTTAGTCAACGATACAGAGAGTCAGATGGCTTAGTCTTTGACCCCGCTAAAATCACCAGTCGAACACCATCAGGAGTTGCGATTCCCCACGGTAATCACTACCATTTCATTCCCTATAGTAGTATGTCTGCTTTGGAGCAAAAAATTGCTCGTTTGATACCACTTGGAGGTATCTCAACGCCAACAAAACCGTTAGAAAATCAAAAGAAACCAATAGTTCAGCGTGACCATGAAAATGTAGCTCATAATAACCAACATGAGGATGAACATGATCATGGCTTTGCGGCTGATCGTGTGATTAGAGAAGATGAACAAGGTTTTGTGGTTTCACATGGAGATCATGCCCACTATTTCTTTAAGAAAGATTTATCAACAGAGCAGATTAAGGCAGCTCAAGAGCATCTGCATGGACATCGTCAAACAGAAACTCCTCAAGATCATCACGTCACTCCAAAAGAGGACCAAGGGAAACAGGAGCATCATGGAGATGAACATGATCATGGCTTTGCGGCTGATCGTGTGATTAGAGAAGATGAGCAAGGCTTTGTGGTTTCACATGGAGACCATGCCCACTATTTCTTTAAGAAAGATTTGTCGCAAGAACAGATTAAAGCTGCGCAAGAACATCTGCATGGACATCTGCATGGACATCGTCAAACAGAAACTCCTCAAGATCATCACGTCACTCCAAAAGAGGACCAAGGGAAACAGGTGCATCATGGAGATGAACATGATCATGGCTTTGCAGCTGAGCGAGTGATCAGTGAGGATGAGCAAGGTTTTGTGGTTTCACATGGAGACCATGCCCACTATTTCTTTAAAAAAGATTTGTCAGCAGAGCAGATTAAGGCAGCACAAGAGCATTTGCATGGGCACCATGAGGCAGAGCCTGTAAAACCTCTTGCCAAGACTGTAGAAAGTTTCTCTCGAGATGCCAGCGATGAAGAAAAGATAGCTTATATCTCTAAAACCTATGGTGTTCCGCTTGAAGCTATCCGTATTTCAAATGGATTCTTTGTATTTGGAAATCCAGACCAGGCTTATGACCCAACTCACATTCACCCTTATGCAGTTCGAAAGGAACACGTTCGTATTCCGCTTCAAACAGGGGATGCAGAGCTTGATTTCCTAAACGAACTCTATACAACTGCTTTACGTGATGGCGTTTCTCCTTATAGTTTGCAGGTTGAAAATGGTAGCTTTGTCATTCCTCACGGTGATCATAATCACTACATCAAAGTACAAACTAAAGGCTATGAAGTCGCTTTGAAAAACAAAATCCCGGCATTGCAGTCAACTTACCAACCAGGCGCATTTGATGAAGCTACTGTTCAAAATAAGGTTGATCAACTTCTCGCAGAGAGTCGCGAACTTTATAAAGATAAGCCAAGTCTGCAAAGACAGATTGAGCTTGCTTTGGGGCAATTCTCTGAAAATATGAAGAAACTCTCAATCAACTCAACTGCAGGATATTTAGCAGCTTTGGATTTGTTTGATAAGCAGTATATTCATATTGACTCAAGTGTCAAACCAACAGAAATCAGTCCTTTAGACAAGAAATATCAAGCTTTAGTAGATAAGATTAATACCTTGGATACGGATGCTTATGGACTTCCTAAAAAGGATCTCTTGACTCAGCTCCAAGAAAATAAACTAGCCCAAGATGAAGCAGGTTTAGATGCAGTTGAAGCTAAACTACAAGCTTTGCAGGACTTTAATGACCGTACTGGCGTTACAACAGTAGAATACATCAAGTACTTCTACCAACATCTATCTGATGGACGCTTAAATGACAATCTCCGTAGTAAAGTTGCCAACTTAACTTGGACACTATATCAGTCACAATCCTTCCTTAAGGCAACTGACTTGAACAAACTCTTCCCAGAAATCTATCAAACAAAATTAGAAGTTGAAGAAGCACTGAAAAATGAGCCAGTAGCAAGCAAGACTTCTGAAACGATTTTAGATAGAGAAAAAGTGGATGGTCATAGCGCTAAAACTGCTGTTTATGAGTTCTTGAAAGGTTTGTATGATGATATCAAACCTGAGGAACAGAGTAACCATGTCTTAAAAGGGCAGGTAGAAGGTCTCTTAACAAAAGCTGATGAATTAGTGGTTCAAGTAAACGAGGAGGGGGTTAAGGCTTCACTCGCTGACGAAGTGAAAAATCTGAAAGCTGCTTTGGAGAAAGAAGACTCAGACCTTGATGAATTAAATACACAAGTCCAAGATCTTCTAAAACGCATTTCACAGACTATTCAGAATGAACGTGAAAATACAAAACAAGATCCAGAGGTCATGGCTCTCTATCAACAGCTTTACAACGGAGTCATTGCCCTTCATACTTATTTGGAAATGAATAATGGTTCAGATGCCGACTTTGAGAAAGTAGATGCCCTATTCGATAAATTGGCAGCAGCAAGTAAAGACAAACAAGCTTTGCTAACGGTTGCTCAAGAAATCGTTTTGTTAAATCAAGAGTTCCAATCTAAAGGGAAGGTAGCTGAAACCAGCACTCAACAAACAAGTGAAGAATCAAATGATAAACAAGCTGAGTCAAACCTAACTCCTGCAACTACATCTCCAGAAACAAGAGAAAAAGTAGCAGAATAACAAAAAAACCAGTCAGCTACTGTGTCGAAACTAGGCTGCTGATAAAAAAAGAGGTCGGGAATTTTCCCGATCTCTTTAGTCTTTATAAGCTACAATTCCAATAATAGTGTCTACTGCACGTTCCATTGTTTGTAGGCTAACGTATTCAAAACGTCCATGCATATTTTCGCCACCAGCGAAATATTTGGCGTTGGAATTCCCATAAAGGAAATCTTAGAACCATCTGTTCCACCACGGATTGGTTCGATAATAGGAGTGATACCAAGGTCCTCCATAACTGCTTTGGCGATAGTTACTGGTGTCATATCCTTTTCGATGACTTCTTTCATGTTGTAGTACTGGTCTGTCAATGTTAAAGTAACACGATCGCTACCCAGTTCTTGATTCATCTTATCAGCAATAGCTTGCATGGCTTCTTTACGTGCTTCGAAAGCCTCTTTTTCAAAGTCACGAATGATGTAGCTAGCACGCGCTTCCTCGACAGTCCCTGTCACATCCATGAGATGGTAGAAACCTTGGTAACCCTCAGTCAATTCAGGTCGGTCACCAGCTGGAAGTTGGTTGTGGAAATCAATGACTAACTGTAGAGCATTAACCATTTGTCCTTTGGCAGTTCCTGGGTGAACATTACGACCTTGGAAATTGAGTTCAGCACCTGCAGCAGAGAAGGTTTCATACTGAAGTTCACCAAGAGGCCCGCCGTCGACTGTATAAGCAAAGTCAACATTGAAGTCCTCTGCATCAAATTTATTGGCTCCAACACCAATCTCTTCATCAGGTCCAAAGCCGACACGGATTTCACAGTGTTTAATCTCAGGATGAGCGTTCAAGTATTCGATAGCTGTCATGATTTCTGCGATACCTGATTTATCATCAGCACCGAGAAGGGTAGTTCCGTCTGTCGTAATTAACGTTTGTCCATGATATTTCTCTAAGCTCTTGAAATCTGCTGGATCAAGCTTGAAACCAGAATTACCAAGCTCGATAACCCCGCCATCATAGTTTTCAATAACTTGAGGGTTAATCCCTTCAGCATTAAAATCAGCTGTATCCATATGTGAGATAAAACCAATCTTACGAGTCAAACTAGGATCGTTAGCTGGAAGAGTACCAATAGCAAAACCATTTGGCAAGTAATAGACATTTTGCAAACCGACACGTTTCATCTCTGGGATGAGGATATTAGTCGCAAAGTCTACTTGACTTTGAGTACTTGGTGTAGTAGTTGAGTGTTCATCTGAACGTGTGTTAACCTTGACATAAGTCAAAAAACGCTCTAGTAGTGTAGGGTATTTCATAAAAACTCCTTATTCATTTCTTTTTAAACCATTGTATCATAGAAAGATGATAAAAACAAAATTCAGAAAGTTGATAATAGCCTTATGTTAGCGTTTACTTATGAGTAGTTTAGTGATACAATAAAAAAGATAAAAATATCACAAGGATTCGATTATGAAAAAAGCAATTTTAATGATGACATTTGGTTCACCAGAAGAGATTACCTTTGAAGGTGTAACTGATTTTTTCACAAATATTCGTCGTGGGGTGAGACCTCAAGACCACGAGATTCAAACCCTCTATGACAATTATGTACGAATTGGAGGAACTCCACTTCAAAAAATTACCCGTGAAGAAGTTGCTTTGGTAGAAGCTAGGTTAGGAAATGAATATAGTGTGTATTTTGCCAATAAATTTTCAACCCCTTTTATTCCAGATGTAATTCGGCAAATGGAAGCAGATGGAATTGAAAAGTGTATTTGCTTGATTTTGGAGCCCCATTATTCTTTCTACTCTGTTATGGGCTATGAGAAATTTTTAGAAAGCAAACAAATTCAGTTTTTAGTCATTAAGGACTGGTATCAAGAAGGAGCGCTATTAAACTATTGGGCGGATGAAATTGCTAAGATTTTAAAAGAAGAAGTAAAGCAGGATAGCTTTAAAGTCATCTTTTCTGCCCACAGTGTGCCCATTTTTGCCTTGGATTTTGGTGATCCCTATATCGATCAAATTTTTGAAAATAGCAAGTTAATTGCGGAGAAATTAGACTTGAATCCAGAGCAATATACCAACACTTGGCAGAGCGAAAGTGATATTGGTATTCCTTGGATTAAGCCAGATGTTTTGGAGTATCTCAGAGAACAGAAAGAACATCCAAATCATTATATTTTTGTACCTATTAGTTTTATCAGTGAGCACATTGAGGTCTTGTTTGACAACGATGTGGAATGTTATGAATTGTGTCAGGAATTGGGAGTCAACTACCATCGTCCACCAATGCCAAATACAGATTCTCGTTTGATTGATGCCCTGGTCAATACTGTCCGAGCTAATGAACATCAAGAATTTAAGGAATTTCTTCCAGAAGAAGAAACCTTTGATGAATTAGTTCCTTCAGACGAGACTAAAAATATCTTGGCTGAATCACAAGATTTACAAATGCCAGAATTTGTTAAAAAATTGATTGAGAAAAAAGGTCGTGAAAATGTCAAGATGCCTTATTTAATCAAAAAAATGCTTGAAAAAGCTGGCAAATTACCTAAAGACTAAGTGAAAATAGAAAAGAACTGGTAAGGTTTGTTTTAAATATCTGCTAAGGAAGTATATAACTTAGAAGGTGAAAGAAAAGGCGGTGGGACAGAAATCGATAGACAAAGTCTTGATTTCGTAGTCCCAGCCCCGCGAGGATGATTAGGAGCTTTTTGAAGTCTAAAAGACGAACAAAAGGTTCAATCAGCTACCGCGTCAAATTATGATTGATAATAAAAAGTGAGGTCGGGATCTTTTTGTCCCAACCTCTTTTTAGGTGACTAGCATTTTTTTTTGACCTAGTTTTTTCTTATTTACCCAGACAAAATTGGCTGAACAACTGTGTAATGAGTTCATCTGGAGCAGCATCACCAGTGATTTCACCAAGGATTTCCCAGGTACGAGTCAAATCAACTTGAAGAAGATCAACAGGCATACCCAGTTCGAGACCTTCGTTAACTGCTTGTAAGCTTTCAACAGCCTTTTCGATTAATGAAATATGGCGGGCGTTGGATAGATAGGTAGCATCTTGTTCGACTAAGCCAGCATTTTCAAAGAAGAGGTTGTTGATGCGTTCTTCAATCTTATCAATGTTTTGATTTTTGAGGACTGAAATGCGGATGATATCTTCTGGAAGTTCTTCAGTTTCGATGGTTTCAGGCAGGTCAGTTTTATTAAGTAGGATGATACGGTTGGTATCTTGGCTGATTTCGAGAAGTTGTCGGTCTTGGGCAGTCAGTGGTTCACTTGCATTTAGGACTAGTAGTACCAAGTCCGCTTCCTTGAGGGCTTTCTTGGAGCGTTCGACACCGATTTGTTCGACAATATCATCCGTTTCACGGATACCTGCAGTATCAATCAATTTAAGTGGGACACCGTTGATATTAACGTATTCTTCAATGACGTCACGGGTTGTACCTGCAATATCAGTTACAATAGCCTTATCTTCACGTAGGAGATTATTGAGAAGGCTAGATTTTCCAACATTTGGACGTCCAATGATAGCCGTTGAAATCCCTTCACGCAGAATTTACCACGACGGGCTGTCTTTAGAAGATTGGTCAAGAGTTGTTCAAATTCTAAGGTCTTTTCACGGATAACAGCAGTAGTAGCTTCTTCTACATCGTCATACTCAGGGTAGTCGATATTAACCTCAACTTGGGCCAGGGTATTGAGAATCTCCTGACGAGTATTGTTAATCAAGTCTGATAAAGAACCATCTAGTTGTTTGACTGCAATATTCATGGCTTTATCTGTCTTGGCACGGATGATATCCATAACGGCTTCAGCTTGCGTCAAGTCTACTCGACCGTTGAGAAAGGCACGTTTTGTAAATTCACCTGGCTCTGCCATACGTGCCCCTTCACGGATGGCTAGTTGGAGAATTTCATTGGTTACGGCAATCCCACCGTGGGTGTTAATCTCGATAATATCCTCACGAGTGAAGGTCTTCGGAGACTTCATAGCTCCTACCATAACCTCGTCCATAACTTTACCAGTCAAAGGATCAACTATGTGGCCGTAGTTAAGAGTGTGGCTAGCAACCTTGCTCAAGTCTTTGCCTTTAAAGATTTTCTGCGCAATGGCAAAACTGTCTGTTCCACTCAAGCGGACAATACCAATGGCTCCTTCTCCAAGGGGTGTGGAGATTGCAGCAATGGTATCAAATTCACGTGTAATCATATTTTTTCCTTTTTCACATCTTTTGTTGGACTCAGTATCCAACTATCTCTTCAAATTGTAACAAATTTTAGTATTTTCTTCAATGAATGCCACTTATTAAGAAAAGAGGCTGGGACAAAAGTCTTAGCCTCTCAATTGTCTTTGGATTGTCGAGCAAGACGCAGTGGTTGAGTGTGCTCTACTACACTTATTTTATCAGCTTTTACAGCTCTACTCAACTGTGCGGAGGTGGGACGACGAAATCGAATTCTAACGAATTACCGATTTCTGTCCCACTCTCTCTTACTTAGTGCGCATTTCCCCTTGCGGGAAGTAAGTTCCTTCCGGCATATCGTTGATGATGACATGAACGGCAGATTGTGGTGCGCCAGTGTTACGAACCACAGCTTCAGTTACTTCCTTGGCTAGGGCTTTCTTTTGCTCTAAGGTGCGTCCTTCAAATAAATCGATGCGTACAAATGGCATAATAGTTCCTCCACTAGTTCTTGATTTCTTCTATTTTACCACATTTTGCCATTTAAAGCTTTCAGAAAATATGATATACTAGAATGTAGCAAAAATTTAGAAATGGACGTGAAATAGAAACATGGCACAGTTGTATTATCGTTATGGGACTATGAACTCTGGAAAGACAATCGAGATTCTCAAGGTGGCCTATAACTATGAGGAGCAAGGAAAGGGAGTTGTCATCATGACTTCAGCTCTGGATACACGTGATGGTGTTGGCTATGTTTCAAGTCGGATTGGGATGAAAAGACCAGCAGTAGCTATTGATGATACTACGGATATTTTTGGTTTTATTCGAGATTTACCTGAAAAGCCCTACTGTGTTTTGGTCGATGAAGCCCAATTTTTAAAGCGTCACCATGTTTACGACCTAGCTCGTGTTGTCGATGAGTTAGACATACCCGTTATGGCATTTGGTTTGAAGAATGATTTTCGCAATGAACTGTTCGAAGGCTCTAAACATCTCTTACTATTAGCAGACAAGATTGATGAGATTAAAACCATCTGTCAGTATTGTAAGAAAAAGGCGACCATGGTACTACGAACGCTAGATGGCAAACCTACTTATGAAGGTGAACAAATCCAGATAGGTGGCAATGAAACCTATATCTCGGTTTGCCGTAAACATTATTTTGCTCCAATGATAACATCTGATAAGGAGCAAGACTATGACAATTGAACTAAGAGATGTTACAATGGGAAATTATTTTGATGTTCTGAATTTGAATGTTAAGGAATATCAAAAGCAATTTATTGCTACCAATGCAATTAGTTTAGCTGAAGCATATGTCTACACTAAAAATGGAGATTTTGTAGCTCCATTGGCAGTTTCCGATAATGATGCAATCATAGGTTTTGTGATGATAGCTTATGACAAAAAAATCGGAATTAGTAAAGGAAATTATTTACTATTTCGTTTCATGATTGATAAGCATTATCAAGATCAAGGATATTTTAAACCAATTATGGATAAGGTGCTAGACTATGTTCGAACAGAGCCAGCAGGTTTAGCCAATAAACTTTGGCTGTCTTATGAACCAGAAAATGAACATGCGAGATCATGTTACCTTAATTATGGATTTAAAGAAACTGGGGAAATATTCGAGAACGAAGTAGTAGCAATATACGATTTAACAATTAAGAAATAAGGAGAAAAAATGAACATCTATGATCAACTACAAGCTGTAGAAGACCGTTATGAAGAGTTGGGAGAATTGCTCAGTGACCCAGATGTGGTTTCTGATACCAAACGATTTATGGAGCTATCCAAAGAAGAAGCTGGGACACGTGATACCGTAACAGCCTACCGCGAATACAAGCAAGTCCTTCAAAATATTATTGATGCTGAAGAGATGATTAAAGAATCAGGCGGAGATGCGGACCTGGAAGAAATGGCCAAGCAAGAACTCAAGGATGCTAAAGCCGAAAAAGAAGAATACGAAGAAAAACTAAAAATCTTGCTTCTTCCAAAAGATCCAAACGATGATAAAAATATTATCCTTGAAATCCGTGGAGCGGCTGGTGGAGATGAGGCAGCACTTTTTGCTGGTGACCTCCTAACTATGTATCAAAAGTACGCTGAAGCCCAAGGCTGGCGCTTTGAAGTCATGGAAGCATCTATGAACGGTGTTGGTGGTTTCAAAGAAGTGGTTGCCATGGTTTCTGGTCAATCTGTTTATTCTAAACTTAAGTATGAGTCAGGTGCACACCGTGTGCAACGTGTTCCTGTGACAGAAAGCCAAGGCCGTGTACATACTTCGACAGCGACAGTTCTTATCATGCCTGAAGTAGAAGAAGTTGAATACGATATCGATCCAAAAGACCTTCGTGTTGATATTTACCACGCATCAGGTGCTGGTGGACAGAACGTCAACAAGGTTGCGACTGCCGTTCGTATCGTTCACTTGCCAACAAACATCAAGGTCGAGATGCAGGAAGAACGTACCCAGCAGAAGAACCGTGAGAAGGCCATGAAGATCATCCGTGCGCGTGTTGCTGACCACTTTGCACAAATTGCCCAGGATGAACAAGACGCTGAGCGTAAGTCAACTATCGGTACAGGTGACCGTTCAGAACGTATCCGTACTTATAACTTCCCTCAAAACCGTGTCACAGACCACCGTATCGGCTTGACTCTTCAAAAACTTGATACGATCTTGTCTGGTAAACTAGATGAAGTTGTGGATGCTTTGGTTCTTTATGATCAAACACAAAAATTGGAAGAATTGAACAAATAATGAAACTAGCTCAAATGTTTAAAGATTTTGAGGAAAAGTTGATAGCAAAAGGAGAGGAAGCAGAAAGCCTCTCCTTTGTCTATCGTAGCCTTAAGAATCTATCTTTTACAGACTTCGTCTTTGCCCTCCAGCAAGAAGCTTTAGAGGAGGAATGCAAGTTTGTAGAGGAAATTTACATGAAACTGGCAGATCATATCCCTGCCCAGTACATTATCGGTCATGCTGAATTCTTTTGGGATGCAGTTAAAAGTAGATGAGCGAGTTTTGATTCCTCGTCCAGAGACAGAAGAGTTGGTAGAACTCATTTTGGCTGAGAATCTAAAGGAAAATCTCAAAGTATTGGATATTGGGACAGGGAGTGGAGCAATTGCCCTTGCTCTAGCAAAAAGTAGACCTGATTGGACAATCACAGCTAGCGATATCTCTCAAGATGCTCTTGATTTGGCTAGCAAAAACGCCGAAATTCAAAATCTTAATATATTTTTAAAAAAATCTGATTGTTTCTCTGAAATTTCTTCAAAATATGATATAATTGTTTCCAATCCACCCTATATCTCTCGATCAGATGAGTCAGAGGTTGGTTTGAATGTCCTACATTCAGAACCTCATCTGGCACTCTTTGCAGATGAAGATGGTTTAGCAATCTATCGCAGAATCGCGGAAGATTCCAAGGACTATCTAAATGATGGTGGTAAGATTTACCTTGAAATTGGTTACAAACAAGGACAAAGTGTCCCAGCACTTTTTAAGGAGAATTTTCCTGAAAAACAAGTGAGAACACTCAGGGACCAATTTGGCCAAGATAGGATGGTTGTTGTTGATGATGGAGAAAATTAAGCAAGAGTTGGAAAAGGGTGGGGCAGTTATCTTACCTACCGAGACAGTTTACGGTCTCTTTGCCAAAGCTCTAGACGAAAAAGCAGTGGACCATGTTTACCAACTCAAACGTCGTCCCAGAGACAAGGCGCTCAAATCTCAATGTCGCTTCTATCGATGACATCTTGTATTTTTCTAAACATCAACCAGCTTATCTAAAGAATCTTGTTGATGCCTTTTTACCGGGTCCACTAACGATTATCCTAGAAGCTAATGATAGAGTTCCCTACTGGGTAAATTCAGACTTGGCTACAGTTGGATTTCGGATGCCTAGTCACCCTGTTACCTTGGACTTAATCCGTGAATTTGGTCCTTTAATCGGGCCATCGGCCAATATCTCAGGTCATGCTAGCGGGGTTAGCTTTAAAGAAATTCTGAAAGATTTTGACCAAGAGGTCTTGGGACTCGAAGACGATTCTTTTTTAACAGGTAAAGATTCTACTATTTTAGATTTAACTGGTAAGAAGGTAAAAATTTTACGGCAAGGTTCCATCACTCAAGAAGATATCCTTACCAAGCTACCTGAAATTCCTTTTGAGGAGGTATGACATGCTACGTGATTTGAAAGCAACAGATGTTGCATCTATTTGTGAGATTAACAAAGAAGCTTTAGGTTACTCTTTTAGTACAGAGGAAACGGCTAGTCAACTAGCCAGAATATCCCAAGACTCACATCATTTCCTACTAGGTTATGAGGATGATGCTAGTCATGAACTCCTTGGCTACGTTCATGCAGAGGTTTACGAATCTCTCTATTCTAAAGCGGGATTTAATATCTTAGCCTTAGCAGTTTTACCTCAAGCGCAAGGTCAAGGTATTGGTAAAAGTTTACTACAAGGGTTGGAAGAAGAAGCAAAAAGACGTGGTTATGAGTTTATTCGCTTAAACTCTGCCGATCATCGTCTGGATGCTCATGCATTTTATGAAAAAGTTGGTTATACTTGTGATAAAGTGCAGAAACGGTTTATTCGCATCTTTTAGTTTGAGTTATTGTAGAACAAAACTAAAGGACCTGTCACACTATAAAGGAGAAGACCTATGATTTTTGACAAAGATGATTTTAAAGTTTATGACGCAGATCTCTGGAATGCTATTACCAAAGAAGAAGAACGCCAACAAAATAACATAGAGTTGATTGCTTCCGAAAACGTCGTTTCAAAGGCTGTTATGGCTGCTCAAGGGTCTATCTTGACCAATAAATATGCCGAGGGTTACCCAGGACGTCGTTATTATGGTGGAACTGATGTAGTAGACGTGCTAGAAACTCTAGCTATTGAACGTGCTAAAGAAATCTTTGGTGCCAAGTTTGCTAATGTACAACCCCACTCAGGAAGCCAAGCCAACTGTGCAGCTTATATGGCCTTGATTGAGCCAGGAGATACGGTTATGGGGATGGATCTGGCAGCAGGTGGCCACTTGACTCACGGAGCTCCTGTCAGCTTCTCTGGTCAAACCTACAACTTTGTTTCTTATAGTGTTGATCCTGAAACAGAACTCTTGGACTTTGATGCTATCTTGAAACAAGCCCAAGAAGTAAAACCAAAACTGATCGTAGCAGGTGCTTCAGCGTATTCTCAAATTATCGACTTCTCAAAATTCCGTGAAATTGCTGATGCTGTTGGGGCTAAGCTCATGGTGGACATGGCCCATATCGCTGGTTTGGTTGCTGCTGGTCTACATCCAAGTCCAGTTCCATATGCACATATCACAACAACGACGACCCACAAAACCCTTCGTGGACCACGTGGTGGTTTGATTTTGACTAATGACGAGGACCTAGCGAAGAAAATCAACTCAGCTATTTTCCCAGGTATCCAAGGTGGACCTTTAGAGCACATTGTTGCTGCTAAGGCTGTTGCCTTCAAAGAAGTTTGGATCCAGCCTTCAAGGAATACGCTGCTAATGTCATCAAGAACAGCAAGGCTATGGCAGATGTCTTCTTGCAAGACCCTGATTTCCGTATCATTTCTGGCGGAACTGAAAACCACCTCTTCCTTGTTGATGTAACTAAGGTTGTAGAAAACGGAAAAGTTGCTCAAAACTTGCTAGATGAAGTCAACATTACCCTAAATAAAAACTCTATCCCTTACGAAACCTTGTCACCATTCAAGACAAGTGGTATTCGTATTGGAGCAGCCGCAATAACTGCACGTGGTTTGGTGAAGAAGAAAGTCGTAAAGTGGCAGAGCTTATCATCAAAGCCCTTAAGAATGCAGAAAATGAAGCTGTTTTAGAAGAAGTAAGAAGTGCAGTTAAAGAATTAACAGATGCATTCCCATTGTATGAGGACTAATACTTTTATGGACATTTATATTAAGAAAGCCATTATCCATCAGTTCAGCCCAGATGACACGGACTTGTTTCTAGCGGATAAATTTCTCAATATCACTCCAAAAATCGAAGAATACCTGCGCAAAAAAATTGAACGTGTGTATTCAGATGAAGCTAAGACTGGGATTTTCGAAGAAGAAAATCCCTTCTTCAATCACATTACAGACGATTTGTTGGAGACATCAGTAAAATTGGCAAACCTCTGGAAAGAGGAATTCAGCATTTCCGAAAATCTCAAGACCAACGACTTGGTCTTTGTCCGGTTTTCAAAAGAGGGAGTTGAACACTTTGCATTTCTACGAATTGCCTTGCGTGAAACCTTGACCCATCTAGGTGGAGAAGTTGACAATCCAATCAAGCTAACACAAAACAATCTCCCAGGGTTTGGAACAGGTGCAGATGAGGCCTTGGTGGTCAATCTTCAGAGTCGAAAATATCATCTGATTGAGAAACGAATTAAGTATAATGGAACTTTTTTGAATTATTTTTCTGAGAATCTGATCCAGGCCCAGCCAAAGATTTCACCTAAGAAGTCAATCAAGGAACTTGAAAAAACGGCTCAGAGAATTGCAGAAACCTTCAACACAGACGATTTCCAGTTTCAATCCAAGGTAAAGTCTGCTATTTTCAACAACCTTGAAGAAAGTAATGAATTGTCTCCAGAAAAATTGGCCAATGACCTTTTTGACAACAATCTCACTGCACGACTTAGCTTTATTGATCAAGTTAAGGAAGCAGTACCAGAGCCAGTTCAGTTTGATGAAATCGATGCTAGTCGCCAATTAAAGAAATTTGAAAACCAAAAACTTTCCTTGTCAAATGGTATTGAGTTAATTGTACCTAATAATATTTATCAAGATGCTGAGTCGGTCGAATTTATCCAAAATGACAATGGAACCTACTCTATCTTAATCAAAAACATCGAGGATATACAAAGCAAATAATGTTTAAATTTATAAGAAGGGTCTTGCTACTTGTTCTTATCTTATTTACTGGCTATAAACTTTTTCACATGTATCAGGATGTTAAGCAGGTCATGGCTTATCAATCCTTGGTACGAGAAGTTTTAAGTGAGCAAGATACACCAGCAAATGAAGAACTAGTCTTGGCCATGATTTATACCGAAACCAAAGGTAAAGAAAGTGACGTCATGCAGTCTAGTGAGTCTGCTAGCGGAACTACAAATACAATCTCTGACAATAGGAGTAGTATTCGTCAGGGAATTCAAACCTTGACTGAAAATCTTTATTTAGCGCAAGAAAAAGGAGTAGATGTTTGGACTGCTGTACAGGCTTATAACTTTGGTCCAGCTTATATCGATTATATCGCCCAAAACGGGAAAGAAAATACACTTGCCCTAGCCAAACAGTATTCGAGAGAAACAGTTGCTCCGATTTTAGGAAATACAACTGGGGAAAACCTATCGCTACCTCAACCCAATTTCCATCTTTCAGGGTGGAGAACTTTATGTAGATGGTGGGAACTATTATTACTCTAGACAGGTTCAACTAAACCTCTACATTATTAAATTTTTTAATCTATTTTAAGCACTTAGAAGAATCTAGGTGCTTTTATAAGCTTTCTTTAAGGATACTTTAATATGCTAGAGTAGAAAAGGAGGAACGTCTCATGCGAAAGAAATTCTTTCTGACTAGCGCTGCGCTTCTTTTGGCGGTTGCAACTTTGCAAAGTGCTCAAGCAGCAACTGATGTTCAAAAAGTAATTGATGAAACCTATGTTCAACCTGAGTACGTCTTGGGTTCTTCGTTAACGGAAGATCAAAAAAATCAAACTTTAAAAAAACTTGGCTATAACGCCTCTAAAGATACTAAAGATTTGAAGACCATGACACCAGATGTCTACTCAAAGATTATGAACGTCGCCAATGACTCTAGTCTCCAGCTCTATTCGTCCGCAAAAATTCAAAAATTAGGAGAAAAATCTCCACTTGAAGTGAAGATTGAGACACCTGAAAATATCACTAAAGTGACGCAAGATATGTACCGTAATGCGGCTGTTACCTTGGGTGTGGAGCACGCGCGTATCACCGTTGCGGCACCAATTCCAGTTACTGGTGAAAGTGCCTTAGCAGGTATTTACTATTCCCTTGAGTCTAATGGTGTTCAGTTACCTCAGGAAAATAAAAACCTAGCTCAGGAGGAGTTAAAAGCCTTGTCAGATATCAATGACGAGAATAAGGACAAATCTGGCTATGATGCCAATAAACTGAACGTAGCCCTTGCTGATATCAAGTCTGCTATTGCTAAAGCTAAAGAGTCTAAAGGTGAGCTCACAGAAGATGATGTTCGTAAGATTGTCGAAGATACATTGAAAAACTATAAGCTGGATCAGGTTATAACAGGAAACCAGATCAATATCATCATCAACTTTGCCTTTAATCTTTCAAAGAGTGACATTCTTAACAATGAAGATTTCACAAAGACTCTAAAAGATTTGAAACAAAGTATCGTGGCGCATGCAGGAGATAGTTTCGGTAATATCGACCTTAACTTTGATGCCAATAAAGCTATTCAAGACGGTGGAAATATCCTCAGCTCTATTTGGCAAGCAATTGTAAACTTTTTCAAGAGTTTTGGTGCTTAGGTCAATTCATGGTATAATAGATGGTAACAGATAGTTGCCGTCTTTTTTTGTCGACTCATAGAAAGTGAAAATTATGTTAAAGAAAAATGATATTGTTGAAGTAGAGATTGTCGATTTGACCCATGAGGGATCAGGTGTTGCCAAGGTAGATGGTTTGGTCTTTTTTATAGAGAATGCTCTTCCGACTGAGAAAATCCTTATGCGTGTACTTAAAGTCAACAAAAAGATTGGTTTTGGTAAAGTCGAGGAATACCTGACACAATCTTCACATCGTAATCAAGACTTAGATTTGGCTTACCTGCGTTCAGGCATTGCTGACTTGGGACATCTAGCTTATCCAGAGCAACTCAAGTTTAAAACCAAGCAAGTAAAAGATAGCCTATACAAGATTGCTGGAATCGTGGATGTAGAAGTTGCAGATACGCTTGGCATGGAAAATCCTATCAAATATCGTAACAAGGCTCAGGTCCCTGTTCGTCGTGTTAACGGTGTTCTGGAGACTGGTTTTTTCCGTAAGAATTCTCATGATATGATGCCGCTAGAAGATTTTTACATTCAGGATCCAGTGATAGACCAGGTTATTGTGGCTTTACGTGATTTACTTCGTCGTTATGACTTAAAACCCTATGATGAGAAGGAACAGTCTGGCTTGATTCGTAACCTTGTAGTGCGTCGCGGTCACCATTCAGGACAAATCATGGTTATTTTGGTGACAACTCGTCCTAAAATTTTCCGAGTTGAACAGTTGATTGAACAACTGACCAAGCAATTTCCAGAGATTGTATCTGTCATGCAAAATATCAATGACCAGAATACCAATGCCATTTTTGGGAAAGAATGGCGTACCCTTTATGGCCAAGATTACATTACAGACCAAATGTTAGGCAATAGCTTCCAAATATCGGGACCAGCCTTTTATCAGGTCAATACCAAAATGGCAGAAAAGCTCTACCAGACAGCCATTGATTTTGCAGACTTAAGAGAAGATGATGTAGTAGTCGATGCCTACTCAGGAATTGGGACCATTGGTTTATCAGTCGCTAAGCATGTCAAGGAAGTTTATGGAGTAGAAGTCATCCCAGAAGCAGTAGAAAACAGCCAGAAGAACGCCACCTTAAACGGCATTACCAATGCCCACTATGTCTGTGACACGGCAGAAAATGCCATGAAGAATTGGCTTAAGGAAGGTATCCAACCAACCGTTATCTTGGTCGACCCACCACGTAAGGGCTTGACCGAAAGCTTCATCAAAGCAAGCAGCAAACAGGAGCAGACCGCATCGCCTATATCTCCTGTAATGTCGCAACTATGGCGCGTGATATCAAACTCTATCAAGAATTGGGCTATGAATTGAAGAAAGTCCAGCCGGTGGATTTATTTCCACAAACGCATCATGTTGAGGCGGTAAGTTTGCTAGTCAAGGAGTAAAACGACGAAGATTAGCATTTACTTCCGCCCATGCGATAGCTGTCCGTGATTGACAAGTGCTAGCACGCAGACAGAACGGAGATAGCGAACCGCTGAGTGTGTCGCTCTGCTCGTAAAAGCTTAGAAACCTTTGAACGAAAGGGATAATGAAAGCCTTGATTGCAAGGCTTTTTGCTTTATGGTGGGTAAGTATCAGAGTGAGAAAATTTTTGGAATGAGTAGAAGTGATAGCTAGAAATTATCAGTTTCTATTTCCATTTACCCTGTGGGTACGTGTTTGTTTCCATTGACAAGGAGTTTGTGGGAATAGAAATGTACCCACCTTGTTTGAATCAAGTGAAGTGTAGTTGAAGGAAATCTGTTGAAAGCAATACTTCATTTTTACCGAATAAGTAATAATTTAGGCAACTTCAAATCGATTAAAAAAACTATTTTTAAAGGTTAAGAGTAGACAAAAAAATTGTCCACTCTTTTTTGCAAACTCAATTTATCAATAAATGAAATGAGGGAATGTAAAATGAAATATTTTGAGGTTGAGTTAGAAAATCCTGATGAATTTTTAAAACTACAAACAGAAGATTTTGTGAAAGCTAATCGCTTGCTACTAAGGAAGATAATCCAGAGCGTTACAGTCTATGAAGAAAAACTTCGTCATATCCTTTAAATCTGGCATCGAATTGGAAGTATGAGTCTCATTCCATAACTTTTATATTGAACATATCATCTTGTTGTGTTATACTATAAATTGATATAAACAAAGATGTAGGAGGAACCGAAACTATGACAGCCTCAATGCGTTTAAGATAAGCTGGCAATAAAAAAAAGCAGAATCTATACCCGATGATAGGCTTTTTTTGTTGTGCTTATTTATACGATATTGAGCATTCATTAGTTACGGTGAGGATATTGGTTATTTAACTATACCTTTATTTAACTATGTCTTTAATATGAATGTTTCAAATTGTATGTATGCAGACCAAAAAGCCACATTGTGGGTTTGGCCTGCATTTTTTTATTGCCTAGAATGCTATTCAAAAATAGAAATTCAAGCAAAAATAATATGCAGGAGATAATATAAATGGAAAAAAATACAACAATTGGAAACGAAAAATTTTATGCAATATGGGCAGGGCAAGCAGTATCATTAATCACTAGTGCCATCCTGCAAATGGCGATTATTTTTTTACCTTACAGAAAAAAACAGGATCTGCGATGGTCTTGTCTATGGCTTCATTAGTAGGTTTTTTTTACCCTATGCGATTTTTGGGACCCTGCCATTGGTGTGCTAGTGGATCGTCATGATAGGAAGAAGATAATGATTGGTGCCGATTTAATTATCGCAGCAGCTGGTGCAGTGCTTGCTATTGTTGCATTCTGTATGGAGCTACCTGTCTGGATGATTATGATAGTATTGTTTATCCGTAGCATTGGAACAGCTTTTTCATACCCCAGCACTCAATGCGGTTACACCACTTTTTAGTACCAGAAGAACAGCTAACGAAATGCGCAGGCTATAGTCAGTCTTTGCAGTCTATAAGCTATATTGTTAGTCCGGCAGTTGCAGCACTCTTATACTCCGTTTGGGATTTAAATGCTATTATTGCCATCGACGTATTGGGTGCTGTGATTGCATCTATTACGGTAGCAATTGTACGTATACCTAAGCTGGGTAATCAAGTGCAAAGTTTAGAACCAAATTTCATAAGGGAGATGAAAGAAGGAGTTGTGGTTCTGAGACAAAAACAAAGGATTGTTTGCCTTATTACTCTTAGGAACACTATATACTTTTTGTTTATATGCCAATCAATGCACTATTTCCTTTTAATAAGCATGGAACACTTTAATGGAACGCCTGTGCATATTTCTATTACGGAAATTTCCTTTGCATTTGGGATGCTAGCAGGAGGCTTATTATTAGGAAGATTAGGGGGCTTCGAAAAAGCATGTATTACTAATAACAAGTTCATTTTTTTATAATGGGGACCAGTTTAGCTGTTTCGGGAATACTTCCTCCAAATGGATTTGTAATATTCGTAGTTTGCTGTGCAATAATGGGGCTTTCGGTGCCATTTTATAGCGGTGTGCAAACAGCTCTTTTTTTCAGGAGAAAAATTAAGCCTGAATATTTAGGACGTGTATTTTCTTTGATCGGAAGTATCATGTCACTTGCTATGCCAATTGGGTTAATTCTTTCTGGATTCTTTTGCTGATAAAAATCGGTGTAAATCATTGGTTTTTTTACTATCAGGTATTTTAATTATTGGCATTGCTATAGTTTGCCAAATGATAACTGAGGTTAGAAAATTAGATTTAAAAATAAAACAATATTGGAGGAATATTTATGTATCTTATTTTCATGTAACTCTTCCTGCTAAAATCGCAGGGTTTTCCCTGCATACAAGCAAATGAAAGCATGCGATTATAGACAGGAGGAAATGTTATGGAATTAATATTAAAAGCAAAAGACATTCGTGTGGAATTCAAAGGACGCGATGTTTTAGATATAAATGAATTAGAAGTATATGATTATGACCGTATTGGTTTAGTAGGAGCAAATGGTGCTGGAAAAAGCACTTTACTCAGGGTACTTTTAGGAGAATTAACTCCCCCAGGATGTAAAATGAATCGTCTGGGTGAACTTGCCTATATTCCCCAGTTGGACGAAGTAACTCTGCAGGAGGAAAAAGATTTTGCACTTGTAGGCAAGCTAGGTGTTGAGCAATTAAATATACAGACTATGAGCGGTGGTGAAGAAACAAGGCTTAAAATAGCACAGGCCTTATCGGCACAGGTTCATGGTATTTTAGCGGATGAACCTACGAGCCATTTAGACCGTGAAGGAATTGATTTTCTAATAGGACAGCTAAAATATTTTACAGGTGCACTGTTAGTTATTAGCCATGACCGCTATTTTCTTGATGAAATAGTAGATAAAATATGGGAACTGAAAGATGGCAAAATCACTGAGTATTGGGGAAACTATTCTGATTATCTTCGTCAGAAAGAGGAAGAACGTAAGAGCCAAGCTGCAGAATACGAACAATTTATTGCGGAACGTGCCCGATTGGAAAGGGCTGCGGAGGAAAAGCGAAAACAGGCTCGTAAAATAGAACAGAAGGCAAAAGGTTCTTCAAAGAAAAAAAGTACTGAAGACGGAGGGCGTTTAGCTCATCAAAAATCAATAGGAAGTAAGGAAAAAAAGATGTATAATGCTGCTAAAACCCTAGAGCACAGGATTGCGGCCTTAGGAAAAGTAGAAGCTCCGGAAGGCATTCGCAGAATTCGTTTCAGGCAAAGTAAAGCATTGGAGCTCCATAATCCATACCCTATAGTCGGTGCAGAAATTAATAAAGTATTTGGGGATAAGGCTCTGTTTGAAAATGCATCTTTTCAAATTCCGTTAGGAGCAAAAGTGGCGTTAACTGGTGGTAATGGAATCGGAAAAACAACTTTAATCCAAATGATCTTAAACCATGAAGAAGGAATTTCTATTTCGCCTAAGGCAAAAATAGGTTACTTTGCACAGAATGGTTACAAGTACAACAGTAATCAGAATGTTATGGAGTTTATGCAGAAGGATTGTGACTACAATATATCAGAAATTCGTTCAGTGCTAGCATCTATGGGGTTCAAACAGAACGATATTGGAAAAAGTTTATCTGTTTTAAGCGGTGGAGAAATTATAAAATTGTTGCTTGCTAAAATGCTCATGGGTAGATATAACATCCTAATAATGGATGAACCCAGTAACTTCCTTGACATACCAAGTTTAGAGGCTTTGGAAATACTAATGAAGGAGTACACTGGAACTATCGTGTTTATCACCCACGATAAACGATTACTCGAAAATGTAGCAGATGTAGTTTATGAAATTAGAGATAAGAAAAATAAATCTGAAACATTAAATTTAAGGTAGTCGCTGGTCAGTATAGTCTGTTCTGGTTGGCGACTCCATTGTTAAAGAGTATAAAGACTTTAGATTTTATGAATATTAAAAATAGGAACAGTCAATTGAACTGCTCCTATTTTTCTGCTAAATATATTGTAGTTTTCTTATATGTATAATGATAGATTAGCGGATTCTCATCTACGGTACTTACTTCAAATATGAAGAAGTGATCGCGGTTATCTCTGGACTTTTCCTTATTGAGGACAAAGTAATTTTACGTGAAGTCGCCATTGTTTTTTTAGGATATCATCAGTTAGGAAGGTCAATGGAATATTCATGTTAGAGTAGCGGTAGAAGTCACGTTCAAAATCTTGGTAGCTCTCGCTATAATAGTCCATTTGTAGGTGATTACGCTGAAACTCAAGCTGATTCATAGAGCACCTCCTCGACAAGTTCAATACTAATAATGTCTTTTAATTTCAAATTGATGTGACCTGTTGTAGTTTTTATCAAAATGAAATCTTTGGTCAGACTTGGTATTGTTCCAGTGTAGGAAACACGCTTGTTTTTTTCAATCACTTGAATGCGTGTGCGTAGCTGCCCGGCGTATACTTGACTGAGGAGTAATAATTTCTTCTCTAGTGATAAGTCAGACATGTACGTTACTTTGTTTGTATCATCAGAGAGTGCTGATGCATGTTCAGATAGGAAAAAAAGCCCATCCATTTTTTTGCATCTTTGTATCCTGGTACTCTCTTGCTGATTGAAATGGTAAATATGAACGGTCAATCATATCAAATCCTTTTCTATGCAGAGGCAAGGGTATTTTTTTATCAAATTGAATCGTAAAACCTTGAATTTCCCCCACCTGTGTAACATTCTTTAAAGCGATTGATTACCCTCAGTATAGATTATCACAGATGAGCTTTGTTGGCTTAATGCTAAATGTAAATTCCAATGGTAATCGGTTTTCAGATTTAGCATGTACTAGTCGTATCGATATTTCAGTTGTTTTGAGTTTTCTCTGACGAAGTTTTGAAGTTGCTGTTTCAACGATTCCATGTAAAAATCTTTCAAGCATTTCAATATCATTACATCCTTTGCTACGGATTTCTGAAAATTGTACTGTATTTTTTTCTTGTTTCATTTTAATCCCTCCAATCCACCCGCGGAATGACCACCGATAAGTTTACTGCGTTCAATATTTCTGGAACCTTCAGTTAGGACGGTTCCTTTTTGTATGGCTAAAAAACCAAACTGTTCTCTGACAACATCAATAGCTGTCTGAAGTCTATTATCTTTTTCAATTTGTTCTACATCATCAAAGAGTGATAGTAGAGTATAGCTTTCATCTACGAAGCCACTATAAGATACACCAATTTGTCTCACTGCACCAGAGGTGTATTTTTTCGGAATAATTCAAGTACATGACCAACCATTGTTTTTGGAAGATTTGCGGGGTCAATCTTTTTCTGAGCATTTATTGATTTTTTCATCTCAGTCCTAGAATAGCCAATATGAATAGAAACGACAGTAGCTTTTTTATGTGCCGAGCGAAGACGGTTAGCAACCTGGTCAGCCATTTCAGCTAATACAATTTCAATTTCTCTTTGGGTTTTGTAATCTCTAGGAAGTACTTGAGAATTACCCAATCCTCGTGATTTTGGTTTATAGGGGTCATGGACGTTGCTCTCGTCAACTCCATTTGCGTGAAACCAAAGTTGAACACCGACTTTACCGAATTCTTTTTTGAGAATATCAGGATTGAAATTAGCTAGATCTTTGATTGAATGAATACCAAGTTTTTGTAAATGAATCTCAGTTTTACTACCAATACCCCAAAAGTCCGTTAATTTTGGAATAGACCATACCTTGGATTCTACATCTTGGTATGACCAGTTAGCCCTCATAGTAGCAGTTTTCTTAGCTTCATTATCTAGAGCCAATTTAGCTAGAAGAGGGTTGGAATTACTCATTCCAACAGTTGAGATAATACCTGTTTTGCGATAAATATCTCTCTGAATCATTGCCGAAACATTATCTAACTTATCTTTCCTTGACATTGACTTATCAGAAATAAAGTAAGAAAGTGAGCTAGTAAGGTCAATAAAGCCTTCATCGATTGAATAGGGGAGAATGTCATCTGGAGCAGCGTAGTCTTGAAAGATATGTTGAATCTCTAAATTCTTCTCGATATATCTGTCCATACGAGGAGGAACAATGAGTGTACGCATTGCCCAGTGTTCGATGAAAGATTTATACTTGGGTGTTACCTCAATGCCCTGCTTCCATGCATTCTGATAACTGAATTTACGAGTGTTTACGTCAAAAGGCAAGTCGTAGGAACGCCCTACATTTGCTTTTCCGAATACTTTCTTAAACATAGGAGAGGAAGCAAGTATTAATCCTGCTGAGTTATCTGCTCGGCTCATGACGCATAATGATGTATAGAGCGGATGCAAACCTCTATCTACACATTCAACCGAAGCGTAAAAGGACTTCATATCGAGGAAGGCTATGTCACTTTGAGGTTCTATAGAGTAGTCGATATAGCCCATAGGATCATCTCCGTTTGAGTTTTTCTAGCTCTTCGATAAGTTCTCCAATGTAATCAGTGATGTCGTATTCGAACTTGTCGGGAGTAAAGATAATACGTTCGCCCTTTATGTAAATCATTTCTTTAACGTTCATTGGTATTGTCACCCTCCTCGGTCATAGCAATTAAAATAGAATCTTCTATCAAAAAAGCGTAAGGATAGATTTTTGCATCATCATTTTGAGGAATAAGAATTTCATCGAAACTTTCATTCTCTAGTCGCTCTTCAAAGTTGTCCATATTGAAGATTTCAACTTTACAATCAGGATTGAAACCGTATGTTCCAAGTTCTAAAATATCTTTTAATTTCATGACTACACTCCCTCGACAGGCATAAAGTGGCCTACAACCAGACCAACAATTCTTGGTTCATCCTCATAAGGGATGAACTTATCTGGATAGTCCTTATTCAAAGAAACCATTCTGAACCCATCATCTTCACGGTAAAGCTTTTTAATATAGACAGCATCATTCCATGATAAAGCATAGACAACCCCATCATAGTCGAAGCCGTTTGAACGAATAAGTGCGACTTCGCCACTCTTATAGACAGGCTCCATAGAATCTCCCTCAATCCAAGCTGCAATGTCATAACCGTATTGTTCCTCATCTGAGTAGACTATTTCAGTTTCAAACTCGTCAAAGAAGCCCTCACCAAGACCAGCAGACAGTTGAACATCTGATAGTACTTGGACAGAGAAAAGTGGAGTGACGTTTGAGGTTTGTTGAGAAAGTAGAAGTTCCTCAACATATTCCTCTGCCTTTATCTGATTGTCAGGAGATAACTGAAGATAGTTATTGACAATATTGTATTCAGATTCAAAATAGGTAACAGGGACATCTAGGATTTTAGATAAAGCGGTGAGGTGTTTTTGATTAGGCACAGTTTTACCACTTTCCCAATGGTTATATGCGACACGGCTTATCGCTAACTCTATTGCAATACTGGTTTGAGAAAGACCAAATTCTTCCCTTTTTGCTTTTAAACGAAATTTTGAAAACATTAGTCTACACCTTTTGTTAATTTATAAATTAACAAAAATTATATCAAAATGTAAGATAATTTCAACTAGAAAGTTAGAATAAATTTTCGGATTTTAAAAACTTGAAAAAACAATGTTTTTGTGATATTATGTTTACACAATGAATATTAAAGAAGGTGACATTATGCATGGTGGTCCGAGAAAAGGAGCAGGAAGAAAGTCGATTTCTAATAAGAGAAAAGCGTATACTATATATCTAAGCGATGAGGATTCTGAAAGGATAGATAGTTTACCTTTGCCAAACAGTTCAACTTTTTCTCAAAAATGTAGAGAATTGATTGGTATTGGTATTAAAGAAGTAGAACAAAAGCTTGTCAGAAATAAAGGTGAAGTGACCTTCATTGATTTATTTAGTGGTCTTGGAGGTATCAGAATTGGCTTTGAGCAAGCATTGCAGGAACATGGATTGGTTGGAAAATGTGTGTTTTCTAGCGACATCAAGCCTGCTGCGATAAAGGCATACACTAATAATTTCGGTCATAATCCTGAATGTGATATAACTAAATTAAATCCATCAAACTTACCGAATTTTGATTTTCTATTAGCTGGCTTCCCATGTCAAGCATTTTCACAAGCAGGATTAGGTCTAGGTTTTCAAGATACGAGGGGAACATTATTTTTTGATATAGCAAAAATACTATTGGAGAAAAAACCCTTAGGATTTGTTTTGGAAAATGTGGAAGGCTTAGTGAATCACGATAAAGGTAATACTTTTAAAGTTATTACTCGGACTTTGGCAGATTTGGGTTACTCAATAAGTTACAGTGTTTTGAATGGTAAGGACTTTGGTTTAGCTCAATCTAGGAAAAGAATTTACATAATTGGGTTTAAATCTAATACTATTGAGACATTGGAAAATTTCGAATATTCTCATTCAGTACTTCAGGATGTGATTGACTTTAATACTCCACCAATTGATAGTGACTTTTCCAAAAAATTACTATCAAAATACGATTTGAAGAGTGTGTATGGTAAAGCGATAAAGGATAAACGAGGTGGGGAAAATAATATACATAGTTGGGATATAGGTCTTAAAGGCGAAATATCGGAGGAACAGGCAGCTTTATTAGACAATTTATTAAAACAAAGAAGAAATAAAAAATGGGCTGAAATAATTGGCATTAAATGGATGGATGGGATGCCGCTAACATCGGATATGATTTCCACTTTTTTTAACTCACCTAATCTTACAGATATGCTAGATGATCTTGTAAAAAAAGGATATTTAAGTTTTGAACATCCTAAAAAACTTGAAGGTAATAAACGAGTTCCAGACGAAACCCTAGAAAAAGGTTACAATATAGTAACCGGTAAGCTTTCTTTTGAATTTACAAAAATCCTATCGCCCTATGATACAACACCAACCTTAGTAGCAACAGATGTTCATAAACTTGCTGTTCCTGTACTTAATGGTATTCGACCTTTAACGGTAAATGAAGGTCTACGATTATTTGGTTTCCCAGATAATTATGACCTCAGTTTCCTAAAAGAAAGTGAGGCATTTGACTTACTAGGTAATACAGTATGTGTCCCAGTAATAAAAGCAGTATCGAATAAATTATTAGAAACCTATAAAAAAAATAGAGTATGACTTGTTAGCATACTCTATTTTCATTTTAGGATACTATAAATAACTCATCACTCTTTCGTACCATTCGTCTGGTGTAAATGGTAAATCAGATACATGCTCAAAATGTCTGTATGCATCTGCAACAGCTTCAACAAACTCGAAAATATTTTCAAAATGATTGTCTTCATTTCTATAGAAATTACTAGGTCTCATCGCATATGGATTTCCACGTTTTACCTGAAGTCCGATAGGGTAATTTCTAGTGTTGTTAGTAATCTCCCAAATATGTTTGAGGTAAACCCTCTCTAGCGTAAAACCTTGTGTAAAACCATCATTTGCAGGCCTGTAACCTAAAATAAAGTATCGTGCATTTAATTTTCCAGGTTCAGTAAAAGTAGTATCGAGAAAGCTAAAAAAATTTGCTAAATCAAATGCTGGAGCATTATTTATATTCCATGCTTTAACTTCTACATCAATAGGATTTCCATTAAAATTTGCTACAAATCAGGAAACTCTTGTGTATGAGCACCTGGCTGTATATCTACACCAAGGAATGTGAACCAACTAGGAAGCCATTCTTGTAAGCAGTTACCAATAACATCATTTCCAGAATAAATATGCGCTCGATTTGCAAACGTAATTGAAATTGCACCTGCTTGTCCAACAAGTCTTTCTTGGGTCAATTGGAAAAGTTCTTCAATAGTTTCGATATTGTCCATGTTGATTACTCCTAAAAAATTATTCTAGTTTTGCTTTGTTTTAATAAAGTGATCTATACTTGCTTTGATATCTAATAATTCGTCAGTAGATAAAGTTTCCAAATTTTTTAATATTAATTGCAGAGATCTATATTTTTGTGTGAGAAGTAAGGCCTTCCTAAACTCTTCAAGTGAGTTGAAATAAGAGGTAGAATTATCAAAATCCTCCCAATTTTTGGGTCTTAGATTGCCATCCTTTTCACGGTATTTTGTCAATATTTTAGATTTTTTTCATTTCTTCTTCCTACAAATTTATACAAATAATCAATATAAATATTATCGATAGTAATGATGGAATTATTGTCAATAGAATATTTTACGAATATACAAAAGATATTGTTATTGAATTCATCGATTTTCTTAGTGTAAGAATTAAGAGTCCCTAAATCATTAGCAGGTTCAGTAATAAAAGTACCTGATTTGTTATATAGACCACATTTATACTCTAATGCATACTTATTACCTCTTATAGTTAGAGTAAGATCGGGAAAATAATTTTTATTGGGGGCTCTATAGGATTTGAATTTAATTTTTTTATTTCTAAGATATTCTTCGATAATGTCAGAAATGTGATCCTCAATCATTTTTCCAAAATTTTCGTAACTGTTCAAATCATGCTCGCTTATCTTTTTGGGGATTTCTTTGAGTAGAAATTTTTTTAAATTCTTTAGCATTTATACCTCCCAATGAGTTAATTCCAATTAATTATATCATAGTTTATAAGCGCTTGCAAAATGTGGTATAATTTTCTAGAAAATAATTGTAAGTGTTCTCGGAGGTAACTAGTGTTCGATAAATATATTTTTGATACTTACCAGGATTTAATCATAAAAACTGTTAGAGGTTTCATTTTCAATAATAAGGATAATACTGATTTATCTACATACATGGTACCTGAACCAAATGGATATATTGAGTTTGATGATTTCGAACTTTATAAGATTTACTATGAAGTAGTTGATAATTCTAAACTGAAACTTGAAATTATTGTGATTGCGGATGTTATTGTTCGTCAGTACATCAAAGGGGGAAATGGAACTTGATACGAAATCGAAGTACGTTTCAGTCTATGTAGATATGGAGCTTGATTCAGGTATAAAGGTCTTTAATATTTACAACGCAGAGTTTAAATCTGACCAATATAAAAAAAATAGAAATTTGATGCTTAGTAGGGATTGGGTTCCGTACATCCCTAAGAAAGAATTTGATAACATTGCAGAATCATTTCTAAAGAAATATTATCCTGTAGCACTTAGGCAACCAACTCCTATACCAGTTGAGTTAATCGTAGCGGAGATGGGACTTTCAATACATCGAGAGAAGTTAACATTAGACGACTCAGTTTTTGGAAAAATGGTTTTTAAAGATACTAAAGTAGAGGTGATTGAAAATGACCAACCTGTCTCTAAGCCTTTTAACAAAGGAAGTATCTTGGTAGATAAAGATGTTGTCTATAAGAGAAATGTTGGTTCTTTCAATAATACAGTAATTCATGAGTGTGTGCACTGGGAATTACATAAAGTATTTCACGAAGTAAGAATGATACTTGATAACAGACACTCGGTATCTAGTAGTTGGACAGAGGAAAATCAAGCAGATTCTAGCATGTGGTCTCCACTTGATTGGATGGAGTGGCATGCTAATGGGATTGCTCCTCGAATCCTTATGCCAAAAGTTCAAACGAAATTAAGATTAGAGAGTTATTTCGAACTTTAACCTTAGTGAATCCTGATATCAGTCGCTCTGAACTTGTACGTGAAGTGGTTGATGAACTTGCTGAATTCTTTAATGTATCCAAGCAGGCAGCAAAAATTAGAATGATTGACTTGGGATTCAAAGAAGCAAATGGAGTTTACAATTACTTAGATGATAGGTATATGCACAATTTCGCTTTTGAGCTTGAAGCTTTTGATAATGGAAGTAGCTATACAATCACATCGAATGATTTATGTTTTGAGTATTGTTTCAATGAATCATTCAGAAAAATCATCGATGGAAATAAGTTTCTTTACATTGATAACCATCTTTGTTTAAAAGATAAAAAATATATTTCCATGACAAAAGATGGCCCAGTTATGACTGATTATGCTTATGAACATATGGATGAATGTTGTCTCCTTTTCAAGGTAAAATCTAAGAAATTTACTGCCATCTCTGATGAAGACTATTATGATTATGTATTAAATCGTGGGGTCACAAGAGAGAGCGAAATAAAAGCTGACTTTGTGGAGATTTTACAGAATCCGAGCTTAATGGATCAGTTACCACCTTTAGAAATGGTGAAACTTTCAAAAAATATTTCTGATTTATTAAAGGAATTACCTTTTGAATTTTCAGGGACATTACGAAGACATAGAGAGCGAAAAAAATGCTCTCAACCATTATTGGCTAAAATTGTTGGTATTACGGACAGAACTCTAAGAGATTATGAAACCAAAGAAGATAATCTACCTAGGCTTGAGTTAGCATTGGCATTTTGTTTTGCTTTAAAACTTATGCTACCTATTAGTGAGGATATGCTTGAAAAGGCGGGACATAAATTAACTAAAATTCACCAGCATCAAGTTTATAAAATGTTACTAACGACAAGTTATTACAAACCATTAGCTGAAATTAATACAATATTACAAGCAGCACAAATGAAGACACTATAGACCATCAAATTTATGATGGTCTTATTTTTTTATCAAAAAAGCGGAGATTCAATTTCCGCTTTTTGCTCATTAATTGATTATTTCAAGGCTTTATCTTATTAAAAACATTATAACCAATAGGGTTTAGCTACGGAAGTCTAGACTACCTATTTTTAATAGTTTTAATGTTCTATACTAATACTGTAAAGATTAATCCTACATTCTAATGTCTTCTTAAAGATACTTTGTAACGAGGAATTTTTCCTACGTTATCGGCTTTAACTGTGTCTTTAAGAAATAGCAGTTCAGCTATAAAGCCAGCTGACCATGATTTAGCAAAGGAACTGCTGATGTGGTCAGAAATAAAATTTAATAGTTCTTTTGGCATGTCCAATTCCTTTGTGAACGAAGGAATAGGTGACAAGACATGTCAATTAATGAACAAAATCGAAACTCAAAATACACTCCAGATCGCTATCAAAGTGAAAAGTCTTATAATGGTGTAAAACCTACTGATTCACAAGTACTAGCTCCATTCGTAATTAGAGATAGAGCGATGCTAGTTAACAAGGATGTAAATCGAGATAATCTTAAAACTTTAACATTTATGGCAAGCGAATTCTTGTTGGATTTGTACCTATTGAACGAGATGAGTTTGCGAATGCCCTTCGTGTCTTTAACATGGATACCAATGAATACTTGAGCCGTCATTCTAAAGGAAAGCATGATGATTTATCTTTAGATGAGATGTTCGATAAAATGGATAATGATGAGAAATTTGGCTACGATCCAACTGGAATCCCTTCTCACGAGGAGAAACTGATGCTTATTGAAACACTAGAAGAATTGATTGATGTTGTATACCAACGTAATGAAAAGTACGGTAAAATCCTAAAGCTAATCTACCAAGATATCACGATTAGTAAACAAGAGATCATTGAAAAACTTGGTCTGAAAAAGACCCAAGGATATGCTGCTATTAAGAAAGCACAAGCAATGGCAAAGGAGGTCTATAATGAACTAAATCAATAATTGGAAATCACCATCTCGACTTGAGGTGGTGATTTTTTGCTAATCTTTCTGATAGAATAAGCATTCGTATCCGTCGGCACGAAGGTTAATATCAGACAACCAGTCTGGCGCATTACCCATCAACGCTTCAATTTCATCAAGTTTTTGTTCCATTGGACATTCGATTATTACTTCATCATGTACATGTCCTACAATCTTGAACTCGTTCAGCAGTTTTAAGGAATAGGCAAGTATGTCACGACTGATAGCTTGGACTATGTTTTCCACAAATTTTGGACCATAACTTTCTAACCTCTCCCAACGTTTGGCAGTTCCAGTTCCTTCGTATGTGACAGACTCTCCACCGAACTGGTTCTCGGTAATTCTTGGCTTGATATAAGATAGTTTACGACCAGAAGGAAGGCTGATGAACAAAATGCCACTTTTAACTTCAAATTGAATGTTATGAACAGATGTTGGAATTAGGTCCTTTACAGCAGTCTTTACGGCATTATCGACATCCCACCAGAAGAGAACGATATTGGGATTTGCCTGACGCCAAGAGTTTACTAGTGGTTGGAGTTCTTTCTCAGTTAGTCCCATATCAAGTGCTCCCATGGCTTTGAGTGCACCGACTGAACCACCATAGCCACAAGCAAGCTCCGCAATTTCCCTTTTGCCTTAGATCAGAATTTTGTCCATGCTTCTCAACAGGCACACCAAACATTTGTGAGGCAGACATACAGTAGATGTCTTTCCCTTGTTCAAATACCTTACTACGCCATCTCTCACCAGCTAAGTGGGACAGTACACGAGCTTCGATAGCTGAAAAGTCGCAAACAATGAATTTCTTTCCTTCACTTGGAACGAAAGCAGTACGTATTAGTTGCGATAAGGTATCTTGAGTGTCATAGAGTAGCTCAGTAGCTTCTAAGTCACCAGTTCTAAAAAGTTTTCTAGCTTCCTCTAGGTCAGAAAGGTGGTTCTGAGGTAGATTCTGAAGTTGTACCAAACGGCCAGCCCATCGACCTGTACGGTTAGCTCCGTAAAATTGAAACATTCCTCTTGCTCGACCGTCCTTACAAACACAGTTCATCATCGCTTGGTATTTGGAAACACTTGATTTGGTAGCTTGCTGACGAAGTTTGAGAACTTGAGCAGTTGTTTCATCAACTGTTTTGAGAAGTTCTTTCACAGCTTTTTTGTCTAGAGAATCTGTTGCTACTTCGTGTTCTCGTAACCAGCCAATCATCTGCAGAACAGAGTTGGGATTTTCAAGGCCTGTTAAGGTTTTTAGTTCTTCTTGGATTTTAGCTTTGCTCTCTGAATCAATTTTGATAGCCGACTGAACAAAGTCAATGTCAATACCAATTCCACGGTCATTGATAATCTGATCTTGGTGGTACTCATCCCACATAAAGGCAGGTACTGGGAAGTTTTTTAGCCGTTCCTTGATGGCCAATTCGACCTCAACATCACGTCTGTTGTAATCGATAAAAGTAGACCACTTGTCAGGCGCGTGATGAGGGAGGTTACGTGTCCGTCCACCGTTAATTTTCGTCTGCTTACAAGGTACGCAGAAGTAGCGAATGAGGTCAGTCCCCTCTCTCATCTTTGGTCTTTGAGTTTGAGAACTGTTCCAACTCCCTCAAGGGAGAGTGGAAGTCCTAAATAGGCTGACCAAATCATGCTACACCTCCATGAAATTGGTGAGAGAAATCCATCTGATAACAATTCGGGATGAAGTTTCTTGAGCCAGTTGGATAGACAAATTCGTTCAAATGAAGCGTTGAAAGCCCATTTGATAACATTATCGTTTACTAAAGCTTCAAGAATATCTTGTGGTAACTTCTCCTTAGTTAAGTCGTAAACAGTCACTGGTCTATTATTGACAGATACAGCAAACAAAAGGATTTCAAAACTGTCATCTTCCGCATAGCGATAGACACCAGATTTTCGTAGGTCAATCTCACAATAGGTTTCGATGTCAATGCTGAGTTCTTTAATTGGCATAGTACGTCCTTTCTGAAAAAGGTGACAGAAGTACTGCCACCTAAAGTTCTATTTATTTTTTCGACTGAGTGGTGTTTGGCTAAGTTTTTCTTTATTTTGCTTCGCCTTTCGTTCCAATTCATTTCGAATATCATCTCTAATAGTCATATACCCGAAGTATAGTCCGATAAGCACCCAAAGTCCCATAATTGTACAAGTTAAAATAGTATACATCATCAATCTAATTCTCCATTTCTAGTTCAAAAAGTCATCATCATCTTCAGTCGCAAAATCATCCTCAGCACGAGTGCGTCCTCCGAGCGGCTCACCATCACGTAATTTTTGTAAGTTATTCAAACCGCAAGCAATACCTTTGTTGCCATTAGAATTGAAAGCATAGAAGGTAATAGAAGCACGACCGTAGATACCTGAGTACAATTCTGAAGTATCAATGATTTCTTGACGATTGCCATCAACCACACCAGGTTTATGCGGAGAGTTAGCATTTACGAAGTAAGCATTTTTGTATGCTTCATCATCAGGGCGTTCAAGGTCACCGTCACGAAGTGGAGTTTTCAGAGTAGATAATGCAGGTACAGATTTGCCATTGCCTTTGAGTTTTGACTCACCTTCTTTGTAAGCTTGCTCAATGGCTGCTTTAATCTTGTTAATGGTGACAGTATCCTCTTTTGGAATAATGAGTGAGGCACTATACTTGGGAGTGCTACCATTGATAGATTTTGGTTCGTTGGCATTTAAGTAGCTGAAGCGAGTGTTTGGTCCTGTAATTACTTTAGTTGTCATATAGTTATTCCTCTTTAAATTCATTTTTTGCTAGGTTCATCTCTTGACGGCTATCGTCAATTGGAACGAGTGTTGGTTTACCACTTGGTTTTATTACGAGACCACCAAGTAGGTCGTTAAAAGTTTTCTTGCCAAGTAACTTTGTCATGGCAGTGATAGTGAGCAGCTTCTTCTCATAAGGATCATAGCCTGCTTCAATCACAGCTTGGCTAACGGCTGACTCATCTGAGAATTTACGAACTGAGCGACCTTCAACCAGTTTGTATCCTGGGATAGGATATCCATCTGTGGCTTGATTTAATGCATAAGCTTTGATGTCGTTTGCCCATGAAATCAACAAGTCTAGTTTAGGCAAAATCTCTGCAATGTCCTCGTTATCAAGAGTAGCTGGATTTGCAAACTCCATCTTGGCAAGAGCCAAATTATCCTCCGAACGTTTGCGACAGATATTCTTTAGTTTACAGAATTGGCAGTGTTTACCAGACTGCATATCTCCCTCACCTTTGAATGCAAGTTCAGCTTTTGGAGCGAGTACATTTTCAGCCCATTTAAGCAACTCAGTCTTTTCTATCTCAAAGGTAGATATGTTATGTTTTCGTGGTTGAAAGATAGTCATGGTAACTTTATCAAAATCATAAAGACCGTCAAACATCTCAAGAGCACCAAGTGCATAACACATCATTTGCGGGTTATAGTCTGCATCAACTAGAACACCAAGTCCGTGCTTATAATCAATAACCTGAAGAAGTCCGTCTGCCACAATAAGGCAATCTCCAGTTCCAAATCCTTCAGGTACCCACTTAGAAAAGTCCAGTCGTTGTTCGACAAGAACTGTAGGGTCACGTGAGTAGCCTCTGGCTTTCTCGATTTGTTCCATGACATAATTGCAGTATTCTTCTGCGCAATCCTGCATTTCATGATTGTAAAATGCTAAATCCTCAGTTGGATCACGCGCATTCCTACCTAAAGCTTTCTCGACTAGATAAGCACATAACTCGTGAGCATCCGTACCTTCAAGGGCAAACTCAGAGTTTACATCTGGCATATCTTCAGTTAACCGAACGGAAGGTGGGCAGTTCAACCAACGATGTGATGCAGAAGCAGATAATACAGCATGATTAGTCAATACCAATACCTCCAGCCTCTTCCATTAAAGCTGAGTAGTTTTTAGGATCTAATTTTGAAAGTGAATCAGCACCATAAGCTTTTAGCAAAGCTCGAATCTCATCTTTAAATCCTTCACTAGCTTTTGTAGCAAGCACACCACGTAGTTCTTCAAGAGTAACATGTCTTGGTTCTTCCATAACTTTTTCGTGACTTGAAGAAGTGTTTTCCTCAGACAGTAGTTCTTGAAACTCCTCTATAATTCTTAATTGGTACTTTGCTGATTCCTTCATCTCATTTAATAAGTCATTCAGTTGTTTCATTTTGCTCATATTGTTCGTCCTCTTTAATTTTTTTAGCTAGTTGTTTTGAGATAACACTGATGGCAGTTAGTGTATCTACTAATTGTTCATCGTGTTCAATCAATTGTTCTTTTGTCATTTCACATCCTCCTATCTTTATAGGTAAGAATCACTTTAGAATTTCCGGATTTCAAAAATATTTTTCTATTCGATTTCTAATTCTTACACCTGTATAGGTAAAATGAGATGATTGAATTCCGGTTTTTTTAAAAAAATTAATAAAAAAATTTAAAACAAAGAAAAACTCTCCCTTTGACATATAAAGGAAGAGTAATTTTTTTTTGAAATAAATCTCTACTGAACCGGAAAATAGCAGGTAAATTTTACCTATAAAGATATAAAGAGAAATAGAATCTCGATTTTTTAGCAGATTAAGGAGGAGTTGCGGATGCAATTTTCGTTATGTCATTCTGGAAAGACAGGTATCCAAACAAGTACTGTATATCCCATTAAAGTCAGAATAACAGATGATAAATCATTATTGAATGTAGTTCAATACGATCATGTAGGTGCAGAGTTTACCAATCACACTCGCTCAAACTCAAATTTTATAAAATCAGATGTTATTGTCATGGACATTGATAATGATAAGACTGATAACCCTGACGAGTGGATTACAGAAGAGAACATTAAAGAAATCTTTATTGATTATGACTTTGCTTTGGTTACTAGCAGAAATCATATGTTGTCTAAGGGTGCCATGATAGCACGTCCAAAGTTTCATATTTATTTCCCAATTAATGAAACGAACGATATGGAAGCTTATGTTGCAATGAAAGAAGAGCTCACGAATAGGTATCAATTTTTTGATGATAATGCAAAAGATGCTGCAAGGTTCTTCTTTGGTAATCCGAAAGCGAAAGTTATATGGAATGATTCATGGATGACTATCGACGAAGATTTAGTTCAAGAAGTAGAAGAAGATTTTGATGCTGACTTTTATAGACCACCTAAAGATCCTATCAGAGAAGGAAGTCGAAATTCAACCATGTCAGTTTTTGCAGCTAAAATTCTTAAAAGATTAGGAGTTACACAAGAAGCAAGAAATGGTTTTGATGAGCAGGCATCCAGATGTGAACCGCCATTAGAAAAATCTGAACTAGACGCAATCTGGGGAAGTGCGGTTCGATTTTACAATAAGACAATTAAATCTTCAGATGATTATGTTTCGCCAGATACCTTTAATCGGCCTTCTTTAAAACCGGATGATTTTTCTGATATCGGGGAAGCTGGAGTATTAGCTAGAGAGTATGGTGATGTTTTAGCTTATACAAATGCGACAGACTATTTAACTTTTAATGGTCAGTATTGGAAAGAAGATAAACAATTGGCCATAGGAAAGGTTCTTGAGTTTATGGACTTTCAACTAGCAGATGCTCTTGAACAATACGAAAAGTCCGTTATAGAGTTAGTCAACTCCGGAATTGATGAATCAGTAGTTCGTGAAGGTGGTAAAGCTCTTACTAAAGTGATTGAAACACCGATTCAACAAAAACTTCATTCTATTTATCTTTCCTCAAATCTTATTATCAGTTTGTTATGAAGCGAAGAGATTATCGCTATATTACTGCGACTCATAATACTGCAAAACCAATACTAGCCATTGATTTATCAGAACTTGATAAGGATGATATGTTACTTAATACTCCTAATGCTACCTACAACTTAAGAAATGGACTTAGAGATTATCATGAACATGACCCAAAAGACTACATCACTAAAATAACCACTGTTTCTCCAAGTGATGAAGGCTTGGGATTATGGAAGGAAACTTTAGCTACTTTTTTCTGTAATGATCAGGAGCTGATTGATTATGTACAGGAAATCATCGGTATGACAGCAATCGGAAAAGTCTATCAAGAACATATGATTATCGCTTATGGCGGAGGAGCAAATGGGAAATCAACCTTTTGGAATACAATCGCTAGAGTACTTGGAAGCTATTCTGGCAAATTATCTGCAGATGCTTTAACCATGAATAATAAACGAAATGTGAGTCCAGAACTTGCTGAGTTAAAAGGGAAACGTCTTGTTATTGCTTCTGAAATGGCAGAAGGAATGAGATTGAATACTGCAGTTGTGAAGCAAATTACCTCAACTGACGAAATTCAAGCAGAAAAGAAGTATAAGGATCCATTTCATTTTGTTCCATCTCATACGCTGGTACTTTATACGAATCATTTACCAAAAGTTGGAGCGAACGATGATGGAACTTGGCGACGTTTGGTCGTTATTCCATTTAATGCCAAAATTAGTGGTCGTTCAGATATCAAGAATTTTGCGGATTATCTGTACGATAATGCTGGGCCAGCAATTTTATCGTGGATTATTGAAGGAGCGGAAAAAGCCATCAAAGCAAATTTTAAAACATCAGTTCCAAAAGCAGTAACAAATTCTGTCAAATCCTACCGTGAAGCTAATGACTGGTTGGGGCATTTCATCAATGAAAGTTGTGTCGTGGGTGAAAAATTAAGTGAGAAATCAGGAGAATTATACAGTAAGTATCGTGCATATTGCCTTCAAAATTTAGAATACACACGAAGTACAACTGATTTCTATGCTGCACTTAATCAAGCTGGTTATGAACGAAAACGGACTAATAAAGGGAATTTTATTATGGGGTTATCGTTAAAAGCTGACGACGATGACTTTCTAAACTAATGACTTACACAAGTGAGGGTGTACCTCCACTAGATTTTAAATCAAGTATTTTTTGAGTGTAAGTTGTTGAAGTATTCAGTGAAAAATAATTTGTGAAGTATGGTCAAAAAGTTTATGGATTAAGTTCCACGACTTCCATTTCTTTGTTTAGTGTAAGTCAATGATGGTCTTTTCTAAAACTATCTCTATAGGAAATTTAACTAAGAAAAAGTATATAAGGAAAGTTTAGGAAATGACCTCATTAGACCTCCACCATTTAAATCTGATGAGAGGACAAGTATGAGAGAAAAAGTGATTGAACAAAAGTTAGCAAGCGAGGTTTTAAAGCGTGGTGGTATTTGTCCAAAGTGGGTATCACCTTCCTTTTCAGGAGTACCTGACCGACTGGTATTCTTACCCAATGGCAAGTTTGGTTTGGTGGAAGTAAAAGCACCTAATCAACATCCTAGAGCTTTGCAGGTGTCACGGCATAAGCTATTTGAACGTTTAGGATTTCGAGTCTATGTTTTAGATAATAAGAAAGATATTGAGGGGATATTGGATGAAATTGAAACTGCATGACTATCAAGAAGTCACCAAAGACTTCATAATAAGAAATCCTCATGTAGCAGTCATTTTAGACATGGGGATGGGAAAAACAGCTACCACCCTGTCAGCCATTAACGAACTAATGTTTGACCGTTATGAGGTCTCAAAGGTTTTGGTAATTGCTCCGCTTAGAGTCGCAAATACAGTATGGAGTGACGAAATAGAGCAGTGGCAAAAACTGTCTCATTTGAGATATTCAAAAATTGTGGGTACTCCTAAACAACGACAAGAAGCACTCCAAAAAGATGCGGATATCTACATAGTAAATCGTGAAAATATCACTTGGTTAGTTGAAGAGTGTCATCCGCATTTCAAGTGGGATATGATTGTCATTGATGAATTAAGTTCATTCAAATCATGGCAATCAAAACGTTTTAAAGCTTTTATGGCCATGCGCCCCTACATGAAACGAGTGGTAGGTTTAACAGGTACACCGAGTTCCAACGGATTGATGGATTTGTTTGCGGAGTTCAAGGTCATTGATGGCGGTGTTCGTTTGGGACGTTTTATCGGAGAATACAGAAGTCGTTATTTTAGAGAGGGACGTAGAAATGGAAACGTCGTCTATGAATATATTCCAATGGACTATGCAGAGTGTCAAATCTTTGACAAGATTGATGACATCACAATTTCTATGAAAGCAATGGATTATCTACAAATGCCAACATTAATCTCAACGAAAAAATCAGTCCATCTCACAAACGCAGAAGCAAAAAGATATAAAGAGTTTAAAAAGGAATCTGTTATTTCTGATTCTAACGAAATTGAAGTAACAGCAGCAAATGCTGCTAGTTTATCCAATAAACTGGTTCAAATGGCAAACGGTGCAGTTTATTCTGATGATCATAGAATTATCAAGTTACATGATCAAAAAATAGATGCACTTGAAGATATTATCGAAGCAGCAAATGGAGAACCTGTGTTGGTTGCTTATTGGTTCAAGCATGATTTACTTCGTATTCAAGAACGATTGAACAAACTTAGGATTAAAACTACGGTTCTTAAAAGTGAAACTGATATTCATGAATGGAATAAAGGGAATATCTCTGTGGGTTTGCTACACCCAGCTAGTGCAGGACATGGTCTAAATTTACAAAAGGGAGGTCATCACTTAGTGTGGTTTGGGTTAACTTGGTCTCTTGAACTGTACCAACAAACCAATGCTCGACTTTGGCGACAAGGGCAACAATCAAACACAGTGATTATTCAGCATATTGTAACAGAAGGTACAATTGATGCTGATATTCTAAAAGCTTTAACTGCCAAAGACGCACAACAATCACGTTTGATTGAAGCAGTAAAAGCACAAGTAGGAGGTTGATATGGATAAAGTAGACTACTATTTTCAACACTATCAAGATGCAAAAAGAGGTTTAACAATTGCAAAGAACTTGATTGAAAACTATAAACCCATTTCAGAAGATGCTTTTCTCTATTCTCTTGCTACTAGACAGACAAATGAAGAACGTGTTAAAACGAGTAAAACTAATGTTAGGACAGAAAATATGGCTCTATCTTTTCATGATAAGTTCTTAGCGGAGGAAAGAGAATATCAGGAGTCATTGTTTGAAAAGTACTGTCATTTAAAAACCGATCTCGATTTCTTTGAACTTGCTGTTTCTTCTGTTGATGAAATAATGAGAGATGTAGTTGTTGATTTGGTCTTAGCTGGATTGACATGGGATGAGTTACTACCTAAGCATAATGTTTCTAGAATGACAGTTAGTCGATATAGACAAAAAGCCTTAAAACAAGTAAAAGAATATTACCGTTTTGCTGGTAAAACCTTGAGTATAAATGGATAATGATACTAGGTTGTTACTAAGGTGGTACTACCCTGTTACTAAGTTGTTACTAAGATGGTACTGCTTTTTAAAAATGACTGTGATATACTTAAGATGTCAAAAAAGATAGAAAATCGGCTATGTTCACTGGATAAAATTCTGGTTCTACGGTAATATACACCTAGAAAAATAAGAGGAGAATAACCATGTGGACCAGAGGGCAGATTCATTATCACAGACAAATAGTTGATTACATAGCAAAAGTCAGTGACCAACCTTCAGATGTAGGTATTGATTTAGGATGTGTATTCAAATTAGAGGTTGATGTTGCTGAAAAGACAATCATTTCTTATGACAGAGGATGGGATATCTACCCAGAATCTGATGAACAGGAAGCTATACTTGAAGTGGTTTTGAAAGCTTTAAAAGTTTAAAAATATCTTTAAAATAATGCACAAATGACTGGATATATCCCGCTCTTAGAGGTAATATGGTTACAACAAAAAAAGAAAGTGGATAAAACCATGAAGAAAGAGGATATTTTAACAAAAATCGCAAAAAATAGAATTGGCGCTGAAACGCTAGAAACAAGGAATAGCGACAGCCTTGACTTTTATGACATCAGCGTTTGGGCATTGAAAGAAATGCTTGAACAAGCCTATGAAGCAGGTAGAAAAACAAAATAAAAAAACAGAGCCTTACCCAAATGGGGAGGCTTTTTGCGTGGAGGAAATAATGATTATTACGAGTGAACAAGTATCTAATGGCCATCCAGATAAAATTTGTGACCAGATTTCAGATGCAGTTCTAACAGTATGTTTAGAACAAGATAAGAATAGCAGGGTTGCAGTAGAAACTCTTATCAAAGATAATCATATAGTGGTTGCTGGTGAAATGAAAACAACAGCCTTGTTTGATTTAAAAACTGTTATTCGAAATGTCGTTAAAGCACTAGGAATGGAAAATATCATTGTGACAAATCTTATCGGATTACAAAGTGATGATATTTCTCAAGGTGTTGATACAGGTGGTGCTGGTGACCAAGGTATGATGTATGGCTATGCAACTGACGAAACTGACGAATGCTTACCACTTCCATACGTTTTAGCAACTCGTGTTCTTGAGAAACTTATGGAACTTCAGCATCCGCTCTTAGGGAAAGATGCTAAGGCACAGGTTTCTTATGATTATGACAATAAAAGAATTACAACATTCTTAGTATCAATTCAGCATAGCGATGAAATGACAATTGAGAATCTAAGAGTAATTGTTAAAGAATCTATGATAAAAGTTGCAAAACAGTATAAACAAAACCTTGATTTTAATGTTTTAGTGAATCCTACTGGTCGTTTCGTTCTTGGTGGTTCTTATGCAGATGCTGGAGTTACTGGAAGAAAAATTATCGCTGATACTTATGGTGGATTTGCCCATCATGGTGGTGGTGCATTTTCAGGAAAGGATCCAAGTAAAGTGGATCGCTCAGGAGCTTATATGGCACGTAAGATTGCAAAGACATCGTTCGTGAAGGATATGCTAAACGATGCGAAGTTCAATTAGCATACGCTATAGGGGTCGCAGAACCGGTTTCTATTCATGTAGAAACATTTGGAACAAGTAACTATACGAGCAAGCAATTGGTAGGAATGATTAAAGAACGGTACGATTTAACACCGAAAGGGATTATCAAGGAGTTGGATCTTCTAAACGTAGACTACACTCAATCTACATGTTTTGGACATTTTACGAAACCAACTCTTCCTTGGGAGCAGTAAGATGCCACGTAGACCAAGAACTCCCTGCAAGCAGAATGGTTGTCCAAACCTTGTGACCTATGGAAACAAGTACTGCAATGACCACAAGACTAACCACGTACTTGACGCCAAGACAACCAAAGCTAAAGGTTACAATTCACGGTGGAATAAGGCGCGGATTCGTTACTTAAAGCTCAATCCTCTCTGTGTTTACTGTCAAAGAGAAGGTCGACTGACCAAGGCAACAGTGGTTGATCATATCACTCCCCACCGAGGTGACCAAGAACTCTTTTGGAATCAATCTAACTGGCAAGCTCTCTGTAAATCTTGTCATGATAGAAAGACCAAGACAACGGACCTATATGTGGAATATACCTATCGGTTTTAATATTGTAGTTACGTTCTAAAAATATCTCTCTTTTATAATTTGGGGTAGGGGGGATATAATCTCTAAATCCTTGTCCGTAAAAGACCGACGCCCCCTCAAACGTAAAATTTCGCAAAATTGGTAGGGTGGGATATAAAAATCAATCCAAAATAGTAAAGAATCCAGTAAGAATATAGAATTAAGTGAGTGTTATTTTCGTAAATTCGTTTAAATTTAGGTACGAAAACAACCTTATTTTTTAGTATAAAAGTGAGGAACAGGTATGAATAACTTTCAACGAGAACAAATTTGGTTACTTAGAAAAAATGGTTTAGGCTACGGTGAAGTTGCTAAAGTAATTGGTCTATCTAAGGACTCTGTTAAAAAGTATTGTAAAAGACATCCTGAGTTAAAGGGACAAGGAACATTACCGTATTTGATGGTTGAGAAACGAGTTCAAGATGGTACAAACTGTCCTCAATGTTTTCAACCTATGGTTCCTAATAAAACTGGACGGCCGAAGAAATTTTGCTCAGATAGGTGCAGAATAAATTGGTGGAAAAATCATCAAGAGGAACATGATAAGGAACAAACTGCATATGAAGAAATGACTTGCCAGTGTTGTGGTAAGTCATTTTTATCTTATGCCAATCCAAATAGAAAGTATTGTAGCCATGCCTGCTACATACAGATAAGATTTTACAAAGGAGTCTAAAATGACGAACCAACCAACAATGGAAATAAAAGAACTTCCTCTGAAAGAATTAAAGCCTGCAGCTTATAATCCTCGAAAGAAACTCAAAAAAGGGGATAAAGAATATGAAAAAATTAAACAGTCGCTTCTAAAGTTTGGATATGTTGACCCTATTCTTGTCAATGAAGATTTAACTGTAATTGGTGGTCATCAACGCTTGACAGTTCTTAAAGACCTTGACTATGAAACTGCTAAGTGTGTAATTGTAAAGCTTTCTAAAGAAGATGAGAAAGCATTGAACATTGCACTCAATAAGATTACAGGTCAATGGGATGAAGCTCTCTTAGCGGACTTACTTTTAGATTTACAGGAGTCTGATTTCAATCTAGACCTTACTGGTTTTGAGCCACCAGAGATTGATGACATCCTCTCCAATGTCCATGACAAGGAGTTGTCTGAAGATGAGTTTGATGTGGAAGAAGAATTGAAGAAACCAACGTTATCAAGACATGGGGACATTTGGCAATTGGGTAAACATAGAGTCATTTGTGGTGATTCTACAAAAGCTGAAACCTATAAGCAGTTGCTAGATGATAGGAAAGCTAATTTAGTTGTAACAGATCCGCCTTATAACGTTGACGTTGAAGAGACGGCTGGGAAAATCCTAAATGATAATATGTCTGATGGTGACTTCTATCAGTTTCTCCTTTCAATGTTTACTCAAGTAGAAAATCACATGGAAGATGATGCGTCTATTTATGTTTTTCATGCAGATACGGAAGGACTCAACTTCCGCAAAGCTTTTAAAGAGGCTGGCTTCTATTTGAGTGGGTGTTGCATTTGGAAGAAGAACTCACTTGTATTAGGTCGTAGCCCATATCAATGGCAACATGAACCTTGTTTATATGGGTGGAAGAAAAAAGGAAAGCATCAGTGGTTTAGTGATCGGAAGCAAACTACCATCTGGGAATATGACCGTCCTAAGTCTAGCAGAGACCACCCAACCATGAAGCCTATTCAACTTATGGCTTATCCTATTCAAAACTCTTCTATGCGTGGAACAATAGTTTTAGATCCATTTTTAGGTTCTGGTTCTACTTTAATAGCTGCAGACCAAACTGGACGTGTTTGTTATGGAATTGAACTTGATGAAAAGTTTGTGGATGTCATTGTTAAACGCTATATAGAAGTTACAGGCGATACTGAAGTAAACGTCCAACGTAATCATGAGGTTTTAACTTATAACCAAGTGTTAAAGGAGTTGGAGGAACAAGTATGACACTAACATTTCTAGATTTCTTTTCCGGAGTTGGTGGCTTTCGACATGGGCTAGAATTGGCAGGAATGAAGTGTGTAGGATTTTGTGAAAAAGATAAGTTTGCACGCAAGTCTTATGAAGCAATGTATGATACGAAAGGAGAATGGTTTCATGACGATATCACAACAATCGATTCAACACGAATACCAAAAGCAGATCTCTGGTGTGCGGGAAGCCCTTGTCAAAATGTGTCTATCGCAGGGAAACGAGCCGGTCTATACGGTGAGAGAAGTGGACTCTTTTTTACATTTGTTGAACTCATCAAAAGCCAAAAAGAAGAAGATAAACCCGAATGGGTTCTCCTTGAAAATGTTAAAGGACTTTTATCAAGTGGTGGGGGACGAGATTATCTCGACTATCTCTCTATCTTGGACGAGGCAGGGTACGACCTTGAGTGGCAAGTGTTCAACTCAAAGATTACGGAGTACCCCAAAACAGAGAACGCATCTACACTCTCGGACATCTTAGAAGAAATGGTCGACGACAAGTACTACCTCTCAGCAGAGAAAGCAGTAGCCATCTTAAGCAACTTGTAGGCGGTATGCAAAGCTACCGTGTCTATGACCCCAGTGGTATTGCAACAACACTTGTTGGAGAGGGTGGTGGACTAGGAGCTAAGACAGGTCTTTATCTGATTGACCAATCACTAACTGAACCAAAGTTAACTGAAGAAGCAAGATGTATAACTGCTCGTTATACTGCTGGTGCGACAAAGCGTACAGCAATGAACTCTGGAGTACTTGAGGTCCAACCAATTTTGACACAAGGTATCAAGGTTAGGAACGGAACAAAGCAAGGTTATCAATTGGCGGAGGTTGGTGACTCGGTTGATCTTTCTTATCCAAGTTCATTAACGAGAAGGGCAAGAGTAGGGAGAGGAATAGCTCACAACCTTTCATGTAGCTGCCAGATGGGCGCAGTAGTTTGGAATGGTCGTGTTGTCAAAATTAGAAGGCTTACTCCAAAAGAGTGTTTTAGACTTCAAGGTTTCAGTGATGACTTATTTGAAAAGGCAAAAGCTGTAAATTCAGATGCACAACTTTATAAACAAGCAGGAAACGGAGTCACAGTACCAGTTGTTTATGCTATTGGTTGTGCTATATTATCTTCAAAATATCATCAGAAATAACTGGATAAAGATGAACTTTAGAGTTAATATGTACTAAACAAAAGAGAAGAGGTTGTATTATGGATGATTTAAAAGTGAAGACTTTGAAATCATTGTATCCAAATGGAACTCGAGTCAAATTACTCGAAATGGAGGATCCATTTGCACCACCTATAGGTACTCTCGGTACGGTAATTGGTGTTGATGATATTGGTTCAATTTTAGTAAGTTGGGATAATGGACAAAGTTTAAATGTACTTTACGGAATTGATAAAATAATGAAATTGTGATAGTTATGTGGGAAATGATAACTAGAGAATTCAATGGTCGGCACTATCATATTGAGTTTCTTAGGGAATATAGTACCTATGACCGACATATTGATGGCGCTTGGATAGCAATCCTAAAAATTAAACGAAATAAAGAAATAGTTTTTCATTATGAATATGGTAAAATCATTGATCAATTGGATGATTTTGACAAGATTATCTATCAGGAAATAGTGGATACATACAATAAATTATAATTTGGAACTCAATCTGAGTTCTTTTTATTTCAGGAGGTGAATTAGTGGCAATTAGAGGACGTAAACCGAAACCTACAAATTTAAAAGTTCTAGAAGGTAATCCTGGTAAACGGCCTCTCCCAACGAATGAAGTAAAACCTCAAAAGAAGGCTCCACGTTGCCCCCAGTGGCTTGAAGAAGATGCTAAGAGGGAATGGAAACGTATGGGTAAAGTATTGGAACAAATGGGATTACTGACGGAAATGGATATGACTGCATTTGCAGGTTATTGTCAAGCTTACGCACGATGGAAAGAAGCAGAGGAATTTTTATCAAAACATGGTTCTATCTTAAAGACACCAAATGGGTATTTACAGCAAGTTCCACAAGTTTCAATTAGTCAAACTAATTTAAAAATCATGCTGAAGTTTTGTGAACAATTTGGTCTAACCCCATCCGCTAGGAATCGTTTAGCTACTATGGATTCAGAGGTTGGTAACGGTGACGAAATGGAAGATTTGTTGGGAGGTTTACTATGACTTTTCATTATGAACCAACTCCTTTTATGCTAGCTTCATCACATTATGATAAAAGTAAGGCTGATAGAGCAGTGACTTTTATTCAAAACCTTTGTCATACTAAAGGAAAATGGGCAGGTCAGAAGTTTATACTTTTACCTTGGCAGGAACAGATAGTACGAGATATATTTGGGATTGTTAAAGAAGATGGAAATAGACAATTTCTAACTGCTTATATTGAAATTCCAAAAAAGAATGGGAAGAGTGAACTAGCAGCAGCAATCGCTCTTTATCTCCTTTATGCAGATAATGAAGCTAGTGCAGAAGTTTATGGTGCTGCATGCGACCGAAATCAAGCCTCTATTGTATTCGATGTAGCAAAACAAATGGTACTAATGAGTCGACCTTTAGAAAAACGTTCAAAAATAATGGGAGCTACGAAACGAATTGTTAACTACTCTAATGCAGGTTTCTATCAAGTTTTATCCGCTGAGACTGGTACAAAACATGGTCTCAATGTTTCAGGACTCGTGTTTGACGAAATTCATGCGCAACCCAATCGCCACCTCTATGATGTCTTAACTAAAGGTTCAGGGGATGCACGAGAACAACCCTTATTTTTTATTATTACTACTGCAGGAACAGATAAGAATTCAATTTGTTACGAGTTACATACAAAAGCACTTGATATTTTAAAGGGCAGAAAGAAAGATACATCTTTTTATCCTGTCGTTTATGGTTTATCTGATGAAGAGGACTGGAATGACGAAAGTAACTGGTTAAGCAAATCCGTCATTAGGTCATACCATTGGCTTAGACCGTGTCAGAGAAGCTTATAAACAAGCACTTGATAATCCTGCTGAAGAAAATGTATTCAAGCAACTACGGCTAAATATGTGGACAAATTCTACGGTTGCTTGGATTCCAGAACATGTATACAACAAAGGGGATGCACCAATCAATTTTGAAAGTTTGAAAGGTCGTGAGTGTTATGCAGGACTAGACTTGTCAAGTACATCCGATATCACAGCCTTTGTTTTAGTTTTTCCACCTAGGAATGAACTAGAAAATTACATCATTCTCCCCTATTTCTGGTTACCAAAAGATACTCTTGAACTTCGTTGTCGTAGGGATCATGTTTTGTATGATGTATGGGAAAGGCAAGGTTATCTAAAGACGACAGAGGGTAATGTTGTTCATTATGGCTTTATAGAGAAGTTCATTGAGGAATTATCAAAGCTATACAATATAAAAGAAATCGCCTATGATAGATGGAATGCAACACAAATGGTGCAGAATTTAGAAGATATGGGGCTGACGATGATTCCTTTTGGTCAGGGTTACAAGGATATGAGTCCACCGTCAAAGGAATTGTTCAAACTCATGATGGAAGGACGTATCCAACACGGAGGACAACCAGTTCTAAAATGGATGTCTCAAAACGTAGTCATGCGCCAAGACCCTGCAGGCAATATCAAACCAGATAAGGAGAAATCAATTGAAAAAATCGATGGAATTGTTGCTCTTATAATGGGGATTGATAGATGCATTCGACACCAAAATAATGAAAGTAGTATCTATGATGAGCGAGGGATATTGAGCTTTTAGTTGAATTTTAAATATAAAGATGATACAATGTATTTACAAATCATCTTTACAAAGAGGTATTAATCATGGCAAGTACTCAACCAGTTAATTTTAGAGCAGATTCGACTTTTTACCAACAAACGAAAGAAATCTTAGCTGATGAAAAGTTAACCCTGTCAGATATTTTTAATGCTGCACTTCGTAAAATTGCGACAGGTGCAGTTGATCCCAAAGAGTTCGTATTTAGTGATTCACAAGAGACTCAATATCAGGTTGCTTTTGATGACTTGAAAAAGGAAATCTTGTTGGGCCATCAAGAAATTGAGCAAGGTAAACTAACGTCTTTAGCAGATGTAAGAAAGGAATTTGGACTTGAGTAATCATAAACGTTACCATGTTTCTCTTACGGATCAAGCTAAGAAAGACTTGAGAGAAATACATGATTATATTGTACTGAATTTTTACAGCCAGCAATCTGCCGATAGTAAATTAGACCTTATTTTAACGGCACTAGAAACTTTAGAAACCTTTCCAGAAGCATGTCCTTTGGTGTCGAGTCGAGGTTATGGTGAATTAACAGATGACGGAAAACGTTATAGATATATGCCTATTGAAAATTACTTAGCTTTTTATTATATCGACAAATATGAGGTTTATGTCTCAAGAATTTTAAATTCCAAGCAGAATTGGGCTAAGTTATTCAATAAGTAAATTCAATTATAATTCGTAGAGCATCTCACTAATGAGGTGCTTTTATTGTACTCAAAAATGGAGGATTAGATGGGATTCTTAGATTTTATTGGACGAAAAAGATCACGAGATAAACCGCATAATAGCTATGAGGGACAGGACTTTTCCTATCTCTTTGGACGAACTAGCAGTGGGGAGAATGTGGATGAGTTTAAGGCCATGCAGACTACAGCTGTTTATGCTTGTGTGAGAATATTAGCTGAAGCTGTCGCCTCTCTACCCATTCACATTTATGAAAGAACATCTAATGGGAGGGAGAAAAAATTTGAACACCCTCTATATTTCTTACTTCATGATGAACCAAATTCAGAGATGTCTTCTTTTGTCTTTCGTGAAACTTTGATGACTCATCTTTTGATATGGGGAAATGCCTATATTCAAATCATAAGGGATAAGAGCGGTCAGGTTATCAGTTTGTATCCCTTGTTACCAGATAAAATGTCAGTACATCGTGATGAAAGTGGGAAACTTTACTACAAATATCAACGTCAGACCGAAGAAAATCCAAACTTCAAGGATAAAGGCAGTGTTATTTTAAAACAAGAAGATGTCCTTCATATCCCAGGACTTGGTTTTGATGGATTGATTGGTTATTCTCCCATCGCATTAGCAAAGAACGCAATTGGAATGACCTTGGCTACAGAGAATTACGGAGCATCATTCTTTAAAAATGGTGCAAATCCTGGTGGTGTATTGGAACATCCAGGGATTTTGAAGGATCCAAAAAGAGTACGTGATTCTTGGAATGCGGTTTATAACGGTGTCACAAATGCACATAAAGTTGCAGTTCTAGAAGAAGGGATGAAGTACACTCAAATAGGTATTCCACCAGAAGAAGCGCAATTCTTACAGACTCGGAAGTTTCAAATCAATGAGATTGCACGTTTGTATAGGATACCACCACATATGATTGGTGATTTAGAAAAATCTTCATTTTCAAATATCGAGCAACAATCACTAGAGTTTGTTAAATACACATTAGACCCTTGGGTAGTTCGTTTAGAACAGGCCTTCAAGAGGTCTCTTTTTTTGCCTGAAGAAAAGAAGAAGTACTTTGTTAAGTTCAATGTAGATGGTTTATTACGTGGAGATTATCAAAGTCGTATGAGTGGGTATGCTATTGCAAGACAGAATGGCTGGCTATCTACAAATGATATTCGAGAACTTGAAGATTTGAATCTTTTAACAGATGAAGAAGGAGGAAACCTTTATTTGATTAACGGAAATATGACTAAATTAAAAGATGCTGGTGGTTTTATGACAAAACAGGTAATTGAACAACCTCAAGAAAAACCAAAGGAGGAAGAAGATGCGTAAATTTTGGAGTTTTTCAGACGAAGGGAATATTCGTACTCTTCGTATTGAAGGACAGATTGCTGATGAAACATGGTTTGGAGATGAAGTTACTCCACAACTCTTTAAAAATGATTTAAATGCAGGAAAAGGTGATATCACCCTCTGGATTAATAGTCCAGGGGGTGATGTTTTTGCTGCAGCACAAATCTATAACATGCTGATGGATTACAAGGGAAATGTGCATGTCATAATTGATGGTCTTGCCGCTAGTGCTGCCAGTGTCATTGCCATGGCTGGAACAACAGTATCCATGAGTCCTGTTGCAATGATGATGATTCACAATCCATGGACAATTGCACAAGGTGAAGCAAGGGATATGGAAAAGGTCATTGAAATGCTGGGGGAAATCAAAGAGTCTATTATGAATGCCTATGAGTTAAGAACAGGATTATCTAGGACAAAAATCTCACATTTAATGGATTCTGAATCATGGTTTAATGCGAGAAAAGCAGTTGAACTTGGCTTTGCGGACAAGATTTTATTCGGTAAAGATGAACATAAAGAAGAGCTAGAACTAAGCAGTTATTCATTTAGTAGAGCCACTGCGGATCATAACCTTGTTGTTAAACTTCAAGCCAAAATAGATAGCTACAAACCTTTATCAACGACTCCTCTCAATCAGTTAAGAAAACGATTAGATTTATTGAAATAATGAAAGGAAAACTAACCTATGTCTAAATTACTTGAATTAAAAGAAAAACGAAATCAAGCTTGGGAACAAGCAAAAACTTTCCTAGACTCAGTGCGAACTGAAGATGGTTTAGTCTCAGAAGAAGATTCTCAACGCTATGATGAAATGGAAAGTAAAATCAATCGCTATAATCAAGAAATTGCTCGCTTAGAACGACAAGAAAAGATTGATCTAGAACTTGCTCAACCAACTTCTCAGGCTTTGACAAGACAGCCTACCACTGTCTTAAAAGATAGTGAGGTAGAAGATGAGAAGAAGGGAACTAAGTCTGATGCCTATTCCAAAACCTTTTGGACGAATGTCCGTAAGCGTAACTTCTTTGATGTTAAGGATGTTCTTCGTGTTGGAGAAGATACAGAGGGTGGTCATTTAGTACCTGATGAGTATGAGAAAAAACTAGTTCAAGGTCTTCAAGAAGAGAATTTCTTCCGAAGTCTAGCAACCGTCATTAAAACATCAAGTGGAGAGCGGAAGATTCCAGTTGTTACAGGGCATGGAACTGCGTCATGGATGGATGAAAATGGACTTTATCCTGAAACTGATGAGACATTTGGTCAAGTAACACTTGATTCACATAAGATTGGAACAGCTATTCGAATCTCAGAAGAATTGTTAAATGACTCAGTATTTGATTTAGAATCCTATATGACTAGTGAGTTTGCACGACGTATTGGTACAGAAGAAGAGAAATCATTCCTTATTGGAGATGGCTCAAAGAAACCAACAGGAATCTTTACGCAAGCAAATGTTACAGGTCCTACAACAACGACTAAAGACATTACGTTTGATGACATGATTGAATTGTATCATTCTCTTCCTGCTCCGTATCGTAAAAATGCAGTATGGATTCTTCATGATACAACTGTCAAAGCAATCCGTAAACTGAAAGACAATAACGGAAATTATATTTGGCAACCGTCTACACAAGCTGGACAACCAGATTTAATTCTTAACCGTCCATACTATACATCTACCTTTGCACCTCTACCTGAACAGGGGAATAAAGCCATTGCATTTGGAGATTTCTCATATTACTGGATTGCAGACCGCCAAGGACGTACTTTTAAACGTCTCAATGAACTTTATGCTAATAATGGTCAAATTGGTTTTCTTGCATCTCAACGTGTTGATGGGAAATTAGTATTACCAGAAGCAGTAAAAATTTTAACTGTGAAAGCAAAATAATCATGATAAGTCTAGAAGAAGCAAAACTTTACCTTAAGGTAGAAAACACAGATGAAGATGACTTGATTACGCAATTAATTGATACGAGTAAAAAACTCTGTGAAGAAACGTTAAGGCAGAATACTTACAGTGAGGTTCTAAGAATGGCAATCCTTTATGGGGTTGCCTATCTTTATGAACACCGTGAAACAGCTAATTATAAAGAATTAAAACAAACGTTATATCACCTACTATTAGCTGATAGGAAGGATATCTTTTGATGAAAATTGCTCCATTACGTGATCGTCTTACATTTGAAGTGCGTAAAATTGTGGTTGATGAAATTGGAAATGAATCTTCTGTTTGGAACACGGTATCCAAAGATGGTGTTCTAGTCGCCCATTGACCTTGACAGAAAATGAGGGGAGTGTGTCTAAACTCCTTTATAACAAAATTCAATTTACACTAAGGTACGACAAAGCGTTACTAAATCTAAGTTCATTAAAAACTAGGATAAAGTACAGAGACGCCTACTTTACGGTAGATTCAATTGATGGTGATAGCGTTCCTAGGCAATTGATTTATATTGTAGCAACTAAGGAGAATGACTATGAACAGGATAGGAATGGATGAGTTGGAAAAAGTAATTGATCAAGAGTTGAGTGATTACATTAAAGAGACGACATCTACAATGCGAGAGGTGGTGGAAGAAGTTACAGACAGTGCTGTAGATACTTTAAAGATCTCTTCTCCACGAAAAACTGGTAAGTATGCACGAGGTTGGAAAAGCAAGTCAACAAGTGACAGTCCTACAGGCTTAACAAAAACCATTCATAACCGAACACCAGGCTTAACTCATCTCCTAGAAAATGGTCACGCTAAACAAAATGGTGGTCGAGTAGAAGGGCAAAAACATATTGAAATCGTTGAAAAAAGTGCCGTTAAGTCACTTGAAGATAGGCTGAGACAAAGATTGTGAGGATTTCATGACATTAAAAGATTTCTATAACATTTTAATAAAATCAAAGTTGCCAGTAGCTTATCATCATTTTGAAGAAGGAAGAAGTCCAGCTCCACCATTTATTGTATATCTTGTTAAGGACTCTGAAAATGCTGGAGCTGATAATTGGAGCTATCATAAGACTCTTAATCTTCAAGTGGAACTCTATACCTTAAAGAAGGACTTAGAAATCGAAACTAAGATGGATGACTTATTCGATAGTCATTCAATTTTTTTTGACAAAGTAGAGACTTATATCTCAACTGAAAAACTCTATCAAATTACATATTACATTTCATTAAACGGAGGATAGTTATGACTGAAAAAAATAAAGTTACCTTTGGATTACAAGATGTTCATTGGGCAGAAGTTACAACTGAAGCTTCAAATGGCGCATTGACTTATGGGACGGTGGAACGATTACGAGGTGCAGCAGAACTAACCTTGGAACCGACTGGTGACAAAGGTTCTTACAAGGCAGATAATATCAACTTTTATACTTCAGAATCAAATGATGGTTATGAGGGAACATTGAAGCTCGCCTTATTAACTCAAGAATTTTTAACTCGTGTCTTAGGAGAAAAATTAGATCCAACAACTAAAACGATTTCTGAAATCGCAAATGCTGAAAAGAAGAATTTCGCTCTGATGTTTCGTTTTGAAGGAGATAAGAAAGAAACACTTCATGTTTTGTATTACTGTTACGCATCACGTCCATCAATGGGATCAAAAACAAAATCTGGTTCAGATATTAATGAGGTTGAGCTAAACTTTACTGCAAGTCCTCGGCCACTTGATAAGGTGGTTCGTCGCAAAACGACAGAAGAAACAAGTGATGAGATTCGTCAGAATTGGTTCAAGGAAGTCTTTGAACCTCGTGAATAAAGGAGTTACAGATGAGAGATAGTATTACAATTTCAGGAAAGACCTATGAATTAGCTACTAATGCTTATACACCGATTGCTTATAAAGAACAGTTTGGTAAAGATTATTTTCAAGACTTGTTTTCAATGGTGAGTACGCAGTCAATTCTCGATAAGATTGAACACCTAAATGAGGAAGAAAAAATCGAAACTGGTGACATTGATCTATCTATCCTGACCAATTTTGATATGACTTTTTTTCACAGAATTTTTTGGGTATTTGCGAAATCTGCTAATCCAAGAATTAAACCATTCAAAGAATTCTTTATGGAGATGGAGGAGTTTCCAGTCCAAGAAGTAGCAACTATCTTAATGAACATGCTTAACCAAGGAATGAATACAAGAAAAAAGCAGATCAAACAGAAACAGCAAGTGAAGAAATCTTTACGGTAGAAAGCTATTTATTTTGTTGTAAGGAAACTGGTTTATCCATAGACGACTTAAAACATATTTCAATTGGGATGGCTCTTGATTATCAAACTGATTATGTAAACTTGCGGACAAATGAAACAAGCAATACAAGAAAAGCAAATCAAAGTGATTTTGATAATTTTTAATAGAAAGGAGATGTGAACATGGCTGGAAATATAAAAGGTATCACAATAGAAATTGGTGGTGACACACAACCCTTGCAAAATGCCTTAAAAGGGGTAAATAAACAAGCAGCTGAATCAACTAAAGAATTGAAACAAATTGATAAGGCTCTTAAGTTTGATACAGGAAATGTCACACTCCTTACTCAAAAACAAGAAGTGCTTGCTAAACAAGTTGAAACCACTAAAGAAAAATTAGCTACCTTAAGGCAGGCACAAGCCCAAGTTGAAGCTCAATTTAAGTCAGGTAATATCGGGGCGGAACAATATCGAGCCTTTCAAAGGGAAGTAGAAACTACTCAGACAGTACTGAAAAGTTATGAAAGCAAACTAGAGGGTGTCAATCAAGCCTTATCGGAAAATGGAAATCGAATAGGTACTACTAAAAGTCAATGGGATAGCTTGAAACAAGAACAAGCTCGTCTAGCTTCTGAGAGTGAAAAATTAACGAGTCAATTTAAATTACAAGAAAGTGAACTTTCTTCAAGTGCTAGTGAATCTGAAAAGCTAGCTTTAGCTCAAAGAAAAGTAAATGAAAGTTCCTCTTTACTAGAAAAACAGATTCAGAATTTAGAGAAACAGCTAGAACTAACAAAATCTCAGTATGGCGAAAACTCGATTGAAGCCAATAAACTGGAACAGACTCTAAATGATACCAAAACGGCCTATAATCATCTTCAAAATGAGATGGAAGAGATGGGCACTAGTTCAACAAGTGCGAAGGATAATCTATCAGAAATCAATCATCTCTTAAAGGCAGATATCCTAATGGAATTCAGTGATCGTTTAGCAGAATTATCACAAAAATTGATTGATTTTGGGAAACAGTCGCTTGAAGCTTTTAACGAAGTTGATGAAGGGATGGATATCATTGTCACCAAAACTGGTGCTTCTGGCCAAGCTTTAGAAGAGATGACAACTATCGCAAAGAACCTTGCTACTGAAATTCCAACAGACTTTAATACTGCTGGTAGTGCAGTCGGAGAGTTGAACACACAATTTGGTTTAACCGGTGATAGTTTAAATCAGCTTCAAGTTATCTCATCCAATTCGCATCCATAAATGGGAGTGATGTTACCTCATCAGCTATTTCAGCTAAGAAAGCTATAGAAGCATACGGCTTACAGGCAACGGATTTGTCTAGTGTTCTTGATACTGTCACCTTTACCAGTCAAGCTACTGGCGTAGGTGTTCAAGATCTGATGGATAAGGTTGTTTCTGGAGCACCACAAATTAAGGCATTAGGGCTTTCATTTGATGAGGGTGTGGCTTTAATGGGGAAATTTGAAAAGGCTGGTGTGGATTCATCAGCCTCTTTATCATCCTTATCAAAAGCATCTGTGAAGTATGCGGCATCAGGAAAGACTTTGCAGCAAGGTTTATCTGAAACCATCGAAAAAATTAGAAATTCAACTAGTGAAACTGAAAAGTTAACTCTCGCTTCAGATATATTTGGAACGAAGGGTGCTCCACGAATGGTGGATGCTATTAATCGTGGTGCTTTATCTTTTGATGACTTAGCTGAAACAGCAAAGAAAGCATCAGGAACAGTCGGCTCAACTTATGAAGCGACACTAGATCCAATTGATAAATTTACAACTGCTCAAAATGAAGCTAAGTTAGCATTAGCTGAAGTTGGGGATGCTATAGCTGTCACTTTTGCACCGATACTAGAGATTTTAGCTGATTTGTTACGTTCAGTTGCAGAGTGGTTTTCTAGTTTATCAACGCCAGTAAAACAATTTATCATTATTGTTGGTAGCCTGATTACTGGATTAGGATTATTACTCCCTATATTTTTAGCACTTCAGGCAGCTGCCTTAGCAATGGGTGTCACAATTGGTGGCTTAATAGCAAGTGTAGCGCCTATTATAGCTATAGTCTTAGGAATAATAGCTGTTCTTGCCTTGTTAATTGTTGGAATAAAAGAACTCTGGGAACATAACGAGGGATTTAGAACTGCAGTAATGGATATTTGGAATGCTATATATTCTTTTATATCTACTATCATTCAAGAAATATCAGACTTTATTTTAAGCATTTGGGGGACTCTAACTTCATGGTGGACTGAGAATCAAGATTTAATTCTTGCAGCTGCAACCACAGTTTGGAATGCAATCTCAACAGTCATAACTACCGTTATGTCAATTCTAGAACCCTATATTCAGGCATCATGGGAAAATATAAAACTGATTATCAGCACAGCTTGGGAAATCATCAAACAAGTAGTTGAAACGGCAATCAATCTTGTCTTAGGCATTATTAAAGCAATCATGCAGGTTATAACAGGAGATTGGTCTGGTGCATGGGAAACAATAAAGGCAGTTATTTCAACAGTATGGGAATCCATCAAGTCAATTGTGAGCTTAGTTCTAAGTACTATTAGTCAACTTATATCAAACACCTGGAATGGGATTAAGAACACAATTAGTAATCTCTTATCAGCAATTAGTAACGTTGTCAGTACAATTTGGAATAGTATCAGTTCAACTATTTCAGGTATTTTAAACGGAATCTCAAGTACAGTGTCCAATGTTTGGAATGGAGTAAAAAATACGATTTCAAATGCAATCAACACTGCCAAAAATGCAGTTTCAACTGCTATAACTGCTATCAAAAATCTCTTTAATTTCAGATTTCAGTGGCCACACATTCCTTTACCTCATTTTAGTGTGTCAGGATCTGCAAACCCTCTGGATTGGTTAAAGGGACAAATTCCTAGAATCGGAATTGAGTGGTATGCAAAAGGGGGAATTTTAACAAAACCAACTGCCTTCGGAACAATAGGGAATTCCCTAATGGTAGGAGGAGAAGCAGGAAACGAAGCGGTACTCCCTTTAAATGAATCTACTCTTGGGGCAATCGGAAGAGGTATTGCAAGAACGATGGATTTAAGAATGCCAGACATCAACATATCGATTACTGGAAATATTATCCGAGAACAGGCAGATATTGAAAAAATAGCAAATGAAGTAGCAAGTCGAATTGCAGAAGAATTAGCACGTCAAAAACAATTGAGAGGAGCCACTATATGATTAAAAGAAACGAGTTAGTCATAGATGGAATTGGAACTTCTAGTTTTCCTTTTAAGGTGATTGTCCACGAATCGCCTTCTGTTATCCTAGCGGAGAGTAAGACGAGTTTATTAGAACATAAAGGAATGAGTGGGGCTCTTTTCGCAAACAAATCTACACCGAGATTTGATTGAAAAATCATATACGATATACATTGTTAAGCCCTCAGAAGAACAACTTCATCAATTTATGGGTATATTTATCAAGGAGCAGTTTTGGCTTGAGAGTGAACGGATGAAAACCACACGTCTTTGGTGTTACCGAGTAAAATGTACTGAGGTAAAACAAGAGAGAGATGGTGTGTATGCGACGAAAGCTACCTTTATTTGTCATCCTACAAAGTTTTTTAAATCAATGGATAGACAAACTTTGACATCAAACGGTGTACTTAGAGTTCAAGGGACGTCTCTAGCGTTCCCCAAAATAACGATAATGGGGAATTCGGCAACTGAGACTCAGTTTACGATTGGAGATCAGGTTATTAAAATTGAAAAACTTACAGAACCTCTTGTGATGGTAAACGAACCAAATAGTCCAAGTTTTCTAACGGTTAGCAAAAAGTACATCAAATGGTCTGGTGATTTTATCACTATTGATCCAAGCGCTAAAAAAGAAGTGGGTGTTGTTCTTGGTAGAGGTATTACTTCTTTAAGCTTTGAAACAAATTGGGGGTGGGCTTAAATGCTATATTTGTTGAACAAAGATGTTAGAACTGCAAAGTGGAATGGATTACCTCTTCATGAAACTAGCTCTGCTATTGTAAAAGAAACCCTGAACGGTGATTTCACCTTATCTATTCGCTATCCAATTACCGATTCTGGTATCTATAAACAAATAAAAGAAGATATGCTTATCAAGGCTCCTGTGCCTGTCTTAGGATTCCAGTTATTTCGTATTAAAAAACCAATTGAAAACGATGATAGTTTGGATATAACCGCCTACCATATTTCAGATGATATTATGCAACGGTCTATCGAACCAATTAGTGTTCTTAATCTTACTTGTGGTATGGCCTTATCCCAAATGGTCCAAAATACTAAGACCAATCTTGGTGATTTTTCATTTACGAGTGATGTTACAGATCGCCGTACTTTCAATACAAATGAAGTAAAGACACTCTATGCTGTCTTAATGGATGGTGCCCATTCTATCATAGGAACTTGGGAAGGGGAGTTGATTCGTGACAATTTGGCTCTGACAATTAAGAAGAATAGAGGTGAAAATAGGGGTGTTGTCATAACAACACATAAGAATCTAAAGTCTTACAAGAGAACCAAATCAACTCAATCAATCATTACTCGTATTCATGCAAAATCAACATTTAAACCAGATGGTAAAGATAAGGACCAGACAATTAAAATTACTGTCGATAGTCCTCTAATCACTTTCTATCCATATATCAATGAAAAAGAGTACGAAAATAATACTCTTAAAAGCATTGAGGAGTTAAGGAAGTGGGCTGAGGCTAAGTTTAAGAATGAAGGAATTGATAAGTTATCGGATGCTATTACGATTGAAGCCTATGAACTCGATGGGCAGGTTGTACATTTAGGGGATACAGTAAATATCAAGAGTTTGAAACATGGGATCGATATTCCCAAAAAGGCAGTTGCTTATGAATTTGATGCACTGACACAAGAATATATCTCGATTACTTTTGATGATAAACCAATGATAGGTGCTTCAACTTCAAATAGTGCAATTTCAACTGTCGCAAATGAAATTTTAGACTCTGGTTTCACATTACAAGAAGTCGCAATTGAAAAAGTTTTGAGAAATGCGAACACAGCATTTGATGCCGAATTCACTAAACAAAAAGAATCAATTCTAGATGATATTGAAAAAGTCAAAGCTAGTGCAGAAGTTTACGCAAATGGTATTCGTCAAGAGATTGAAGGAAAGATTGCTGATGTTGATTCTAAAGTTCTATCTAATGAATTACTTAATGAAAATAGATACAACGATGTATTGGCTAAAGCAAATAGTAGTAGAGATTTAGCTAATCATGCCTTAGAGGTCAGTAAAGAAGTTAAAGAAACTACTAATACAGTACTAACAGATACCTTAAATTATAAAAAAGAAGCTATTGCTGAAGCAAATCGGTTGGTTGAACTCAGCAAGAATAGCTTATTGAATCAAATTACGACAGTAGAATCTTCAATTGATAAGCTTAAGGGGGTTATTACTAACAAGGTTTCAAAGACAGACTTCGATGCTATCAAAAATACCGTAGAGCAACAACGAACGGAAATATCACAAGCCAAGGATAAAATAAATCTAAAAGCTGAAAAGGCCTATGTAGAAATTATTAAACAAACAGCTAGTGAAGCACTCCAAAGAATATCAGAGAACGCATTAGCAATATCTAAAACTAAAGCTGATTTACAAGTTACTGCAGATGCTATAAATACTAAAGTATCACAAACAGATTTTAATCAAACGACAAATCGACTTGCTAGTACTGAAACAACAATTAAAATTCAAGCAGGTGAAATAGCCAAACGATTGACCAGTAGTCAGGTAGAATCCGTGATAAATTTAAAAGGATTTCAAACTAAATCAGATGTTGATAAAAATATTTTAGACAGAGGTTATGTAACGAACTCTAGCGTGCAAAACTTAGTTAGAGAAACATCTAATAGTTTCACTCGGACGATTAGTGAAACTAAAGCTTTAATACCAACTAGTGTTTCTCATCGAAACTTAGCATCTGGTTCCAGTGATAGTTGGACTTCATACAAAGAAATAAACTCGAAACTCAATTGGATTCAAACATTAGGAAAAATTCCTTATGGTGATTCGACTGGCATTTATTCAGGGACAAAAATCAATCTATTTGTTTATATTTCTGTCGATAATGTTGTATTAGATTCAACTGTTACTCCTAGAATTATCTTACAAGGTCCAGGCTATAAAAAATCAGATAATAGTGCTGTATGGAGTGTTCATTCTAATCCCTTTCATACCTCTTGGTCTACTACATTAAAAACGGGTACAAACTACCATCTTATTAAGATTTCTCGAATCGTAACAGATGAGATGTTCAATAACTTTAAAAACTTTGAATTACAATTTCGTATTGATGGAGCAAGTTCAGGTAAATTTCATTGGAGAGCTTTAATGATTACTACTGGAGATATCTTTCCAAATTATTGGACTAAACCTATCGAAGATTTAACAACTGTAACAGCCTTTAACGAGGTAAAAGATACTCTAGGTAGCCATACAAGAACTATTAGTGAACAAGGTAAATCAATTAGTCAGGTTTTACAAACATCCGAAGGACTGATTACAAGAGTCAGTGATTTAATTGATACCCAAAACTTAGTATACGATCCAACCAATTTTAGTAAATATAGAGAACGTGAACCGAATTCGAATTTAGTTATGACTGGAACTAATGAATACAAGCTGCTAAGAATTGCTCAAAGTGGTAGGACAACAAATGGTTGGCGTGGTTTCCAAATGCCTCTTCATAGTCAAAAATTTGTTGCTGGTGAGAAACTTTCTTATAGGGTCAATTTATGGATAGATGTACTACCTGATGGAAAAGTTGGTTTTGAAATCAAATCAGGTAACTCAATAGGAGGTTTCACCATCAGTCCGACTAGAACGGGCGCAGCTCAAATTTTTACAGGAACTTTTACGATAAATAAAACCGTGACAAAAACAGATGATTTTGGGCTTCATATTTGGCTAGAAAAGAACGGCACTGTGGCAGTTGGCCAAATTTCAATTGTTCGAGGTAGTCAGCCACCTAATAACTTTGTAGATAGTACATCCTTTCAACAAATTGCAACAGAAAGTCTTGTTCAGCAACATCAAGGTTACTATTCGATTCAAAATTTAACTAATGCGGGCTCTTTAATTTCAGGTATTAATTTAGGTGCAAATGGAATCAATCGAATCATTGGCAAGGCAACTCATATTACTGGAGATACTTTAATTGATAGAGCAGTCATTAAATCAGGAATGATTGATAAATTAAAGACATCAAACTTTGAATCTGGGTCTGTAACTACTATGGTATTAGCATCAAATTCAGTAACTGCAGATAAAATTGTCGTGGATCAAGCGTTTTTTAATAAGTTAGTTGCAAATGAAGCTTATTTACGACAGCTGTTTGCTAAGAATGCTTTTATCAATAGTGTACAAAGTGTTAGGATTGATGCTAGTCAAATAAAGTCAGGCTTACTAAGTGGTGATAGAATTCAGGGTGGCACAATAACTGGAACCACAATTTCTGGTGGATTACTAACTGGAGAAACAAAAATTAAGTTAGGTGCTTATGGTTCATTTGACGCTATCAACGGTGGATTACAGATTAATGTTCCTCGTCAGTTTAATTCTAAAGATGGTTTAGGTGTACAATTTATAGGTTCTTATGGCCGAGGGGACAATGTTCCTTACGGCTTATTTATTTACAAAGATTCAGATTTTACTACTGGAAACACTGCAAGTGATAGTGATGATTTTCTATTGACGGTCGAAGGATACATTAAGGCAAAAGGAATTGGCTGGTTGAAGTACGGCAAAAGCAGCATTAATGGCTCAACTACAGGAACTATTAGTTATTGGAATTCTAGTAATGTATCTCTAGACTTTGGTGGATCAGGAAATGATATTTACTACTCATATAACGGAAATGCTTATAGCTTATGGCAAATTGTTAACCAACATTTTTCTGATAAAAACTTAAAAGAGAATATAGGCTTATCTAACTATAAAGCACTCGATTTTATCAAAAGATTTCAATTTAAAGAATATGACTGGAAGAAAATAGGGAATCGTATTCAAAAGGCTCATACCAAAATTGGACTCATCGCTCAAGATGTTCAACAAATTGATTCGTCACTGGTGTATGAAAATGGTGGTTTTCTGAATCTTGATAATACAAGATTAACGAATATCGCTTTAAAAGGGATTCAAGAGTTAATACTTGATATTCGAAAATTAAATAAACGATTGGAGATGTTAGAAGATGAACACAGATTTAATCCATCAATTAGCAGTTGACTCATTGACTAAAAAGTTGGCGCAAGCTGAAAGTCAAGCATCTCAGAGCGAGGCACTTTACTTAGTTGCTGCGAGTGAACTACAGTTGATGAAAGATGTATTAGATTATGACTCAGACCTCAAGGATTTATTTGAGGAAGTAAAAACTAAAAGAGAGAAAGGAGAAAGTTAATGGCATTAGAAATTACTAAAACAACACGTTTGGTTGGAAATTTGAAGATTGGGGATGAAGTAGTTAAGCAGTATACTGTTGATGTCGATGAACATGGTGTTTCTACAGTATCTGAGTTTCTCTATCATTCAGAGCTCTATGCGGAGCATCGTCTCGAAATGAGAAACCAAGAAAAATTGTTCCGTGATAAACGATATGAATTAGAAGATGCTGTTCTAGCTGAAATCGAGTCAAATAAAAAAGAAGAATAGGGAGTATTAAAAATGGATATTGAATTGTTTAATTTTTTAAGAAAGCTCATCGAAACAGAAGATGGGCTTATTTTGTATGCGTTAGCGTTGATTGTCATCATGGAAATTGTTGATTTTGCATCAGGAACATTTGCTGCCATTGTAAATCCTGATGTTGAGTATAAGAGTAGAATTGGAATCAATGGATTAATTCGTAAAGTCTTAGGGATTTTTATGTTACTGTTATTGATTCCGATGTCTGTTTTGTTGCCTGAAAAAACTGGATTTATGTTTCTGTATTCGATTTATATCGGATACCTAGTTTTTACTTTCCAATCACTAATTGAGAACTATCAAAAAGTAAAAGGGAATATTTTGCTTTTTAAACCAATTTTAAAAGCTTTTGAACATCTAACTGAAGAAAAGTCTAACGATGATAAGGAGGATAATCATGGAAATTGATAAAAGTAGATTACGAACAAATCTTCCTCAAATTGGGGAACAACCCTATCGACAGGTTCATGCTCACTCAACAGGAAATCCTAACTCTACGGCACAAAATGAAGCGGATTACCATATGCGTCGTCCAGTTGAGTCAGGATTCTTCTCTCATGTGGTAGGGAATGGTCGTATCATGCAAACATGGTTAGTCGACCGAGGTGCCTATGATGTTGGTGGCGGATGGAATGTTGAAGGTTACGCTCAAGTTGAACTGATAGAAAGTCATGAATCTAAAGAAGAATTCATGAGAGATTATCGACTTTATGTCAAGCTATTACGTGAGTTAGCTGACGAGGCTGGAATCCCTAAAACTCTAGATTCTAGTAGTCTTGCTGGGATTAAAACTCATCAATTTTGTACCTACAACCAACCAAATAATGGAAGTGACCATGTAGATCCCTATCCATACCTTGCAAAATGGGGCATTAGTAGAGAACAGTTTAAGAAAGATATTGAATCTGGTCTAACTGAAGGAAACTGGAAACGAAACGAAGTTGGCTGGTGGTGGGAAGAATCAGATGGCTCTTATCCAAAATCTCAATGGAAAAATATCAAAGGAGAATTGTTCTACTTTGATAATAGAGGCTACTGTTTCATCAATAAATGGTTCAATGATGGTAAAGATTGGTTTTATTTTGATAAGCGCGGTGCCATGGTTACTGGTTGGATGCATATCGATCATAGGTGGTATTACTTTAAGTCGGATGGTCGAATGGCTAAAGGTTGGGTAAAATATCGTGAAACTTGGTATTACTTAGATGAAAAAGATGGAGATATGAAATCTAAGCAATTTATTAAATCAGGAAATGGCTGGTATTATCTCAAGGCCGATGGTTCGCTATCAGTAAAACCAGAATTTACGATTGAACCTGATGGTTTGATTACTACTAATTAAGAGTTTGCAAATGCTGCTATTAAAATAAATCTTTAAAAAAATAAACCACCGAAGTTGGTGGCTCATGTGGTATAATATCTATTGTAGAAAAGTGAAGACGGTGGCTCCTTATACCGAAAGAGAGGTGATGCCTATGGGTAATTCATCAAAATCTGACGGAAAGGAGGAGCGTGTTTGAGCTCATTTGAAGTCGTTCAAACCATCTTTGGCTTTGGTACTTTTACCATTGCTTTGATTGGTTTGTGCTATAAAATCTTCAAGGACGATGACAAAAAGAAATAACCCGTCCCCACTTTTGACCGAGTTGTTGGACGAGTTATAGTCTGATAATAGAGAGTCACCGTCTTTTTAACGGTTCTACATGGAGCTGAGTTGGCGCTCAGCTCTTTTTCTACGTTTATTATAACATATTGCGATTAAATTTCAAATAAAAAATCTAAGCCTGGTGAAATACATCAGGCTTTTTCTTTTTGATTTTTTTCTTAAAACCGGAAAAAACTATCTTGAAATTACCTATTAAGGTAAGAGGAATATAAAGACATTTTATTAAAGAACAGGGTTGCTGATTACTTGACTAATATAGCGTTTAGAGGGATATATAGTGTGTAAAAACTTCTTGTAGGAGGAAAAATGAATATAAGAAAAATTGAAGCAAAGAATAACAAAAGAAAAAAGAGAATTTGTGCATATGTTCGAGTTTCTACAACCAACGGAAGTCAACTTGATTCGCTAGAGAATCAAAAACTCTATTTTGAAAAGTTGTATGCTGAACGTGATGATGTTGAGTTTTTGGGTGTTTTTTGTGACAAAGGGATTTCGGGTTCAAAGTATGATAGACCTGATTTTCAAACTATGTTAGATGCTTGTAGAAAAGGACAAATTGATGTTATCCATACTAAGTCAATATCAAGGTTTGCAAGAGATCTCATCAATGTACTTGAAATCAGTCGAGAATTAAAAACTCTTGGTATTGATATCTTTTTTGAAGAGCAGAATATCCACACTTTATCCAATGAAGGTGAAGTTGTCTTGACTGTGTTAGCAAGTTTGGCTGAGGAAGAGTTACAAAGCATGAGCGGAAACCAACGATGGAGTTTTCGTAGAAAGTTCCAGAAAGGAGAATTACTCATTAATGCTAAACGGTTTTTAGGGTATGATTTAAACGAAAAAGGAGAACTTGTTATAAACCAAGAAGAAGCGCAAATAGTGAGAACCATCTTTTATAGTTATTTAGAAGGAATGGGTACACATAGGATTGCTAAAAAACTTAATGAGGACAGGGTTCCAACCGTAACAGGAAAGAAATGGTATGATAGCACAATTCGTAATATCTTAAAAAACGAAAAATACAAAGGCTCTTTACTGCTTCAAAAATACTTTCATGGTGGTGTAAACGGTCCAAAGAAATTAAATCAGGGACAGTTGGAACAATACTATATCGAAGATAATCATGAAGGAATTATATCTAAGGAAATATGGGAAAAGGTTCAGGTAAAAATGAAAAGCTGTTCTCGGATCCAAGGTACAAATAAAAGCTATAAATTTTCCAGAATGTTAAAATGCCAGTATTGTGGTTCAACATTAAAAAGACAGGTATCTTATAAGAAAAAGATTATTTGGTGTTGTTCCAAATATATCAAAGAAGGAAAAAATTCATGTAAAGGTATGAGAGTCCCTGAAAGGGATATTGAAGATTGGAAACTAAGTTCACCAGTAACTGTGTTAGAAAGGATTGAAGATGGAGAAAAACATTACAGTTATACCGGCCAGAAAGCTACAGCAAACAGTCATATCTCAAATTCAGAAAAAAATCAGAGTAGCCGCTTATTGTCGAGTGTCTACAGACCAAGACGAACAGCTATCAAGTTATGAGAATCAGGTCAATTATTATCGTGAATTCATCTTAAAACATGAAGATTATGATCTGGTAGATATTTATGCAGATGAAGGTATTTCAGCAACTAATACAAAAAAACGTGAAGCTTTTAACCGACTGATACAGGATTGTAGAGAAGGTAAGATTGACAGAATTTTAGTTAAATCTATTAGTAGATTTGCTAGAAATACATTGGACTGCATCAAGTATGTAAGAGAACTGAAAGATCTAGGTATTGGAGTAACTTTTGAAAAAGAGAATATTGATAGCTTAGATTCAAAAGGAGAAGTACTTCTTACTATTCTATCGTCGCTTGCACAGGATGAATCAAGATCTATTTCAGAAAACTCAACTTGGGGAATTCGTAAGAAGTTTGAGCGTGGTGTAGTTCAGGTAAATACTACAAACTTTATGGGATATGACAAAGATGAAAAAGGAAATCTAATTATAAACTCTGAACAAGCAAAGGTCGTGAGGTATATATTTGATAGATTTCTAGAAGGATACAGTCCAGAATTTATTTCCAAAGAGTTAAGAGAACAGGAAATACCAGGTTGCACAGGTAAAGCAAAGTGGTGCCCAAGTGCTATATGGAAGATGCTTCAAAATGAAAAATACAAGGGTGATGCTTTGCTTCAGAAAACCTATACTGTTGATTTCCTGACGAAGAAACGAATAGATAATGATGGACAAGTTAATCAATACTATATTGAAAACAATCATGAACCAATTTTAGATAAAGAGAAGTGGGAGATTGTTCAGTTAGAAATAGCAAGAAGAAAGAGATTTAGAGAACAATATAAGCTCCAATTTTATATCATGCAGAAAGAAAACAATCCCTTTACAACAAAAGTATTTTGCGCAGAGTGTGGTTCAGCATTTGGTCGAAAAAATTGGACGACAAGTCGTGGTAAACGGAAGGTATGGCAGTGTAACAATCGATATAGGATTAAAGGTCAGATTGGATGTTTAAACAATCATATTGATGAAGAAATGCTTGAGAAAGCCTTTATGAAAGCAGTTGGAATATTGCAAGATCATAGATCTGATGTGGTAGCTAAGTGGCAAAAGCTAGAGCAGGGAGCAAATCTTCTCCATAAGCACTATGCAAGCAGATGTATCAGATACTAGATTTAGATAAATTTGATGGAGTTATCATGAATCGAGTTCTCGACCACATCAGTATTTCAGAAGCTGGACAAATTGTAGTAACTTTCCTTGAAGGAACTGAGGTAGATTTATAAGAGACTGTTACTGGGAAGTTACAGTCTTTTTAGTGGGTTAATGGTATAATGAGATTATAAATGTGGATATTGTTTAAATTCTCTGGAGGACGCATAATGTTGAATTTAGTAAAAGGTCACCAAGTTAGCTTGGTAGAAAACCTGTTTGAATCATTTACAAAGTTAACTGAACATCATTTGATGGCGAATGTACACGCAGAAAAAATATTAGAGGTTTTTCAACACTTTATTGCGATTCATGATGAGCCCTTGTTTTTTATTTTGGAATTGCCTGTCAGTAATGATAGAGAAAAAGTGATAGAAAAGAATATTATCAAGGAATCTCATAAGGATGTTTATTATATTGATGGTTGTTCAAGAGAGGAATGCCTAGCACTGTTGATTAGATACGGTGATTTACTTGTTAATGATGGACTAAGTAAGTTTGGATTTGGTGGGCATAAAAGTTATAGTCACAATCTCATTCCTTATTTTTAAGACCATCTATGTTATAATGAAGTGAAGCTATTAGAGGAGGTTTATATGTCAACTCAAAGTATTTATGGGGAGTATGCTCAATATCTCCCCAAAATTTTACAAGAAATAACAGACCCCATTATTGCGGCTAATATTGCTAGCAAAAAAGAAACAGGTTTTAAACTCTATGAACATTTCATTTCACGGATTAAGGAAAGCGACTCCATGCGTGTAAAGTGTCGTAGAAAGAATTTGCCTGAGACGAGCCAGTCTGCCCTTAGGGAAATTCGTGACAGCATTGGAATCCGTATTATTTGTGGTTTTGTCAATGATATTTACAAGATCATCGAAGTAATCAAGGCTATTCCTGGTGTCATGGTCTACAATGAGAAGGATTATATTTCAACTGCCAAGCCTAACGGCTATCGCTCTTATCACCTCATTTTGCAAATGGAGACAAATTTCCAGATGTCCTAGGCAATGATAAAGGGACCTGTCGTCCGAGATGGCAAATCCTTCGTTATGGATATTACCCCAGATATCCATGTGAAAGCCGAGGAAAAGGCTCTCTTTGAACTTGTAACTCTCCTTGTGGATAATGCTAACAAGTATTGTGACTCTGAAGGAACGGTTACGGTAAGGCTTCGTCAAGTCGGAAGAACACGTAAACGGGCTCGCTTATTAGAAGTGGCAGGAGTTGCACGCGATATTGCCGATCCGTGGTATACAGGAGACTTTGATGGGACGTACCGCGATGTGACATTGGGGTGCAAGTCGCTCTTAGAACAATTAAAAAAGGAATTATAGTATGGATAAGATTAGAAAAAATTGGGCAGTGATGATTGCTCTGGCAGCTGTTTCGTTACTTGTCGTCTTGAATTTTAGCGCCATCCTCACATGGATTTCAGAATTTATTGGGATGATGTTCCCGCTTATTTTAGGGATGATTTTGGCATTTGTGTTAAATGTGCCAATGAAGCGAATTGAACAAGGGTTGGAGAAGATGAACTTCCCGCAAAAGCTGCGTAGAAATACCGCAATCGTGAGCATTATTGTGATTCTGCTTCTGATTATTTCGCTGTTGATTTGGATTATTGCGCCAATGATTGCTAAAACCGTGTCGCAACTGAGCGATAGTGTCAATCACTTACTATTCGTGGTGGCGGATTTTGTACAACATTCAAAATTAATGCAATCCAGTGAAGTGAGTCAAATTACCGACTCACTAAGTCAAAGCAATATCGTATCGTCTGTCATTACATTCCTTGGCGGATTTACAACGAATATTTCAGAGCTCTTCTCAAATGTGTTCTCTGTAATTATGGGGATTTTCTTCATGATTAATATTCTCGCAAGTAAGGAAATGCTCGCACGTTTAACGCTTCGCTTTCTCAATGTGGTCTTGCCAAAAGATAAATCGAGCACATTACGTATGTTGGGGAAGTCATCGTGGACACGTATGACCGTTTCTTGATGAGTCAAATTATCGAGGCGGGAATCGTTGGGGTTATGATTTTTGCTGGATACTCTCTTGTAGGGTTGCCATATGCAGGACTTGTTGGGGTGCTGTCCGGAGTACTCTCATTCCTTCCGTATATCGGGCCGTTTATGGCGTGCGGAATTGGAATGCTCTTCACCTTTACAGAAAGCCCAATTCAAGCACTCATTTCGTTAGTCGTCTTTATGATCGTTCAAATAGTGGAAGGAAATGTCGTCTATCCGATGGTTGTCGGCAGTTCCGTAGGGTTGCCAACGATTCTAACCCTTGCTGCTGCGTTAATCGGTGGAAATCTCTTTGGTTTAGTAGGAATGATTTTCTTCACACCAATCTTTGCCGTGATTTACCGTCTCGTGAAAGAATGGGTGGAGAAACATGAACAAGCTGCTTCAGTGGTAGCTGTAGGAGCTATTATTGATGAAGAAAATTAGTGACTTGAGAATTACGGGGAAAAAGCTCCTCTTTGAAGGGATTGCGTTCCTTGTTGTTGGGATGTTGCTCCTTATATATGGACCAAGTTTCCCAGAATTGATGTTACGTCTGTTTTTAACATTCTTATGGGCCCGCGAACTATGGAATTTTCTATTTCGTTGGTTTAGTAAGGCGACGGCAAAAGACCCGCTTTGGCTGAATGTAGGAAAGTTCATATTGTATGGATTTTTAGCAGGAAATCAATTCTTCCTGTCATTGCCGGTTGCGATTGTAAGCTTCTTGATGGGGCTCAATGAAGTGATGAACGCGGGAATTAGTGGTGTGACGTACTGTATTTATGTCAAAGATGCCATCCGTCCGCGATTCCGCTTGCTCTTTGATACCATTTGGCTTTCAGTTGTCGGGGTGGCCACTTTAATTGCGCTTGGGGGCGACGGCAACTTGCAAATGTTCTTCCTATCGCTTTATCTCATCGGGCATGGGATTAGCAATATTCGTGATGGCTGGTTCTTTGAGGCCGAAGTTGGAAAGAAAGTCCTTCGCAGACGCTTGCGTCGTGGGATGCCGCTTGTATTTGCTGCACTGATCCCTCGAGCAACCCTGCAAAAAATCAATGATGCATTGGAACTTGGAGAAGGCGAAACCGCTTCTGAAATTTACGACCGTGCGAAAGAAAATGCAGAACCCAACTTAGAAATGTTTATTCACGTCACAAAAGACGGATTTGGGGCAATCGGGCATGTCGACCTATGTTATAAGGGACGCATTATTTCATTCGGGAACTACGATACGAATTCCGAGCGTCTGTTTGGAACGATGGGAGACGGGGTACTTTTCAGTGCCGACCGTGAAAAATACATTGAATTTTGTAAACGCGAAAACCATAAGACTTTACTCGGTTATGGCCTGGCGTTATCTCCAGAACAACTCGCGGCCATCGATAAGGAAATCGCCAAATTGATGTCGTTGACAGTACCGTGGGATCCGCCGCAAATGGTGAAACCGAAGCGTCCTGGAATCGACAAAGAAGAACCGATGTATGCCTACAAGCTCAAACAAGAAGCCGTTGCACTCTTGTATAAATTCACTTCTTCAAAATTCAAGACGTATTTTGTCATGAGTACCAACTGCGTACTGCTAGCCGATACGATTGTCGGAACAGCAGGAACAGATATTTTAAGCGCCCGAGGGTTTATTTCCCCAGGGACGTACCAAGATTACTTAGATAAGGAGTTTGAGAGACCGCATAGTCTAGTCGTGACGAAGCGCGTCTATAAGTAAGAACATGGAACTTCAGGAAAAAGAATTCTTTATCCGAGAAGCACTGAAGGAAGCCCAGAAAGCCTATGACCAAGCAGAAGTGCCAATCGGGGCTATCGTGGTCTTGATAAGATAAGAAAAAGAAATGCTCAAATCAGATTTGATAAACATTATAACTAAGATAGACAAAGATGATATAAATTAACGTTTTTGTTTGACAGGCAAGTTCTTTTTTTTATTAAAAATAATTGTAAGTAAAAAAAGAGTGGGTATTTTCTGGTAAATTTCAAAAATAAAACCTTGATTTGGCGCCATTTCTTTTTCTGTTCTTCTCGCAGGTGCGAGAGTAACCCCTTTTGTTGAGAATTTATACCTTTTTAAATGAAAAATAATACAAGTAGGACACTTCTAAAAGTGATCTACTTTTTATAAATAGTTTCATTCTAAAGTTTAATTTTAAACAACGACTCACTCACTTTCATTCTATAATATAGAAGTTTGCTAGCACCACATGTTGAGGAGGTATCACTGCTTGTACGAGTTGATACTTCAGCGAAGTAGAAGCAAATGTTCGCCCATAGGATAGGACTCGTAGAATGAGGAGGGAAACCAACGAAATGATACGGTAAGTCCGAACCGCCGAGTGTGTGGCTCTGCTCTTCCAATCTGAGACAGTCGAAAAGTAGAAGGGGATGGTATTAGTATCAATCAATGAGTAACAAAGTAACAGCATGATTCGAAACATTTGCTTGTAATTTGCGGAGGAACATCAATATGGATGGAATAACAAATGATTCTATAAAAACGGCTAAACTAATGAAACAATTATGGCCCCAATTGACCGATAAAGAAGCTATTGATGAAGTAAAAAAATATACGAATGGCAAAAATACTGCAATCTTTACTGAAGTTGAAGGTGACACAATTGTAGGTCTAGCACTATGTTCACTCAGATTTGATTATGTTGAAGGTTGTAAATATAGTCCTGTTGGATTCTTAGAAGGGATTATTGTCGACGAGGAATATCGTTTAAAGGATATTGCTAAAAAAATCTCTGTACAAAATGTGAGGAATGGGCGAAAAAAATAAAGGATGTAAGGAATTTGCAAGTGACTGTACTTTAACGAATACCGATTCTATAAGATTTCATCTCAATATTGGATTTCAGGAGGCAAATAGAATTATTCATTTTAAGAAAAAAATATAATTTCAGAACGTGGCCAACATTTATGTATCTTTAGGAAGTGTGATAACTTGAAAGAACAAATTTTTTTGATGGGTGGAAATCCGCCGATAAAGAACCATACGATTGTTAATAAAATTGTGTCATCAAGGAAGATCGAAAGAATTGTCATTTTTACAGTTTATCGAGAAAATTGGCAACCGTATATGAAAAAGTACACGGAAGTTTTCCAAAGACATTTTTCTAACCTAAACGTTGATTACTTGCTCCTGGACACTGAGCAGATTGATTTTGATAGCTATCTAGATGCTGATCTAATTATCATCGGTGGTGGAAATACGGAAAAATATATTGCTACTTATGTTAATCAGGAGTTCAAAAGTTATATCGATCATATGCTTAATAAAGGGGCAAAAATTATAGGATATTCTGCAGGAGCCTTATTATTAGGAGAAAAGGTCTATATCTCACCTAATGATAATTCAGATCATCAGATAAAGATAAAGAATGGATTAGGACTCTTTAGTCAGTTTTTAATTAGTGTCCATTATGATTCATGGAATGATAAAGCTAATAAGGATAGAGCTGAAGAACTCGTTAATGTTCCAATAATTCCACTAAATGATCATTCCTGTCTTGTATTAGATAAACTTGGAAACATTATTGAGAAAATTGACTAGTTTTCATTATCTAAATCTTGATCTAGGTAACTAAAGTGTAGACGAACTGGATAATGAAAAGCCTTCATTGTAAAGCTTTTTTTGCATTTTTGTGATAGAATATAGGTAGTTATAATCGAGAGCAACTAAGAAGCAGAAAATACAATATATAGAATAATCAAAATAAGGAAGATAGAATGACAGAAATTGATAAAAGGAATTTAAAAAAATTATCTTTATATTACATTTGGAATTACTTATATAGCTTGGGGGCTTCTTGCCATAATTACGCAATCAAATATTTTGGGATTAGAAACGATTATAGGTAGAACATTACATATAGTAGGTGCACTTGGACCAGCTATTTCAAGTGGCTTTTTATTTGAAAAGGAATAATATAAAAATTTAAACATTTTATATCTAATAAAAAGAAAAAAATAGTAGTATTTATTTCATTATTCATTTGTTAGCAATTTTGATACTATTCTCTGTATCTTCCTTAGAATTAAACGGAGTATCAATTTATTTAATGCCACTATTCTTTATTCAATTAATTTTTTTTGGTGGTGGACATGAAGAATTAGGGTGGAGAGGTATACTACAACCCTTACTTGATAAAAAATATACATATTGGCAATCTAATTTGATTGTAGGATCAATTTGGGTGATTTGGCATCTACCTTTATGGTTTATAGTTGGAGAAAGTCATCAAGGATTTCCTTTTATTTTATTTTTTATATATACATTATTTTTAAGTTTTGTTTTAGGGCTTCTTTACCGTCAAACCCAATCAGTTGGTTACTGTATATTATTTCATGCGTTCGCAAATTTGTTAAATCTCTATTTTGTGTTAAAAATTAATGTTATTTTTATTATCATTTTTATTGGTTATTTGATTTATACGATATTGGCTAGTAATAGAATTAGTAAGGAAAAGCAGGTGGAAAAATTGTAAAAGAGCCACAGGGACTTTTCTGGGGTGGATATTACGAATATTTTTCAGATTTAGATGGATATTATTGGGAAGTTTCTTGGGGACTCAATTTTCAATTTGATGAAAATGGACTATTGAAATTTTAGTAATTAAGGGAGATAGCAAAAATGGCTTCAAGGAAAGAATATTTAGATTTCATTTTATTACAATTGTCCGAGTTGGAAGAAATATCATATAGGTCAATGATGGGCGAATATATTATTTATTATCGAGGAAAAATTGTTGGTGGAATTTATGATGATAGGTTTTTAGTGAAGCCTGTTAAATCTGCAATAGCGTATATGCCGAATGTAGAATACGAATCGCCGTATGAAGGTGCCAAGGAAATGCTATTGGTAGATGATGTTGATAACAAAGAATATTTAACCGGCTTATTTAATTCAATGTATGATGAGCTACCTGCACCAAAACCAAAGAAAAAGAAATAATAAAATCTCAGTTTATCTAGGTAATACTATTTAACAATAACCTTATGCTATCGTTAAAAAGTTTATAGAACAGACAAGATTACCCGGCATAATTAGTGTTCACTCGTTTCATGCTGAGGCCGTACCACTGCTTGTCCGAGCTGAGGCATCAGCGAAGTAGAAGAAGATGTTCTGCCCATGGGACAGCTGTCGTAGAGTAAGGAGTTTACGACGAAACGATACGGTAACAGAGAATCTCTGAGAGTGTTTCTCTGCTCTTAAAAGTGAACGAAAGGAATAATGAAAAGCGTGAAGGTAGCTTTTCTAATCGAATAGAGGGTAAGAATTAGAGTAATAGTTCAAATTGGACTTCTGGATACCATAGTCTGACATGCTATGAATCTATTTCAGAAGCCGGACAAATTGTAGTAACTTTCCTTGAAGGAACTGAGGTAGATTTATAAGAGACTGTGACTGGGAAGTTGCAGTCTTTTTCAGGTTTTAATGGTATAATGAGATTATAAACGTGGATATTGTCTAAATTCTCTGGAGGACACATAATGTTGAACTTAGTAAAAGGTCACCAAGTTAGCTTGGTAGAAAACCTGTTTGAATCATTTACAAAATTAACTGAACATCATTTGATGGCGAATGTACACTCAGAAAAAATATTAGAGGTTTTTCAACACTTTATTGCGATTCATGACGAGCCCTTGTTTTTTATTTTGGAATTGCCTGTCAGTATTGATAGAGAAAAAGTGATAGCAAAGAATATTATCAAGGAATCCCATAAGGATGTTTATTATATTGATGGCTGCTCAAGAGAGGAATGCCTAGCACTGTTGATTAGATACGGTGATTTGCTTATTAATGATGGACTAAGTCAGTTTGGATTTGGTGGGCATAAAAAGTCATGATGAGATCATGCTTGATAGCTATAATGTTGTGACAATTTATAGTGAAGAACTATCAAAAATTTAATGACTTTTTGAACCTCATAATATTCAATTTGTAGAAGAACTAGTGACAGCTTGGAAAAACTTTTTCTAAGACCTCACCAGGAATCTCTGAACTCTATGAGAGTAATGGAAAAAAACTGTTTATGATTTGCCTGAAGAATTAGCTGAATGGGGAATATATTTAGCTGAAACTCGAACAGAATAGGCATATCTATAGGGATTAGAAAGAGAATACTTCAATTCTCTAATACCCGAAATTTAACTTGAGTCAATTTTTTTAGAAGGAAAAAGCTAGATATAACCACATGTTGAATGTGTAAGTTTGTTAGTGAAATGTGTATAATCGTGCAAAAAAATAAGAAGGACTAGAGATGTATATGTTGGAATTATATCAAAATCCTTCTTATAAAGATATAGTCGCATTTGGGTCCTTAAAAGAAGGAAATGAATTTGTATCCAAAATAACTGGATATACTCTAGAAAATGAAGATGATTTTGTTCAAGGGAATAAAGTAGAAATAACGAACATTTAGATGAAAGGTTTAGAGTAAACATGAGTCTCTTATTTGAAGAATTTAAAAACCATTTGTTTTCCATTTAAATCGAGTCGGAATTACACCGACACTGATGGGTTCTTTGGGATTGGAGTTTAGAACGAAAGAAAATTGGGGGCCGTCTGACATTGACATTCATGTACCTGGTGACCCTAGAGGTTGGGAAGCACCTGACCATCTCAGAATTTATGACTGGGACAAGATAATGAAAGTGATGAAAGACTTAGGCTACGTCTTAATAGATATTCATGAGCATGAATTCCAAAAAGGATAGAGAAAAATGTTGAATTTGGAAGTATCGATTCCTTACTTGATTTTGCAGGAGTTTCGGAATCGGATATAGAGCTTATTCACATTGAAGGCATCACTTTTCGTCTTCCAAGTCTGGAGCAGTATCTAAGTATTTACAAAGCTTCTTCTCAAGACTCCTATCGAAATGAACAAAAATAACAATAAGGATTTTTAAAAAAAGATTGAGTGGCTGGAAAAAAACATTTGTAAATTATCATATGAAAAAGTAGTAAGTTGTAAGACTGGCTGCTATGTTATTTTTTTTGGTTATTTAATTTATACAATATTAGCAAGTAATAGAATTAGTAAGTAAAAGGATTTTTAAATTTTTAGATAAGGAAGTATTATCATGGGAATATTCGATGATTTTGAGTACAAAGAAGAATGCCAAAAATGAAGAAAAAAAGTAATTGAAGTACTTAAAAAAAGATTTTAAGAGCAATTCATCTAAATAACTATAGTGATATTATGGATTGTGTTGATGGTTCAGAAGTTGATGATGTAAGAGAGTTACTTGAATATATTGACGATTCATTACAATTAAATGATTTTTGATAAAATTGATGAATATGGTGTAGAATGTAATTTCCATCCGAACTATGAGTATTCTCAACTACAAGTTTATGAATTTAATGATCAAACTGGATTTGCTGTTGAATATCAGATGACCTCCGATTCTGAATTGGTAGATTTAACCCTACATTTAGAATTTTTTTATACAATGAGGATGGTTTCAAATTAACTTCTATAGATGTAGATCCTGGATAAACTATAGTTAAATATCCTCGTTATGAAATATATGTGTATACTAAGGATAGATAATTAGGTTGTAAGTTGCTTAAATATCGGTTGGTTTTTTTCAAATATTGGAAGGATTAATGATGTATCTATTAGAATTGTACCAAAAACAATTATTCAAAGGATTTAGTCTTATTTGAGACTTTAGAAGAAGGACGAGATTTTTGTAGCTCAAATCCCTGGATATACTCTAGAAAAACGAGGATAGTTTTGAAGTGGAGTATTTTAGTCCAAAAAAATCTACCGGATTATTTGGAAATTGACTTCAACGGAAATATTGTCCCTTTATCTAGGTTTTCGTTTAATCCTGAAGAAAAATGTTGACATTATTTGGAAAGAGATTTCGAATCTATCTGTTAAAAAAACGATAAAAGTAATCGAAGGCGTTACAAAAAGTCGATGCTTATGTCGTGAACAACGGTGAAGTGAAAAGCCTATGTCGAAGCCAGAGAATCGAAACTTCCGTAAGGCAAAAAGCATTTCTTAGAAAAGCAAAGGGATATGAAGTCGATAGAACCTTTTTGGAAGTGAAGACGGCGAAGCGATTCTCTACAGAAAACGAGGCGCCGAAGATTGGCACTTCTTGTGTCACTTAGATCCTTCTTTTACAGAGATTGAAAATGTAGAGAGATATGTGAAAGAAGCGATGGAAGAGATGCAATAGTCAACTCAAAGTCCGTTTTTGAGTTGCTATCACTGTCTTGCGTGAGCTGATTGACCAGTCAAATAGTAAAACCTTTAGCACTATTTCTGGTTTCTTAAGGAGAAAGATCGACTCATGAAAAATGGAAATAGGGAAAAACCTATCTTGTGAAAAAAGATATTTTTTTCGGTTTAAAAAAGATGAACTCTGGACCTTAGTTGACAAGGGTTATCAGGCTTATTTTTGGTGAACATAATTTCGTATTTGTCAATGATGATAAAGTGAAGGTATTTGCAGTGTTTACAAGATAGTTCAGAAGAAGATATGACAAATTTACCATCATCTGGATGACTATCTTTGAAGAAGTCGCTCATGAGAGTTTCTAGAGGATGTGAGTTGCAAAAGTTGAAAATGCCTGACTTTTTAAATTATGCTTAGACCCCAATCTAATCAATTTCTAAGTTAAGAGTTTATATTTTGAAATAGACGTCCTTACAGAGACTTTTTCGATTATCAAAAAAATCTAGACTGAAACCACGGTGAAAAACCGTCTGGTTCAGTCTTTTTTTCTATTTAATGTAGTATAATATAAAGGGTGTAAGAATTCTATTTTTTTAATAGGATTTTTTTCCAAGAATGAAAAAAATTCTTCTAGAAAGAGGAGAATCATGAAACAATCACTTGAATTTTTTTAAGAGAAAAGAATCACCGATAAGATGCCCTTAGAGGAAATGGTAGCAATCTTTGAAGACTTGTGTCGTGAGCCTATTGAGGATGAGATGATTTTATTTGAAACAGGGACATTTACAGCTATATCTGATAAGCCAATGTTTCAACTATCCTTAGTAAGACAAGCTCCAAATGAAGATGAAGAGTTTTATCAAGTTCACCTCGATATTTTCTATGAAGCATGTCAAGAGAATAAAATATTTCATGAATCGATCTGGGATGAAGATTTAGAGGAAAATATCTTTGATTACATTAGAGCTTCAGAGGTGTTTGCCTATGCTAAAGAGCAAGAATACCAAGCAGTCAAAAATTTATCTGGAAGAAACTTAAGAAATAGGTAGTAATATGTTTTGATTTTTTTAAGAAAAACAACACACAAAAAACTTGAAATCAATCTTCAAAACAATTCAATGATTATTAATGGAACTAGCTTAGCTTTTCCTTTGTCCTTGAAAGATATTGAAGCTGTATTGGGGAATCCTGACCAGGTTGTCAAAAAAGATAAATAAGTTTATTAAATACATTTATGACAATATTGGTATTGTATTTGAACATTCTTTCACGATTAAATAAATCATTTAAAAAAATCTAAAACCTACATTGATGAGGAACATTTGATTTCTACTGTTTTTCCTCTACTATGGCGATGTAGTAAAAATCTATGATCTGGAGAGAAAAGAATTGCCAAAAGCAACCATGTCAAGCTGTAGTTATTAACAAATGGAAAGTCTCCTTATTTCTTTTCTGATAGACAGAGAGTAGGGGATTTTAACCTTATTTTATGGACCCCTTACGGAACTAATTTTAATGGAATTGCAGAGACCATCACAGACACACTTTCTATTTCTTACTTTCCAGACATTAAACATGAACGGGAAAGCTACAAGTTAAAAGAAACTGACGGAGAATTGCTACACTTTGATAATATAAATTTTAAATTAACTATTATCCAGGTTTTGATGTATGATTTACGAGTGCTGAAACCTGTTTTTAATATTTTTGACTTTGCAGAGGAAGCCAGTGAGTTGAATATCGACACAGAAAGTATGGAGATTATTCAGCCAGCACTTGATTATATGATAAATCTTCCTATACCTAAGAAATATGCCGAACAAGTCCATGAAATCTATATGGATGGAGGTAACGAGATTTATATGAATCTGATACCTCAGTGGGATGGTGAAGATGATAGTTTCGATCTAAATGAAGTTAGTCTTAAAGAATTGCAACAGTTTCCAAATCTGAAGCAAGCGACTATCATAAGCGGTAATTTTGAACATGTCAAAGAAACCTTCGACAGGCAAGGGGTTCAAGTGAAGGTATTGTAATTATCGCATTTATATGAATAAATCATAAATGGATGGTATAAGTTCTTTAAGGATAAGGATAAAAAAGAAAGAAATCTGGTGTTGGAAAATGAACTTTCTTGATCTTAACTCTAATCAGAAAGATACGATATTATTAATCCACCCGATGTTATCATCTGCTCAAGGGATGAAGGCCCTGATTGCAGACCAGATGGGGCAAGAGTTTAGATATATCATTCCGGATTTGTCTGCGCATGGGCAATCAGCTTCGCTCATCTACGAATCGACTCTTAAGGAAAGCCAGATGATCTATGACTATCTAAAGGAACATCATATTAAAGAATTGCGTTTAGCCTTTGGCGCATCCTTAGGTGGAGTTGTGTTACTGCAATTGTTGAATTACAAGGACATCAAGTTTGAGAAACTTGTTTTTTTGAAGGAGTCAGTTTATGGACCAAAGCGCCTATGCTTGATGTTTTTACTAGGTATTTATTGTTAATAAAGCATAGAAAAGCCTTGCGAAATAGAGATCTAGCTGTTCGTAAGATGGTTGCACTTTATGGAGAAAAAGGAGAGATGATGGCGGATTCTTTCATTGCTATGGATGAAGAAAGCATCAAACATATTTCCCATGATTGTGCCTTCGTAGCTTTGCCTCACCTTACGCCAGAGGAACAAAAAAGCTGTGTTTTCTTTTATGGTTCAAAAGAATTCGACTTGATAGCTGCTAAAAAAGTTCTTCCCAAAAAGTATCCTTATGCCACATTTCACATTTGGCAAGGATATGACCACTGTCACAAGATCACTGAAAATTCGGCAGTTTACTGTAAATTATTAGAAGAAATGATTGTAAAGAAAAAAATATCAGTTTTAATGAGGTAAGACATGACAAGTAAAAAAATCTGATCTTGAACATTATAGAAATATGATTTCTTCAGTTTGTAACTTGATAGAATTTCTTCCACAAATTTATTTTTTTCGAATTTTTGAAAGAATAATTCTTAGACAGTTCAGGATTGTATCTATTTTTAGTTCAGTACTTTCAATTTTTTTGTTTTTTTAGAAATTTTATTATATAATAAAGTGTATCAAAAAAAGATATATTGATAGCCTAAAGATGTAAATAGATATTGAGGAGAAAATGAATGCAAAAAATAATGTTGATTATCAATCCAACCTCTGGTGGCGAAAAAGCCTTGGATTATAAGGTGAAGCTGGAGAATAAAGCCTTAGATCACTTTGAACATGTGGAAACCAGAATCACTGAGAAAGCTCTTGATGCAACAAACTTTGCAGCAGAAGCTTCTCGGGAGAAGTTTGATGCTGTCCTTGTTTTCGGTGGAGACGGGACTGTCAATGAAGTCATCTCTGGTATCGCGGAAAAAGACTACATTCCTAAACTTGCGATTATCCCAGGAGGAACTGGAAATCTCATCACGAAACTATTAGAAATCAATCAGGATATTGATGGAGCCATTGACGAGCTTGATTTTAGTTCTACGAATAAGATTGATATCGGAAAATCAAATGGAAATTATTTTGGTTATATCTTTAGTATTGGCTCACTACCAGAAGCCATCCATAACGTTGGGATAGAAGATAAAACAAAGTTTGGTATGCTAGCCTATGCGATTAACACCATGAAGTCTGTCGTTACTGATCAAGTATTTGACATTAGAGTTGAGACAGAAAATGGAAATTACATTGGGCCAGCGAGTCATGTTTTGGTTCTCCTTACCAATTATTTCGCTGACAAAAAAATCTTTGATGAAGACAAGGATGGTTATGCTAATATTTTGATACTAAAAGATGCCTCAATCCTTACTAAATTGTCAGTCATCCCTGATTTATTAAAAGGGGATGTTGTCATGAATGAGAATATCGAGTATATCAAAGCTCGTCATATAAAAATTTCTTCAGATACTGAATTAGAAACGGATGTTGATGGTGACAAATCTGATGACCTACCAGTAGAAATCAAGGTACTAGGTCAGCATATCGAAGTCTATTCTCAGTCGAAAGAATAAGAAACTTTTGAAAAAGAATAGCAGATAATAAAGGAGGCGATAAAGATGAAGTTTTTTTAGCAATTAATCCTATTCCAGTTAAAAAAAGAATGATTGAATTACTATTTGATTATCTTTTCATTCTAGCTTATTTAATTCTATTGGCTCTAGGTTCCTTTGTTTATTATCTTATTTTTTTCAAAAAGGCATGCAGCAACCAACAGAATTTGAGTCGCAGTCAATTACATTTTTTTCACTTCTGTTTTTGCCAATCACGCTCATTTTTTTACATATTTGGATTATACAAAAAAATGGTAGCTTTGGCAAGAAAAAAAGCAGAGCTTCAACTGGTTTACGAGAAAAAAACAGTACAAGCTAGCCTAATTAGAAATGCTATCAAATTTTTACCTTGGCAAATAGGTCATATGTCTGCCATTCATAGTGTTTATAGTGGTTTTGATCTATTATATTTTATCCTCTGCTATACATCTATTTTATTTTTTTGGTAGTCTTACTAGCAATGTCTATTTTCAGGAAAGATAAGCGACATTTAGGTGACCTTCTAGCTCATACACAGCTACAGCTAAAAGGTGAATGAAGTTAAACATTTCGTTTATATTTCAGCTATTTTCAAAAACAATCAAGAAGGAGCGAGACATGTGTCAGCTTCTTTTTTGGTTTTAAAATATTTTACATTTAGTGAGAAATATTTGGACTTGAAATGAATTTGAACTATAATATAAGAGAGGATGATCGACTTGAAAAAAATCTTAGTAAAAAAAGGAAACATTTTATGAAAGTATCTAAAAAAATCAGATTAATGAGCTGTTGTGGTTTAGCTATCTTTACTTTAGCTGCCTGTGGTACAAATCAAAAACCAATCTATGGAACAACAGAATAGTTCAACTACTAAGTTTGCGAGCTCAGATAAAAGAAAGCTACAAAAGGAACCTATAGCAATCTCAATAGCAAGGAAAGCGAAGAAGAAGTTCGGAAAGTCTTGGCTGCACATTTGGATAAAGATAGTGTCGATGCATTTTTTTCAACCTAGTAAATGATTATAACGCGACTGTCGGTTCGGTTGGCTTAACTGGAGATTTTTTTCTACATTTACCAAAAACAGACTATGATGTTGAAAAAGATAAGCAATCTTTAGAACCCCAAAAAGGTGATTTTGTTTGATACTCAAACTGTCGCATTAACAGTTATTGTTTATTGAAAAATTCTATCGAAATCCCTAAGTTAGAGAAAGATGATTCCCTCTTGTTTGTCGATAACGATGCCATTGATAAGGGCAAAGTCTTCGGTGCAGAAGACAAGGATGCTTTTGATACTTTATTCTCAAGAGTCAAGACCGAAGCAACGACAGATGTCAAGATCCATGCAGCAAAGATGGAAAAAAATTTCTTTCTCAATTCAAGTTTAATGAAAAATGCAAGAATGCTCTCTGTAGTAGTCCATGATGACTTGGATGGTCAATCGCTCTTTATTGGTCATGTCGGAATACTTGTGCCAAGCGAAGACGGCTATCTCTTTGTCGAAAAGCTGACCTTTGAAGAGCCTTATCAAGCCATCAAATTTGCGACCAAGGAAGATTGTTACAAATATCTAGATACAAAATACGAAAACTATACAGGAGAAGGTCTAGCTAAACCATTTATTATGGATAATGATAAGTGGGTTCAATTTTAAAGGAAGGCATTGAATTGGAAGAAGCACTGACATTCATAATGATTGTCTTAGGCGGAGTATGGGCTATTTGGGTTATCAAAGGAAATCAGCAGAAACCAAGAAAAAAATGAAAGGTTTATTGGTTATATCAATCAATACGATGAAGATGGAGAACCCTACCAAGCTGAAGTTTGGGAAGTGACAGAAGATGAGGACTAGACATATGGAATTACAAGATTTTTACGAAACAAGAAGAAGAAATGATAAAAAAAGGGACTGACTTTTTTTCTAAACTGAGTGATAAAGAAACTGCTGACAAAAATTATCGCGTTAATCCCTCAAGAATACATTAAGCGTATCCCGTTTTTTGTTAGAAAACATGCGATTACGCGTACGATTAAGAGAATCTATCTTGAGTATCCGGAATTGTACGCTGTTGTTGAACAAGAAGGCCAACTGCCAGAAAAAAAGAAGCTCAAGAATTGCGCCAAATACTTACAGACATTTTCCAAGAGAAAAATGAACAAGCATAAGATTAAATAGGAGTTGAGAATGGCTATTGATGGCGTTAGAATCATTGACAGTGATCAAGCTTATGACATTTACAATGAAGTAGTCGGTCGCTATAGAGATGGTGATCATGTGGCGAATATTATCAAGGAGATCCTTGATACGGAGAAAGATGACTGTCAAACAGACTTTTTTACAGAAATTTATTGGACTGCATTTGCCTACTCACTGTGGAAGATTGGTCACCTGACTGACGATATCAGAGATAAAAACCTTAGAGATTATTAAAAAAAGGTCCAGATCCATTTTGGTTGGAAATAGATTCAAATGCATTGAAGCAAAGGCAAAAGGTCTTGGAAAAAAACTTGCAGTTCAATTGCAAACTGAAAATCCTAGACCTCTAAAAGGTTCCTAAAAGCAAAAAGCTAAACGCAAACCCTACTTTGAAGAAGGAGATATCCTTGCTGTTAAGTTCGAAGATGAGTATGGTCTTGTCTTTGTATCTATGGTTGAGCAGAGTCCTAGAAAGCTTGAGTATCATTTAGCTTGCACGCGCCTTTTTACAAACAAAAAAAGCCTACAATCGATGATTTTTTTGACCAGTCAAATCTCCTGTAAGATGGACAATACCAAGTTTGCTCTGGTTACAGATTGCTGGTTCAATCACAAAGATTTAGGGAAATTATTAGAAAAATATTGAAAAAAATTGGACAGGTGAAGCTTAGACCTTTTAGTCTTTGGATACTAAGACTCTGCCCAAAAATTTAGAAGATATTTATGAAGAAATCACTAGAGATAAAGGCTCTTCTGGCCTACGGTTCATCGAAACCTATAAACTTGTCGATGATATTTTTTTTCAGTCTAATGTCTATCTGATAAGAGGAAAAATAAGGGTGAATCATTCCCACACGCTATGTTGGGCTCTGACTCCATAGCTATCAATCGAACCATCTGAATTGAACTTGGATTCAATACGGTATCTTTTCCAGAGGTCGTAATCTGCTGTTTGGATGGTTAGGATAAAGTTGTTATCCTTATCAGAGACGTTATAATCAGCTGGATTGACTTCAAAGATATCGATTAATTTTCGTGTTTGAAAATCTTGGAGCTTGAGATTTGCTAGCTTGACATGATTGATGGAAATTTTTTCTAGTTGCTTGCTATCCTTAGGTGTTCTGTAATAGGTGATGACGCAGTTTTTGAGCTGATCAGTATCTTTACCTGTGGGAGTAAGGCTCATAAAGCCAAAGGACTGATTATCCCGCTTGACTTCGAGAAGCTGACCGTAGTAGAAGTGGTCGTTTTTGGGATTGGTGATGTAGCTCTCTGGACTTTTATCTTCGAAACTAAATCCTTGATCCAAAAGCTCGGAAGCCTTAGTTTCCCCGATAATGACAGTGGTATCTTGAATGCTTACTGGAACAGGTTGAGCTGGAAGACCACTCATCATCATGCAAAACATAAATACATAACTCGTTAAAAAAGCTGTCCCAATAAAAGCGTTGGTTGATGCATAGGCATGACTTTTTTGAAAGTTTTTTCTTATAGCTAATACGATAAATTTGCCAATACTTTTTAAAACCATACTAACAAGCACTATGAAAAAAATTGTTTCTTCAAACATTCATAAATGGCTTGAGGAAAGCTATTACCATGATAGTAGAAGCCAGCCAATACGAGGAGATTTACTATTAGATAGATTAGAAAGAACCAATGAATCTCTTTAAGGGCATTAGCATCAGTGATTTCTTCATAGTCAACGTGAATTCTTCCTTGAACAGCATGGCCAAGTTTATAAATCCAATTAGGAATGTCTTTTGCCTTTTTTTAACCGCAACTACAAGTCTAATATAGAGATAGATAGTAAAGGATAAGGATAGAAAGAAAAGAACATAAAAACCCTAAAACAATACTAGTGAACATTACTATTTCCCCTATTTAACATTCAGTAAAAACAATTTCTTAGCTCCATTATAGCATTTTCTATAGAAATAGAGCTAAAAAAACATCAGTATTATCCTACAAGATTCAAAGGAGAAAAAAATTATGGGAATGATTGCCAATTATCAATATTTACCAGACCATGAATTAGAACAAATAAAAGTTCTTTCCAATCAAGAAGATGACTTGTTAGAATTTGCTGAGGACTCCGCTGATACTCATGATATCTTATTAGATATTGATAAGATGTGGGATGCCTTAGTTTTTATCATGACCGGCTTTAGTAGCTCTGAGTTTATGGACGATGAACCTCTGAGAGAAGCTGTTTTAGGGGTGACACCTCTAGAGGATGTATCTGAATATATCGCCTATACTGAAAAATCGAGAATTGCGGCTATCAGTCAAGCTTTAGAAGAATTTGATATGGACAAGGCTTTGAAAGACTTTAGTATGGAAGCTTGTAAAAAAAGCTGACCTCTATCCAGATATTTGGGATTATCTTGAGGAAGAGGATGAAATCAAGGATGACATTCGAATCAGCTTTGTAAATATGAAAAAAAGTTTTTACAAGCAGATCTTAAGTCTAGAAGGAAATGTTCTAGTTACTATCTGTTAATTAGAACTTAATTAGAAAGGAAAAAGTAGCCAGATGAATCAATATTTACAAAAAAATACATTACTTTAAAGAAACAATATATAGACCAAGAGGGCAATCAAGCAAGTGTCGCAGCTCTTTATGATTTGGCCGATGAATTAGCTAAGTTAGATGATTTGGAAGCGAAGAAAGTCTTAGTAGATCTCTATGATCAATTGGGGCTCTATGCTAGTGCCTATGATTTATTTACCAAAAATATTCACTAAACCGGATCGTAAACAAATTAAAAAAAGTTAGCTCGCTTAGAAGAGATGAGTCAAAGCCATGGGGATCGCTTTGCCCTTCCTCGTCCTCTGACGGAAAAAGAAGAGAGTAAGAGACAGGAGCTATCAAAATCTTTACCGCATTTTATCTATCATCCAGATCCTCTAGCGACAGGTTCTTTTGTTGAAGGAGAAGCCAAGCTTTGTCCATCTTGTGGGAAAGAAAGCAATATCTATTATAACTTGATGCCTTATTGTATTGACAACATTAAAAATCTTTGTCCATTTTGTATTGCAAACGGGCTAGCAGCAAAGAAATTTGATGCGGAATTTATCCAAGATGCTGAGGGGCAGGGTGAATTGGATCCAGAAAAAGACCAGCTGCTTTTTTGCCAGACTCCTGGCTACTCTAGTTGGCAGGGAGAAAAATTGGCTTTCTTGTTGCCAAGATTATTGTGCTTATTTGGGTACAGTTGGCACTCGTGAATTAAAGGACATGGGAATTGCCGAGCAAGTTTTGGCAGACTATGAAGAGAGTGGAGGATATCAAGATATAGAAGAATATCTGGTTAAGGATGGCTCTCTTTGTGGCTACCTTTTCAGATGCCTCCACTGTCAAAAATACCAGATCTGGGTTGATGCAGATTAAATCGGAATGTAATTAGCTATGAAAATTAAAGAGAAGACTATGGAAAAACTAGAATTATTCGAAGCTGCCTCCAAAGTTTTATTAGATACCATGCAGGGATTTAAAGACAATATATCTGCCCAATTGACGCTATTAGATAGTGATAACTGGCAGTATGATAAGGGATCGATAAAGGTTTGTAAGGCTGATGAGTCAGGATTCAAAAAAAGATGTAGGGTCGGAATTAGCTACAACTTGAAAGTCTCCCTATTAAACGAAGATGCAGAGCAAATCTGGTTACTGTTTAAAGACTGGTTCAATACTAGCAGATTGGGTCAAGTTGAAAGAAATCCTAATAATGAGGATTTGGGAAGATATGTCTTCTCAGCAAGTTCTCCTCTTGGAGATCAGGTAGATTGTTCGATTTATTTGCCCAATGAGTGGAACATCCCTCAGATTAGCTTATCGGGCTATCTAACAGCTCGTTACAGGGCTTGTGATATTGATAAATCTCAAGGAAAAGATGGAGGTTTTAAGAGATGAGAAATATTGATTGGGACAAGATAAAGACTCGCTTAGATGCCTTACTGGTCATCGATGAGTATCTAACAGATCCTACTGAGGATTGGCTCAGACTCGTGATTAAGACTGAGGAAGACTATGGAATTCGCTATCTTATTGATAATGGATCTGGTGATTCCTTAGATGTGATTTTGACTGATAAACGGATCCTCATAAAAGGCTTTGATCATGAAAGTAGTTTAAGCCAGTTTGGTGCTGACGAGTGAAATCAAGACGTCATTGATGGTTTTTATAAAGGACTGGATGAAAAATATCTCTCACTTTACTCTGAAGACCAAAAAGATGAAACAACCTTCTTTATCTGGTATGACGGTCATGAGCATCAACACACTTACCAAGATCAGGATGGCGGAGAATGGTTGCTATCTTACCTCTTTGATAGCTTTGAGAGATTTCATGAGTTTGTGACTGACTATTATGAAATTACCGTAGATAAAGATTTACTTAGGAAACTCTACATGGAAGGACAACTCTCAGATATAGAATTAAAGCAATTAGTCTAGGAGAGTTAAGAAAGTAATCATGAGAGTGAACTATAAAAATACCCCTGAAAACTATCGAGCTATGGCAGAAATAATCATCCCATCATTGCTTAATTTACTCAAAAGTTTAACCTTGTTAGAAGAGGAAATTTTTGAGCGTAACAGAGTACTGGATAAGGAAAAAGAAGCCCTTGGCATCCCAGCCAATCAAGTTCATCCCAAGTGGAATGAACTTATGGATGACTATTTTCAGAGGCAAATGCAACTTATAACTGGACGAGTGACTCAAAAATACCTGGAACGAGGAGTTCGAAATACTTATGGATCCCCAAGTGAGTATAACTATGTTAAAAGGAATGATTTTTCTGTAGATTTTATCATGACAAAGCTGAAGAAGCAAGAATTATCACCCATTATCAAGACGCTTTAGAAATGAAGCATCAGTTTGTTCTTAGATTGGTGGATGGAAATTGGCTGCTTGATGAGAAATTTTACGGTTTTGAGGACGAAGAAACTTGGTATCTTGACTCATTATGAGGAAAATTTCCTAGTTTACTAAATAGAATGTGCACAAAGGAGAAGAGCTATGAAATTTTTTTGAAAAAAATCTATTTGCTAGTAAGAAAGAAAAAGTCAGAGAAGAAAAAAACAACTGATCTTGTCCATGCCCCTTTTTCAAAGGAAATCAAGCCTATTCTTTAGACCAGGTCGTTCAGGAATTGAAAACTCACTGGGGGCTTGAAATTTCTGAAGTTTCTGGGGATGATTCTAGTGCAACCTTTGTGATTGATGGTGCTATCGTTGGGCTGGCTTTAATAGATTTACCCATCCCAAGTCAAGAATTTGAAGAATTATATGCCTATTCTTATCTCTGGCAGGATGTTGAGAAGGAAACACAGGAGTATTCACAACACGCTATTGTTTCCATCATGTCTGACAATCTTTCGCCAGTAGAAACCTATTCCCTATTGACTAAAGTTAATGCCTCTATCCTAAAAAAACTAGTCAGTCAGCTATTGGTATTTATCAGGGTTCTGCCACCTTACTCTTACCCAAAGATCTTTATCTAGACCTAGCTGACCTTTTGAAAGAAGAAATGCTTCCCCTTCAACTCTGGATTTATATGGGAATTATCAATCATGAAGATAAGACAAGTATTTACACTTATGGTTTGAAAGAGTTTGGAAAAACTGAGATTGAAATAATTGAGTCTCCTATGAATAGCGATGACTTATATTATTTTCTCTTGTCTATTCTTCAGTATGTTTTAGGCAGTGATGTCACCTTAAATGACGGTGAAACCATTGGCTTTTCAGAAGATCAAAAAATTAAAATCACTGAATCAAAAGCAGTCTTTTTGGAAGGCAATTCCTTGAAATTAGATGTTTAGACTCAATGAAAATCAAAGAGTAAACCAGGAAGCTAGCCGCAGGTTGGTCAAAGCACTGCTTTGAGGTTGTAGATAAGACTGACGAAGTCAACTCAAAATACTATTTTGAGGTTGCAGATGAAAGCTGACGTGGTTTGAAGAGATTATCGAAGAGTATTAGACTATGATTTAGAATTGAGTGCACTTCCTAGATTGAGGTTTTTATGAAGCGTGATATAAAAAAAGTATTATCTCTACCGATTTTTTTGGTCTATAGATTTGAAAAAAACTTTCTTGTAAGAACCAAAGTCTTAAGGAAATAAAACCAGAAAACAAAGAAAGAATTTGTCTTGAGGCAACTCGAACAGCTAGAAAGATTATTCTAGTCTTAGGAATTCTTTATGTTTTTCTAAATGCTGCTTTGTTCATTTACCTTAGGATCAGTGATTTCCAAAATCCTTTGTTTATGATGTATACTGACTACATCGACTATTTGGGCCAGCTGATAAATGGAGAATGGGGCGGTAGTTGGCGGCAAAAAGAAAACTAGTTTTTTTGATGATTGCTATACTGGCTTTACCGATTGTGCTGATAGAAGGTAGCCCCTTCTTCTTGATGGTTTTATTGATTGGGAATTGGGTATTAAAGAGAAAGATAAGATTTGAGAGAGAAGATAAAGGAGTAGAGAGCCATGGCTAGAACGGTGATTATAGGTACTTTAATTGCTTATGCAATCTTTAATCTGCTACTTGGTCTGGGCTTTTATCTCTTTCTAAAAAAGAGGAAAGAGAATGGGCAGTCATTGTACGAAACCCCTGTAAACCAACAAACTCGAACAGAAAAAAACTGGGTCTAGGTGAGATTTTTGATCTACCTGACACTGCTTGTAATCGCGGGGATGTTTGCCTTTCAGACCTTAAATAGAGGAGGGGTGGGGAATTCTATTCTAGCAAAAATGATCCTCCTACCAGCTCTAATGGCTCTTTTTAATGCTCGAAAACGGACTGGGAAATCTATGCTTGCCCTCCTTATAACCTTTATGGTCTTTCTATTCGGAGTCATGTTTAATCTCACGATTGGTTTTCCACCTCAAGCACCGATTTTGCAAATAAATGAAAGTAAAATCACTCTGACCGAGACCAAAGCAAGTGATCTGATGGAAGCTGGATTTGATATCTATGTAAAAACAGGGTGATGGAGGTAGTGACTATGAAGACCTCCTAGCAGATGGAAGTTTCCAAAAGTATGCAGGAGATAAATCGGTCACCATTGAAAAAGGCTTCAGACTTGATAGCAATGCTGTTCCCTACGCTCCCTATCTCTTTGCCAAAGATGGAATAGTACTGGGTAGTATTTCCTTTTACGGGGCAGAAGATAAGGACGTGGTTCTAGAAGATTCTATGGTTATTCAAGTTCGATTCAACAAGGATAGCATTGAAGCAGCTAAGGAACATGCTATCACTTTCAAATTAGACGAACTGGACTTGACTAGTCGACTGGATGTCCCACTTGTTCAAGAAAATTTCAAAAAGCATCTATGGTCAATTCCCCCATCTAATACCAGCGATGTTACTCAACTATGGTATGGATTAAAGTGGAAAAGTAATAGTGATCATCTATTTTGGAATGAATATTACAGTCTCATCCGTCTAGATGAAAATTATTTGATGACTGATTTTGAACTAGCTACCCAAGTATCGCGAGATGAGTAAATACGATTTTGAATAGTTAACTTTACCTATAACTATCTAAAGGAATTAATGTATTTAGTTCCTTTTTTTGTTATTTGATTTTAATTTAAAACGATTCCCATTTCTTGGCTAAACAAATTACACGAACTAAATAATAAATCATTTAAAAAAAGTTCTAAAAAAACTTTACAAAAATAGTGAAAATATGATATAGTAATGAAGCTTAGAAAATGAGATAGATGTTTTCTAGTAAATATAAACCCGAGTAAAAAATGCCTACGGACAGGCAGGGTTGAATGCCGAAGCGTGGTTGAAAAGCCACATTATTGATAGGGTTAAAAGCCTACTTTTATAAGTTGATGTTAGGACAAAGGTCCTAATTCGTATAATTTGTTAGTGTGGTGAAAGCACACGTCATCTTGTGAAACGATCAATAAAGTACGTAATATTTGCTACTAGAGAGTTAGGAAACATCAGGAACGGACATACTCAACAGAAACAAACATAAACACGTCAGTAGATTGTAGAGCAGGTGCCAACCTGCTCTTTTTTCATAAGTATCCTTTAGCGCCTTGCATGGCTAAGGTGTAAAACTATGGTAAAGGAGTATGTCTCTATAATGTTAAATCAAAACCAAGCTCCTATTTATGAGGGACTGGTCAAGTTACGAAAAAAAAGAATTGTACCTTTTGATGTACCAGGTCACAAACGTGGACGTGGGAACCCAGAGTTAGTCGAACTCTTAGGGGAAAAATGCGTTGGTATTGATGTCAATTCTATGAAACCTTTGGATAATCTAGGACACCCCATTTCGATTATTAGAGATGCAGAGGAACTAGCAGCAGAAGCATTTGGTGCAGCTCATGCCTTTTTAATGATTGGTGGGACAACCTCATCCGTGCAAAACCATGATTCTTTCCACCTGTAAAGCAGGTGATAAAATCATCCTTCCTCGGAATGTCCATAAATCAGCCATTAATGCTCTCGTTTTATGTGGAGCTATCCCCATCTATATCGAGATGAGTGTGGGATCCAAAGATCGGTATCGCTCTGGGGCTTGAAAATGACCGTGTGGCACAAGCTATTAAGGACCATCCAGATGCCAAGGCTATCCTCATTAACAATCCAACCTACTATGGTATTTGTTCAGACCTTAAGGGGTTAACAGAGATGGCTCACGCCGCAGGAATGAAGGTCTTAGTAGACGAGGCGCACGGTGCTCATCTGCACTTTACAGATAAACTTCCTCTGTCTGCCATGGATGCAGGAGCAGATATGTCAGCCGTATCTATGCATAAGTCCGGTGGTAGCTTGACTCAAAGTTCCCTTCTTTTAGTTGGTGATCAGATGAATCCTGAGTACGTACGTCAGATTATTAACCTGACACAGTCAACATCAGCGTCCTACTTGTTAATGGCTAGTCTAGATGTTTCTCGTAGAAACCTAGCCCTGCGTGGGAAGAGTCCTTTGAGAAAGTTATTGAGCTATCTGAGTACGCTCGTCGTGAAATCAATGCTATTGGTGGTTACTACGCCTACTCAAAGGAGTTAGTAGATGGTGTATCTGTTTGCGACTTTGATGTGACCAAATTATCCGTCTACACTCAGGGAATCGGTCTAACAGGTATTGAAGTTTATGATCTCTTACGGGATGAATATGACATTCAGATCGAATTTGGTGATATTGGGAATATCTTGGCCTACATTTCGATTGGTGACCGTATCCAAGACATTGAACGTTTGGTTGGTGCTTTAGCTGATATCAAGCGACTATATTCACGAGATGGAAAGGACTTGATTGCTGGAGAATACATCCAACCTGAGTTGGTATTGTCTCCTCAGGAAGCCTTCTACTCAGAGAGAAGAAGCTTAACCTTGGACGAGTCCGTTGGGCAAGTCTGTGGGGAATTTGTCATGTGTTACCCTCCTGGGATTCCGATCTTGGCTCCAGGTGAACGCATTACACGAGAAATTGTGGATTATATACAATTTGCTAAAGAACGTGGTTGTTCTCTCCAAGGAACGGAAGATCCTGAGGTCAATCACATCAATGTTATTGAAAGAAAGGAGAACTAGATGGATTTATGGTTTTCTGAAGTTCATACTCCAGATGTCAAGTTAACGATGAGAACAGCCAAACAGCTCTATTCTGGTCAAAGTGAATGGCAGGATATCGAGGTTCTGGACACACCAGCTTTTGGAAAAGTGTTAATTTTAAATGGCCATGTTTATTCTCAGATGCAGATGATTTCGTCTACAACGAAATGACCGTTCACGTTCCTATGGCTGTCCATCCCAATCCAAAGAAAGTCTTGGTTATTGGGGGTGGTGACGGCGGTGTTGCACAAGTTTTAACACTTTATCCAGAATTGGAACAAATCGATATCGTGGAACCTGATGAAATGCTGGTTGAGGTTTGTAGAGAGTATTTCCCAGATTTTGCTGCGGGTCTTGATGATCCTCGTGTTACCATTTACTACCAAAATGGATTAAGATTTTTGAGAAATTGTGAAGATGATTACGACATTATCATCAACGATGCGACAGATCCATTTGGCCATACGGAAGGGCTCTTTACCAAGGAATTTTACGGCAATAGCTATAGAGCCTTGAAAGAGGACGGAATCATGATCTATCAGCATGGTAGTCCTTTCTTTGACGAAGATGAGTCAGCATGCCGAAGCATGCACCGCAAGGTCAATCAAGCCTTTCCAATCAGTCGGGTTTACCAAGCACATATCCCAACTAGTCCTGCTGGCTATTGGTTGTTTGGATTTGCATCGAAAAAATATCACCCTGTCAAAGATTTTGACAAGGAAGGCTGGAAAAAACGCCAGTTATTTACTGAATACTACACTGCAAACTTACATGTGGGAGCCTTTATGTTGCCTAAGTATGTAGAAGACATTTTAGAAGAAGAGGAAGGGAAAAAATGAGTCGTTTATTAGTTATTGGATGTGGGGGCGTTGCCCAAGTTGCTATTTCAAAGATTTGCCAAGATAGCGAAACGTTTAAAGAGATTATGATTGCTAGCCGTACCAAGTCAAAATGTGATGACTTGAAGGCTAAATTAGAAGGAAAAACAAGTACTAAGATTGAAACAGCTGCTCTTGATGCTGACAAGGTAGAAGAAGTAATTGCCTTGATCGAAAGCTACAAACCAGAAGCTGTTTTGAATGTAGCCTTACCATACCAAGACTTGACTATCATGGATGCTTGTTTGGCAACAGGTGTCCACTATATTGATACTGCCAACTATGAGGCTGAGGATACAGAAGACCCTGAATGGCGTGCTATTTATGAGAAACGTTGCAAGGAACTTGGTTTTTACAGCTTACTTTTGACTATTCATGGCAATGGGCTTACCAAGAAAAAAATTCAAAGAAGCTGGTTTAACAGCTTTGCTTGGATCTGGTTTTGACCCAGGGGTGACTAGCGTCTTTTCAGCATACGCCCTCAAACACTACTTTGATGAAATCCACTATATCGACATTTTAGACTGTAATGGTGGTGATCACGGTTATCCATTTGCGACCAACTTCAACCCAGAAATCAATCTACGTGAGGTTTCTGCACCAGGTTCTTACTGGGAAGATGGAAAATGGGTAGAAGTCGAAGCTATGTCTATCAAACGTGAGTACGATTTCCCTCAAGTTGGCCAAAAAGATATGTATCTTCTTCACCATGAAGAAATTGAATCATTAGCAAAAAACATTCCAGGAGTTAAACGAATTCGTTTCTTTATGACATTTGGTCAATCTTATCTAACGCACATGAAATGCTTGGAAAAACGTTGAGCTCCTTCGTACAGATGCGATTAATTTTAACGGACAAGAAATCGTTCCAATCCAATTCTTGAAAGCCTTGCTTCCAGATCCTGCAAGCCTTGGTCCACGCACTGTTGGAAAGACAAATATTGGTTGTATCTTTACAGGTGTTAAAGATGGCGTTGAAAAAGACTATTTACATCTACAATGTCTGCGACCATCAGGAATGCTACGCTGAGGTTGGTTCACAAGCCATTTCTTACACGACAGGTGTTCCAGCCATGATTGGAACAAAATTAGTCATGGATGGCACTTGGAAACAACCAGGAGTTTATAACCTTGAAGAGTTGGATCCAGACCCATTCATGGAAGCTTTGAATCAATACGGTTTGCCATGGGTTGTGGTTGAAAATCCACAAATGGTGGACTAATGAAGTTAGAACAAGTACCAACGCCTTCTTATATCATTGATTTAGCAAAACTAGAAGAAAATTGTAGCATTCTACAAGAGGTTGAGGAAAAGGCTGGTTGTAAGGTTTTGCTAGCTCAAAAGGCTTATTCTCTCTATAAAACCTATCCTTTGATTAGTCAGTACCTGTCAGGTACGACAGCTAGTGGACTCTATGAAGCTAAGCTAGCTAGAGAAGAGTTCCCGGGAGAAGTCCATGTATTTGCGCCTGCTTTCAAGGAATCAGATATGGAAGAGCTACTGCAAATATCTGATCATATTGTTTTTAACTCAGAGAGACAACTACGTAAATATGGTCAACTTTGTCGTGAGGCTGGTATTAGCATCGGTTTGCGCCTTAATCCTCAATGTTCAACACAGGGTGACCACGCGCTCTATGACCCTTGTGCACCCTGGATCCCGTTTTGAGTGACATCAGACAAAAATCCCAAGTGATTTGTTAGATTTGGTTGACGGACTACATTTCCATACCCTCTGTGAGCAAGGGGCAGATGATTTACAGACAACTTTGAAAGCTGTAGAAGAGCAGTTTTGAAACCTATTTGCCTCACCTTAAATGGCTCAATATGGGTGGTGGACATCACATTACAAGAGATGACTATGATGTAGATTTGTTAATTTCTGAGATTATACGTATTCGAGAAACTTATAACGTAGACGTCTACATTGAACCTGGAGAAGCCATTGCACTTAATGCGGGCTATTTAGCTACGGAAGTCCTAGATATTGTTGAAAACGGGATTGAGACCTTAGTGTTAGATGCTTCAGCAAGCTGCCATATGCCAGATGTTCTTGAAATGCCTTATCGCCCACCTTTGAGAGATGGCTTTGAAGCACAAGAAAAAGCCTATACTTATAGACTTTCTTCCAATACCTGTCTAACAGGCGATATCATTGGAGATTATAGTTTTGAAAAATCCTGTTGAGATTGGAGATAGACTTTACTTTGAGGATATGGCTATTTACTCCTTTTGTCAAAAAAATAACACCTTTAATGGTATTGGGCTTCCGAGTTTATATCTCATGGATAAAGAGGGTGAGTGCAGTCTAGTTAAAGCATTTGGCTATCAAGACTTTAAGGAGAGATTATCATGATGGACAGTCCAAAGAAATTAGGCTATCGAATGCCTGCAGAGTATGAACCCCATCATGGAACTCTCATGATATGGCCGACTCGACCCGGATCTTGGCCTTTTCAAGGAAAGGCTGCAAAAAAAGCTTTTAGCCAGATTATCAAAACGATTGCTCAGGGGGAGACAGTCTACCTTTTGGTTGAGGAGGACTATCTATCTGAAGCACAATCCTATCTAGGAGATAAGGTTGTTTATCTAGATATTCAGACAAATGATGCCTGGGCGCGTGATACTGGTCCGACCATTCTTCTTAATGATAAAAGGGAAAAGTTGGCGGTAGACTGGTCTTTTAATGCTTGGGGTGGTGCTGTTGATGGTCTCTACCAAGACTATGAAGCAGATGACCAAGTAGCCAGCCGATTTGCTGAGGCGTTGGAAATGCCTGTTTACGATGCCAAACCTTTTGTACTAGAAGGTGGAGCTATTCACAGTGACGGTCAAGGAACGATTCTTGTTACAGAAAGCTGTTTACTCAGTCATGGTCGCAATCCTCACCTGACTAAAGAGGAGATTGAAAAGACCTTACTAGAGAGTCTTGGTGCTGAAAAAGTTATTTGGTTGCCTTATGGTATTTATCAAGACGAGACGAATGAACACGTCGATAATGTTGCAGCCTTTGTTGGCCCTGCAGAGCTTGTTCTAGCTTGGACCGACGACCAAGATGATCCCCAGTATGCCATGTCTGTAGCTGATTTAGCTCTCTTAGAGAAGGAAACTGATGCAAAAGGCCGTCCCTTCACTATTCATAAACTGCCGATCCCAGCTCGTCATCAAGTCGTTACTGAGGAAGATTTACCGGGCTATACTTATGAAGAAGGAGAAGAGGAGCGCTATGCCGGAGAACGTCTAGCAGCTTCCTATGTGAATTTTTACATCGCCAATAAGTCGATTTTAGTGCCGCAATTTCAAGATGTAAATGACCAAGTGGCCTTGGATATTCTGAGCCAGTGTTTTCTAGACCGTGAAGTTGTCGGAATTCCTGCAAGAGATATTCTTTTAGGTGGTGGAAATATCCACTGTATTACCCAACAAATCCCAGAATAGGAGAAAAAGATGAGAAATGTAACGGTTGCAGCCATTCAGATGCAATGTGCTAAGGATGTGGAAACCAATATCCAAACAGCTGAACGTTTAGTCCGTCAAGCTTTTGAGCAGGGAGCCCAAATTATTCTCTTGCCTGAATTATTTGAACGTCCCTATTTCTGTCAGGAACGTCAGTATGACTACTACCAGTATGCCCAGTCGGTATCAGAAAATACGGCTATTCAGCATTTCAAAGTGATTGCCAAGGAACTAAAGGTCGTTTTACCGATTAGTTTCTATGAAAAAGATGGGAATGTCTTATACAATTCTATTGCTGTCATTGATGCGGATGGAGAAGTGCTGGCGTTTATCGGAAGACTCACATTCCTGACGACCATTATTACCAAGAGAAATTCTATTTCACACCTGGAAACACTGGTTTCAAGGTCTGGGATACTCGCTATGCCAAGATTGGAATTGGCATTTGTTGGGATCAGTGGTTTCCTGAAACAGCCCGTTGCCTTGCCCTAAATGGCGCAGAATTGCTCTTTTACCCAACAGCCATTGGTTCGGAGCCGATTTTGGATACAGATAGCTGTGGACATTGGCAACGTACCATGCAAGGACACGCAGCAGCAAATATTGTGCCGGTTATTGCTGCTAATCGTTATGGTTTGGAAGTAGTCACTCCTTGTGAAGAAAACGGGGGTCAAAGTTCCAGTCTGAACTTCTACGGTTCGTCCTTTATGACCGATGAAACAGGAGGTATCTTGACTCAAGCAGATAGACAAGCTGAAGCCATCCTCTTAACCACTTATGACCTTGACAAGGGAGCGAATGAACGCCTTAATTGGGGTCTCTTTAGAGACAGAAGACCAGATATGTATAAAGATATTGTGAAATAATTGGTTGTATTTTAAGTTTAGGTCATTAACCTTTTAGGATAGATAGGAGACCTTTTAATGAATCAAGCATGGGAATTATTATTTGAAGGAAAGATTGAAGAAGCGAAGCAATTAGTTCAAGCGGAGTTTTCGCTTGCAACTTGTAAAGATTCCAGTCTTTTAAACCTGATGGGCTATATCTATTTGTACGAAAAAAAATACGAAGATTGTTTAGAGATTTACCAACGTTATCTTCACTTGGCTATTACAGAAAAGGATCGTGAAAATGAACACATCGCGTATCATCAATTGGCCATGGTCTATCGTGAAATGAATGATTTTCAGACAGCTCTTAGCTATATCGAAAAAGAGCGAGAAGGTATTGAACAAGATTTTTCAGGGGTTTATCTCAAATATTCTGTTAATGACTATGAGCAAGGTTATTTACGATTAAAGTTAGGTCAACTAGTTGAAGCGGAGTTTTATATGCAGCAGTCACTAGACTCAGCCTTAAAGACAGATGATCTTATCGCTCAGGCCTGCGCTTATAGAGGATTGGGAGAGATTTATCGAAAACTTGATTCGAGTAAATGCCATGATTGTTTTAGTCGCGCTATTCAACTCTTTGATAAGGCCGGAGATGAGATTGGAGCGGAAGAAGTCAGAGCTTTAATAGATAATAAAAAAAGTCTGAGACAAAAATAGTTATCAGATACAAAAAGCTAGAGGTTCCCAATTGTGGAACTCTAGTTTTTTTCTGTAGATACTATAATAATTTTTTTTGATAATGTCCTAGGATTCTGATAAAATGGACTTAGTGTTAGCAAAGATAAAAAGAGACTGGAAGGCTCTCAATCAATTTTTTTCATCGAAGAATTAAGTCGTGACTGATGTTAAATATGGGTAAATGGACTTGTAAATTTGGGCAAGCAATGAACGACCACCAAGCCTCTGATCCAAATGCTTATTCGGTTTATTCGGATGAGTTATTTGAAGAAATCTCTCATGCAGGAGTATTTTGACTAATATTCTGTCATTTTAATTACGGTAATTATTTGTTATAATACTTCAAAGGAGGAAATCAGATGGTAGTAAAAAACAAGAAAAACAAGGAAATTCAATCACCAATACTGTTCCAAGTGAATTCAATATTCCAAGTGGTGTTAAATACGAAGCGAAATTGTTACCAAGTGGTGAAATTATCTTTACTCCCGAAGAGTCTGGACATCAGATTTCTTATGTATCTGATGATGCCTTTGACTTAAATTTGGACAAAATTTTTGACGAATACGATGATGTTTTCAAAGCTTTGGTGGAAAAATAACAGTCTATCTGACAGAAAGTCAAATCGAGAAAAATCAATGCTTTAGCAATTGACCGTTATTCACCTAATGAAAAAAATTCAAACAGTTAGTCCTTCAGCTTTAAATATGATTGTCAATTTACCAGAATAATTCGTCTTCGGTAAACCTCTTTATCCAACAATTTTTTTGATAAGGCAACGATACTATTTGTCCAATTGATCAAAAAGCATGTTTTTTTGCCAACGCTAATAAAACGAACTGCTTTCTTCGTTTTGGTGAAATTTCTATAGTTAAATGGTTATCGTTTTTTTCTGCAACAGTTGAAGAAGCAGTCGATATTTGTGTAACTATCGCAGTAGAATTCTTAACAGATGAAAGGTTATCTATCTATACCAAATGGGTCTCTGAACATTCATTTAGAGCTAATAGCCAAATTTAAGCTTGGATATTTAAATCCTAAAAAGTAAAAAAATAGTTAAACAGACAGTACTAGAATTCTGTAATGCAGAAAAACTAATATTTTGAATATGACAAACATTCAACCTTATTAAACAACAAAAAGTAGCCCACTCAGGCTACTTTTTTTAAAAATTCTTTATAAACATAAGGATTCTCTGGTTTATCGACTTTTACAAAGGATTGAACCACAAGAGTTGGGAGAACTTGGTTGAGTTCCTTGTGATAATGATTACTGATCTTACCTTTGACTTTCACCCAAGTATTATTTTCATACTGATTGGTGTTTCCTGTAGTCAAAAGTCCAAAAACTCCCGAATCAGCAATGCAGTGCATGATACCAAAGCGAAAGACAAATTGACTTTTGGTATGATTTGGATCGTTGTAGACAAATCCAATAAACTCGATTTCCTTACCTTCAAATTCATTTGGATAATCATAGATAGCTTCCATGACCTCCAGGTAATTTTCATCGGTGATGACAATGCTTGATTGAGCTAAGTATTTATCAGCACTCTTCCGAATAATATTTTCATGAGCTGTTTGTGAATAAAACCTGCTAGTATCTGGTTTTAGATACTGACTACTCGTTCCTTCACTTGCTTGGATTGCCTTGTCAGTTCCTTCCGACAAAGGGAAATAATATCCTTTTGCCAATACTGTTTGTGAATCCAGAGTGACTGTTGGAAAAGTAAATCCAACTAACAAGGGTAAACTTAAGAGGACAAAACTAGCAAGCTTGGCTGAAAAACTATGTAAGTGACTATGTTCTTTCAAACGCTTGAAGCAAATATAGGCTTGAATAATCGCTAGTAGCAAAGATAAAAACATAGTGATATAAGCCAGATAAGAGTAGTGGAGGTTTATATACTGATTGAGCTTACCTGATAGGTGCAGATAAAGGGTTAAGATAAAATAGCCAAATAAGATAAAAAATCGAATCATAGCATCACCCCGACTAGATAAGAATAGACAAGAACAATAAGAGTTACAATTGTCATGAATTGCCAAATAAAGCGAGTTTTGAGATAATTCTTCATCATGAGGAGGTTCTTGACATCAAGCATGGGACCTATAACCAGAAAGGCAAGTACAGGAGCAAAGCCAAAACTTGATAAAAGCGAAGATCCAATAAAGGCATCCGCTTCACTACAGAGGGATAGTAGGAAAGACAAGACCATCAGAAGAACAATCGCTAGTAGTGGTGTCGCACTGATGGATGTCAGAATCCGAGTTGGAACATAGACTTGGACTATACTCGCAAAAAGACAGCCAAAGACCAAGTAACGCCCCATATCAAAGAATTCATCAATAGCTTGGATAAAGACCTGAAGCAGTTTTTGACTTTTACTCAAGTGAGAAAAATCATGCTCATGGCAAGCCAATCTATTTTCTTTTTGGATAGGTCCTTCCCAGACAAAACCAAGAAAGATACCCAATATAGTAGCAACTAGAATCGCGCCCAAAGTTCTTAGGATAACCATTTGAATAGAATTACCAAAGGCTGAATAGGTCGCAAAAAGTACGATGGGATTGATGATAGGAGCTGTGACCAAAAACGGAACAGCCGTATAGCTAGGGACCTTTTTCTCTAAGAAACGATTGATAATCGGAACAATTCCACACTCGCAAGAAGGGAAGAGAAAACCGATGAAGGTACCAAAAAAGATTCTCCCCAAGCGATTTTTAGGGAGAAATTTATAGACTTTCTCAGGAGTGACATAGACTTCAATGGCACCAGAGATGATGCTACCAATTAAGACAAAGGGCAAAGCTTCAATGATAATTGATAGAAAAATAGCGCCTGCTTGTAAAAGACTAGAGGGTAGAGTTTGAAAGACGGTCATCTATTTTTCTTTTCAGCCTTATCTTTCTTTTCTTTATCGTCTGGGAAAGTCACTTGCTTCAAGTCAGGAAGCTTGGCGAATTCTTCGAACATTTTATCTAAGTCATCAGTTTTTGTAAATTTAACAGCCATGGGGCATACCTCAATTCTTATTGTTTCCTCTATTATACTATTATTTCAGCCAAAAAGTTTAATTTTAAATTGTTAAGACGAGTGAATTTTCAATTTCAACAAATACCAAGTCAACTGTGACATGAATGAAAACAAGCTTTCTTCCTTATGGTATAATAGATTCATGGATAAAAAAATATGAAAAAAATTTCCCAAGATTTGGGGTGTAACTTTAAAGCAAATTGATACTGTCTTGTCTTTGACAGCAGAAGGAGCAACTATCCCCTTTATCGCCCGTTATCGGAAAGATATGACCGGAAGTCTAGATGAGGTAGCCATTAAGGCTATTATTGACCTCGATAAGAGTTTAACTGCTCTAAATGATCGTAAGGAAGCGGTCTTAGCAAAAATCAAAGAGCAAGGCAAGCTAACTAAGGAGTTAGAAGAAGCAATTCTATCAGCTGAAAAAAACTCGCAGATGTAGAAGAACTCTATCTTCCCTATAAAGAGAAAACGTCGGACCAAGGCAACGATTGCGCGTGAGGCTGGACTTTTTTTCCACTTGCTCGCTTTGATTTTACAAAAATGTTTCTGACCTAGAAAAAAAGAAGCAGAAGCATTTGTCTGTGAAGGTTTCGAGACTCCTCAAGAAGCCTTGGCTGGGGCTGTAGACATCTTGGTTGAAGCACTATCTGAGGATGTTCATTTACGTTCAATGACATATCATGAGGTACTTAGACGCTCTAAGATTACTTCTCAAGTCAAAGATGAGAGTCTTGATGAAAAACAAGTCTTTCAGATTTATTACGATTTCTCAGAAACAGTTGCAAACATGCAAGGTTACCGTACGCTTGCCCTTAATCGCGGTGAGAAGTTAGGCATTTTGAAAATTGGCTTTGAGCATGCGATTGATCGTATTCTATCTTTCTTTAGTGTTCGTTTTAAAGTTAAGAATGCTTATATTGACGAAGTTATTCAGCAATCTGTTAAGAAAAAAGTATTACCAGCTATTGAGCGTCGTATTCGTACAGAATTAACAGAAAAGGCAGAAGAAGGAGCTATCCAACTCTTCTCAGAAAACCTTCGAAATCTTCTCCTTGTTGCTCCGCTGAAAGGGCGCGTGGTCCTTGGATTTGACCCTGCCTTTCGTACAGGTGCCAAGCTTGCAGTCGTTGATGTGACAGGGAAGATGCTAACGACGCAAGTCATTTATCCAGTCAAACCAGCTTCAGCTCGTCAGATTGAAGAAGCAAAGAGAGATTTGGCAGATTTGATTGGCCAATATGGTGTGGAAATCATTGCTATCGGTAATGGTACTGCTAGTCGTGAGAGTGAAGCCTTCGTCGCTGAAGTACTTAAAGATTTTCCTGAGGTCAGCTATGTCATTGTCAATGAGAGCGGGGCGTCTGTTTACTCAGCCAGTGAACTTGCCCGTCAAGAGTTTCCTGAGTTAACCGTTGAGAAACGATCTGCTATTTCTATTGCTCGTCGCCTGCAAGACCCACTGGCTGAGTTGGTTAAAATCGATCCCAAATCCATTGGTGTCGGTCAATATCAGCACGATGTTAGTCAAAAGAAACTGTCTGAAAGTCTAGACTTTGTTGTTGATACAGTAGTGAACCAAGTCGGTGTCAATGTCAATACAGCTAGTCCAGCCTTGCTTTCTCATGTCGCAGGGCTTAACAAAACTATTTCAGAAAATATTGTTAAGTATCGTGAAGAAGAAGGTAAAAATCACTTCACGAGCTCAAATCAAGAAAGTTCCCCGTTTAGGTGCTAAAGCGTTTGAACAGGCTGCAGGATTCCTCCGTATCCCTGAAAGTAGCAATATTCTTGACAATACTGGTGTTCACCCAGAAAACTATGCTGCTGTCAAGGAACTCTTTAAACGTTTGGACATTAAAGACCTAAATGAAGAAGCGCAAGCCAAACTCAAATCTATTTCAATCAAGGAAATGGCCCAAGAGCTAGACCTTGGTCAAGAAACACTTAAAGATATTATCGCAGACCTTCTCAAACCAGGTCGTGATTTCCGTGACTCTTTTGACGCTCCAGTTCTTCGCCAGGATGTTTTGGATATCAAGGATTTAAAAGTTGGTCAAAAGCTTGAGGGTGTTGTCCGTAATGTCGTTGACTTCGGAGCATTTGTTGACATTGGTATTCATGAGGATGGCCTGATTCATATCTCTCACATGAGTAAGAAATTTATCAAACATCCGAGTCAGGCTGTGTCTGTCGGCGATTTGGTAACCGTTTGGGTGAAGAAAAATCGATGCTGACCGTGAAAAAGTAAATCTGTCGCTCCTTGCTCCAGATGAATCTAACTGATTACGTCAAACAAGTTTCTTTAGAGGATTTTGGAAAACCTTTCAAACATCAAGCTCAGTGGAATACTCGTCTGCGGTCGACAGGTGGACGATTCTTTCCAAATGACGGGCATTTGGATTTTAATCCAAAAGTCTATCAAGAACTTGGTATAGAGGTGTTTCGGAAAATCGTCCGTCATGAGCTCTGCCATTATCACCTTTATTTTGAAGGTAAGGGCTATCAACATAAGGATTTAACCTTTAAGCAGCTTCTAAAAGAGGTCAATGGTCTACGCTTTGTTCCTCCCTTATCAAGTGCCAGTCAAAAGCCAAGCTTAATCTATACTTGTCAAGCTTGTCATCAAACATATCAAAGAAAGCGAAAAATCGATACAAAGCGCTATCGTTGTGGTGTCTGTCGTGGTAAACTCCTCTTGTTAAATCGGCCTAAGGACTGATGTAGACAGTTTAGCTTAGTGCTATACTAATATTAAGAAAAACGAAAGAGGAACAAATCATGAATACAAAATTTTATAAAATGAGAAGAAATCGTATGATATCAGGTGTTCTAGCTGGTCTATCTGATAAGTGGAATCTTGATGTAACCCTAGTTCGTTTCCTTTTTGCAATTTTTACAATCGCAAACTTTGGACTCGGAATTATTATTTACATTATCCTAGCTTCTATTCTACCAACAAAAGAAGATATCGAAGCTGAAATGTATGGAACAGGCCCACGCAAGATTAAAGAAGCTGAACCAATCAAAGATGACGAAGGTTGGTTTTTGGTAACTATCTTACCATTCATTTGAAGTATTAAACCCTTGTAGTATCAAGGGGTTTTTCTTTTGCTTAAAAAAATTTGTGGTAAACTAATAGTAGTCCATATCAAAAATAATCCAATCTTACAAAAAAATGTAAGATTACAGACCTCTTTTGTAAGGTTATGTTATGGCAAGCCATCTTTATTTGGAGTACACTTATATCAGAAAGATAAAGTAGCAAAACTATGAAAAATATTTTACAAAAGAAACAAACAAGTAAACCAAGTCCAAAAGAGATCGAGCGAGTTCAGCTCGATTGCGCTATTATGCAGGCTCAGTTTCAATTAATGGAATATTAAAAAGGAGATTATCATGACATTATTAGATGTAAGACACGTTCAAAAGATTTATAAAACACGTTTCCAAGGCAACCAAGTAGAAGCCCTGAAAGATATTCATTTTACTGTAGAAAAAGGCGACTACGTCGCTATCATGGGTGAGTCTGGTTCTGGGAAATCAACCTTACTTAATATTCTTGCCATGCTTGACAAGCCAACTCGTGGTCAGGTCTATCTGAATGGAACTGATACAGCTACCATTAAAAATTCTGAAGCATCAAGCTTCCGTCGTGAAAAGTTAGGCTTTGTCTTCCAAGACTTCAATTTGTTAGATACTCTTTCTGTTAAAGACAATATCTTACTCCCTTTGGTATTGTCTAGAAAGCCTATTACAGAAATGATGAAAAAATTAGTCGTGACGACTGAAAATCTTGGTATCAATCAATTGCAAGAGAAGTACCCTTATGAAATCTCTGGTGGACAAAAACAACGGGTTGCAGTTGCACGCGCCATCATTACAGAACCTGAAATTCTCCTTGCTGATGAGCCAACGGGAGCTCTAGACTCTAAATCATCTGCAGCTCTCCTTGATATCTTTGATCAGATCAATGAACAAGGACAAACCATTCTCATGGTAACCCACTCGACAGCTGCGGCCAGCCGTGCAAAACGTGTCCTTTTCATCAAGGACGGTATTCTCTATAATCAAATCTACCGTGGTGAAAAGACAGATCGTCAGATGTTCCAAGAAATCTCTGACACCTTGACTGTTATGGCAAGTGAGGTGAACTAGTATGTTTCGATTAACCAATAAGTTGGCCATCTCTAACTTAATCAAAAACCGCAAACTCTATTATCCCTTTGCTTTGTCTGTCATTTTGGCAGTCACTATCAGCTATCTCTTTTATTCCGTAGCCTTTAATCCTAAAATTGGTGATTTGCGTGGTGCATCCGCTATTCAATTTACCCTACAACTAGGGCTTGTCGTAGTGACACTCGCATCTGCCATTATCGTACTTTATGCCAACAGTTTTGTCATGAAAAATCGCTCAAAAGAACTGGGTGTCTATGGTATGTTGGGACTAGAAAAGCGCCATTTAATTGGTATGACCTTCAAGGAGCTCCTGATATTTGGTTTAGTAACAGTGACTTCTGGGATTGGGATTGGTGCCCTCTTTGACAATCTCATCTTTGCTATATTGCTTAAACTTGCAAAGATGAAGGTAGAGCTAGTCGCCACCTTTCAATGGTCCGTAGTCCTTTCAATACTTATGGTATTTGGAGTCATTTTTTTAGTCATCGTCTTCCTGAACGCTGTACGCATTATCCGTATGGATGCTCTCCAACTCTCTCGTGAGAAAGCAAAAGGGGAGAAGAAGGGACGTTTCCTAGTCCTTCAAACTTTACTAGGTCTAATTGCACTAGGTAGTGGCTATTATCTAGCACAAAGTGTAAAAGATCCAGTTTCAGCGACTGTTACTTTCTTTTATTGCCGTTCTGTTGGTCATTGTTGCGACCTACCTCTTATTCAATGCAGGTATTACAGTTTTCTTACAGCTACTCAAGAAAAACAAAAGATATTACTACCAACCCAATAACCTCATCTCTGTTTCTAACCTTATCTTTCGTATGAAGAAAAAAACGCTGTCGGTTTAGCAACCATTACCATCCTTTTCCACTATGGTTTTTGGTTACTATGTCAGCAGCAACCAGTATCTACAACGGTTCTGAAAATATAAAAAATATCATGTATCCTCATGATTTCGATGTTAAGGCTAAGGGAAATAATATTGAAGTTGAGAATTTAGACCAACTATTGACTCAATATGCCAGTGAAAAGAACTTGACGATTAGCAATAAAGACGTTCTTAGCTATGCTAGCTTTGGCCTTTCTAGTCAAGATGGAACTAAATTAACCATTATGACTAAAGAACAAATCACGGAATTACCTAAGACAGTTTTTTTCTAGTATTTGATCAAAAAAGACTATGAAAAAAATGACTGGACAAAAAGCTTGATTTAACGGATAATGAAGTCGGACTGTGGGCTAAAAATGACCAACTAAAAGGTCAGAAAGCATTTAGTCTTAACAATCAAGAGTATCGTATCAAGGAAGAAATCCAGCAAGATTTTATCATCAATCATGTTTCAAATCTCTATATCCTTTTAGTTTCAGATTTTAACTACCTAGTTGTACCAGATCTTCAAAGCTTTTTGGATCAGTACCAAGATTCTGCTGTCTACACTCAGTTCTACGGTGGTATGGATGTCACCGCAAGTCTAGAGGAACAATTAAAGCTATCTGATGATTTTGATGCGTATGTAAATAATTTTAGCCATAATCTCAAGAGTGAAGATGCTATGGTATACGGGGGTAATGGTTCAAGTGATGCAATTGCCCAAATGAATGTTCTCTATGGAGGTGTCCTCTTTATTGGTATTTTCCTCTCTATCATCTTTATGATAGGTACTGTACTGGTTATTTACCATAAACAAATCTCAGAAGGTTATGAAGACCGTGAACGCTTTGTGATTTTGCAAAAGGTGGGCTTGGACCAAAAACAAATCAAGCAAACCATTAACAAGCAAGTCTTGACTGTCTTCTTCCTCCCTGTAATCTTCGCCTTCCTACATCTAGCCTTTGCCTATCACATGTTGAGTTTGATTATCAAGGTTATTGGTGGTGTGGATACAGCTATGATGTTAAGCGTAACACTTTCCATTTGTGGTATCTTTGCTTTAGTCTATGTCCTAATCTTTATGATTACTTCAAGAAGTTATCGCAAGATTGTTCAAATATAATAAAAAAATATTTATCAAGGAATCTTAGTATTAACCCCAACGAATATTTGGGGAACGTTAAAGTTCACGATAAAAAGATTATAGATAGACATTTCAAGAAAAAATCTTGAAACAATTTTCGCTTAAATGCATATTGAGATTATTATAAATTTTAAAAATAATTTATGAAAACAAGAGAGCCGATTATAAGTTAGGGTCTTTTGTAATATGGTAAATGCTTATGAAATTAAAATTATGTACTATTGGATTCTTCTTTTGTTTGATTGCTGCAATTGGTCTGGTCACTATTAGCGATACCGAAACGCCCATACCTTTACCAATTGATGGTGCCTTTTCTATTCAAGGAAAAAGCAATCTTTCCAATAACGAAATTTACGAAATGATTCGTGACCTATCAAAAACGGAAAATGTTACCATTTACAAGCCGGTCGTTCAGAGTTCTGGTCAGTTGAAGTATGTAAATTTCGATGATGTAAATAATGAACAATTAAAGTCAGCACCAATAATAGGGATGTATTACACCCTTGGAAAAATAAATATAGACAGTTTGAAACCACTTACGATGACTGGACTACAAACAGTATATATGGCTTATCCTTGGTATATAGGAGGAATCTTACAATTCACTGGAACTTTAAGAATACTGTTAATGGGTTCAATTTACTTAACTTTATTAGTTGTTTTATTTGTTGTTAGGACGAGGCAGATTAAAGAAGGAGTGATACGACGGTCTTTGGGATTGCCTGTATACGACCTTAGAAGAGAGTATGTCATTTCTCTTATTTTTGAACTGATTATGATGGCTTTTTTGATGATTTTTTACAGTTCTTTTTTGGGAAATGGTTTCTTCACCTATAGTTCTAAGTTATTTTTCTCTCTGCTTTTAACGAATTTTATACTATTTCAAATCATTGATCTCATCACCTTTGTTTTATTTTGGTTGACGATTCAGATTGAAAAGCCCATTGAAATTATCAAAAACAAGGCCAAAAACAAGCTTATTTTTGTCGTATGGCTTGCCATTATTTCGATTATTATCGTTGTATCAGGAATTTTTTTACAAGAAACAAAGAGTAGTCAATCCAGTATTAACATACAGATACAGAATTTAGTACCATGGGACACAGTAAAAGACTGGAGAAGGATTGAGTTCCTTGGAATTGAAAATAACTCTGCTAAAAATGGAGAAGTAAGTGATTCTGATGGTCAGTATCTACAGATAGCTGCTTCCTTAAAAAACTTAGATTATTTATATATAGAACGATCCTCAGCATATGTTCCAGATTTTATGGAAACATCTCATGCTTTAGAAGGCTTTTCTAAGCAATTAGAAAACGATGGAATAACGAATCCAGAAATAAATAAGGACCTGATTTATATCAATCAAACAGGTGCTAACCTACAAAATAAAGTGAATGGAACAAACTATCATCTTTTAGATAATAAGATAGCAACCATTTATATTCCTGAGAAATGGAAAGAAAACCAAAAATCTATTGAGAATACAGTTGTAGCAGAACAATTTATTGGAACACACTATACAACAGAAGAGCTTGCAGTACAAATAATTCCTGATGGTGATAAAATTTTTTTATTTCAATGAGGATGCTGATATCGATCATAAAAAAATAAAGATATTTTTACCAATGGAAAGTGTAGCAGATAGCAAAGATAATATTGTTGTTGTGTTAGACACAGACAAAATGATCGAAAACAACAAGTTTTCTTTGGCTAGTAATATACTATATAAATCTCTTTTTAGTCCTGAAGCGGTTAAAAAAATAAATGAGATGACTATCCCGTTAAATTTTTCAATGAATCCAGTAGATGTTTACCAAATTGTGAAGTTGAAGATCCAATCCTTAGAGCACCAAATTCTACTGTCACAAATCTTGCAGAAGATAATTTACAGTATTGTCTTTATACTCATTTATCAATATGTCCAACTTTATATTGCCCTAAAACAGAATGAATATGTGAAAAAAATCATTTTGGGTCTGTCAAAAACATATATAGCAATTTCAAGTCTCAAGTACTTTATGATGACTATTACAATGGTTATTCTATTTACATTTCTTATGACAGGGCAAATAGAGCTGCTATATATTGGTCTTGCTTCTATACTTGTTTTGATGTTGTCAATAACCATGAGTTTTAGAAAATTATCTGAAAGCTATACTAAAATTTTAAAAGGAGATGAAACATGACAATTGACCTTTTGAACGTTTCAAAAAGTTTTGGCTCAAAAAAGATCTTTACAGACTTAAATTTAAGATTTGAATCTGGGAAAAGCTACGCATTGATTGGAGGTTCTGGCTCTGGTAAAAGTACTCTTCTTAATATTATAGGAAGATTAGAAAAAATTGACAGTGGGAACGTTTTAGTTGATGAACAGGATATTTGGAAGATAAAAGAAAGAACCTTCTTTAAAAATACTGTTGGATATGTATTTCAGAATTATTCTTTAATAGAGAACAAAACAGTATATGATAATTTGAAACTTATCACTAAAGACAAAAAAATAATAACTGATGTACTTGAAAAAGTAGGACTGTCGAGCGACCATTTACATCAAAAAATATATGAATTGTCTGGAGGGCAGGCTCAACGTGTAGCTATTGCCAGAATGTTAATGAAACCACGTAAAATTATCTTAGCAGATGAACCCACAGGAGCTTTAGATGGTGAGATTGGAAAAGAAATTATTCGTTTATTATTAAATGAAAGAGATGAAGACAAATATGTTATAATAGCGACGCATGATCCAGCTGTCTATAACAAAGTTGATGTGATCATTGATATGAAAGATATAGGGGATAATGTATGAAAAAGATAATTTATATCGCTTTGATCTTTGTAGCTGGGCTACTTGCTATTTTCTTCTTTGGAAAACAAATGATCATAAAAGAAAATACCAATAAACCAACACTGGAGTTAACAGTTTATACGGTTTCTTCTAGTGATACAGAAAAATGGAATAAAGTGAAAAAAAGTAGAAACAGAAGAAGCTACATACTTCATAACTGTAAAAGAAGTAGCGTCTTCAGAAGAAGTATTTTCAAACATCATTGCAAATGGAGCTGCTATGGGGTTCGGAGTTCGTGAAGAAGAGGTGAAGCAATTTAATAATAATTTAGGAGATACTATTGAGGACTCTAAGCATAATAAACTCATTGAAATAGAATTTTTTTACTTTTTTTCTAATGATGACGAGGGATTTGTAGTAGCAAAATTTTGACTACGGTAAAGAAGAGTTGAATTCTCAGAAAAAAAGATATAAAAGACTTATATAAAAAAATTATATGAATCTTTTAAAGAAAAAAAGTAAGTGATTGCGATTTATTTGCCTGTTTTGATAGAAAAAAAGTCAATTTTTAATTCTAATATCTTATCTTGATAATCGCGTCCTTAAGTTGATAATATTTACAAGTTATAACACAAATCAGTTAAGTTTGGAAGTAATTCTGTTCTGTGATATTCTAACAACTCATGAATATTAAATGATTAGTTTATTTGTTGACAGTATCCCAAGTCAAATGTTTCTATAGGAAAAATTCTCATACTGGTTACCCTAGATTTCATCCAACTATGCTTATGAAGATGCACTGTTCGCCTATGCTCTTTAAGTGTTCTATGGACATAAAATCGTTCAAATGAACCCTGAAAATGGTAGAGCATAGATTATTTGTTGCTTTAGAAGAGTGCGTGTTAGGAACAAACAAGTCGTCGAAACAGAGATAGGATTCACCTTCGTGACTATGAATCTCACAAAATTAGTCAAAAAAATTTAGCCTCTAAAAATATCTATTATTCAAAAAAATCACACAGTGATTCTTTCTTCTTGATAGAATTCAAGACTGAAATCATTGTGTGGTTTTTATTTTTATACTCAATGAAAAATCAAAGAGCAAACTAGGAAGCTAGCCGAAGGCTGTACTCGCGTACGGCAAGGCGAAGCTGACGTGGTTTGAATTTGATTTTTGAAGAGTATTAAAGCTAGTTTTTGCCCAGTATCATTTTGTCTCTTAAATACTAAACAACTGACCAAACAGGTAGGTAACTCCCATGGTCAAAAAGACCGATGCAGAGGTTACGAATCATAGCTGTTTTGGTTGGGGCTTTTCCGAGTTTAGCACTGGTGTAACCTGTAATCAATAGAGAAATTGCTACGATAAAGACAGTAGCAGGGATGCGATAGTCACTTGGAAAGATGGTAATGGAAAGCATTGGTGGTAAACTACCAAGAACAAAAGCGATGAAGCTAGATGCTGCAGCATGCCAAGGATTGGTAAACTCTTCATACTCGATTCCGTATTTTTCTTCAACTAAGGCTTTAAGTGGATTTTTTAGAAAGGCTTTATTGACTAATAGTTGAGCTGATGTTTCACACTCACCATTTTGAAGATAGGCTGCGTAGAGGGATTTCTTTGCAGCTTCGATATCCTTATCCAAGAGTAGTTGTTCACGGGCAACAGCGGCTTCCTCAGTATCTTTTTGAGTTGATACAGAGACATATTCACCTCCAGCCATAGAAAAGGCACCCGCTAAGATGGCAGCCAAACCTGAAAGAAAGATTATCCAAATATTACTGGTTGCACTGGCAACCCCTGATAACAACTCCAGCGATAGAAATAATCCCATCATTGACTCCCTAGCACACCAGCACGCAAAATGTTTAAACGGCCAGCAAAGTTTGTATCAATTTCATGTTTATTTTTCTGACATAGTATTCTCCTTTATAACTATTATAAGAGAAAGGAGCAATGAAGACAAACTTTTTAAACTATCTGAAAAAAGTTCTACAATTTTAATAAAAGATTTCTATTTTTCTTAATCAGGCATAGCCATAGCTATTTCTTATGCCAATATATAACAAAGTTGTATTTGTAACCTGAGTGATTAGGTGATACAATGAACCTAATGAAATCTTTGGAGGTCTGATGATGACTCGTGAATTTAAATTTGAAACCCTACAATTGCATGCAGGACAAGTGGTAGATGCGACTACCAAGTCTCGTGCTGTACCAATTTACCAAACAACATCCTTTGTATTCGATGATACACAAGAAGGTGCAGAACTGTTTGCACTTCAGAAAGCTGGTAATATCTATACTCGTATCACTAATCCAACAACTTCAGCCTTTGAAGAGCGTATTGCAGCTCTTGAAGGTGGTGTTGGTGCTCTTGCCACAGCTTCTGGAATGGCAGCTCTTACTTACACTATTCTTGGACTTGCTCACGCAGGCGATCATATTGTTGCAGCTTCAACTATCTACGGTGGTACCTTTAACCTTTTGAAAGAAACCCTTCCTCGTTACGGAATCGCAACAACATTTGTAGATATTGATAATTTACAAGAAGTAGAAGCAGCGATTGGGGAAAATACCAAACTTGTTTTAATTGAAACTTTGGGTAATCCAGTTATCAACATTCCAGATATTGAAAAGATTGCTGAAATCGCTCACAAACATCAAATTCCTTTAGTTGCTGATAATACTTTCGCAACACCTTACCTTATCAATGTATTTTCTCACGGTGTAGATATCGCAGTTCACTCGGCTACCAAGTTTATCGGTGGTCACGGTACAACTATCGGTGGTGTTATCGTTGATAGTGGGAAGTTTGACTGGGCAGCTTCAGGGGAAATTCCCTCAGTTTGTCAATGAAGATCCAAGCTACCATAATTTGAGCTATACTCGAGATGTAGGTGCTGCAGCCTTTATCGTTGCTGCTCGCGTGCAATTGCTTCGCGATATGGGAGCTGCCCTTTCACCATTTAACTCATTCTTGCTCCTACAAGGTCTTGAAACACTATCTCTCCGTGTTGAACGTCATGTTCAAAAATGCTGAAAAAAATTGTTGATTTCCTTGTGAACCATCCAAAAAGTTGAAAAAAAGTTAATTATCCAAAAATTAGCTGATAGCCCTTACCATGCATTGGCGGAGAAATATTTACCAAAAGGTGTTGGTTCAATTTTTTTACCTTCCATGTTAAAGGTGGAGAAGAAGAAGCTCGTAAGGTGATTGATAGCTTAGAAATCTTTTCAAACCTTGCAAACGTAGCAGATGCAAAAATCATTGGTCGTTCATCCGGCAACTACAACGCATGCTCAATTGTCTGACTCTGATCTAGAAGCAGCAGGAGTAACTAAAAAAATCAAATCCGTCTATCAATTGGACTAGAAAAATGTCGATGATTTGATTGAAGATTTACGACTAGCGCTTGAAAAAAATCTAAAAAAATAACTAGTTTTTTTATCGAATTATAAATCCTTCTCACGAATAATTAAGTGAGGAGGATTTTTATGTATAGTATTTCTTTTCAAGAAGATTCGCTCTTGCCAAGGGAACGCTTGGTAACAGAAGGAGTAGAGAGTTTGAGTAATCAGGAGTTACTAGCCATTTTGTTACGAACAGGGACTCGTCAATCTACTGTTTTTGAAATTGCACAAAAAGTATTGAATCAATTAAATTGCTTAACTGATTTGAAAAAAATGACTCTACAAGAACTACAGAGTTTATCAGGTATCGGTAGAGTAAAAGCTATTGAATTGCAAGCTATGATAGAGCTAGGGAAGTCGTATTCACAAAACAAAGAAACCATTGAGGCAGAGAGTATCCTCAGTAGTCAAAGACTGGCTAAAAAAAGATGCAAGCTGAACTGGGAGATAAAAAAACAAGAGCACCTGGTGGCGCTCTATCTGAAATACTCAAAAATCAAATCATTCATCAGCAAACCATTTTTTTATCGGCTCAGCTACTAGAAGTATTGCTGAACCACGGGAAATTCTCCACTATGCCTTAAAACATATGGCAACATCCGTGATTCTGGTTCATAATCATCCATCTGGTGCTGTTATGCCTAGTAGAAATGATAATCAGGTTACGAAACTTGTTAAAGAAGCCTGCGAATTAATGGGTTTGGTCTTATTAGATCATCTAATTGTCTCGCATTCTGATTACTTTTAGTTACCGTGAGAAGACGGACTTGATATAAGATTTATTTCATTATAGTTTTAGAGCTCCTTGCTCAATCTGCTTGTTTAGCATAGGATTCTACTTGAGTCATATCGATAACAGGAAGAGGATCTATTGTAGGGCACTAAAGCAATTTTTTTCTTGTACAATGAATTCAACAATCGAGTTGAATTCTTTCTATTTTATAATATCTTATTGGATGGATGAAGATATCTTTTGCCAAAAGACAAAACTGGAGCGAAATTTACCTTTTTAGTCTTGCATCTGCCTTTTTTTACAAAAATGGTCTAGCCTTCTTAGACCAGTTCTTTTGAGACGCTTTTTGTTTTTTTCTTTTTTTGAGGTAATTTATCGAAGTTCTCTTTATCCTTAGAAAAAAATGCTTGATAACTTTCTGCCATTAGTAGTCTATAAATATTTTGAAGTTCAAAGTAAACATCAATTTTCTTCCCTGAAAAGACAAGAAAACATCGTCTCTCTTCTCCTTAACAGAAGAGAAAAACAGTAGCATCTATATCTTTCAAAAAGCTCATGAGTAGAAGGTGATTATAATGTTATTCATGATTTACCAACTTGTTGCAGTTATAGCAAGTTTTTTTGATTTAAAGTTCATTGACGACATAGTCGAAAAAGTGTTTTTATCTTTGGGGCGATTTTTCAAAAAGAAATTCCGGATGCCATTGAACACCGAGGTAAGGGAAATCATCAGTAGTTGTGACAGCTTCAATAATACCATCTTTAGGATCATGAGCGACAACCTCTAGATTTGAAGCTAAATCCTTTAATGCTCTGATGGTGGAAAGAGTTGATATGAGAGATTTCTCCATAGATTTCTCGAAGAATAGTATCAGGCTCAGTGACTAAACGTTGCGTTGTGTACTCAGCTGAAGTATCCTGCCAATGATCTTCAATGTCTTGATAAAGAGTTCCCTCCCATAGCCACATTAAAGAGTTGAGTGCCTCGACAAACAGAAAAAAATGGGTTTCTTCTGTTTGATGGCTTCTTTTATCAGAGCTAGCTCAAAAATATCTCTCTGAAGGTGATAGTCATCACTATCGATCGTTTTAGGTTCACCGTAGAAACTTTGGGATCGACATTTCTGTCCACCAGTTAAAATGAGTTTATCAATCAAGCCAATGTAGTAACTGGCCATTTCTTGATCACCAATTGGTAGGATAATGGGAATTCCACCAGCTTCCTTGACTCCTTCAACAAAGCCCTTTGCAGCATAGTCATCATTAGCTCATCATCGGGATGAGCTTTTTTTCGTTTCCTGTAATCCCAATAACTGGTTTTTTTCATAAATGCTTTACGCTTTCTAATCCTCTTTTCTCATGAAATAGAGGAGAGTTTGCAATTCACTAGTTAAATCCACATACTGAGCTACCACATCTTTTGGTAGTTGGAGATGAACGGGTGAAAAAGCTTAAAAATTCCTTTAATACCTGCTTCGACAAGGAGATTAGCTACTTCTTGTGATTTGACACTCGGAACAGTTAAGATTGCAGTTTTTAACATCTGCATTTTTTTTATTTTATCCTTGATTTGGGAGATTCCATAAATTGGAATTCCATCAGGGAGTTTTTTTCGTACCAACTTCTGGATGATCGTCCAAATCAAAAAGCCATAATGATTTTCATTTTTGTTTCGTTCATGGAAACGGTAGTGAAGGAGAGCGTGCCCCATATTACCAATACCCCACCAACATAACATTTGTAATAGAATTATCATTTAGAAGATCAGCAAAAAAACGTCATTAGTTTTTGACATCGTAGCTAAATCCACGGCGACCAAGTTCACCAAAGTAGGAAAAAAATCTCGTCTAACAGTAGCAGAATCAATACCAATCGCCTCGGCAATTTGTTTTGAGTTGGCTCTTTCAATCTTTTTCTGCATGAAATCTTTTTAAAGATACGATAATAAAGAGAAAGTCTCTTTGCTGTTGCTTTTTGGAATAGCAGACTGTTTTTTTCTTTCACAAAAATCACAACCTTTCTAAATACTATTTTATAGAAAGATTGTGAAAAAAATCAACAAAAACAAGAAAAAAACTAAGAAAAATCTTAGTTTCAGATTGAAGACAAAGTCCTTGGAAGTCAAGTTTCCAAGGGCTTTTCTTTTAATAGTAAGAATCGTATAATAGAGGTAAGAAGAGTTGTGAGGTAATCCCTATGTTTCACAAAGAAAAAAACCTGATTATAACCGTAAGCAATATGGTTTCTATACAATAGACGAATTGGTCCCAGAAAATCACTTTTCTTCGACAAGTAGATTCAAAGATTGATTTTGACTTTATTTATAACTTGGTAGAAGATACCTATAGTCCAGATAATGGTCGTCCTAGTCTTGATCCCGTCAATCTTTGTAAAAATCATAGTGAGATAGAAAAACGATAGAGATCTCCCAGAAGCCCCTTGATAGATTTCTTTTCCCATTATAGGTCAGAGAAGTAATGACAGTAGTATCTGGAAGAGTCACACAGCCTGAAAGTGATAGCATGAGTGCTTCGTAATCTTCGTATTCTAAAAACGCGATCGACTTGATAGGTGTCTTTGTAAGTTAATCGAAACATGATTGCCTTCTATCTTTCGCTTTTTAGTAAAGACATCACGTTCAACAAGACTATCCATCAAGAAGTAGAAATTTCTCTTGGTGGATATGAGTTTCTTCTGACTTAAAGATATCGACTAAACGTAGACCAAATTTATCAGTGATGTTGATTTTTTTGCACCTGTTAAGTCTTTGTTGATGATAATCTTAAGTTGGAAACCTTCCCCACTATTTGGAACTTTTTTCAAGAAGACGTGTTAGTTCATAGTTACCAACCTTTAGTTTCAAAAAAAGGTGTTATCTTTTAGAGTGAACTTTTTGACGGTTGAGCTAAGTGTGTAATCATAACGGCAATTTTTAAGACTAATGGTTTTTTTCGAATGCCATTGAGTTAACCTCCAATGATTTCTTTTTAGAGTTTGTGCGAGAGTGATTATTTCTTGCTCTGTATTTTTGAGGTGAAATGCTGACGCGAACGGATTCGTGTAAGCGAGGAGAGTCTTCACCGTAGAAAGCCTGAAGAACATGACTAACCTGAACGACACCTGCAGTACAAGCAGAGCCAGTTGAAATAGAAATACCTTCAAGATCTAGACGAAGGAGTAGTAGATCATTACGTTGACCTGGGAATCCAATATTAAGGACATAAGGTAGCTGGTCTTTCCCTTGATTGAGAGTAATAGTCTGTATCAGCCATTTCATTTTAAGAATGTTTCTTTTAGTTGTTGAACCTTTTTCAAAGTTTTGTGCTTGGTTTTTCAAGATCATCCTTTAGAGCTGCTACCATTCCCTACAATGGCAGGAAGATTTTCTGTTCCTGCTCTTTTTTTCTGCTCTTGATCACCACCATGAAGGTAGGAATCAAAAATCTGTAGATGCAGCATAGAGAAAACCAACTCCTTTTTGGACCATAAAATTTGTGTGCAGAAGCGCTGAGAAAAATCAATTCCCAATTTTTTTCGGGAAGTATCTCTAATTTACCGACTGCCTGAACTGCATCGACATGATAAACGGCTGGATGATTTTTTTAGAACCTCACCAATTTCAGCAATAGGTAAACAGTGTACCAGTTTCATTGTTTGCAAACATAGTAGAAACAAGAATGGTATCTTCACGCAGTGCATTTTTGACCTGGTCTGCAGTGATTTCTTGATGTTTCAGGCTGTAAAAATAGTCACTTCAAAACCGAAATTTTTCAACCAAGTATTTGATGGGTTCTAGAACAGCATGGTGCTCAATCGCAGTAGTGATAATGTGCTTTCCACGATTTTGATGACGAAGGCAGTAGCCGATGATAGCAGTATTATTGCTTTCAGTACCACCAGTGGTAAAGAAATATGTTGTGGCTTTTGTTCCTAGTAAACTTTGCTAGTTCTTGACGAGCTTCTCGTAATAGTTTACCTGCTTGGCGCCCATGGCCATGAATACTAGAAGGGTTGCCATAAGTTTCTTGCATGACTTGAGTCATTGCTGAGATAGCTACTGAAAGACATCGGAGTCGTTGCAGCATTATCCAAATAAATCAAAAAAACTCACCTAATTTCTATTTAAATAGTGGACTAACTGGTTTTCTTTCATGAATACGAACCATAGCATCACCAATCAATTCACTAGCAGTGATGTATTGTACGTTTTTAGGTTTTTCTACTTTCTGTCACATACAGAATCTGTAACCAAGATTTCCTTGATATTTGTTGCATCTAACAACTCTGCAGCACCGTTAACGAATAGTCCATGACTTGAAACTGCATAGATTTCAGTTGCGCCGTCGCGTTCTAAGATTTTAGCAGCTTCAGAGAAGGTACGGCCAGTATTCAGAATGTCATCAATCAAGATTGCCTTTTTACCTTCGACATCTCCGATAATGTAACCTTGACTGCGTTCAGAATCATCTTGTGCATAATCAATGATGGCAATTGAGCATCAAGATATTCAGCAAGACTACGAGCACGTTTTACACCAGAGTTTTTTTAGGACTGACAACAACCACATCTGAACCAGTCAAACCTTTATCGCAGTAATGTTTTTGCAAAAAGTGGGATAGTATAGAGGTTATCTACAGGAATGTCAAAGAAATCCTTGAACCTGAACGGCATGGAGGTCAAGAGTCAATACACGACTAACTCCAGCTTTCACCAACATATTTGCAACCAGTTTTGCAGTAAGTGGTTCGCGAGAAGAAGCGATACGATCTTGGCGAGCGTAGCCGAAGTATGGAAGTACAACGTTAATGGTATTAGCACTAGCACGAACACAAGCATCAACCATAATCAAGAGTTCCATCAAGTGGTTATTTACTGGATAACTAGTTGATTGGATGATATAAACATCATATCCACGAACACTTTCTTCGATGTTTAACTTGGATTTCACCATCTGAAAAATTGGCGTGAAGATACTTTTTCCAAGTGGAACACCTGCAGCATCTGCGATTCTTTGAGCAATTTCCTGGTTGGAAGATAGTGCGAAAAAGTTTCATGTTTTTTTGTATCTGACATCGATAAACCGTCCTCTTTAAACTAAGTGAATCGCTGTAGTGAAACACTTTTAGTGATAAACACTCTCTACAACAGATTCTATTATTTTTCATCCCTTTTATTTTATCAAAAAAAGAAGATTATTTCAGTATTTTTTCATATTTTCTATAAAACGAACCAATTTTGAAGGAGCTTTTTTGTAATGGATTTCATTGGCTTGTAAAAATTCTTGGAAATCAAGACTTCCTTGGTTGCCATCTTCCACTTCTAATTCAAGCTCATAGTCAACAATATCAAAGTATTGGCTTTGATCAAGAGCCATGAGTCCGATCGGAGTTTGCTTTTCGTAGCGAACAGTAGTTAGGCAACCTAAAACTACCCAGCCACTGGTTGAAAGTCCACGGCTAGTCAATTCGTCAAGAATCATTCCTTGTGGAAGTATACATTCTTTAAGACAATGGTTTGCTTCCTCAAGGCTGAGATCTTGATTGTACTCCATATTTCCAACTTTTTGTGGGATTTTTATGGTCAATTCAGCGCTATTTTCAAAAGTACGAATGCGCATAGAAATTTTATGTTTGCGAAGGTAAAAATCAGGCGTGTCTAGGTAGTAATTTTTTTGTGTAATAGGTGTGACTCCTGAAAAGTGCTCCTGCAATCTTTGATATTCATCCTTTTCTAGAAGTGTTTTCATTTCAATTTCTAAATGTTTCATTTTTTTTACTTTTTCCTTATCTTTGAAAGCGATTGTATGGTATAATAAGCATTGTATTTATTGTATAAGATTTTTTTCCTAGAAAATCAAAAAAACTAGATAAATCGAAGTGTATAGAGAATTGGATGAAAAAGATATATGATTACAGAATGGGAAGAATTTTTAGATCCTTACATTCAGGCTGTCGGAGAGCTGAAGATAAAACTCCGAGGTATTCGAAAACAATACCGCAAACAAAAATAAACATTCTCCAATTGAGTTTGTAACTGGTCGAGTCAAACCAATCGAAAGTATAAAAAGAAAAAAATGGCTCGTCGAGGGATTGGATACGATACGTTGGAACAGGACTTGCAAGATATTGCAGGTTTACGCGTCATGGTTCAATTTGTAGATGACGTGAGCGAGGTTGTTGCCATCCTTCGTAAGAGGCAAGATATGAGAGTGGTACAAGAACGTGACTACATTACTCATCGAAAGGCTTCAGGCTATCGTTCTTACCATTTGATTATTGAGTATACAGTTGATACGATCAAGGGGGCAAGAACGATTCTGGTGGAGATTCAGATTCGTACCTTGGCTATGAATTTCTGGGCTACCATCGAGCATTCTCTCAATTATAAATATAAAGGGGATTTTCCAGAAGAAATTAAGAAACGCTTGGAAATCACAGCAAGGATATCTCACCAATTGGATGAAGAAATGAGTAAAAATTCGTGATGATATCCAGGAAGCACAGGCACTCTTTGATCCATTGCATAGAAAGTTAAATGACGGGGTAGGTAATAGTGACGATACCGATGAAGAATACAGGTAAACGAATTGATCTAATCGCTAATCGCAAACCTCAAAGTCAAAGAGTCTTATATGAATTAAGAGATCGACTTAAAAAAAGAATAACTTTATATTAAATGATAAACATCCCTGATATCGTGATTTCCATAGGTGGGGATGGGATGCTTTTGTCTGCTTTTCACAAGTATGAAGACCAGCTGGATAAGGTTCGCTTCGTTGGTGTTCACACAGGTCATTTAGGCTTCTATACGGATTACCGTGATTTTGAACTAGATCAATTGCTTACTAATTTACAGTTGGATACTGGGGCTCGTGTGTCTTACCCACTTTTAAATGTAAAGATATTTTTGGAAAATGGAGAAGTGAAAATTTTCCGAGCTTTGAATGAGGCTAGTATTCGGAGAGCTGATAGGACTATGGTTGCCGATATTATCATTAACCAAGTGCCATTTGAACGTTTTAGGGGAGATGGCCTGACGGTATCGACGCCAACTGGCAGTACAGCCTATAACAAATCTCTTGGTGGAGCTGTTTTACATCCTACCATTGAAGCACTTCAATTGACAGAAATTGCGAGTCTTAACAATCGTGTCTACAGAACCTTAGGTTCTTCTATCATTGTGCCTAAGAAGGATAAGATAGAATTGATACCAACTCGTAATGACTATCATACGATTTCTGTTGACAATAGCATTTATTCTTACCGAAATATTGAAAGAATAGAATACCAAATAGACCATCATAAGATTCATTTTGTAGCAACACCAAGCCATACCAGTTTTTGGAATCGTGTCAAAGATGCCTTTATTGGTGAGGTGGATGAATGAGGTTTGAATTTATTGCTGACGAACACGTCAAGGTAAAGACATTTTTGAAAAAGCATGAAGTCTCTAAAGGATTGCTTGCCAAAATCAAGTTTCGAGGTGGAGATATTCGCGTAAACGGTCATCCACAAAATGCAACCTATCTCTTAGATATAGGGGATGTGGTTGTCATCGACATTCCTCCTGAGGAAGGTTTTGAGACACTGGAAGCAATTGATTATCCACTGGATATTCTGTTTGAGGATGATCATTTCTTAATTCTAAACAAACCCTTTAGTGTGGCATCAATTCCGAGCGTCAATCATTCTAATACCATCGCTAACTTTATCAAGGGCTATTATGTGAAACAGAACTATGAAAATCAGCAGGTTCACATTGTAACCAGACTAGATCGCGATACTTCGGGTCTCATGCTTTTTGCTAAACATGGTTATGCTCATGCTAGACTAGACAAGCAGTTGCAAAAGAAAGCCATTGAAAAGCGCTATTTTGCTCTGGTTAAAGGAGATGGGTTTCTGGAACCTCAAGGTGAAATTATTGCCCCGATTGCCCGTGACGAAGATTCCATTATCACTAGACGAGTGGCAAAAGGTGGTAAATATGCCCATACTTCCTATCGAATAGTGCAGTCTTATGGCGATATTCATCTGGTTGATATTCGACTACATACGGGAAGGACACACCAGATTCGTGTTCATTTCTCTCATATCGGTTTCCCTTTGCTTGGCGATGACCTCTATGGTGGTAGTCTTGAATATGGCATAGAGCGTCAAGCTCTGCATTGTCATTACTTATCGTTTTATCATCCTTTTTCTTGAAGAGCAGTTGGAGATGGAAAGTCCACTGCCGGATGATTTCAACACTCTTATTACTCAGTTATCAAATAATAATTTATCTTAAAAAGGAGTCAAAAACTCATGGAAGTTTTTGAAAGTTTAAAAAGCCAACCTAGTTGGTAAAAATGCACGTATTGTCTTTGCCTGAAGGTGAAGAACCACGTATTCTTCAAGCAACAAAACGCATCGTAAAAAGAAACAGAAGTTATCCCTGTCCTACTTGGAAATCCTGATAAAAATTAAAATCTATCTTGAAATCAGAAGGAATCATGGATGGTTATGAAGTAATCGATCCTGCACATTACCCTCAATTTGAAGACATGGTAGCATCACTTGTAGAACGTCGTAAAAGGAAAAAAATGACTGAAGAAGAAGCTCGCGAAATCTTGGTTAAAGACGTGAACTATTTTTGGTGTTATGTTGGTATACATGGGCTTGGTAGATGGAATGGTTTCAGGAGCTATTCACTCTACTGCGGCAACTGTTCGCCCAGCCCTTCAAATCATTAAAACACGTCCCAAATGTTAGTCGTACTTCAGGTGCCTTCCTTATGGTTCGTGGCACTGAGCGTTACCTCTTTGGTGACTGTGCCATCAATATCAATCCTGATGCTGAAGCATTTGGCAGAGATTGCGATTAACTCTGCTATCACAGCTAAGATGTTCGGTATCGAACCAAAAATTGCGATGCTAAGCTATTCAACTAAAGGTTCTGGTTTTGGTGAAAGCGTAGATAAAGTTGTTGAAGCAACTAAGATTGCTCATGATCTTCGTCCTGACCTTGAAATTGATGGGGAATTGCAATTTGATGCTGCCTTCGTTCCAGAAACAGCTGCTCTTAAAGGCACCAGGAAGCAAGGTTGCTGGACAAGCAAACGTCTTTATCTTCCCAGGTATTGAAGCAGGGGAAATATTGGTTTACAAGATGGCAGAACGTCTCGGTGGATTTGCAGCGGTTGGTCCAGTATTGCAAGGTTTGAACAAAACCAGTTAATGACCTTTTCTCGTGGATGTAATTCAGACGACGTCTTCAAACTTACCTCTTATCACAGCAGCCCAAAGCTGTACACCAATAAAAATACAAGATAGCTCCTTTTTCTCTTAAAGGAGCTT
>BNJT01000433.1_pt1 | contig 129430 bp, 145 predicted proteins | sample 8540491 | NCBI WGS metagenome assembly BNJT01 (sample SAMD00202455, study PRJDB9452) | human saliva metagenome | host: Homo sapiens | reverse complement strand
CCTCCTAACTTTATTTAATAGAAATCCTAAACTTTTCTTTTTCATAATAATCTCCCTAAAGAAGCCACCAAATCAGGTGGCTTTTTTTGTTTTGTAGGCTGGATTTTTTTGCTATAATAGAAACATGAGTAGAATTTTAGATAATGAAATCATGGGTGATGAGGAGTTGGTAGAGCGTACCCTCCGTCCCCAATATTTACGTGAATATATCGGTCAGGACAAGGTCAAGGATCAGCTTCAAATCTTTATCGGAGCAGCAAAAATGCGTGATGAGGCGCTGGATCATGTTCTTTTGTTTGGTCCTCCAGGTCTCGGGAAAACGACCATGGCCTTTTGTCATTGCCAATGAATTGGGAGTCAATCTCAAGCAGACGTCTGGTCCCGTTATCGAAAAAGCAGGTGATTTGGTAGCGATTTTGAATGACTTGGAACCAGGAGATGTGCTCTTTATCGATGAAATCCACCGTTTACCAATGGCTGTCGAGGAAGTTTTATATAGTGCCATGGAAGATTTTTACATTGACATTATGATTGGTGCTGGGGAAACTAGCCGAAGTGTTCATCTGGAATTACCACCTTTTACCTTGATTGGTGCGACGACACGAGCAGGGATGCTTTCAAATCCTCTTCGTGCACGTTTTGGGATTACTGGTCACATGGAGTATTATGCCCATGATGACTTGACAGAGATTGTTGAGAGGACGGCAGATATTTTTGAGATGGAAATCACTCATGAGGCAGCATCTGAGTTGGCCCTACGTAGTCGTGGGACTCCTCGTATCGCCAATCGTCTCCTCAAGCGCGTGCGCGACTTTGCGCAGATTATGGGTGATGGCTTGATTGATGATGTGATTACGGACAAGGCCTTGACTATGCTGGATGTAGACCATGAAGGCTTGGACTATGTGGACCAAAAAATCCTTCGCACCATGATTGAGATGTACGGTGGTGGTCCTGTCGGTCTAGGTACTCTTTCGGTTAATATTGCGGAAGAGCGTGAGACGGTAGAGGATATGTATGAACCTTACCTGATCCAGAAAGGTTTTATCATGCGGACACGGTCTGGACGGGTTGCAACGGCCAAGGCTTATGAGCATTTGGGGTATGAATACATTGAAAAATAAGGCTGAAATTTTAGACTCTTTCAGAGAAAATCCTGACATGATGGCTATTCTGACTATCATCCGTGACCTTGGTCTGAAAGACTCTTGGTTAGCAGCTGGTTCGGTTCGAAATTTTATCTGGAATCTCTTGTCAGATAAACCGGCTTTTGATCGTGATACGGATGTGGATGTGATTTTCTTTGACCCAGAGGTGAGTTACGAAGAAACGCTGGCTATAGAAAGCCAGTTGAGAGAGGACTTCCCTCAGTATCAGTGGGAGCTGAAAAATCAAGTCTATATGCATCAGCATAGTCCCCATACGCCTCCCTATGTGAATTCCTGTGATGCCATGAGTAAATATCCTGAACGTTGTACGGTGATAGGTCTTCGCTTGCATTCTGATGCAACTTTGGAGCTCTTTGCCCCTTATGGTTTTGGAAGATATTTTGAACTTTCAGGTTGCTCCGACCCCTCATTTCTTAGAAAATGAAGACCGAATGAAGCTCTATCAAAAGCGTTTATCTAAGAAAAACTGGCAAGAAAAATGGAAAAATCTTACATTTAAAATAACTTAAGGAAACTTTAAGTTAGGAGTTGTATACTTATCTCATAAGTTAAGAAGACCTTAACTTTAACTCCTAAAAACTTTTTCATAATAATCTCCCTATAAAAATTAAGTCGCCCAATCAGGCGGCTTTTTTGTATATAAATTTTCAGAGATATCGACCTAAAACTTCTTGGTTTTTCGGTTTTTAAACATCAATTACAGTAAAATGTATATATAAGGTTCTGTAATTTTTATAAATCTAAATCAAATACAGAAAAAAACTCAAAATTATAAAAGGTATTAAAGCTGAATTTTTAAGTTCGGATGTTTGGACATAATCCTCTAAAATGTGCTATAATATAATGATGCAAAAAAATGGTATAGATCAGATTTTTTTAGAGAGATACCGGGTGTTTACATCTTTTATTTCAACAATTAAAGGTAATAAAAGATATCACAACTCTCTAAGAAATGTTTTTATTTTTGCGATAAAAATGTACTCAAGGAGAAGAATTTATGTTTTTTAGACGTCAAGAAGGACGATACAGAGAAACAGATCGAGTTACGAGATATAAATTAATTAAGTCAGGGAAGCACTGGTTACGAGCTTCTACTTCGCTTTTTGGCTTGTTTAAAGTCATTCGTGGGGGGGTTGACACGGCTCAAGTTACAACTGAAGTGGTAGAAGATCGAGTATCAACTACTATAACGGGACTAGATATTCTCAAAGGTATAGCTGCCGCTGGAACGGTTATAGGTGGAGGGATTGCTACTCAATCTCATGTTTATGCTAATGAACAGACAGCAGTTGAGAAAACAGTAGAGAGTGCCGATGTTTTAGCTACTTCGGACCAAGCTGTCTTGGGAACTGTTAATAAAGATGATGAGCAACAAGCTTCTGTTTCAGCATCAACTTCTATCAGTGAGAGTGCTTCTACATCAGCTTCGGCCTCAACCAGTGCGGTAGCTTCGGCTTCAGCCTCAACGAGTGCTGTGGCAAGTGCATCAGCTTCAACCAGTGCGGTAGCCAGTGCATCAGCTTCTGCAAGTGTATCTGTATCAGCATCGGTGACTTCAACTGTAAGTAGTTCACATACTGCTAATGTTGCTACTCCACAAACGGAAAGTCAAGCAGAAGCTAGCAGAACTGATACCCAAGAAACTACTAGCCAAAAAGGCAGCTGCTACTCCAACTTTGGATGGTAAGGTAACGCTTGGCAATGCTATTTCTAAAGTGGAAAAACCTCAGTCCTAAACAAGGGGATGTTACGACCACTGCTACTACAGCTATTGCTGCTACCGTAACATCAGAGGCGACAGCTAAGAAGATTGAAGAAGATCGCAAAAAACTAGCGAAACTATCAGCTGAAATGGGCGAATACCTTGCTAAAGCAGCGGACCTACCAGATACAAGCTCAGCCATTCTTAAGGTGCAAACTGCCATTACTGAGATTGAGTCTGCTCTCAAGGATCCAAATGCGGACCTAGGCGCAGTTGTTAAGTCTGCAACTTCAGCTCGTAACTCAATTGCTAATGCCGTTTTACGTGCGACTTCAGGTCAACGTGATAGTCGTAATGGGCAAGCTATGCCAACAGGAGTAGATCTAAGAGGGTTTGTTAACAGACCAAATTTAGGTCAAATTACTAGTTCAGCGATTGAATCAGGTACTTTTAACTCCGACACGCGTGAAGTTGTTTGGCATATCAATATGACCTCACGTGATGCATTGAATCATGCGGGACTAATTGCTCAAGTTGATGCTAATACTACAATTACAAGAGCAACATTCAATGGCCGAGAAATGGAGCTACGCAAGAACTCCAACAATGAATATGTTTTTACTTATAGGCATGATCAAAATAGAAATCTTGAAGGTACAGTTCTTGTTTATGCAACCGTGAGTGATAGTTCAAAAACGGCTACGTTACAAGCTCAGGTTGGTACAAGTAGTTGGCCAGTTGAGGGAAGTAGTACATCGGGGAATTTTTCTAACGCTGTAAGTAACACCGTTACGACAGGGCCGAAGACTACAACGCCTGAAAAACCGGTGAATCCAAGTGTTTCACGCAATTCTAGACAAACGGATAATCCGCCAACCATTACTATGCCATCACGTATTGAGGTATATAATGATGATGCAGTAAGCTATAATATTGACTTCAATGACGATAAAGGCTTACGAGATTTTTGGCAAAATCCAAACAATGCAATTATTACAGGATTGATGGGAAAAAACTTTCCTACAAAAGAATATCAATTTGCAGAAGTCCAGAGAGATCCAAAGACTAACAAAGTTATTTCTTATTCTTTTACTAATAAATCATGGACTACAGAGGTTTATGGAACTGTAGGTAGAACTGGTAACACTTGGGCTCCTATGACACCTGGTGAATATACTGTGGAGTATGGTGCTAGTGATAACCCTAGAATTCAGTGGGATCTTAAAACAACTACATTTATCATTAGAGGATTTAATGAACGCCAAGATCCTGTAAGTGGTGCGACAGTAGGTGTTAAAAATCCTTCCGCACTAACGAAGGAAGAAAAGGATCAAGTTCTTGAGAACTTTAAGCAGGCTAATGCAAAGATTCTTGCGAGTACAGATTATGTTAAAGGTAAAGAAATCGGTTCACTTGCTATATCAGATAGTGGTGTGATTACAGTTACTTACCGTGATAAGACAGTAGATACTGTGAAAAGTAGCTTGAAGGACTTGACGTCTGAAAGTATCTCAGTTAGCAAGTCTATTTCTACAGCTGCGAGTCAAAGTGCCTCAGTAAGTACAAGTGCGTCTAAGTCGGTCTCAGCAAGTCAAAGTGCGTCTAAGTCGGCCTCAACAAGTGCGTCTAAGTCAGCATCGACGAGTGCGTCTAAGTCGGCCTCAACAAGTGCGTCTAAGTCAGCCTCAACAAGTGCGTCTAAGTCAGCATCGACGAGTGCGTCTAAGTCAGCGTCGACCAGCGCTTCTAAGTCAGCGTCGACCAGCGCTTCTAAGTCAGCCTCAACGAGTGCATCTAAGTCGGCCTCAACAAGTGCTTCTAAGTCGGCCTCAACAAGTGCGGTAGCTTCAGCCTCAGCATCAACAAGTGCGGTAGCTTCAGCCTCAGCATCAACAAGTGCGGTAGCCTCAGCTTCAGCGTCAACAAGTGCAGTAGCTTCAGCATCAGCATCGACAAGCGCAGTAGCCTCAGCTTCAGCCTCAACAAGCGCGGTAGCAAGTGCATCAGCATCGACTAGCGCGATCGCTTCAGCTTCAGCATCAACAAGTGCATCAGCATCAACAAGCGCGGTTGCTTCAGCCTCAGCATCAACTAGCGCGGTTGCTTCAGCCTCAGCATCAACAAGTGCGGTCGCTTCAGCTTCAGCGTCAACAAGTGCAGTAGCTTCAGCCTCAGCGTCAACAAGTGCAGTCGCTTCAGCCTCAGCATCAACAAGTGCAGTAGCCTCAGCTTCAGCATCAACAAGCGCGGTCGCTTCAGCCTCAGCATCAACAAGTGCAGTCGCTTCAGCCTCAGCATCAACTAGCGCGGTTGCTTCAGCATCAGCATCGACTAGCGCAGTAGCCTCAGCTTCAGCATCAACTAGCGCGATCGCTTCAGCCTCAGCCTCAACAAGTGCAGTAGCAAGTGCCTCAGCATCGACTAGCGCAGTAGCTTCAGCATCAGCGTCAACCAGCGCAGTAGCTTCAGCCTCAGCATCAACAAGTGCAGTAGCCTCAGCTTCAGCGTCAACAAGCGCGGTAGCTTCAGCCTCAGCGTCAACAAGCGCGGTAGCTTCAGCCTCAGCGTCAACAAGTGCGGTAGCAAGTGCCTCAGCGTCAACAAGCGCAGTAGCAAGTGCTTCAGCATCAACTAGCGCGGTCGCTTCAGCTTCAGCGTCAACAAGTGCAGTAGCAAGTGCTTCAGCATCAACAAGTGCAGTAGCTTCAGCCTCAGCATCAACAAGTGCAGTCGCATCAGCCTCAGCATCAACTAGCGCGGTTGCTTCAGCATCAGCATCGACTAGCGCAGTAGCCTCAGCTTCAGCATCAACTAGCGCGATCGCTTCAGCCTCAGCCTCAACAAGTGCAGTAGCAAGTGCCTCAGCATCGACTAGCGCAGTAGCTTCAGCATCAGCGTCAACCAGCGCAGTAGCTTCAGCCTCAGCATCAACAAGTGCAGTAGCCTCAGCTTCAGCGTCAACAAGCGCGGTAGCTTCAGCCTCAGCGTCAACAAGCGCGGTAGCTTCAGCCTCAGCGTCAACAAGTGCGGTAGCAAGTGCCTCAGCGTCAACAAGCGCAGTAGCAAGTGCTTCAGCATCAACTAGCGCGGTCGCTTCAGCTTCAGCGTCAACAAGTGCAGTAGCAAGTGCTTCAGCATCAACAAGTGCAGTAGCTTCAGCCTCAGCATCAACAAGTGCAGTCGCATCAGCCTCAGCATCAACTAGCGCGGTTGCTTCAGCATCAGCATCGACTAGCGCAGTAGCCTCAGCTTCAGCATCAACTAGCGCGATCGCTTCAGCCTCAGCCTCAACAAGTGCGGTCGCATCAGCCTCAGCGTCAACAAGTGCGGTAGCTTCAGCCTCAGCATCAACAAGCGCGGTAGCAAGTGCTTCAGCATCGACTAGCGCGGTAGCAAGTGCTTCAGCATCGACAAGTGCGGTCGCTTCAGCTTCAGCATCAACAAGCGCGGTCGCTTCGGCTTCAGCGTCAACCAGTGCAGTAGCTTCGGCTTCAGCATCGACTAGTGCAGTAGCTTCAGCCTCAGCGTCAACTAGCGCGATCGCTTCAGCTTCAGCATCAACCAGCGCGGTAGCCTCGGCTTCAGCGTCAACAAGTGCAGTAGCCTCAGCATCAGCATCGACTAGTGCGGTCGCTTCAGCCTCAGCGTCAACAAGTGCAGTAGCAAGTGCCTCAGCATCAACCAGTGCAGTAGCTTCAGCCTCAGCATCAACCAGCGCGGTAGCAAGTGCCTCAGCATCAACCAGCGCGGTCGCTTCAGCTTCAGCGTCAACAAGTGCAGTGGCTTCAGCCTCAGCATCAACAAGCGCAGTAGCCTCAGCCTCAGCATCAACCAGTGCAGTAGCAAGTGCTTCAGCATCAACAAGTGCGGTCGCTTCAGCTTCAGCCTCAACAAGTGCAGTAGCAAGTGCTTCAGCCTCAACAAGTGCAGTAGCAAGTGCTTCAGCCTCAGCGTCAACAAGTGCGGTCGCTTCAGCCTCAGCGTCAACTAGCGCGATCGCTTCAGCTTCAGCGTCAACCAGCGCGGTAGCCTCGGCTTCAGCGTCAACCAGTGCAGTAGCCTCAGCTTCAGCATCGACAAGTGCGGTCGCTTCAGCCTCAGCGTCAACCAGTGCAGTAGCAAGTGCTTCAGCATCAACCAGTGCGGTCGCTTCGGCTTCAGCATCAACCAGCGCAGTAGCATCAGCCTCAGCATCAACCAGTGCAGTAGCAAGTGCTTCAGCATCAACCAGTGCGGTCGCTTCAGCTTCAGCCTCAACAAGTGCAGTAGCTTCAGCTTCAGCATCGACAAGTGCAGTAGCAAGTGCCTCAGCATCGACTAGCGCAGTAGCTTCAGCCTCAGCGTCAACCAGCGCAGTAGCTTCAGCCTCAGCATCAACAAGTGCAGTAGCATCAGCTTCAGCGTCAACAAGTGCAGTTGCAAGTGCATCAGCATCAACAAGCGCAGTAGCCTCAGCTTCAGCATCAACAAGCGCAGTCGCTTCAGCTTCAGCGTCAACAAGTGCGGTCGCTTCAGCCTCAGCATCAACTAGCGCGGTAGCTTCAGCTTCAGCCTCGACAAGTGCGGTAGCTTCAGCTTCAGCGTCAACAAGTGCAGTCGCTTCAGCCTCAGCATCGACTAGCGCAGTAGCTTCAGCATCAGCGTCAACCAGCGCAGTGGCTTCAGCCTCAGCATCAACAAGTGCAGTAGCATCAGCTTCAGCGTCAACAAGTGCATCAGCATCAACAAGCGCAGTAGCCTCAGCTTCAGCATCAACAAGCGCAGTCGCTTCAGCTTCAGCGTCAACAAGTGCGGTCGCTTCAGCCTCAGCATCAACAAGTGCAGTCGCTTCAGCCTCAGCGTCAACAAGTGCAGTAGCAAGTGCTTCAGCATCGACTAGCGCGGTCGCTTCAGCTTCAGCATCAACAAGTGCAGTAGCAAGTGCCTCAGCATCAACAAGCGCGGTAGCTTCAGCCTCAGCATCAACAAGTGCAGTAGCCTCAGCTTCAGCGTCAACAAGCGCGGTAGCTTCAGCCTCAGCGTCAACAAGCGCGGTAGCTTCAGCCTCAGCGTCAACAAGTGCGGTAGCAAGTGCCTCAGCGTCAACAAGCGCAGTAGCAAGTGCTTCAGCATCAACTAGCGCGGTCGCTTCAGCTTCAGCGTCAACCAGTGCAGTAGCAAGTGCTTCAGCATCAACAAGTGCAGTAGCTTCAGCCTCAGCATCAACAAGTGCAGTCGCATCAGCCTCAGCATCAACTAGCGCGGTTGCTTCAGCATCAGCATCGACTAGCGCAGTAGCCTCAGCTTCAGCATCAACTAGCGCGATCGCTTCAGCCTCAGCCTCAACAAGTGCGGTCGCATCAGCCTCAGCGTCAACAAGTGCGGTAGCTTCAGCCTCAGCATCAACAAGCGCGGTAGCAAGTGCTTCAGCATCGACTAGCGCGGTAGCAAGTGCTTCAGCATCGACAAGTGCGGTCGCTTCAGCTTCAGCATCAACAAGCGCGGTCGCTTCGGCTTCAGCGTCAACCAGTGCAGTAGCTTCGGCTTCAGCATCGACTAGTGCAGTAGCTTCAGCCTCAGCGTCAACTAGCGCGATCGCTTCAGCTTCAGCATCAACCAGCGCGGTAGCCTCGGCTTCAGCGTCAACAAGTGCAGTAGCCTCAGCATCAGCATCGACTAGTGCGGTAGCTTCAGCCTCAGCGTCAACAAGTGCAGTAGCAAGTGCCTCAGCATCAACCAGTGCAGTAGCTTCAGCCTCAGCATCAACCAGCGCGGTAGCAAGTGCCTCAGCATCAACCAGCGCGGTCGCTTCAGCTTCAGCGTCAACAAGTGCAGTGGCTTCAGCCTCAGCATCAACAAGCGCAGTAGCCTCAGCCTCAGCATCAACCAGTGCAGTAGCAAGTGCTTCAGCATCAACAAGTGCGGTCGCTTCAGCTTCAGCCTCAACAAGTGCAGTAGCAAGTGCTTCAGCCTCAACAAGTGCAGTAGCAAGTGCTTCAGCCTCAGCGTCAACAAGTGCGGTCGCTTCAGCCTCAGCGTCAACTAGCGCGATCGCTTCAGCTTCAGCGTCAACCAGCGCGGTAGCCTCGGCTTCAGCGTCAACCAGTGCAGTAGCCTCAGCTTCAGCATCGACAAGTGCGGTCGCTTCAGCCTCAGCGTCAACCAGTGCAGTAGCAAGTGCTTCAGCATCAACCAGTGCGGTCGCTTCGGCTTCAGCATCAACCAGCGCAGTAGCATCAGCCTCAGCATCAACCAGTGCAGTAGCAAGTGCTTCAGCATCAACCAGTGCGGTCGCTTCAGCTTCAGCCTCAACAAGTGCAGTAGCTTCAGCTTCAGCATCGACAAGTGCAGTAGCAAGTGCCTCAGCATCGACTAGCGCAGTAGCTTCAGCCTCAGCGTCAACCAGCGCAGTAGCTTCAGCCTCAGCATCAACAAGTGCAGTAGCATCAGCTTCAGCGTCAACAAGTGCAGTTGCAAGTGCATCAGCATCAACAAGCGCAGTAGCCTCAGCTTCAGCATCAACAAGCGCAGTCGCTTCAGCTTCAGCGTCAACAAGTGCGGTCGCTTCAGCCTCAGCATCAACTAGCGCGGTAGCTTCAGCTTCAGCCTCGACAAGTGCGGTAGCAAGTGCTTCAGCGTCAACAAGTGCAGTCGCTTCAGCCTCAGCATCGACTAGCGCAGTAGCTTCAGCATCAGCGTCAACCAGCGCAGTGGCTTCAGCCTCAGCATCAACAAGTGCAGTAGCATCAGCTTCAGCGTCAACAAGTGCATCAGCATCAACAAGCGCAGTAGCCTCAGCTTCAGCATCAACAAGCGCAGTCGCTTCAGCTTCAGCGTCAACAAGTGCGGTCGCTTCAGCCTCAGCATCAACAAGTGCAGTCGCTTCAGCCTCAGCGTCAACAAGTGCAGTAGCAAGTGCTTCAGCATCGACTAGCGCGGTCACTTCAGCTTCAGCATCAACAAGTGCAGTAGCAAGTGCCTCAGCATCAACAAGCGCGGTAGCTTCAGCTTCAGCGTCAACAAGTGCAGTAGCAAGTGCTTCAGCATCAACTAGCGCGGTTGCTTCAGCCTCAGCATCGACAAGTGCAGTAGCAAGTGCTTCAGCGTCAACTAGTGCAGTGGCAAGTGCATCAGCATCGACTAGCGCGGTAGCTTCAGCATCGACAAGTGCGGTAGCAAGTGCCTCAGCATCAACCAGTGCAGTGGCTTCAGCCTCAGCATCAACCAGCGCGGTAGCAAGTGCTTCAGCATCAACCAGTGCGGTAGCAAGTGCCTCAGCATCGACTAGCGCGGTAGCAAGTGCATCAGCATCGACAAGTGCGGTAGCAAGTGCCTCAGCATCAACCAGTGCAGTAGCAAGTGCCTCAGCATCGACAAGTGCAGTAGCAAGTGCTTCAGCATCAACAAGCGCGGTCGCTTCAGCATCAGCATCGACAAGTGCGGTAACTTCAGCTTCGGCATCAACCAGTGCGGTCGCTTCAGCTTCAGCGTCAACAAGTGCAGTAGCAAGTGCCTCAGCATCAACCAGTGCAGTCGCTTCAGCTTCAGCATCAACCAGCGCGGTAGCAAGTGCTTCAGCATCGACTAGCGCGGTCGCTTCAGCCTCAGCATCAACTAGCGCAGTAGCAAGTGCTTCAGCGTCAACCAGTGCAGTAGCATCAGCTTCGGCGTCAACCAGTGCGGTAGCAAGTGCCTCAGCGTCAACAAGCGCGGTCGCTTCAGCCTCAGCATCAACAAGCGCGGTCGCTTCAGCCTCAGCATCAACCAGTGCAGTAGCCTCAGCCTCAGCATCAACCAGTGCAGTAGCCTCAGCCTCAGCATCAACCAGTGCAGTGGCATCAGCTTCGGCGTCAACCAGTGCGGTAGCAAGTGCATCAGCGTCAACAAGCGCGGTCGCTTCAGCCTCAGCATCAACTAGCGCGGTCGCTTCAGCCTCAGCATCAACCAGTGCAGTAGCCTCAGCCTCAGCATCAACCAGTGCAGTAGCCTCAGCCTCAGCATCAACCAGTGCAGTGGCATCAGCATCGACAAGTGCGGTAGCAAGTGCATCAGCATCGACTAGCGCGGTAGCTTCAGCTTCAGCATCAACCAGTGCAGTAGCCTCAGCCTCAGCCTCAACAAGTGCGGTAGCTTCAGCCTCAGCATCAACCAGTGCAGTCGCAAGTGCTTCAGCATCAACAAGTGCGGTAGCTTCAGCCTCAGCGTCAACAAGTGCAGTAGCAAGTGCTTCAGCATCAACAAGCGCAGTAGCCTCAGCCTCAGCCTCAACAAGTGCAGTGGCAAGTGCATCAGCATCGACTAGCGCGGTAGCTTCAGCCTCAGCATCAACAAGTGCAGTCGCTTCAGCCTCAGCATCAACAAGCGCGGTAGCTTCAGCTTCAGCGTCAACAAGTGCAGTCGCTTCAGCTTCAGCATCAACAAGTGCAGTAGCAAGTGCCTCAGCATCAACAAGCGCGGTAGCTTCAGCTTCAGCGTCAACAAGTGCAGTAGCTTCAGCCTCAGCGTCAACAAGTGCAGTAGCAAGTGCTTCAGCATCAACTAGCGCGGTTGCTTCAGCCTCAGCATCGACAAGTGCAGTAGCAAGTGCTTCAGCGTCAACTAGTGCGGTAGCAAGTGCCTCAGCATCAACAAGTGCAGTCGCTTCAGCCTCAGCATCAACAAGTGCAGTAGCTTCAGCTTCAGCGTCAACAAGTGCAGTAGCAAGTGCCTCAGCATCGACTAGCGCAGTAGCTTCAGCATCAGCGTCAACCAGCGCAGTCGCAAGTGCCTCAGCATCAACCAGTGCGGTCGCTTCAGCCTCAGCATCAACCAGCGCAGTAGCAAGTGCATCAGCATCAACTAGCGCGGTAGCAAGTGCATCAGCATCAACAAGCGCGGTAGCTTCAGCATCAGCATCAACAAGTGCAGTCGCTTCAGCATCAACAAGCGCGGTAGCTTCAGCTTCAGCATCAACAAGCGCGGTAGCTTCAGCCTCAGCATCAACAAGTGCGGTAGCAAGTGCATCAGCATCAACAAGCGCGGTAGCTTCAGCTTCAGCATCGACTAGCGCAGTAGCAAGTGCATCAGCGTCAACCAGCGCAGTAGCCTCAGCTTCAGCATCAACCAGCGCGGTAGCTTCAGCATCAGCGTCAACCAGCGCAGTAGCAAGTGCCTCAGCCTCAACAAGTGCGGTCGCAAGTGCCTCAGCGTCAACAAGTGCAGTAGCAAGTGCATCAGCCTCAACTAGCGCGGTCGCTTCAGCATCAGCCTCAACTAGCGCGGTCGCTTCAGCATCAGCATCAACCAGCGCAGTAGCCTCAGCTTCAGCGTCAACAAGTGCAGTCGCAAGTGCATCAGCATCAACAAGTGCAGTCGCAAGTGCATCAGCATCAACAAGTGCAGTGGCTTCAGCATCAGCATCAACAAGCGCGGTAGCTTCAGCTTCAGCATCAACCAGCGCGGTAGCTTCAGCATCAGCATCAACAAGTGCAGTGGCTTCAGCATCAGCATCAACCAGCGCGGTAGCTTCAGCTTCAGCATCAACCAGCGCGGTAGCTTCAGCATCAGCATCAACAAGTGCGGTAGCAAGTGCATCAGCATCAACAAGCGCGGTCGCTTCAGCCTCAGCATCGACTAGCGCAGTAGCAAGTGCCTCAGCGTCAACCAGCGCAGTCGCAAGTGCCTCAGCATCAACCAGTGCGGTCGCTTCAGCCTCAGCATCAACCAGCGCAGTAGCAAGTGCATCAGCATCAACTAGCGCGGTAGCAAGTGCATCAGCATCAACAAGCGCGGTAGCTTCAGCATCAGCATCAACAAGTGCAGTCGCAAGTGCATCAGCATCAACAAGTGCAGTGGCTTCAGCATCAGCATCAACCAGTGCAGTCGCTTCAGCTTCAGCATCAACCAGCGCGGTAGCAAGTGCTTCAGCGTCAACAAGTGCAGTCGCTTCAGCTTCAGCATCAACAAGCGCGATCGCTTCAGCCTCAGCGTCAACCAGCGCAGTAGCCTCAGCTTCAGCGTCAACAAGTGCAGTAGCAAGTGCTTCAGCATCGACTAGCGCGGTCGCTTCAGCTTCAGCATCAACAAGTGCAGTAGCAAGTGCCTCAGCATCAACAAGCGCGGTCGCTTCAGCTTCAGCATCAACAAGCGCGGTCGCTTCAGCTTCAGCGTCAACAAGTGCAGTCGCATCAGCTTCAGCATCAACAAGCGCGGTCGCTTCAGCCTCAGCCTCAACAAGTGCAGTAGCAAGTGCTTCAGCATCAACTAGCGCGGTCGCTTCAGCTTCAGCATCAACCAGCGCAGTAGCCTCAGCCTCAGCCTCAACAAGCGCGGTAGCTTCAGCTTCAGCCTCGACAAGTGCGGTAGCAAGTGCTTCAGCGTCAACAAGTGCAGTCGCTTCAGCTTCAGCATCAACAAGCGCAGTCGCTTCAGCTTCAGCGTCAACAAGTGCGGTCGCTTCAGCCTCAGCATCAACAAGTGCAGTCGCTTCAGCCTCAGCATCAACAAGCGCGGTAGCTTCAGCATCAGCGTCAACAAGTGCAGTCGCTTCAGCTTCAGCATCAACAAGCGCGATCGCTTCAGCCTCAGCGTCAACCAGCGCAGTAGCCTCAGCTTCAGCGTCAACAAGTGCAGTAGCAAGTGCCTCAGCATCAACAAGTGCAGTAGCAAGTGCCTCAGCATCAACCAGTGCAGTAGCCTCAGCTTCAGCATCAACCAGCGCGGTAGCAAGTGCTTCAGCATCGACTAGCGCGGTAGCAAGTGCTTCAGCATCGACAAGTGCGGTAGCAAGTGCCTCAGCATCAACCAGTGCAGTCGCTTCAGCTTCAGCATCGACTAGTGCAGTAGCAAGTGCTTCAGCATCGACAAGTGCGGTAGCAAGTGCCTCAGCATCAACCAGTGCAGTCGCTTCAGCTTCAGCATCAACAAGCGCGGTAGCAAGTGCCTCAGCATCAACAAGTGCAGTAGCCTCAGCTTCAGCATCAACCAGCGCGGTAGCAAGTGCTTCAGCATCGACTAGCGCGGTAGCAAGTGCTTCAGCATCGACAAGTGCGGTAGCAAGTGCCTCAGCATCAACCAGTGCAGTCGCTTCAGCTTCAGCATCAACCAGCGCGGTAGCAAGTGCTTCAGCGTCAACAAGTGCGGTCGCTTCAGCCTCAGCGTCAACAAGTGCGGTCGCTTCAGCTTCAGCATCAACCAGCGCGGTCGCTTCAGCTTCAGCATCAACCAGCGCGGTAGCAAGTGCCTCAGCATCAACCAGCGCGGTAGCAAGTGCCTCAGCATCAACCAGTGCAGTCGCTTCAGCTTCAGCATCAACAAGCGCGGTAGCATCAGCTTCAGCATCAACCAGCGCAGTAGCAAGTGCCTCAGCATCAACAAGCGCGGTAGCATCAGCTTCAGCCTCAATCAGCGCAGTAGCAAGTGCTTCAGCATCAACTAGCGCGGTCGCTTCAGCCTCAGCCTCAACAAGTGCGGTAGCAAGTGCTTCAGCGTCAACAAGTGCGGTAGCTTCAGCATCAGCATCAACAAGCGCGATCGCTTCAGCTTCAGCGTCAACAAGTGCAGTAGCAAGTGCTTCAGCATCGACAAGTGCGGTAGCAAGTGCTTCAGCATCAACAAGTGCGGTCGCTTCGGCTTCAGCATCAACAAGTGCAGTGGCTTCAGCATCAGCATCAACAAGCGCAGTAGCCTCAGCATCAACAAGTGCGGTCGCTTCAGCTTCAGCATCAACTAGCGCAGTGGCTTCAGCATCAGCATCAACAAGCGCGGTCGCTTCAGCATCAGCATCAACCAGCGCAGTAGCAAGTGCTTCAGCATCGACAAGTGCAGTCGCAAGTGCATCAGCATCAACAAGCGCGATCGCTTCAGCTTCAGCGTCAACAAGTGCAGTAGCAAGTGCTTCAGCATCGACAAGTGCGGTAGCAAGTGCTTCAGCATCAACAAGTGCGGTCGCTTCGGCTTCAGCATCAACAAGTGCAGTGGCCTCAGCCTCAGCATCAACAAGCGCAGTAGCCTCAGCCTCAGCATCAACAAGTGCAGTAGCTTCAGCATCAGCATCAACAAGTGCGGTCGCTTCAGCTTCAGCATCAACAAGCGCAGTGGCTTCAGCTTCAGCATCAACAAGTGCAGTGGCTTCAGCATCAGCATCAACAAGCGCGGTCGCTTCAGCTTCAGCATCAACCAGCGCAGTAGCAAGTGCTTCAGCATCGACAAGTGCAGTCGCAAGTGCTTCAGCATCAACAAGTGCGATCGCTTCAGCTTCAGCGTCAACAAGTGCAGTAGCCTCAGCTTCAGCGTCAACCAGCGCGGTAGCTTCAGCTTCAGCCTCAACAAGTGCAGTAGCTTCAGCCTCAGCGTCAACAAGTGCAGTAGCAAGTGCCTCAGCATCAACTAGCGCGGTAGCATCAGCTTCAGCATCGACTAGCGCAGTAGCAAGTGCTTCTATGGTTCACTCTACTTCAACTAATCAGTCTTCTCAAACTACTACAAGTAAGACACAAGAACGTAAACAGTTACCAAATACTGGAACGTCAGCCTCAGTTTCTTCAGCTCTTCTAGGAGCTATGGTAGGGCTAACAGGTCTAGGTTTAGTAGCGAAACGTCGTAAACGAGATGAAGAATAAGTTTTTTATCTATTCTAATAGTTGATTATTCTGATCAAAAAACCTGAAAGTTCAAACTTTCAGGTTTTTGTCTTGTAAAATAAAAAAGTTAGGAATCAGAGAACCTCTCTGATTTCAGAGTGTTCAAGAATTACTCTGTTATGATAGTGCAATTGTTGCTTTTTCCTGCGAAATATGAATGGTAGAACTCTTTTAATGATGATACGAATCAAGTTTGCATTTCCATAGTGCGTCACTATTGAAAATTGAGTTCTGATAATACTGGTTTGTGAATTTCTATTCTAACAGTGCCTTCAGTCTAAAAACAGGGTGATTAATAGTAATGTTTGTATCAATTTCGTTACATCTATATAGTTTTTCCTTCTTTTTTTAATCGGAGTTTTATCGATTATTTTTAGACCTACCTCTTCTGCTCTCATTATTTCTCACTAAATAATTGACTGCTGTCTATCTTGTAATTTACCAGCCAAGTTGGGAATAATTTTTATAAGGTTATTCAAATTGAAGAAAAAAAGCCTATTTTAGTTTTTTTCTGTTATTAGAAAAAATAAAAAAACTTATAAATAGCATTACACTAGATTTTCTAAGGTTTTTTTCTATTTATGTTATGGATGAGACTTGTTTACATTCTGATAACCTTTATAGAGGTATTTTTAGTTTGCCACCTTTTTTTGAAATTAGAAACTTTAACTTATTTTCCTGTATTTCTAATTTTTTTGAGAGAAGGGTTAAAGACGAGTGTGGTCTTATCTTTGAATTTTTGTCTATTTAAATATTATAGACACTTTGTAGCTATTTCTTTTTTTGTTAGCAAAGTTTGGATGTTGTTAGATAAAAAAACGAACTTTAAGTCTGTTGACATTAGATAATATGGGTAAAAAGTTCTAAAAACTGGTATTTATTTTTATTCAAATCCTTGGACAAGGTTATATAAAAATGTGTTATAATAAAGTGTTTTAAAGAACGGATTTTATCAAAATTGTCAAAGAAAAATAACATCGGTTAACATATTTATCTAAAATAACCGAACGAAATACTGCTTTATTCTCTTGAATGTTTTGAATTTTTGTTTTTTAAAAAAACGAACTTAAGGAGGAAAAACATGTTTTTTAGACGTCAAGAAGGACGATACAGAGAAACTGATCGTGTGACTCGATATAAGCTAATTAAGTCGGGGAAACACTGGTTGCGTGCCTCAACGTCTCTATTCGGTCTGTTTAAAGTTCTTCGTGGTGGTATTGATACAACTCAAGTAACAACGGAAGTTGTAGAGGATCGTGTGTCAACTTCTATTACTGGCTTAGATATCTTGAAGGGGATAGCGGCAGCAGGGACGATTGTTGGTGGAGGAATTGTGACTCAATCGCATGTCTATGCTAATGAGCAAACAGCGGTTGAGAAAACGATTGAGGGAACGGATACCCTTGTTACTTCAGATCAGGCTGTTTTGGGCACCGTCAATAAAGACAGTGAGCAACAAGCTTCTGTTTCAGCATCAACTTCTATCAGTGAGAGTGCTTCTACATCAGCGTCAACCAGTGCAGTCGCCTCAGCTTCAGCGTCAACCAGTGCAGTAGCCTCAGCTTCAGCTTCAACGAGTGCGGTAGCTTCAGCTTCAACAAGTGCGGTAGCTAGTGCCTCAGCTTCAACAAGTACTTCATTGGCAGCGTCTGCAAGTTCAACGGTAAGTAATTCGCAAACGGCTACTGTGGATTCAACACAAGTAGTAAGCCAAGAAGAGACTGTAGAAAGTACTGAAGCTCAGCCTGTTTCTCAAGCGGAAACACTTTCGCCAACACTAGATGGCAAGGTAAGTCTTGCGAATTCTATTTCTAGGGCTGAAACCATTAATTCCATTCAAGCAGATGTGGCTACGACAGCAACTACAGCTATTGCTGCGACAGTAACAACAGAAGCGACAGCTAAGAAGACTGAAGAAGATCGCAAAAAAACTAGCGAAACTCTCCGCTGAAATGGGTGAATACCTTGCTAAAGCGGCAGATCTTCCAGATGCAAGCTCAGCCATCACTAAGGTAAGTAGTGCTATCTTAGAAATTGAAAAAGCTTTAGCGAATTCAACTAGTGATTTGACAGCTGTAGTGAATAAGGCCACTTTGGCTCGTGATTCTATTGCTGCTGTAGTTTCTCAAAAGTATTTCTAATCAAAATCTGAAAGAAGGAGATACAACAAGTCAAGATGTAGCAACTCCATCTAAAGTTCTTTTAGACCAAAATCTATCAGAAGCAGAAATACTTGCAACTCTTGCTACTAATTATTCATCAAAAGTAGCTAACTTAGAGAATAAGGCCTCTCTGGATGCCGCTATTGCAAAAATCCAGTCTGAAATATCAAACAGTGATCGCTTACTAAAAGCTAAGGCAACTGAAGCTCAATATGTCCAACAACGAGAACAATTGGGAAGTGCAGTTGATGAGTTGATGTCAGCACTGACTGCTGCAGGTTTTTCGGGCAATACAACTGTCAATGGTAGCCCTGCTATAAGCGCAAATTTAAACATTGCAGTAGGTCAAACAAAAGTATACCTTGGTGAAGGGAAAGATCCAAATTATAATATCCCGATTTATTACAAGTTAACTGTGACAAACGATGGGTCTAAAATGACCTTTGTTTATACTGTTACTTATGATAACCCATCAACGTCAACTGTTGAATACCCATCATTAGACATGAACTATGCAATCTACAATACTAGGACTTCTAATGGTTCCATGTTTACTTTGGGTAGTGGCTTCGGAACTCCTTCGAATGTAAAAAATTACATTACAGATTCAAGTGGGAAAAAAGTTAGAGACTATAACACTTCTACAATGACGCAAGAAGGTAATGGCTATAGTTGGGGAGATGGAGCCCAAATGAATGGCTTTATGGCCAATAAGGGTTATGGATTAACATCATCTTGGACTGTTCCAATCAAATCTACTGGTGAGACATCTTTCACCTTTAGCCCTGTTGCTCGTGAAATTACAAATACAACGGGCACTAATTTCTTCAATCTCATTGTCGAAAGAGAAGACGATACAAATCAGTCAGCTTCGCAGTCAGCATCAACAAGTGCAGTCGCTTCAGCCTCAGCATCAACTAGCGCAGTAGCAAGTGCATCAGCATCAACAAGCGCGGTAGCCTCAGCTTCAGCGTCAACAAGTGCAGTAGCAAGTGCCTCAGCATCAACAAGTGCGGTAGCCTCAGCCTCAGCGTCAACAAGTGCGGTAGCCTCAGCTTCAGCATCAACAAGTGCAGTAGCCTCAGCTTCAGCATCAACAAGTGCAGTCGCTTCAGCTTCAGCATCAACAAGTGCGGTAGCTTCAGCTTCAGCATCAACAAGCGCGGTAGCTTCAGCTTCAGCATCAACAAGTGCAGTCGCTTCAGCCTCAGCATCAACAAGCGCGGTAGCTTCAGCATCAGCATCAACAAGTGCGGTAGCAAGTGCTTCAGCATCGACTAGCGCGGTAGCTTCAGCATCAGCATCAACAAGTGCGGTAGCAAGTGCATCAGCATCAACAAGCGCGGTAGCTTCAGCTTCAGCATCAACAAGTGCAGTCGCTTCAGCCTCAGCATCAACAAGCGCGGTAGCTTCAGCATCAGCATCAACAAGTGCAGTAGCCTCAGCTTCAGCGTCAACAAGTGCAGTAGCCTCAGCTTCAGCGTCAACAAGTGCAGTAGCAAGTGCCTCAGCATCAACCAGCGCGGTCGCTTCAGCTTCAGCATCAACCAGCGCAGTAGCAAGTGCTTCAGCATCAACTAGCGCGGTAGCAAGTGCTTCAGCATCGACAAGTGCGGTAGCAAGTGCTTCAGCATCGACAAGTGCGGTAGCAAGTGCTTCAGCATCAACCAGCGCAGTAGCAAGTGCCTCAGCATCAACCAGCGCGGTCGCTTCAGCCTCAGCATCAACCAGCGCGGTAGCAAGTGCCTCAGCATCAACAAGTGCAGTCGCTTCAGCTTCAGCATCAACCAGCGCGGTAGCAAGTGCTTCAGCATCGACTAGCGCGGTCGCTTCAGCTTCAGCGTCAACCAGCGCGGTAGCTTCAGCTTCAGCCTCAACAAGTGCAGTCGCTTCAGCTTCAGCATCAACTAGCGCGGTAGCAAGTGCTTCAGCATCGACAAGTGCGGTAGCAAGTGCTTCAGCATCAACCAGCGCAGTAGCAAGTGCCTCAGCATCAACAAGTGCAGTCGCTTCAGCCTCAGCATCAACAAGTGCAGTGGCAAGTGCATCAGCCTCGACAAGTGCGGTAGCTTCAGCTTCAGCATCGACAAGTGCGGTAGCAAGTGCCTCAGCATCAACAAGTGCAGTCGCTTCAGCTTCAGCATCAACCAGCGCGGTAGCAAGTGCTTCAGCCTCAACAAGTGCAGTCGCTTCAGCCTCAGCATCAACCAGCGCGGTAGCAAGTGCTTCAGCATCGACAAGTGCGGTAGCAAGTGCCTCAGCATCGACTAGCGCGGTCGCTTCAGCCTCAGCATCAACCAGCGCGGTAGCAAGTGCTTCAGCATCAACCAGCGCAGTAGCAAGTGCCTCAGCATCAACCAGTGCGGTAGCATCAGCCTCAGCGTCAACCAGCGCGGTAGCAAGTGCTTCAGCATCGACAAGTGCGGTAGCAAGTGCCTCAGCATCGACTAGCGCGGTCGCTTCAGCCTCAGCATCAACCAGCGCGGTAGCAAGTGCTTCAGCATCAACCAGCGCAGTAGCAAGTGCCTCAGCATCAACCAGTGCGGTAGCATCAGCCTCAGCGTCAACCAGTGCGGTAGCATCAGCTTCAGCATCAACCAGTGCGGTAGCATCAGCTTCAGCATCGACAAGTGCGGTAGCATCAGCCTCAGCATCAACCAGTGCAGTAGCAAGTGCATCAGCATCGACTAGTGCAGTAGCAAGTGCTTCAGCATCAACCAGTGCGGTAGCTTCGGCTTCAGCATCAACCAGTGCGGTAGCAAGTGCCTCAGCATCGACCAGCGCAGTAGCAAGTGCCTCAGCATCAACTAGCGCGGTCGCTTCAGCATCAGCATCAACCAGCGCAGTAGCAAGTGCCTCAGCATCAACCAGCGCGGTCGCTTCAGCCTCAGCGTCAACAAGTGCGGTCGCTTCAGCATCAGCATCAACAAGTGCAGTAGCTTCAGCATCAGCATCAACAAGTGCAGTCGCTTCAGCCTCAGCATCAACAAGCGCGGTAGCTTCAGCATCAGCATCAACAAGTGCAGTAGCCTCAGCTTCAGCGTCAACAAGTGCAGTAGCCTCAGCTTCAGCGTCAACAAGTGCAGTAGCAAGTGCCTCAGCATCAACCAGCGCGGTCGCTTCAGCTTCAGCATCAACCAGCGCAGTAGCAAGTGCTTCAGCATCAACTAGCGCGGTAGCAAGTGCTTCAGCATCGACAAGTGCGGTAGCAAGTGCTTCAGCATCGACAAGTGCGGTAGCAAGTGCCTCAGCATCGACTAGCGCAGTAGCCTCAGCATCAGCATCAACCAGCGCAGTAGCAAGTGCCTCAGCATCAACCAGCGCGGTCGCTTCAGCCTCAGCATCAACCAGCGCGGTAGCAAGTGCCTCAGCATCAACAAGTGCAGTCGCTTCAGCTTCAGCATCAACCAGCGCGGTAGCAAGTGCTTCAGCATCGACTAGCGCGGTCGCTTCAGCTTCAGCGTCAACCAGCGCGGTAGCTTCAGCTTCAGCCTCAACAAGTGCAGTCGCTTCAGCTTCAGCATCAACTAGCGCGGTAGCAAGTGCTTCAGCATCGACAAGTGCGGTAGCAAGTGCTTCAGCATCAACCAGCGCAGTAGCAAGTGCCTCAGCATCAACAAGTGCAGTCGCTTCAGCCTCAGCATCAACAAGTGCAGTGGCAAGTGCATCAGCCTCGACAAGTGCGGTAGCTTCAGCTTCAGCATCGACAAGTGCGGTAGCAAGTGCCTCAGCATCAACAAGTGCAGTCGCTTCAGCTTCAGCATCAACCAGCGCGGTAGCAAGTGCTTCAGCCTCAACAAGTGCAGTCGCTTCAGCCTCAGCATCAACCAGCGCGGTAGCAAGTGCTTCAGCATCGACAAGTGCGGTAGCAAGTGCCTCAGCATCGACTAGCGCGGTCGCTTCAGCCTCAGCATCAACCAGCGCGGTAGCAAGTGCTTCAGCATCAACCAGCGCAGTAGCAAGTGCCTCAGCATCAACCAGTGCGGTAGCATCAGCCTCAGCGTCAACCAGCGCGGTAGCAAGTGCTTCAGCATCGACAAGTGCGGTAGCAAGTGCCTCAGCATCGACTAGCGCGGTCGCTTCAGCCTCAGCATCAACCAGCGCGGTAGCAAGTGCTTCAGCATCAACCAGCGCAGTAGCAAGTGCCTCAGCATCAACCAGTGCGGTAGCATCAGCCTCAGCGTCAACCAGTGCGGTAGCATCAGCTTCAGCATCAACCAGTGCGGTAGCATCAGCTTCAGCATCGACAAGTGCGGTAGCATCAGCCTCAGCATCAACCAGTGCAGTAGCAAGTGCATCAGCATCGACTAGTGCAGTAGCAAGTGCTTCAGCATCAACCAGTGCGGTAGCTTCGGCTTCAGCATCAACCAGTGCGGTAGCAAGTGCCTCAGCATCGACCAGCGCAGTAGCAAGTGCCTCAGCATCAACTAGCGCGGTCGCTTCAGCATCAGCATCAACCAGCGCAGTAGCAAGTGCCTCAGCATCAACCAGCGCGGTCGCTTCAGCCTCAGCGTCAACAAGTGCGGTCGCTTCAGCATCAGCATCAACAAGTGCAGTAGCTTCAGCATCAGCATCAACAAGTGCAGTGGCTTCAGCATCAGCATCGACAAGTGCGGTAGCTTCAGCCTCAGCATCAACCAGTGCAGTAGCCTCAGCTTCAGCGTCAACCAGCGCAGTAGCCTCAGCTTCAGCGTCAACAAGTGCGGTAGCAAGTGCCTCAGCGTCAACAAGTGCAGTAGCCTCAGCTTCAGCATCAACAAGTGCGGTAGCTTCAGCTTCAGCATCGACTAGCGCGGTCGCTTCAGCATCAGCATCGACAAGTGCAGTAGCTTCAGCTTCAGCATCGACAAGTGCAGTAGCTTCAGCATCAGCGTCAACAAGTGCAGTAGCAAGTGCTTCAGCATCGACTAGCGCGGTCGCTTCAGCTTCAGCGTCAACCAGCGCGGTAGCTTCAGCTTCAGCCTCAACAAGTGCAGTCGCTTCAGCTTCAGCATCAACTAGCGCGGTAGCAAGTGCTTCAGCATCGACAAGTGCGGTAGCAAGTGCTTCAGCATCAACCAGCGCAGTAGCAAGTGCCTCAGCATCAACAAGTGCAGTCGCTTCAGCCTCAGCATCAACAAGTGCAGTGGCAAGTGCATCAGCCTCGACAAGTGCGGTAGCTTCAGCTTCAGCATCGACAAGTGCGGTAGCAAGTGCCTCAGCATCAACAAGTGCAGTCGCTTCAGCTTCAGCATCAACCAGCGCGGTAGCAAGTGCTTCAGCCTCAACAAGTGCAGTCGCTTCAGCATCAGCATCAACCAGCGCGGTAGCAAGTGCTTCAGCATCGACAAGTGCGGTAGCAAGTGCCTCAGCATCGACTAGCGCGGTCGCTTCAGCCTCAGCATCAACCAGCGCGGTAGCAAGTGCTTCAGCATCAACCAGCGCAGTAGCAAGTGCCTCAGCATCAACCAGTGCGGTAGCATCAGCCTCAGCGTCAACCAGCGCGGTAGCAAGTGCTTCAGCATCAACCAGCGCAGTAGCAAGTGCCTCAGCATCAACCAGCGCGGTCGCTTCAGCCTCAGCATCAACCAGCGCGGTAGCAAGTGCCTCAGCATCAACAAGTGCAGTCGCTTCAGCTTCAGCATCAACCAGCGCGGTAGCAAGTGCTTCAGCATCGACTAGCGCGGTCGCTTCAGCTTCAGCGTCAACCAGCGCGGTAGCTTCAGCTTCAGCCTCAACAAGTGCAGTCGCTTCAGCTTCAGCATCAACAAGCGCGGTAGCAAGTGCTTCAGCATCGACAAGTGCGGTAGCAAGTGCTTCAGCATCAACCAGCGCAGTAGCAAGTGCCTCAGCATCAACAAGTGCAGTCGCTTCAGCCTCAGCATCAACAAGTGCAGTGGCAAGTGCATCAGCCTCGACAAGTGCGGTAGCTTCAGCTTCAGCATCGACAAGTGCGGTAGCAAGTGCCTCAGCATCAACAAGTGCAGTGGCTTCAGCATCAGCATCGACAAGTGCGGTAGCTTCAGCTTCAGCATCGACAAGTGCGGTAGCAAGTGCCTCAGCATCAACAAGTGCAGTGGCTTCAGCATCAGCATCGACAAGTGCGGTAGCTTCAGCCTCAGCATCAACCAGTGCAGTAGCCTCAGCTTCAGCGTCAACAAGTGCAGTAGCTTCAGCATCAGCATCAACAAGCGCGGTAGCTTCAGCATCAGCATCAACAAGCGCGGTAGCTTCAGCATCAGCATCAACAAGTGCGGTAGCAAGTGCATCAGCATCAACAAGCGCGGTAGCTTCAGCATCAGCATCAACAAGTGCAGTCGCTTCAGCATCAGCATCAACAAGTGCGGTAGCAAGTGCATCAGCATCAACAAGTGCGGTAGCAAGTGCATCAGCATCAACAAGTGCAGTAGCCTCAGCTTCAGCATCAACAAGTGCGGTAGCAAGTGCATCAGCATCAACAAGCGCGGTAGCTTCAGCTTCAGCGTCAACAAGTGCAGTAGCAAGTGCATCAGCATCAACAAGCGCGGTAGCTTCAGCATCAGCATCAACAAGTGCGGTAGCTTCAGCATCAGCATCAACAAGTGCGGTAGCAAGTGCATCAGCATCAACAAGCGCGGTAGCTTCAGCATCAGCATCAACAAGTGCAGTAGCCTCAGCTTCAGCATCAACAAGTGCGGTAGCTTCAGCATCAGCATCAACAAGTGCGGTAGCAAGTGCATCAGCATCAACAAGCGCGGTAGCTTCAGCTTCAGCATCAACAAGTGCAGTCGCTTCAGCCTCAGCATCAACAAGCGCGGTAGCAAGTGCTTCAGCATCGACTAGCGCGGTAGCTTCAGCATCAGCATCAACAAGTGCGGTAGCAAGTGCATCAGCATCAACAAGCGCGGTAGCTTCAGCTTCAGCATCAACAAGTGCAGTCGCTTCAGCCTCAGCATCAACAAGCGCGGTAGCTTCAGCTTCAGCATCAACAAGTGCAGTAGCCTCAGCTTCAGCGTCAACAAGTGCAGTAGCAAGTGCATCAGCATCAACAAGCGCGGTAGCTTCAGCATCAGCATCAACAAGCGCGGTAGCTTCAGCATCAGCATCAACAAGTGCGGTAGCAAGTGCATCAGCATCAACAAGCGCGGTAGCTTCAGCCTCAGCATCAACAAGTGCGGTAGCAAGTGCATCAGCATCAACAAGCGCGGTAGCTTCAGCTTCAGCATCGACTAGCGCAGTAGCAAGTGCATCAGCGTCAACCAGCGCAGTAGCCTCAGCTTCAGCATCAACCAGCGCGGTAGCTTCAGCATCAGCGTCAACCAGCGCAGTAGCAAGTGCCTCAGCCTCAACAAGTGCGGTCGCAAGTGCCTCAGCGTCAACAAGTGCAGTAGCAAGTGCATCAGCCTCAACTAGCGCGGTCGCTTCAGCATCAGCCTCAACTAGCGCGGTCGCTTCAGCATCAGCATCAACCAGCGCAGTAGCCTCAGCTTCAGCGTCAACAAGTGCAGTCGCAAGTGCATCAGCATCAACAAGTGCAGTCGCAAGTGCATCAGCATCAACAAGTGCAGTGGCTTCAGCATCAGCATCAACAAGCGCGGTAGCTTCAGCTTCAGCATCAACCAGCGCGGTAGCTTCAGCATCAGCATCAACAAGTGCAGTGGCTTCAGCATCAGCATCAACAAGCGCGGTAGCTTCAGCATCAGCATCGACTAGCGCAGTAGCTTCAGCATCAGCATCAACAAGTGCGGTAGCAAGTGCATCAGCATCAACAAGTGCGGTAGCAAGTGCATCAGCATCAACTAGCGCGGTAGCTTCAGCATCAGCATCAACAAGTGCAGTCGCTTCAGCATCAGCATCAACAAGTGCGGTAGCAAGTGCATCAGCATCAACTAGCGCGGTAGCTTCAGCATCAGCATCGACAAGTGCAGTAGCCTCAGCTTCAGCGTCAACCAGCGCAGTAGCCTCAGCTTCAGCGTCAACAAGTGCAGTAGCAAGTGCATCAGCATCAACTAGCGCGGTAGCTTCAGCATCAGCATCAACCAGTGCAGTAGCTTCAGCATCAGCATCAACCAGTGCGGTAGCAAGTGCATCAGCATCAACAAGTGCGGTAGCAAGTGCATCAGCGTCAACAAGTGCGGTAGCTTCAGCATCAGCGTCAACAAGTGCAGTAGCAAGTGCATCAGCATCAACAAGTGCAGTGGCTTCAGCATCAGCATCAACTAGCGCGGTAGCTTCAGCATCAGCATCGACAAGTGCAGTCGCTTCAGCATCAGCATCGACAAGTGCAGTCGCTTCAGCCTCAGCATCAACAAGCGCGGTAGCTTCAGCATCAGCATCGACAAGTGCGGTCGCTTCAGCATCAGCATCGACTAGCGCAGTAGCAAGTGCATCAGCATCAACTAGCGCGGTAGCTTCAGCATCAGCATCAACCAGTGCAGTAGCTTCAGCATCAGCATCAACCAGTGCGGTAGCAAGTGCATCAGCATCAACAAGTGCGGTAGCAAGTGCATCAGCGTCAACAAGTGCGGTAGCTTCAGCATCAGCGTCAGCAAGTGCAGTAGCAAGTGCATCAGCATCAACAAGTGCAGTGGCTTCAGCATCAGCATCAACTAGCGCGGTAGCAAGTGCATCAGCATCAACTAGCGCGGTAGCTTCAGCTTCAGCATCGACAAGTGCGGTAGCTTCAGCCTCAGCATCGACAAGTGCAGTAGCTTCAGCATCAGCATCAACAAGCGCGGTAGCTTCAGCATCAGCATCGACAAGTGCAGTCGCTTCAGCATCAGCATCGACAAGTGCAGTCGCTTCAGCCTCAGCATCAACAAGCGCGGTAGCTTCAGCATCAGCATCGACAAGTGCGGTCGCTTCAGCATCAGCATCGACTAGCGCAGTAGCAAGTGCATCAGCATCAACAAGTGCGGTAGCAAGTGCATCAGCATCAACAAGTGCAGTAGCTTCAGCATCAGCATCAACAAGTGCGGTAGCAAGTGCATCAGCATCAACAAGTGCAGTCGCTTCAGCCTCAGCATCAACAAGCGCGGTAGCTTCAGCATCAGCATCAACAAGTGCGGTAGCAAGTGCTTCAGCATCGACTAGCGCGGTAGCTTCAGCATCAGCATCAACAAGTGCGGTAGCAAGTGCATCAGCATCAACTAGCGCGGTAGCAAGTGCATCAGCATCAACTAGCGCGGTAGCTTCAGCTTCAGCATCAACAAGTGCAGTCGCTTCAGCATCAGCATCAACAAGTGCGGTAGCAAGTGCATCAGCATCAACTAGCGCGGTAGCTTCAGCATCAGCATCGACAAGTGCAGTAGCTTCAGCTTCAGCATCAACAAGTGCAGTAGCTTCAGCATCAGCATCAACAAGTGCGGTAGCAAGTGCATCAGCATCAACTAGCGCGGTAGCTTCAGCATCAGCATCAACAAGTGCGGTAGCAAGTGCATCAGCATCAACAAGTGCAGTCGCTTCAGCCTCAGCATCAACAAGCGCGGTAGCTTCAGCATCAGCATCAACAAGTGCGGTAGCAAGTGCTTCAGCATCGACTAGCGCGGTAGCTTCAGCATCAGCATCAACAAGTGCGGTAGCAAGTGCATCAGCATCAACAAGCGCGGTAGCTTCAGCATCAGCATCAACAAGTGCAGTCGCTTCAGCCTCAGCATCAACAAGCGCGGTAGCTTCAGCATCAGCATCGACTAGCGCAGTAGCAAGTGCATCAGCATCAACAAGTGCAGTAGCCTCAGCTTCAGCATCGACAAGTGCGGTAGCAAGTGCCTCAGCATCGACTAGCGCAGTAGCCTCAGCATCAGCATCAACAAGCGCGGTAGCTTCAGCATCAGCATCAACAAGTGCAGTCGCTTCAGCCTCAGCATCAACAAGCGCGGTAGCTTCAGCATCAGCATCAACAAGTGCGGTAGCAAGTGCTTCAGCATCGACTAGCGCGGCAGCTTCAGCATCAGCATCAACAAGTGCGGTAGCAAGTGCATCAGCATCAACAAGCGCGGTAGCTTCAGCTTCAGCATCAACAAGCGCGGTAGCTTCAGCTTCAGCATCAACAAGTGCAGTAGCCTCAGCTTCAGCGTCAACAAGTGCAGTAGCAAGTGCATCAGCATCAACAAGCGCGGTAGCTTCAGCATCAGCATCAACAAGCGCGGTAGCTTCAGCATCAGCATCGACTAGCGCAGTAGCTTCAGCATCAGCATCAACAAGTGCGGTAGCAAGTGCATCAGCATCAACAAGTGCGGTAGCAAGTGCATCAGCATCAACTAGCGCGGTAGCTTCAGCATCAGCATCAACAAGTGCAGTCGCTTCAGCATCAGCATCAACAAGTGCGGTAGCAAGTGCATCAGCATCAACTAGCGCGGTAGCTTCAGCATCAGCATCGACAAGTGCAGTAGCCTCAGCTTCAGCGTCAACCAGCGCAGTAGCCTCAGCTTCAGCGTCAACAAGTGCAGTAGCAAGTGCATCAGCATCAACTAGCGCGGTAGCTTCAGCATCAGCATCAACCAGTGCAGTAGCTTCAGCATCAGCATCAACCAGTGCGGTAGCAAGTGCATCAGCATCAACAAGTGCGGTAGCAAGTGCATCAGCGTCAACAAGTGCGGTAGCTTCAGCATCAGCGTCAACAAGTGCAGTAGCAAGTGCATCAGCATCAACAAGTGCAGTGGCTTCAGCATCAGCATCAACTAGCGCGGTAGCTTCAGCATCAGCATCGACAAGTGCAGTCGCTTCAGCATCAGCATCGACAAGTGCAGTCGCTTCAGCCTCAGCATCAACAAGCGCGGTAGCTTCAGCATCAGCATCGACAAGTGCGGTCGCTTCAGCATCAGCATCGACTAGCGCAGTAGCAAGTGCATCAGCATCAACTAGCGCGGTAGCTTCAGCATCAGCATCAACCAGTGCAGTAGCTTCAGCATCAGCATCAACCAGTGCGGTAGCAAGTGCATCAGCATCAACAAGTGCGGTAGCAAGTGCATCAGCGTCAACAAGTGCGGTAGCTTCAGCATCAGCGTCAACAAGTGCAGTAGCAAGTGCATCAGCATCAACAAGTGCAGTGGCTTCAGCATCAGCATCAACTAGCGCGGTAGCAAGTGCATCAGCATCAACTAGCGCGGTAGCTTCAGCTTCAGCATCGACAAGTGCGGTAGCTTCAGCCTCAGCATCGACAAGTGCAGTAGCTTCAGCATCAGCATCAACTAGCGCGGTAGCTTCAGCATCAGCATCGACAAGTGCAGTCGCTTCAGCATCAGCATCGACAAGTGCAGTCGCTTCAGCCTCAGCATCAACAAGCGCGGTAGCTTCAGCATCAGCATCGACAAGTGCGGTCGCTTCAGCATCAGCATCGACTAGCGCAGTAGCAAGTGCATCAGCATCAACAAGTGCGGTAGCAAGTGCATCAGCATCAACAAGTGCAGTAGCTTCAGCATCAGCATCAACAAGTGCGGTAGCAAGTGCATCAGCATCAACAAGTGCAGTCGCTTCAGCCTCAGCATCAACAAGCGCGGTAGCTTCAGCATCAGCATCAACAAGTGCGGTAGCAAGTGCTTCAGCATCGACTAGCGCGGTAGCTTCAGCATCAGCATCAACAAGTGCGGTAGCAAGTGCATCAGCATCAACTAGCGCGGTAGCAAGTGCATCAGCATCAACTAGCGCGGTAGCTTCAGCTTCAGCATCAACAAGTGCAGTCGCTTCAGCATCAGCATCAACAAGTGCGGTAGCAAGTGCATCAGCATCAACTAGCGCGGTAGCTTCAGCATCAGCATCGACAAGTGCGGTAGCTTCAGCTTCAGCATCAACAGTGCAGTAGCTTCAGCATCAGCATCAACAAGTGCGGTAGCAAGTGCATCAGCATCAACTAGCGCGGTAGCTTCAGCATCAGCATCAACAAGTGCGGTAGCAAGTGCATCAGCATCAACAAGTGCAGTCGCTTCAGCCTCAGCATCAACAAGCGCGGTAGCTTCAGCATCAGCATCAACAAGTGCGGTAGCAAGTGCTTCAGCATCGACTAGCGCGGTAGCTTCAGCATCAGCATCAACAAGTGCGGTAGCAAGTGCATCAGCATCAACTAGCGCGGTAGCTTCAGCATCAGCATCAACAAGTGCAGTCGCTTCAGCCTCAGCATCAACAAGCGCGGTAGCTTCAGCTTCAGCATCAACAAGTGCAGTAGCCTCAGCTTCAGCATCAACAAGTGCGGTAGCAAGTGCATCAGCATCAACAAGCGCGGTAGCTTCAGCTTCAGCATCAACAAGTGCAGTAGCAAGTGCCTCAGCCTCAACAAGTGCAGTGGCTTCAGCCTCAGCATCAACAAGCGCGGTAGCTTCAGCATCAGCATCGACAAGTGCAGTAGCTTCAGCTTCAGCATCAACAAGTGCAGTAGCCTCAGCTTCAGCGTCAACAAGTGCAGTAGCAAGTGCATCAGCATCAACAAGCGCGGTAGCTTCAGCATCAGCATCAACTAGCGCGGTAGCCTCAGCTTCAGCATCAACAAGTGCAGTAGCTTCAGCCTCAGCCTCAACTAGCGCGGTAGCTTCAGCCTCAGCATCAACAAGTGCAGTAGCAAGTGCATCAATGGCTCACTCTACTTCAACTCATCATGCTTCTCAAACTACTACAAGTAAGACACAAACACGTAAGCAGTTACCAAATACTGGAACGTCAGCCTCAGTTTCCTCAGCTCTTCTAGGAGCTATGGTAGGGCTAACAGGTCTAGGTTTAGTAGCGAAACGTCGCAAAGATGAAGATGAAGAATAAAACTAAAAGCTATTGAAATAGCTGATGGTTTCTGAACTAAAATAAAAAAACCTGGAAGTTTAAAACTTTCAGGTTTTTTAGATCTTGGAGAGGAGTTGCAATGAAATGTATTGTGAAACATGATATAATATAGGGAAGGAGAATTGATTTATGGGCGAAAAAATCACGGTAATTGTTCCAGTTTATAATGTTGAAAATTATCTACAGCAATGTCTGGATAGTTTGCTGGCGCAAACATATAAGAATCTTGAAATCATTGTCGTCAATGACGGATCTACAGACAATTCGGGTAATATTTGTCAAGAATACGTACAAAAAGATAATCGTATCATCTATATAGAAACAGAAAATAGTGGCCAATCAGCAGCGAGAAATTTGGGATTAGATCGAATGACAGGATCCTATGTAACCTTTGTTGATTCGGATGATTGGGTAGAACAAGACTATGTAGAAGTTTTGTATAAGAAATTGATGGAATATCAGGCAGATATTGCAGTTGCAAATTATTACTCTTATAATGAGTCTGAGGAAATGTACTACTTTCATATATTTGGAGATTCTTACTATGAAAAAGTATATGACAATGTTTCTATCTTTGAAAACTTATATGAATCGTCAGAAATGAAAAGTTTTGCACTTATCTCTGTTTGGGGAACACTTTATCGGGCTGATTTATTTAATCATTTACGTTTTGACAAAGGCAAACTGGGTGAAGACGGATATTTAAATCAAAAAATTTATCTACTAGCTAAAAAAACGGTATATCTCAATAAAGGCTTATATGCTTATCGTCAAAGAGAGGGAAGTAGTTCTAGAATTTGGACAGAAAAGTGGATGCATGCCTTAGTGGATGCAATGTCTGAACGGATTACTTTACTAGCTAATTTAGGTTATCCTCTTGAGAAACACTTATCAGTCTATCGTCAAATGTTGGAAGTGAGTCTTGCTAATGGTCAAGCGAGTGGTCTATCAGACACCAATACTTATAAAGAATTTGAAGCAAAAAAATTTCTCCTAGAAGAGTTGACTAACAGAAAGAAAAAAGATAAAAAAGCCATAGTATTGGCTGCGAATTTTTCGTATGCTGATCAAGTGATGACAACGGTGAAATCCATTTGTTACCATAACAGATCGCTTCGCTTTTATCTCATCAATAGTGATTTCCCTAACGAATGGTTTAAACAATTAAATAAGCGATTGGAAAAATTTGATTCAGAAATCATCAATTGCCGAGTAACATCCGAGCAAATTTCACGTTATAAAACAGATATCAGTTATACAGTCTTTCTGCGTTACTTTGTAGCTGACTTTGTAAAAGAAGACAAGGCTCTCTATTTGGATTGTGATTTGGTCGTAACGAAAAATTTAGATGACTTATTTGAAACAGATCTAAAAGATTATCCATTGGCTGCAATTCGAGATTATGGTGGAAAAGTATACTATGGTCGAGAAATATTTAATGCGGGTGTTTTGCTTATCAACAATCGTGTATGGAAACAAGAACAAATGACCCAACGATTGATTGATTTAACGAATGAATGGCATGACAAGGTGGATCAGGCTGATCAAAGTATTTTGAATATGCTTTTTGAAAATCAGTGGTTAGAGTTGGACTTTGATAATAACCACATTGTCATTCATGAACGATTTGCAGACTATAGTTTCCCAGAAGGGCAGGAATATCCTGGAATTATCCATTATCTATCAGAAAGAAAACCTTGGCAGGTACACGCTGGACAAACCTATCGTGATGTTTGGTGGTACTATCATAATCTTGAATGGACAGAGCTGGGACAAAATCATCATCTACATGCCTTGCAAAAACACCATATCTATCCGATCAAAGCTCCTTTTACTTGTTTGATTTACACTGCATCAGATCAGATTGAAGCAATTGAGACCCTAGTTCAGTCCTTACCAGATATTCAATTTAAGATTGCAGCTCGAGTCGTTGTTAGTGAAAATCTTTCTCGACTTGTGGTTTATCCCAATGTCACCGTCTATTCTGGAATTGTGTCATTAGAGGAATTAGATAGGGAACTAGTGGAGACTAGTAATGTGTTATTAGATATCAATCATGGTGAAAAGACAGAAGCAATACTGGACCAGTTTACAGGATTAGAGAAGCCTATTCTAGCTTTTGAAAATACCAAATCTTATGATGTGAATCAGGAGATATATCCAGTTGATCAAGTCCAGGAAATGATTAAGAAATTGAGAGAACTGAGTGAATGAATAAAAATCAGATAGTAGGAGATGCCCTAATTTTGACTGTTAGTGATCAGATTGAACAGTTAGAATATCTTCTAGAGAACTTACCTAATGTATGTTTCCACATCGCAGCGACGGTTCAATTTTCTGAGAAGATCCGAGCACTTGAGTCTAGTCACAATGTTCGTCTCATTACGATTTCAAACGATTTACAATTAGATTTTTTAGTCAACTTGTGTGACTTTCTACTAGATATCAATCATTTTCAAGAAGTGAATTCTATTGTTGCTAAGTTTGTAGAAGCAGGAAAACCTATCTTTGCATTTGAAAAATACTGTGCATGGAAATCAAGGACAAGAAATCTTTCTATCAAGCAGACCGAATGAATTGGTCCAAAAAATTCAAGAGAGTATTGCTTTTAAACAATTGGGAATCCATAATCAAGACAAAATGATTCAAGATGGTAAATGGAATGTTTTCCAAGTTGATGATAAAGCTAGCTTTTATTATAGGTACAAATGTTATTTGCAGAAATTTTGAAAAATTTCCATATTTCTGGGGGAAAAATTGATTTTACATGATGGCGTCTTTATCAATAATTCTTGCAGTTTTAACTGTATGGAGAGAATTGAAATAGGTTCTGGAACTATGATGGGAGAGGGAGTTCGTTTTTACGACCATGATCATATCTATACAGCTGACACAATTGAAAAGTGGCAGTGGACCACTGCGCCAATCAAAGTTGGGAAAGACTGCTGGATAGGCAGTAATGTCACTATTTTAAAAGGAGTGACGATTGGTGATAATACCATTATAGGTGCAGGATGCTTTAGTGCGTAAAAGATATCCCAGCAAATAGTGTTGTTTATAATGATGGGAATCTTATTGTAAAAGAGCGCAGTTAAGAAACATTATGTTTAAGGGAATAATTATATGAAAAAAATGAATTAATTAGTATCATAGTTCCAGTCTACAATGTTGAAAAATTAGTTGAGATAGTATTCAGGGACATAATTACTCTATAATGTATATTGAAAAAAATAAAGGATATGATAGAAAGTGGAGAAAAATGAAGCTACATATTACCAATCTATATGGAATGGCAAGAGAAAGTACAGCAACCATTGCGCAAAATGCCATTCAAAAAATTGCTACTCAACTTGGGTTTAAAGAGTTAGGGATTTATTTTTTTACCATGCTACTTCTGAAACAGTCGAAGAAAAGAAGTAGAAGACTAGACGGAATTCTAGCAAGTGTTTCAATGGGAGACGTAGTCATTTTTCAAACACCAACATGGAATGGAATTGAGTTTGAAAGAGAATTTTTAGCGAAGCTAAAAGCTCTGCAAGTCAAGATTGTTATATTTGTCCATGATGTCATTCCTTTGATGTTTAAACAAAATGCCTTTCTTTTAGATGATTATATCAGTCTCTATAATATGGCGGATAGCATTATTCTACCTTCAGCAGCTATGAGAAAAAGACTGATTCAAAATGGACTGACAGTCAATAATGTCCTCTTCCAAGAAATGTGGGATCACCCCCATGATTTAGATTTGTATTCCCCTGCATTTAAAAAGTCAATTTATTTTGCGGGAAATTTAAGTCGTTTTCCAGAACTACAAACTTGGTCTGGGACAGTTCCGCTAACAATTTTTTCAAATGAGGATCAATTGCTTACATCTGAGCAGGTGCATATTGCAGGTTGGAAGACAGATGAGGAAATGCTTTTAGAACTTTCTAAAGGCGGATTTGGTTTGGTATGGAGTACCCATCAGAACGAAGATCAAAATCTTGACTATTATAGTATGAATTTATCCTATAAATTAAGTACTTATTTAGCTGCTGGTATTCCAGTTATTATTCCTTCTACCTTATCGAACTCTGCCTTTATCGTAGAGCAAGGATTAGGCTTGGTAGCAGATAGCTTAGAAGAAGTAAATGCTCTAGTAGAGCATCTATCTGAAGAGACCTATATTGAGATGTGTCGTAGGGTGCAATATTTTTCTTTCTTACTCAGCCAAGGATTCTTTGCGAAGCAGTTTTTATTAAAGGCTGTTTTCGAGTTAGGTATTCAAAAAAAATCAGAAGAGCAAAGATTACAGCTATTGACAGTTACAAATAGTCAGGATTTAGAACAAATTCAATATTTGATTGATAAACTTCCTGAGTGTGATTTTCGTATTGCTGCAAGAACCATGATGGGACCACGTTTGATGGAGTTAGCCCAAAAAGAGAATGTCTATCTTTATCCTGCGTCAGATTCGGAAAAGTTGGAGAAAATAATTGAAAGCACAGACTTGTATCTGGACATTAACTATGGTGGAGCAGTAGATGGCGTGTTAGATAGTGTAATAGCCAAGGAAATTCCAATCTTTGCCTTCTATAAAACGCAGAATGGAGATAAGGGTCAATATTTATTTGCTATAAAAAATATTAAGGTCATGGTAGATGCAATTAGGAGTTATGCAGAAACAAAACAATTGCCCACTAAATCATTTGATTTGAAGTGCAGACCATAGATGAAACACTCGATTATATGTTGGAGCATCAATCTTCTATAGCTCGATTTGGTGATGGCGAAGCAGCTATCATGCTGGGACAGTCTATCAACTATCAACAATATGATCAACAGCTTGCAGAGGAATTGAAATTTATTGTCAAGCAACAAAGTAATCCGCAGCTAGTGATTGGTTTACAAGAAGGTATAAAAAACCGTTTTAGCTTTGTTCCAGAAGCACTTGCCTTTTGGCGTCAATACTTAGAGGATTATGAAGAGTTTTATTTAGAGTATTGTCATAACCCTTGGTATGGCTCAACTTTTATTTCCAGACCTTATATTGACTTTTTAGATAAATCAAAATCAAAATCACAGTTTGAGAAGTTAAAAAAAATCTGGGAGGGAAGAGATATCCTGATAGTGGAAGGCTATACTTCTAGATCAGGAGTGGGAAATGATTTATTTGCTGGTGCTAAGAGCATCAAGAGAATTATTTGCCCATCCAGAAATGCCTACTCAAAGAAAGCTGAGATCATGGAGGAAATACTCAAGCACTCTGAAGGTCGATTGATTTTATTAATGTTGGGTCCAACAGCAAAAGTCTTAGCTTATCAACTCGCTTCTAAAGGGCTTCAAGCTATTGACATTGGACATATAGATTCTGAGTATGAATGGATGCAAATGGGCGCGGAAAGAAAGTCTTATTGAGAAACAAGCATACTGCAGAATTTAATCTAGATACAGAAATAGAGCTAGCAAATGATGATGCATACTTGAGTCAAATTGTCGCTGACTTGAGTGAAGAATAGTATTGGATATGGAATTTCGGAGGAGAGATGACATCAGAAAGACTTGCAATCGTTTTGATTGCTGATCAAGCTTATACAGAACAATTGGCTGTGACCATGAAATCCATCATGTATCACAATAAATCAGTTGATTTTTATATCATTAACCAAGGCATTATGCCCGACTGGTTTAGAAAAATAAGACGTATAGTGAGAAATCTGGGAGGGGAACTTTATAATATTCCCTTTGATATGGGATTGATTTCAGCTAATTGGAGAACACAAAATCATATTAGTCCGATTGCTTATGCTAAGTATTTTATTCCTCGTCTTATTGATAGGGAGAGAGTGCTTTATCTGGACACAGATGTTATTGTTAATGGTAGCTTAACCTCTTTTTTCTTAACAGACTTAAAAGGATTTCCAGTAGCTGCTGTACGTGATGTGGATGGTAGTTTTAATACTGGTGTTATGCTCATTGATAATCTACAATGGAAGGAATTGTCCGTTTCAGATAAATGCTTAGAATTATCTGAAGGTGAGAAAAGCGAACATTGGGAATTAGAGCATTTTAATGGAGATCAGACAATCTTGAACTTTGTTTTTCAGGACAATTGGTTGGAGTTGGATAAGCGATTCAATGTTCAGGTTGGTCATGATATCGTAGCATTTTATAGTAACTGGCAAGAGCATTTTTGTATGAAGGATAGTCCTCTGATTATTCATTACACAACTTATAGAAAACCATGGAATAGTTCAACATCATACAGATATAGAGAAAAATGGTGGGATTTTTATAATTTAGAACTTTCCCAAGTTTTAGCTCATCATCTAGGGGAATTTTCTTTACAAAAAGAAAAGCAGGGATTGGATTTCTTTACATTAACAGGAACAGAACAATTTGAAGGAATTGAACATTTAGCAAGTAGTTTTCCAGAACATCGTTTTCATATAGCTGCTTATACGGAATTTGGATCGTGGCTAAGTGCTCTGGGACAAAGAGATAATATTTATCTACATCCTGAGTGTATTCCAGCTACTTTTGATCAATTATTAGAAAATATGGATGCTTATCTTAATATCAATCATGGGGATATAAATGAGACAATTTTAGAGAGAATGAGTGAGATGAATAAGCCTATTTTTTCATTTTATGCTACTCATAAAGGGAATGTACCTCAATATCTTTTTCTAAGACAGGAGTTAGAAAAAATGGAGGATGCGATCCGTTTATTCTCTGAAATTGGAGCCGATAAATTTCGTCAAACCTTTAAACAAGAAGAATTATTTGATATTTCAGTCATGTCTATAGATGAAACCTTGGATCAATTATTGGAAACGGAACAATCACTTATTCGTTTTGGAGATGGAGAGTTTCATATTATGAATGGTTATGATATAGGATTCCAAGAGTATAATGAAGAGTTATCTAATAGTATGAAAGACATTTTATTAAATGCAAACAAGGAAGATATATTAATTTGCATGCCAGAGGTTTTTGAAGCTTTTACAGGAAATTTCCCTCAAGATCATAACTCTGAGACCTTCTGGAAGAGAGAATTAGATACTTTTTGCACCATTTTTTTCAGAGTATATTGTCAATCACAGAAGTATGGCTCAGCCTTTATATCAAGACCTTATATTTATAATAAAGATAGGAGTCGTGCTTTTGACCAATTTGAAAAAATGAAACAATTGTTCGAAGGGAAAGATTTACTAATTGTAGAAGGGGTAACTTCGCGATCAGGTGTTGGGAATGATTTATTTGATAAGGCTAACTCTATTAAGCGGATTATATGCCCTTCTTACAACGCTTTTTCTAAAATTCAGGAGATACGAGAAAAGATTTTAGAGCATGTAGAGGGACGCTTGATTTTATTAATGTTAGGACCAACTGCTAAGGTACTAGCTTATCAATTATCTCAATTAGGCTATCGTGCTTTAGACCTTGGGCATATCGATTCGGAGTATGAATGGATGAAGATGGGAGCAGAAACTAGAGTGCAGTTACAACATAAACATACTGCAGAATATTATTCTGATCAAGAAATTGAACTGATTGAAGATGAAGATTACAATCAGCAAGTTGTTGAGGATTTATCTAAATAGTGAGGAAGGTATATATGAATTTTCCATTAATATCAATTATTATTCCTGTATATAATGTAGAGGAATACATTGAACATTGTATTAATAATATTTTGCTACAGACCTATACGAATATAGAGGTTATCATTGTCAACGATGGTAGTCTTGATGATAGTATCACTATTGCAAAGAAATTAACAGAAGATGACTCTCGTTTTATCTATCTTGATAAGGAAAATGGGGGACAGTCGGATGCTCGAAATGCAGGATTGGATATTGCAAAGGGTGATTACATCTTTTTCTGTGATCCAGATGACTTTATGTTTGAGAAAAGCATTGAAAATCTATATTATGCAAGTCAACTAACTGAAGCAGATATTGTCGTAGGATCGTTTTGTCGTTTTGAAGAAGGCATGTTTTATTTTTATCCAAAATCAAAAGAAGGCGAGCTGCTGTCTCCGCTCAGTGCTAGAGATGCTATACAAGGCATGGATAGCATGGAGGATTATACCCTACTTCGCTATTCTGCAGTTTGGGGGAAATTATTCAAAAAGCATTTATTTGATGAAATTCGCTTTCCTAAGGGGAAATATGCAGAAGACCAGTTCATTATGTGGAAACTCTATCTAGCAAGTGAAAAAGATGACTCGGTATGATTCAGATGTTTATGCATACAGAATTAACTTTAAAGGACTGACTCAGAACTACAACTTATCTCATTTAGATTTTATAGATGCGATCGAGGAGCGTATTGAAACCTTGATGAAGATGTCAGAGCTAGCCTATCCGATGGAATTAGCCTTTAATCAGTATAAATTTGCTCTAAGGAGAAATTTATCCATGTTAGAAGGGACCGAATTTGTCCAAGAGGAAGCAAGAGTGCGCGAAAAGTTGGAGCATGCTGAGAATGGGGACTACCTGTTTTTAAAAGATAAAAGAGAGTGAAATATGGAAAATCAATTAATCAGTATTGTTGTGCCAGTTTACAATGTCGAAGAGTATCTCAGAAAATGCTTAGATAGTATAATGGAACAATCTTTTTCTTGTTTTGAATTGCTTTTAATAAATGATGGTTCTACCGATGGTTCAGGACAGATTTGTCAAGAGTATGTAGAAAAAGATGACAGAATCCGTTATTTTGAAAAAGAAAACGGTGGAGTTTCTTCAGCTCGTAATTTTGGAATCAAACAATCGAGGGGTGAGTACATTACATTTATTGATTCAGATGATTGGGTTGAACCAAATTATTTAGAGATTTTATACAAGGCAATGAAAGAGCAAGATGCGGATATTGTGGTTACAAATTACTACACTTTTCGAGAAGAAGATGCAATGTTTTTATTTCATGTTTCTGAAACAAATGAAGCGCTTGTTTTTCAACCAAATGATTCTTTTTTTAACTATATGTTTTCAACCTTTGGTACAGATATTGCTTGGGGAAGTGCATGGGGAAAATTGTACAAAAAAATCTGTGTTTGAACGTTTTTTTGCTTTTCAGAGAACATCTCATGGGCAGAAGATTTTGATTTAATGTATAAATTGTTTTTAGTTTCTCATTGTATCGTCTATCTTCATAAAGCTCCATATTGTTATCGTGACCGTGGTGACAGTGCTTCTAAAGTACCAGGCGAAGAGCCTATTCGTCAAAGTTTAAAAGTTTCAGAAGATCGTTTACTGATCCTTGCTTTGGCAGGGATTGATTTGACGGAAGCTAGAAAGCATCACATCGGTTTGTTACAGTGGATGAAGTATAATATGGGAACGGTATGGGATATGTCTGATACAGCTACCTATAAAAAAATAGAGGACCAATTGTGGTTGCTACATTTAGATAAATAGGAATAAAATTACCTAGATAAGCATGGAGAGTGCTAAAGAGAAATAGTAAGAAAGTGAGACATCTATTGAAAACAGAAACAATATCAATCATTGTACCAATCTACAATGCAGAGAACTATCTGAAATCATGTTTGGATAGTGTGCTGTCGCAAACTTTTAAGGATTTTGAGGTTTTGATGGTGAATGATGGCTCGACAGATAGTTCAGCAACTCTTTGTCAAGCGTATGCAGAACGTGACAGCCGTTTCCGATATTTTGAAAAGGAAAATGGTGGCTTATCTGATGCGAGAAACTATGGATTGGATAGGGCGCAGGGAGCCTATATCACTTTTCTAGATGCAGATGATTTTCTTTTTGAAAACTATTTAGAAAAATTATATCAAGCGAGCTACCTTAGTGATTCTGATATCTTAATTGGAGGCTATTGCCGTTTTGATGGTTCTGATTTCTATTTTTACAATGATCATTTTAAGAGTGATTCCTTGAATTCTTTCACATCAGCACAAGCGATTCAAGTCTTAGATTCTATGCTAGATGTTCCATTTTTAACTTTTTCGACTGCTTGGGGGAAACTGTTTAAACGAGATTTGTTCAATGAGCTTCGTTTTCCTTATGGAAAATATGCTGAGGACCAATTTTTAATTTGGAAACTCTATATGAAAGCTACCAATATTCATGTTTTTAACAATGCTTCCTATGTTTATCGTATGAATCCTTCAGGCTTATCTAGCGTTTTTTCTCTCAAGCATTTAGATTATATAGATGCACTTGAAGAACGGATAAGAGCTACAAAGGATTTAGAAGGGATAGATATTCAACATTCCTTTAACATGTATGACTATGTCTTACAGAGAATGTTGGGACAGTTGGAAGAACATCAATTTTTAGAGGACGCAGATAAAGTACGTGAAAAGTTAGAGTTGGCAAAACGAAAAGACTATCCCTTTTTACTATAAAGGATAATGGTTTAGGGTGTTTGAGATGGAGATATGCCCAGGCTAAGGAAGAAGGGTTACAGGATACAGATATTTTTAGAAGATACACAGAACTCTTTGATTTGTGTGATGATTTATAAATAGTAATTGAGAAAAAGATAGGTAGATAATGCATAAATGAATATATAATCACAAGCAGCTTTCTTTCTTATCTTATAAAGGCTAAGAGCAGATTTTTTTTCTGCTTTTTTTTGTTATAATAGTAGGGTTATAAGTACATAGAAAAGTAAAAAAAGATACTATAAAAAAATTACTTTTTTTATAATCTTAATTTTTTTCATTTAAAAATAGTAGGACATCTGAGAAATTAATCGTTTAATGTTAATGACTGGGAGGAATAATTTTTGAAAAAAACTTTTTTTCATCTATTGTAGTAAAAAAAGGGCTTGCCACAGTATTGTTTATTTTTATATATATACTTGGGAGTAGATTGACCCTTCCTTTTGTTGATGTAAATAATCGAGAATTTTTAGGTGGAACAGCTGCTTATCTTGCTTTTTCAACAGCGATGGTAGGAGGAAATCTTCGTAGTTTGTCCCTCTTTTCAGTTGGTTTGTCTCCGTGGATGTCCAGCATGATCCTGTGGCAAATGTTTTTCTTTTTTTCAAAAAATTGGGTTTAAGCAATGGAGCCATAGAAGTTCAGAATAGACGACAGATGTATTTAACCTTATTTATCGCCTTGATACAAGCTTTTAGCTATTTCCTTAAATTTACCAATTCAATCCCAGCTACCCAGTCTTTTGATTATACTGATGAATACTTGTCTGTTAATAGCTGGAACCTTCTTCTTAGTATGGCTGTCAGATATCAATGCAACTGTTGGTATAGGTGGCTCTATGCTTATCTTGATTACTAGTATGGTCTTAAACATACCTCAAGATTTAATTGATGCCTTTAGAACCATTCATATATCATGGTTTATTGTGGTAGCACTTGTTCTAATGGGACTTATCTTTACTTATCTTGTAGCCATTCTCTATAGGGCACGTTATCGTATAGCGGTCAATAAAATTGGTCTTCATAATCGTTTTAAACGGTATTCTTATTTTGAAATTATGCTGAACCCAGCTGGTGGGATGCCTTATATGTATGTAATGACCTTTCTGAGTTTACCAACCTATTTGCTGTTATTGTTGCAAACTGTTTTGCCAAACCATACTATTTTTGCAGAACTTTCAGCTCAATTTGCAATTGGGAAACCACTATGGATTTATATGTATATTGCTATTCTGTTTCTTTTTAGCATCGCCTTTGCTTTTGTTAATATGAGTGGGGAGCAAATTTCTGATCGGATGAAAAAATCAGGAGAATATATTTATGGGATCTACCCTGGAGAAGAGACTAGTCGCTTTATCAATCAATTAGTTTTTCGTTTTGCAATGATAGGTGGTGTTTTAAACGTGATTATGGCTGGTGGTCCAATGCTTTTTGTATTATTTGATGAAAAACTATTAAAAATTGCAATGATCCCAGGTTTATTTATGATGTTTGGTGGAATGATCTTTACGGTTCGAGACGAAGTATCGGCTTTAAGATTAAACGAAACCTATAAGCCATTGATTTAGGAGGTTGTGATGTATTATTTTATTCCAGCTTGGTATGGAAGTAATCGACCCTGGCACGCTGATTTAACTCCCTGGTATTTTTCTCAGTTTCGTTTTGAGTTTGATGATACCTTCAATCAGATTAGACTTTTCCAAGGTCAAGAAATTGAGTCACAGATACTAGTATTATCTTATCAACCTCATTTGCGCTACTATTTACATAGACATGGTGTATTAGAGACAGAGACTTACTCTGTTTTTGATGATATGCAAGATCTTCAAGATGTACATACTCAAGTTTTAAATATCAGAGATATCGAATGGGATAGAGATTGTCAATTTCTTTATAATCCTTTTGCAATTGTGGTTCAAAAAGCAGGTAGAAAATATGCGAAGATAGAGCATGGTATTGAGGGTTTTATTAGCGATATTCAGTATTTTCAAACTGATGGTCAACTAGATCAGCATTATATAATGGATGATAGAGGCCTAGTATCAAGTGTTATTTATTTCGAAGGTGGAGTCCCAAGTTATCAAGACTATCTTAATCCAAATGGTGTTTGGCAATTTAGAGAGTATATACAAGATGCTGGGCGAATTGAAATAAACCCAATTTTTAGTTATCGATTTAATCAACTTGAATATCCTGATATGGGGTGTCTGATAGCTGAATTTTTGGATAAATTTTTGCAAAAGCATCTACAGATAGATGATACTTTCCTTATACCTTCACATCTTCATCACAATCAATTTGTTTTTGATCATCTACCAAGTGAAAATATCAAAATTTTGAGTCTTTTTGTTGGCCGTAATTCTCAAGAAAGTTTTAGAGAACTAGCTTCATCTTTTGAACAAGCTCACTTAATCATAGTGGATAGAGAGGACAGGATGCAACTGTTACAGGAATTATATCCTGAGCAATTAAGTAAGTTTCACCATCTCTCTCCTTTCGATACCCGCTTGAGATTGGGTCGGAGTCAAACAAGGAAGGAATCAATCATCTATTTCCAATTAGATTTTTCTGAAAGTATTGACAAAGAAGCATTATTTCAAGTTTTATCATTTGTATCTAAAAATCAAAATACAGAGGTCGTTTTTTTGGAGCCTTTTCTGCTAGTCAGGAACAAATGGAAGAAGTTCAAACAGTAGTAGATGAAATTATTCAAGAAAAAATTTCTATCGAAGCGCTTGAGAAAGAAGTTGACTATGGTGGAGCAGAAAATCCATTAGAAGAAAATCAAAATCAAGAATCACGTTTTCAATTTGTGAATATGAATGACGAATTAGAGTTGATGAAAACACTAGAATTTGTTCGGTTGATTGTAGATCTCAATAAACATCCCCACCTTTATACTCAAATAGCGGGAATCAGTGCAGGTATCCCTCAGATAAATAAAGTTGAAACTGCCTATGTGGAACATTTAAAAAATGGTTATGTGATTTCTGATATCACAGAATTTTCACAAGGAGCTCATTATTATATAGATAGGCTGAAAGAGTGGAATCAGTCCTTAATCTACTCTGTTGATAAAATCAAGGAGCATACTGGACAACGCTTCTTAGAAAAATTGCAAGATTGGATTGAGGGAGGATAGACATGTCAAAGAATCATAAAATATTACAGATAGGAATTGATAACTGGAAGCGTTACTATGATATACCTAGTAATATGGACTGGTACTATCTTTGTCCAAATTCCTCTACTGCTCTTCGTAAAATAATGGATATGGAAGCTATTAAGAGTTTCGATGCTATTCTCATAGAAGAGGGGCAATATATAAGAGACTTACTCCCTTTTATCCATCAAATAAATCCCTATACTCTTATGTATAGTCATGATTTTAAAAACGAATGATGCAGCGATCATTGATTTGTTGAAAAAGGTCTTGTGCACAAGGTGTAGATTTTTCAGATCCCCAACAACTTCTAGATGATTTGTCAACATCCTTGTTTGGTGGCGGATATGGAGATAAATTGTTTCCATCTAGTATTCAGGTTCATCCAAGTTTTCACGGCTCCATTTCTTACCAAGGTCTAGACTATCTAACTTTAGAGGGTAACTTTGGAGATGACTTTAGTCAAGTTGCTTCTTGGTCAAATAATTTTATTGTATTTAAAAATCTCCCCATAGAACTCTGGCTAGAGTATGAAAAATATGGAAATTGTGAATTTCAGTTTGTAATTCGAAAAATCTTTTCTGGCTCTATCGATGATTTTTTTAGTGAGACAATCTATCAAGAAAAAGATCTTTCAGAAGCAATTGTTGTTGAATGTGAAGATGCAGACGTTTACTTGACTGTATCAGTTGAAGTACGAGGAGAAGGTACCATTAAATTGGGCAATCTTCATCAACGTTGGAGCCGAAAACAATTTGGTAAATTTGTTCTTGGTGGTAATATTTTACACGATAGTATACGTGATGAGATTAATTATTTCTTTCATCCTGGAGATTTCAAGCCTCCATTGGCAGTCTACTTTTCGGGATATCGTCCTGCGGAAGGTTTTGAGGGTTACTATATGATGAAGTCATTGGGATGTCCTTTTCTCTTGTTTTCAGATCCACGGTTAGAAGGAGGAGCCTTTTATCTGGGTAGTGAAGAACTCGAAGGAAAGTTAGTAGATACGATTCGTCATTATTTAGAGTATCTAGGTTTTGATCATAAAGATTTGATTTTGTCAGGTCTTTCTATGGGAACTTTTCCATCCCTTTATTATGCAGCAACTTTTGAACCACACGCTGTTGTAGTCGGAAAACCACTAGCGAATGTTGGAACGATAGCTCGTAGAGGTCGTTTGGATGCTCCTGGGGTATCTAATTTAGGATTCGACGTTTTGATACATCATACAGGTGGAAGAAGTGATAAAGATATGCTAGAGTTGGATCAACGTTTTTGGAATGCTTTTAAAAGTGCAGATTTTTCAAAGACTACCTTTGGTTTGTCTTATATGAAGGACGAAGAGATGGATACAAAAGCATATGAACAATTGGTAACCTATCTTTGTAATACTGGAGCTAAAGTACTTTCTAAAGGAACGTCTGGTAGGCATAATGACGATACAAATACCAATGTGGCATGGTTCCTACATTTTTATAAAATGATTTTAGAAGGAGATTTTGGAAGGAGTAATCAATGATTATCAATAGAAGAGACGATATAAAATGGGGAGAAGTCAGTGGCACCTATATGTATGGGACAACTGTTACTTGTCATTCAGATCAGCATGTCAGTATCTTAAATCCATTGGTTACATCAGGTGTTGTTTTAAGAAGTTGGTCTTCAAATGTAGACTTTCAAGCTTCTAGGGTTCAAGCAAGTCTCCCCCTGCTTAAAAGAAATCAAGATTATCAATTCAGTATTTCTATGGACTGTAAGCCTGTAGGTGGGGTGTACATCAAGATATCTTTTTAATAGATATGGGGATATCGTTGAAGAAAAAATAGAAAAAACAACTGAATTTAATTTTTCTTATCCTGAGGATACCTATTATTACCAAATTTCCTTATTAAGTGCTGGCTTTGAATCTATGGATTTTTTTATTCTTTATCTATTAAGGAGATTCATTGTGTTTAAAGAGTTCTATCAACAGTTCCATCTTAGAAAAAGCAAAAAAAGATTTTAAAAAAATCAATGCTTTAAAGGGGAAAAATGCAATCTTTGTCAGACCAAGAATTAGCAGCAAAAAAACACTGGAATTTCGTGAGAGGTTAACCAAGGGAGAAACAGTAGATGATCTTTTAGTGGAAGCATTTGCGGTAGTACGTGAAGCGGATCGACGAGTATTGGGGATGTTCCCCTACGATGTCCAGGTTTTGGGTGGTATTATTATCCACCAAGGAAATGTCGCTGAGATGAATACTGGAGAAGGGAAAAACTCTAACAGCTACATTACCAGTCTATCTAAATGCCCTAACAGGAAAAGGGACCATGCTCGTAACGACCAATGAATATCTGGCTAAACGTGATGCTGAAGAGATGGGGCAGGTTTATCGGTTTTTAGGTCTAACGGTAGGTGTACCTTTTACTAGCAATCCTAAACAAAAGTTGAAACCTGAAGAGAAAAAAAGGATATATAGTTCGGATATTATTTACACGACTAATAGCGTCTTGGGTTTTGACTATTTAGGTGATAATTTGGCATCTAATGAGTCAGGAAAAATTTTTTTACGACCTTTTGATTATGTAATCATTGATGAAATCGATGATATTTTGTTAGACAGTGCTCAGACTCCACTGATTATTTCAGGTTCTCCTCGTGTTCAGTCAAATCATTACGAGCTAGTGGATACTCTTTTTACAACATTAGTTGAAGGGGAAGACTACATCTTCAAGGAAGAAAAAGATGAGGTTTGGCTAACTACAAAGGGAGCAAAGGCGGCTGAAAACTTTTTAGGAATCGATCACTTATATAAAGAAAAACATGCGAACTTTTGCAAGACATTTAGTTTATGCTCTAAGAGCTCATAAACTTTATACGAAGGATAAAGATTATGTCATTCGTGGAAAGGAAATGGTACTTGTTGATAAGGGGACAGGTCGTCTATTAGAGATGACGAAATTACAGGGGGACTTCATCAAGCGATTGAGGCTAAGGAACATGTAAAGCTTTCTCCCAGAGAGTCGAGCTATGGCTTCGATTACTTATCAGAGTTTATTTAAAATGTTTCAAAAAGTATCGGGGATGACAGGGACAGGAAAGGTAGCAGAGAAAGAATTTCTTGAAACCTATAATATGAAAGTTGTTCGCATTCCAACAAATCGTCCTACACAACGAATTGACTATCCAGATAATCTTTATGTTACTTTGCCAGAAAAGGTGTATGCTTCTTTAGAATATATTAAAGAGTATCACAAAAAGGGAAATCCTATTCTGGTTTTTTTGTAGGCTCTGTAGAGATGTCTCATCTTTATTCATCGCTTTTACTCCGTGAAGGGATTGCTCATAATGTTTTAAATGCAAATAATGTCGCTCGTGAAGCCCAAATTATCTCTGAATCTGGTCAGCTAGGAGCTGTTACGGTTGCTACCTCTATGGCAGGTCGAGGAACAGATATTAAACTGGGACAGGGAGTTGCAGAGTTAGGAGGCTTGATCATTATAGGTACAGAGCGGATGGAGAGTCAACGGATAGACCTTCAAATCCGAGGACGTTCAGGTCGGCAAGGTGATCCAGGTATGAGCAAGTTTTTCGTATCCTTGGAAGATGATGTTATTAAAAAATTTGGTCCTAATTGGGTGCATAAACGATATAAAGACTACCACGTTCAAGACATGACAAATCCAGTGGTTTTAAGAGGACGTAAGTATCGCAAGCTAGTAGAGAGAGCTCAGCGTGCCAGCGATAGTGCAGGACGTTCTGCACGTCGACAAACTTTAGAGTATGCTGAAAGTATGAATATTCAAAGAGAGATGGTATATAAGGAACGAGATCGTTTAATAGATGGTTCTCGTGACTTAGAGGGTGTGGTCGAAGATATTATTGATAGTTACACAAATCAAGTGTCTTCTGTAAACTATGAAAGTCGAGAGTTGTTGTTCCACTTTATTGTGACTAATATTAGTTTTCATATCAAAAGAAATTCCAGAGTATCTGGATATATCTGATAAAAATGCAGTTCGCACTTTTTTGAAGCAAATTATTGATAAGGAGCTTTCTGAAAAGAAAGCATTGCTTGAGCAATATGGTCTGTATGAACAATTCTTACGCTTTTTCTCTACTCAAAGCCATTGATGACAACTGGGTAGAACAGGTTGACTATTTGCAACAATTGATGATGGCGGTCAGTGGCCAATCTTCAACTCAGAAAAACCCTATTGTTGAGTACTATCAAGAAGCCTATTCAGGATTCGAAACCATGAAAGAACAAATTCATCTGGATATGGTTCGTAATCTACTAATGGGTCTCGTAGAGATCACTTCTAAAGGTGAAATCGTAACCCATTTTCCATAAAAGGAGAACATATGACAATTTATAATATAAATTTAGGAATTGGCTGGGCTAGTAGCGGTGTTGAATACGCTCAAGCTTATCGTGCGGGTATTTTTCGCAGTCTGAATCTACCGTCTAAGTTTATCTTTACAGATATGATTTTAGCTGATAATATCCAGCATTTGACAGCTAATATTGGATTTGATGATGAGGAAGTTATTTGGCTATATAATTATTTTATGGATATCAGAATTGCACCGACTAGTGTGACGGTAGCTGATGTTTTGGCTTATTTTGAAGGTGTAGAAAGCCATCGTGAAAGAAATGGGAAAATTGAACGAATCTTCTTCTCAGATGAAGACAAGTTTATCACTTGTTATTTGGTAGATGAGGGAAAAGAGTTTGTCCAACATGTGGAGTATGTGTACGACGGTAATTTGGTTCGCAAAGATTACTTCTCTTACACACGCTATTGCACAGAATATTTTGCTCCTAAAGACAATGTAGCGACACTCTACCAAAGAACCTTCTACAATGAAGATGGAACTCCGGCTTATGAAATGTTCATGAATCAAGGGACCGAGGAAGTTTACCGTTTTAAGGATCGCATTTTATACGGGAAGCCTGCCCTAATTCGTTACTTCATGCAGACTCTTCAGTTAAGCAAATCAGATCTAGTGATTTTAGATCGTGAGACTGGCATTGGACAGGTTGTTTTTGAGGAAGCGCAAGCGGCACATTTAGCGGTAGTTGTTCATGCAGAGCATTACAGTGAAAATGCGACAAATGAGGATTATATCCTTTGGAATAACTATTATGACTATCAGTTTACCAATGCAGATAAGGTTGATCTCTTCATCGTCTCAACGGATCGTCAAAAGGAAGTCTTAGAACAGCAGTTTGCTCACTATACCTCGCATACACCCAAGATTGTGACCATTCCAGTCGGAAGCATTGATGAATTAACAAAACCACAAGAGAGTCGTAAACCATTTTCTCTCATTACAGCTTCGCGTTTGGCTAAGGAAAAACACATTGATTGGCTTGTCAAGGCTGTGATTGAGGCTCATAAGGAATTGCCAGAATTAACCTTTGATATCTACGGTAGCGGTAGTGAAGAATCTTTATTGCGACAAATCATTACAACAAATCAAGCGGAGGATTATATCCATCTTAAGGGTCATGCGGATTTGTCTCATATTTACTCTCAATATGAAGTTTATCTAACTGCTTCTACAAGTGAAGGTTTTTGGTTTGACACTCATGGAAGCGATTGGATCAGGTTTGCCATTGATTGGTTTTGATGTTCCGTATGGGAATCAAACATTTATCGAAGATGGCGAAAAATGGCTACTTGATTCCAAGCTCATCTGACCATGTCGAAGATGAAATCAAGAAAGCTTTTTGCAGAAAAAAATCTGCCAACTATATTTAGAAAAATCGTTTGGAAGGCATGAGAGAAAAAGTCCTACCAGATAGCTGAGAAGTTCTTGACTAAAGAGATTCTGAATACATGGGAAAAAAACAATCAAGGAGGTAGTGGATGATTCAGTTATTTGATCTATATAATCAAGAAAGCCAAGATTTGCACTATAGTCTGACTGCGGCAGGACTATCTGATTTGGCTGTGGTTATTGAACCAGATGGATTTTTACCAGATGGAGTTGTCTCACCCTTCACCTATTATTTGGGTTATGACAGTGGTAAACCCTTGTATTTTTAACCAAGTTCCCGTACCAGACTTTTTGGGAGATTGCTGGAGATAATCAGTCTGCAATCATTAATAATCTTTGTCAAGAACGGGCAGTAATTTATTATGCAGATGGTTTACAGGCTCGTTTGGTGAAAAAAGTAGAATGGAAAACACCAGCAGGTCGGATCTTTCAAGTAGATCACTACAATCGTTTTGGAGCGTGCTTTGCCAAAACCACCTATGATGTTATGGGGCAAGCTATTATGACTTCCTATCGGGACGTAAATCGCAAGGAAGTTGTTTTGGAAAACCATGTCACAGGTGATATTCTTTTGACCTTGGAAGGACAAGGCTTGCGTCATTTTTCTGGTCGAGTGGCCTTTGTCATAGACTTCTTGCAAGGTTTGAATGTGAATCTTGACCACATTCTCTTTAATACCCTATCTACTTCATTTTTGACTTCCTACCATTTTCCGGAAAAATCAGGTCAGGACATCCTGGTTTGGCAGGAACCACTACATGATGATATTCCTGGAAATATGCAACTGATCTTGGAGAATGATCAGCTTCGAGCTAAGACCATTATCATTCCAGATTATGCGACTTATGAACGTGCTTTTGCAATTGACGGATGAAAAAAATTCCATCATAAGTTTAGTCACCTAGGCTATCATTATCACTTTAAGCGTGATAATTTTGTTCGTCCTGATGCCTTGATAGTGACCAATTCGGATCAACTAGAGCAAGTCGAAAAACTGGTGGAGAGTTTACCAAGGGTCACTTTCCGAATAGCAGCAGTGACAGAAATGTCAGCTAAGTTGATGGATATGCTCCGCTACCCGAATGTTGTACTCTATCAAAATGCTAGTCCCCAGAAGATTCAGGAGCTTTATCAGTTATCAGATATCTACTTGGATATCAACTATGGGAATGAACTTCTTCAGGCTGTTCGCCAGGCCTTTGAACATAACCTATTGGTCCTAGCTTTTGAGGAAACAGCGCATAATCGCCGCTATACAGCTCCAAATCATATTTTCGCTAAGGAAGCAGTTGATGGCATGATTCAAACTATTGAATTAGCTCTTTCTAACGTTAAGGAGATGGGACGAGCTCTTGGAGAGCAAGGTTACCATGCCAATTATGTGGATCCAATCATGTATCAGGAGCGGATGGAAACCATTTTAGGAGAAAGCCATGGCTAAAAAAGATCTATTTTATCAAGATGTTGAAGGTCGCATGGAAGAGATGAAACAGCAACCTATTAAAAAAAGGAAAAATCGACTCGAGGAGAAAAAATAAATAAAATTTTTTCAATCTTGCTAGGAATAATGATTTTGATTGGTTTACTGTTTACTTTAATAGGGCTTTTGAGGTAGTTAAATGACTGAACTATTGATAATTTTAACCATTATTTTAGCTATTTCCTTAATTATTCTTGTGACCATTCAACCAAGACAAACTCAAATTTTTTCTACGGATGCTACTAGTAATATCGGAAAGCCCAGCTATTGGCAAAGTAATACGCTTGTTAAAGTCCTAACTCTGCTTGTTAGCTTAGCCTTATTTGTGATGCTTATCCTCTTTATGGTCTTAACGTTTGCATAAGCTATAGTTTTATGGAGATAATGATTGACTTTTAAAAAGTAATCATTTAAAGAAATTTAAGTTTTAGGAGAATATTTTAAGAAAAACTTTTTAGGAAACTAGCTTATACTATAATCATAAGTTAAGAAGAACTTAACTTTAACTCCTAAAAAAATTTTTTTCATAATAATCTCCCTATAAAATAAAGTCGCCCAATCAGGCGGCTTATTTTTTTATACTAATACTCAATGAAAAATCAAAGAGCAAACTAGGAAGCTAGCCGCAGGCTGTACTTGAGTACGGCAAGGGGACGCTGACGTGGTTTGAATTTGATTTTCGAAGAGTATAAGATTAAGCTTGTTCATGGTATAATAGTACTATGAGATTAGATAAATATTTGGTTGCCTGCGCCCTAGGAAGTCGGACCGAGGTCAAAAACTTTCTAAAGGCTGGGCGCGTGATGGTCAATGGTAAAAAGGAAAAATCTGCCAAGCTACAAATCAATGAAGATACTGACGAGATTTGTTTTGACGGGCAAAAGCTAACCTACGAGGAGTTTGTTTACTATATGATGAACAAGCCCCAGGGTGTTATTTCAGCAACTGAAGATCCTAAACATAAGACTGTGTTGGATTTGTTGGATGACCTAGCTCGTTCAAAGGAAGTTTTCCCAGTAGGGCGTTTGGATATCGATACGCATGGACTCTTGCTCTTGACAAATGATGGTAATCTGGCTCATGCTCTTCTTTCACCAAAACGTCATGTGAATAAGACTTATCTGGCGCAGGTCGATGGAATCATGACCCAAGAGGATGTAGAGAAATTTGCTCAGGGGATTCCACTGAAAGACTTTACTTGTCAGCCTGCCAAGCTGGAGCTTGTGTCGGTGGATACGGAAAAGGAAGAAAGCTTGATCCGAGTGATCATTGCAGAAGGGAAATTCCACCAGGTCAAACGGATGGTGGCCTACTGTGGTAAGGAAGTTGTGGACTTGCAACGTTTGACCATGGGAACTCTGACCTTGGATGAGGATTTGAAACGTGGAGAATGGCGTCGCCTAAGCCAGGAAGAATTAGAAGGCTTGCTCGAAAGTGTTAGGTAAACTGTGTAATCGTTGAAAAAGGTGAGGAAAATATCCTTGCCTTTTTCAGTTTTTGGTTGCTTCCTTTGTGAAAAGAGTTATAATAGACAGTAAAAAAAAAGGAGGATTTTATGAACGCGATTCAAGAATCATTTACAGATAAATTATTTGCCAACTATGAAGCAAATGTCAAAGTACCAAGCTATCGAAAATGCTGCTAGCCACAATGGAATTTTTGCAGCCCTTGAGCGTCGTCAAAGCCATGTAGACAACACACCTGTTTTCTCACTTGATTTGACAAAGGACAAGGTCACTAATCAGAAGGCTTCTGGTCGTTGCTGGATGTTTGCGGCCCTCAATACCTTCCGTCACAAACTCATCTCTCAATACAAACTGGAAAACTTTGAATTGTCACAAGCCCACACATTTTTCTGGGACAAGTATGAAAAATCTAACTGGTTTTTGGAGCAAGTGATTGCGACTGCAGACCAAGAATTGACGAGCCGTAAGGTCAGCTTCCTACTCCAAACTCCACAACAAGATGGTGGTCAGTGGGATATGGTTGTTTCTCTCTTTGAGAAATACGGTGTCGTACCTAAGTCTGTTTATCCAGAATCTGTTTCATCTAGCAATAGTCGTGAGCTCAATGCAATCCTTAACAAATTGCTTCGTCAAGATGCTCAAATCTTGCGTGACCTCTTGGCTTCTGGAGCAGATCAAGCGACTGTTCAAGCTAAGAAAGAAGACCTTTTGCAAGAGATCTTTAACTTCCTTGCCATGTCACTAGGACTTCCACCACGTAAGTTTGACTTTGCTTATCGTGATAAGGACAACAACTACCAAAGTGAAAAAGGTATCACACCACAAGAATTTTACAAGAAATACGTTGACCTTCCACTAGAAGACTATGTTTCTGTGATCAATGCTCCAACTGCTGATAAACCATACGGTAAATCTTACACAGTTGAGATGTTGGGAAATGTCGTTGGTAGCCGTGCAGTTCGCTACATCAACGTACCGATGGAGCGCTTGAAAGAATTGGCGATTGCCCAAATGCAAACAGGAGAAACTGTTTGGTTTGGTTCAGATGTCGGTCAGCTCAGCAACCGTAAAGCAGGAATTCTTGCGACAGATGTTTATGATTTTGAATCAAGCATGGATATCCAACTCACTCAAGACAAGGCAGGACGTTTGGACTACAGTGAAAGCTTGATGACTCACGCAATGGTCTTGACAGGTGTTGATTTGGATGAAAATGGTAAATCAACTCAAGTGGAAAGTTGAAAACTCATGGGGAGACAAGGTCGGTACAGATGGTTACTTTGTTGCCTCAGATGCTTGGATGGACGAATACACTTACCAAATCGTTGTTCGTAAAGAATTGCTGACAGCAGAAGAACGAGCTGCTTATGAAGCAGAACCAATCGTCCTTGCACCATGGGATCCAATGGGTGCCTTGGCAGAATAAAAGAATACAAAAAAGAATCAGGTGATAATCCTGATTCTTTTTGTACATTCTCGTCGAGATTACATGATACCGAAGAAACGAGCTGCGATACCAACTGCAAAGAGGGCAAGGATGATTGTGATTGGAGATACTTTTTTCTTAAGCAACCACATGCAAAGGAAAGTAAGGAGAAGTCCCATCAATCCTGGAATCAATGAGTTCAACTGACCTTGAAGCGTTTGTGGTTGAACGCTATCCAAGCTCATACCACTAAGTGCTTGACCAAGAATACCCTTCAATTCTCCACCTGTAACAGCACCTTCTGGGAAGTTGATGTAGGCACCTTCTGACAATTGTTTACCTGGAAGGTTGATAGTGAAGTTGATGGATACCCAACGTTGTACAAGAACGGCAAGGATGAACATACCAAGGATAGAAGCTCCTTTAGTGATGTCTTTCAAGATACCACCTGACATGTCTTTAGTGATTTCAGATCCAGCCTTGTAACCAAACTCTTGTGTGTACCAAAGGAAAGACATACGGATTGCATTCCATCCAAAGAAGAAGAGAAGAGGACCAACAAGGTTTCCTGTTGCAGCAAGAGATGCACCAAGAGCTCCAAGAATAGGACGCACTGTAAACCAGAAGACTGGGTCACCGATACCAGCAAGAGGTCCCATCATACCGATCTTAACACCTTGGATAGCAGCGTCATCGATTTCAGTACCGTTAGCACGTTCTTCTTCAAGTGCAAGAGTAACCCCCATGATTGGAGCAGCTACGTATGGGTGAGTGTTGAAGAATTCAAGGTGACGCTCAAGAGCAGCAGCTTGGTCTTCTTTTTTAGTGTAAAGTTTCTTGATAGCTGGGATCAAAGAGTAAGCCCAACCCAAGTTTTGCATACGTTCGTAGTTCCAAGAACCTTGAAGGAATTGTGAACGCCACCAAACTTTTTGGCGATCTGATTTTGATAATTGAATTTTTTCAGCCATGATTGTTCCCCTTTCTAGTAGTCTTCTAGGATATCACCGATTGGATCGTTAGAAGTTGCAGCTCCTCCGCCACCGTTTCCACCTTGTTTTAGAAAGGTTGAGGTAGATGAAGGCAAGGGCAACACCGATGACACCAAGGGCAATCAAAGTCAATTGAGAAATTGCTGCAAGAGCAAAACCGATAGCGAAGAATGGCCATACTTCACGAGTAGCCATCATGTTGATAACCAAAGCGTAACCAACGGCAACGACCATGGCACCACCGACAGCCATACCACCGTTCAACCAGTCTGGCATTAAACCAAGAGCGTCTTGAACAGCAGAAGCTGGGATAGCGATAAGGAAGGCTGCAGGAATAGCGATACGAAGACCTTGAAGAATAAGGGCAAAGTAGTGAGCGCGCTCAACAGCTGCAATGTTTCCTTCTTTAGCAGCAGCGTCTGCAGTGTGAACCAAACCAACTGAGATTGTACGAACAATCATAGTCAAGAAAAGTCCAGCTACGGCAAGAGGGATTGCAGTTGCAGTTGCGACTGCGATACCTTCAGTAGTAAAGTTACCACCCTTAATCATGATGATTGCAGCGGCAACAGAGGCAAGAGCAGCGTCAGGAGCTACGGCAGCTCCGATGTTAGCCCAACCAAGGGCAATCATTTGAAGTGATCCACCAAGCATAACCCCTGCTTCGAGGTTACCAGTTACAAGACCGATGAGGGTACATGCAACGATTGGTTGATGGAATTGGAATTGGTCGAGGATACCTTCAAGACCTGCGAAGAAGGCAACAACTACAACCAAGATAGCAGAAATGATTGAAATATCTGACATGGTTTTATTCCTTTTCTATTTAATGTAAATTATTGAACGTTAGCTTTGTTAATCAAGTCAAACAAATCTTTTTAGTGTCGTTTGGTACTTTACGTACGTCAAATTCAACACCGAGGTCACGCATTTTTTCAAATGTAGCAACGTCGTCTTTGTCCATTGACAATACGTTGTTGACCATTGTTTTACCAGTTGAGTGAGCCATTGATCCAACGTTAAGAGTCTTGATTGGCACACCGCCTTCGATAGCACGAAGGGCATCTTGAGGTGTTTCAAACAAGATAAGGGCGTGTGTTTCACCAAAACGAGGGTCTTTAGCAACCTCAATCAATTTTTTGATTGGAACAACGTTAGCCTTCACTCCGTTAGGAGCCGCTTGTTTGATCAATTCTTTACGAAGGTCGTCGTTGGCTACGTTATCTGAAGCAACGATGATACGGTTAGCTTTTGAATCTGGTGTCCAAGCAGTTGCGACTTGTCCGTGAAGGAGACGAGTGTCAAGACGTGCAAGATTGATTTTCAATTTACCGTCTCCGATGACAGTTCCTTCTGGAATAGCAGCTTGGGCTACAGGAGCAGCTGCAGCAGTTGCAACTTCCTCAGCTGGATTTAGTTCTTCTGGAAGAGCCTTGATGCCATCTTTAGGTTCTTTAATGATGTTTGCAGCGACTTTATCCACTCCTGCATTAGCGTCCATGAGGCGCTCTGTATATGCTTGGATTAACATCGGTAAGTTAAGTCCTGTGATGATGGCAAATTTACGCTCAGGGTTTTCTCCCATTACGCGGCTAGCTTGGTTAAATGGAGACCCACTCCAAAGGTCAGCCAAGACTAGAACCTCATCTTCTGCGTCAAATGCAGCCACAGCATTGTTGAACTTGGCGTATAAATCATCTGGACCTTCGTTTGGCATAAAGGTTACAACTTGAACCTTTTCTTGTTCACCAAAGATCATAGATCCTGACTGATGAATACCCGCGGCAAATTCACCGTGGCTCGCAATAATGATTCCGATACTCATTATTGTCATTCCTCCTTATAAAATGTTTGACTCTTAGTTTAAGAAAACTTTAAGACTCCTTAAGTATAAATCGTTTTCAGCAAAAAAATGCAACTAATTATAATAAAGAGTGAAAAAAATCTCAAAGCTTTATCTTTACAGATATTGATATATAAACATTTTTGTAAAATCGTCTATAAAATGGTAAAAAAATTTAATATAAAAAAATGGGTGGGACAGAGGTCGATGAATTAACTCACGACTTTCTAGTCCCGGTCCCTGATGTTTCAATAATCCGCTGTTTGCTTGTAGAATTTGTCTAGAAAAAATGACGTTTTTCTTCACTAGTGCTTTTGGGCGTCTAAAAAATGCCCCAAGTTCAATTAGTTGTCGTATCAAAATTTTATTGCTAAAAAAAACGAGGTAGGATCTTCTGTCCCTACCTCGTTTTGGCATTTATTATTTATCTTAATGAGTAAAGTCTAGAACCATGCGACCTTGGATGGTACCAGCAGCCATTTCATCAAAGACAGCAATGGCATCTTCGATAGGACGTTTTTGAACGACTGGAACAACGAGACCTTCAGCACCAAATTGGAAAGCTTCTTCCAAATCTTTACGTGTTCCAACAAGGGAACCGATGACTTGGATACCGTCAAGAACTGTTTTGACGATGCTAAGGTCCATCATTTCAGATGGGAGACCGACAGCTATTACACGACCGCCTGCACGAACAGAGTCAACTGCTTGGTTAAAGGCAACTTTTGATACAGCTGTTACGACAGCTGAGTGAGCACCACCGTTTGTCTTTTCTTTGATAAGGCCTGGGACATCTTCGACTTCAAGACCGTTAATCACGATATCTGCACCAACTTCTTTAGCTAGAGCAAGTTTATCATTGTTAATGTCAACTGCGATAACGTGAGCGTTAAACACTTTTTTAGCGTATTGAACAGCCAAATTACCAAGACCTCCAGCACCATAGAGTACAACCCATTGACCTGGCTCAACTTTTGCTTCTTTGATAGCCTTGTAGGTAGTAACACCGGCACAAGTGATTGAAGAAGCTTGGGCTGGATCGAGACCTTCTGGAACCTTAACAGCATAATCTGCAGTTACGATACATTGTTCTGCCATACCACCATCTACTGAGTAGCCAGCATTTTTCACTGTGCGGCAAAGAGTTTCGCGCCCAGTTGTACAATATTCACACATACCACAGCCTTCAAAGAACCAAGCAACGCTGACACGGTCACCAACTTTGAGGCTCTTAACATCAGGGGCGATTTCTTTTACGATACCGATCCCTTCGTGACCGAGAACACGTCCTGGAACTTTTCCAAAGTCACCATGGGCAACGTGGAGGTCTGTGTGGCAAACACCACAGTACTCAACTTCAACAAGTGCTTCCCCAGTTTCGAGCGGACGGAGCACTTTTTCTTCAATAGCAACACCAGTGCTTTCTGGATTTACAACAACAGCTTTCATAGCTATCCTCCTTGGTTAGTAGTTGAGGTGCAGAGGAAAAGGGGCTTTGCCTTGAGTCGTGATTCAAGTGAAGTCGAATTTGAACTGCCCTCTTTTTTTCGTCTATATGTGAATTATATCACGATATTTAATATAGTACAAGGGAGTTTTGATGTAAAAAACATATGTAATCGCTTAACTGGTTGATAAGACTGTGAAAATTGAACAATGATATCTGATATCTTATCATAAAAATTTCATATAAATGAGGAAAAGTTGATTTTAGGTCCTCAAATCTAGGGATCGAGTTTTGCAAACAGATTTTCTAAGATCCTTCTCTAGGGAGTTTTTGGTATAATAGAGAGTAATTTGTTTTCTAGTATGAGAAGTTTAGAATGAGAGGTGTTTATGTCCCCTTCAATCCAGTTATTAAAAGACCGCTATTTAAAAAATATCAAAGAAAATCCAGAACTCTACATCGGTATTGAATTGGAGTTTCCTATTGTTCATACGAAAGGTCAGCTTACAGATATTGAAGTCAGCAAGGACTTGATGCGTTTTTTGGTTGATACTCTCAGTCTGGAAGTTGAAAAGGTAGACCAGGAGGGCAATCCGATTCAACTTGTAGAACCGTTGAGTCAAGATCGGATTCTGTTTGAGGTTTCCTACACAACCTTGGAATTTGCCTTTGGTAGGGCTCAGAATATCCAAGAGGTTGAAGGACGTTTTCAGGCCTATATGAAGGTAATCCAGAAAAAGCTAGGCGAAAAGAATCATGCTATCCAGGGTTGGGGGATTCACCCAAACTGGAATCAAAATGACAATCGACCTGTAGCTTATCCACGCTATCAGATGCTGATGGATTATCTGCGTATGGGGAGTCACAAAGAAAGTGCGCATTTACATGACTTTCCACAATACGGAGCTTTCATCTGCGGGAGTCAAGTCCAGTTGGATGTTTCGACCGCTAACTACCTACGTGTCATCAATGCTTTCACTCAGATTGAGTCAGCCAAAGCTTACCTGTTTGCCAATTCTGAGTTTTCTGGAGCAGACTGGGACACCCAGATTTCACGAGATATTTTTTGGGAAGAATCTATGCATGGGATTTATCCAGAGAATGTTGGTGTCAATACCAGACTCTTTAAAGATGAGGATGATTTCTTTGATTATTTAGACCATTCTGCGATTTTCACAGCAGAACGAGATGGAGAAACCTATTATTTTTCTCCGATTCAAGCTAAAGATTACCTAGCTACTGACGAGATTCATGCTTATACTCTAAATGGGAAAGAAACTTTTCTTGTTCCTCTGAAAAAGGATTTCCAAACGCACCGTAGTTATCAATTCCAAGACTTAACAACTCGAGGAACGGTTGAATTTCGTAGTGTTTGTACACAGCCGTTAGACCGCACCTTTGCTTCAGCAGCCTTTCATCTAGGTTTGTTGGTGAATCTAGATAAGCTTGAAACTTATCTAGAAACTGCACCTTTCTTTGAGAGATTTGGTCGTGACTACAAGTCTTTGAGAAGACAGTTTTCTAAGAAGCAACTCACAGATGAAGAAACAGTTGGGATAGTCCAGTTCTCCAAAGACTTGCTAGCGATAGCAGAGCAAGGACTTGAGATGAGAGGTCAGAGTGAAACGACTTATTTAGAACCTTTGAAAGAAAAATTGGGCCTATAATTTTCTTATAACGGAAGAATTTTCTGAAAAATCATGTTATAATAAATGAGACTATAGATAAAGGATAGAGATTTATGACATTAGTTTATCAATCAACGCGTGACGCGAAAAATATAGTAACAGCCAGCCAAGCGATTTTGCAAGGCTTGGCAACAGATGGAGGCTTGTTTACTCCAGTTAGCTATCCAAAGGTTGATTTGGATTTTGACACATTGAAAGACGCTTCTTACCAAGAAGTAGCTAAGCTTGTCTTGTCAGCTTTTTTGGATGACTTTACAGCAGAAGAGTTGGACTACTGTATCACCAACGCCTATGACAGCAAGTTTGATACACCAGCAATTGCACCTCTTGTCAAACTCGATGGCCAATACAATTTGGAACTTTTCCATGGTTCAACCATTGCCTTCAAGGATATGGCCTTGTCTATCTTGCCTTACTTTATGACAACAGCTGCTAAGAAACACGGCTTGGAAAACAAGATTGTCATCTTGACAGCAACATCTGGAGATACTGGGAAAGCTGCTATGGCAGGATTCGCGGATGTCCCAGGTACTGAAATTATCGTTTTTTATCCAAAAGACGGTGTCAGCAAGGTACAAGAGTTGCAAATGACCACTCAAACGGGCGGAAATACCCATGTTATCGCCATTGATGGAAACTTTGACGATGCTCAGACTAATGTGAAACATATGTTCAATGATGTGGCTCTTCGTGAGAAATTAGCAGCCAACAAGCTCCAGTTCTCATCAGCTAACTCTATGAATATCGGTCGTTTGGTCCCACAGATTGTCTATTATGTTTATGCTTACGCTCAGCTTGTTAAAAGTGGCGAAATTAATGCTGGTGATAAGGTTAACTTCACCGTACCGACAGGAAACTTTGGAAATATCTTGGCTGCCTTTTACGCCAAACAAATCGGCCTACCAGTTGGCAAGTTGATCTGTGCTTCAAATGACAACAATGTTTTGACAGACTTCTTCAAAACTCGTGTTTATGACAAGAAGCGTGAATTTAAGGTAACCACTAGCCCATCTATGGATATCTTAGTGTCTTCAAACTTGGAGCGTTTGATTTTCCATCTTTTGGGAAATGACGCGGTTAAGACAGCTGAACTTATGAATGCTTTGAATAACCAAGGTCAGTATGAATTGACAGATTTTGATGCAGAGATTCTTGACCTTTTTGCAGCAGAGTATGCGACGGAAGCAGAAACAGCAGCAGAAATTAAGCGTGTTTATGAGGCAGATGCTTATATTGAGGACCCTCATACAGCAGTTGCTTCGGCCGTATATAAAAAATACCAAGCGGGGACAGGTGATGTGGCTAAGACCGTGATTGCTTCAACAGCTAGTCCTTACAAATTCCCAGTAGTTGCAGTAGAAGCTGTAACAGGGAAATCAGGCTTGACCGACTTTGAAGCTTTGGCTCAGTTGCACGAAATTTCAGGAGTTGCAGTGCCACCAGCAGTTGATGGCCTCGAAACAGCTCCAGTTCGTCACAAGACAACTGTTGCAGCGGCAGATATGCAGGCAGCAGTAGAATCTTATTTAGGACTTTAAAAGAGAGGAAGTAAACTCGGTTGGGAAACTAACTGAGTTTCTTTTCATCAGGAGGAAGGATTGTTTAAGAAAAATAAGGATATTCTCAACATAGCTTTACCTGCCATGGGTGAAAATTTCTTGCAGATGCTCATGGGGATGGTAGATAGCTACTTGGTAGCTAATCTGGGGTTGATCGCCATTTCGGGTGTGTCTGTAGCTGGAAATATTATCACCATTTATCAGGCTATTTTTATTGCCTTAGGAGCAGCAATTTCTAGTGTTATATCAAAAAGTTTGGGACAGAAAGATCAGTCTAGACTAGCCTATCATGTGACAGAAGCTCTCAAGATTACCTTGCTATTGAGTTTAATTTTAGGTGGCTTATCCATCTTTGCAGGTCAAGAGATGATTGGTCTTTTGGGTACTGAACAGGCTGTGGCTGAAAGTGGTGGCTTATACCTATCATTGGTGGGTGGATCAATTGTTCTCCTGGGCTTAATGACTAGTTTAGGGGCCTTGATTCGCGCTACCCACAATCCTCGACTGCCGCTTTATGTTAGTTTTTTATCCAATGCTTTAAATATTGTTTTTTCAAGTGTCGCCATTTTTATCCTTGATATGGGGATAGCTGGTGTAGCTTGGGGGACCATTCTATCTCGTTTGATCGGGGTTGTAATTTTGTGGTCACAATTAAAACTACCATATACGAGACCGAATTTTGGACTAGATAAAGACCTGCTGACTTTGGCGTTACCTGCAGCGGGAGAACGTCTCATGATGAGGGCTGGTGATGTAGTCATAATTGCCTTGGTTGTTTCCTTTGGGACGGAGGCAGTCGCGGGAAATGCTATCGGTGAAGTTTTGACTCAGTTCAACTATATGCCTGCCTTCGGTATTGCGACAGCAACAGTCATGCAGGTAGCTCGAGCAGTAGGGGAGAATGATTGGGCAAGGGTGGACAGACTAAGTAAGCAAACTTTTTGGTTGTCTTTCTTTCTCATGTTGCCTTTAACGCTTAGTATCTATGCTCTCGGGACACCACTAAGCTATCTCTACACCAGCGATCCTGTGGCTATCAAAGCCAGTGTTTTAGTGACTCTTTTTTCACTTTTAGGGACTCCTATGACAACGGGGACGGTCATTTATACAGCTGTCTGGCAAGGTTTGGGAAATGCCCGACTTCCCTTTTATGCGACAAGTATTGGAATGTGGTGCATCCGTATTGGGACTGGTTACCTGATGGGAATTGTTCTTGGATGGGGTTTGCCTGGTATTTGGGCTGGAACGCTTTTGGATAATGGTTTCCGTTGGGTGTTCCTACGCTTTCGTTATAAATCTTATATGACATTGAAAGGATAAGAAATGCAAGAAACGGCTTTTATTTGGGATTTAGACGGGACCTTATTGGACTCTTATGAAGCTATTTTGTCAGGAATTGAGGAGACCTATGCACAGTTTTCCATTCCTTTTGACAAGGAAAAAGTTCGAGCTTTTATCTTGAAATACTCTGTCCAGGATTTACTAATGCAAGTGGCAGAAGAAAGAGGCTTGGATGTTGATAGGCTCAATCAAGTCCGTGCTCAGAGCTTGTCTGAAAAGAATGCCCAGGTCATCTTGATGCCGGGGGCGCGCGAGGTTTTAGCCTGGGCAAATCAGCAAGGAATTCAGCAATTTGTCTACACCCACAAAGGTGATAATGCCTTGACTATTTTACGAGATTTGGCCTTGGATGTTTATTTCACAGAAATTTTGACAAGCCAGAGCGGTTTTGCTCGTAAACCAAGTCCAGAAGCAGCGACCTACCTTATCAGCAAATACCATTTAAAACCAGAGTGCACCTATTACATAGGAGATCGCCTTTTGGATATAGAATTTGCACTAAATAGTGGAATAAATAGTCTGAATTTTTTAAGTTGTAATAAAGAAGGAAACCAACAAATAAGAGCATTAGAGGATATTATCACTCTCTTGAACAATCAATGATGTCTGGAGTAATATGTCAGCTCTATGACAGAAATCTAACAAACTATTTCAATTAATGTGGTTTGTTACAGAGTCTAAACAGTTTTGTTAAACAGCCCCAAAAGGGCTTTTTTTCTCTTTTCTTTATGTTATGATAAACATGTACTACATTGAAAAAGGAGTTTGAATAGTATGAAGAAACGAATTATTTTGGCATCAACGGTAGCTTTATCAATTGCCCCTGCCTTGGCAGCTCAAGCAGAAGAAGTTGTATGGTCACCACGTGCAGTTGAGCAAATTCAAAACGATGTTGCTAAAAGCGAAAATAAAACAAGTTATACAATTAAGTATGGAGACACCCTAAGCACGATTGCAGAAGCTTTGGGAGTAGACTTAAATGTCCTTGCAAACTTGAACAAAATTACGAATATTGACTTGATTTTTCCCAGATACTGTACTGACTACAATTGTCAATGAACAAGAAGAAGTAACAGGGGTTGAGGTATATACACCAGAAGAAGTAGGTTCTGATGTAGCAAGTGCAACAGCAGATTTGAAAAACTAACCAAGTAGTCGTAGATGACCAAACTGTACAAGTTGAAGATTTGACTAAAGCAGTGACAGAAACAGAAACTGTAGTTGAAGCAACACCACAAGCTGATGTAGAAGCTGAAGCTGAAGTGACTCCAGCTGTAGCAGCTGAAGTTGCAGCTCCAGTAGAAGAAACAGTTCCTGCAGCAACAACAGAAGCTGCTCCAGTAACTGAAGCACCAGTTGTGGAAGAAACAACAGTTCAACCGGTAACTGAAACAACGACTGTTGCGGAAGAACCAGTAGCGGAAACAACTACTGTAGCTGAGCCAGCAACAACAACTTATCAGGCAGAACCAAGCCAAGCTTCATTACCAACTTATGCAGCACCAGCGGCGCCTGATTATGCAACTATTGCAGCTACAAAAATCTGAAAAATGCAGGTCTACAACCACAAACTGCTGCCTTCAAAGAGGAAGTTGCCAAGTTATACGGTATCACATCATTTAGTGGTTACCGTCCAGGAGATCCAGGTGACCACGGAAAAGGTCTAGCGATTGACTTCATGGTCCCAGTTAGCTCAGCTCTTGGCGACCAGGTTGCTGAGTATGCTATTCAGAATATGGCTAGCCGTGGAATCAGTTATGTTATTTGGAAACAGCGTTTCTACGCACCATTCCCAAGCAAATACGGACCAGCCTACACTTGGAATCCAATGCCAGATCGTGGTAGCGTAACAGAAAACCACTATGACCACGTTCACGTATCTATGAACTAAGAATAAAAAGAAGCTATACATTTAAAATGTGTAGCTTCTTTTTGTGTAAAATAGTATTGATAAGTGAAATAAAATATAAAAACATATTAAAATGTAAGCGAATACAAAACTATACTAACGCTTTTAAGCATAGAGAGAAAGGATGAAGTGAATGACAAATCGATTAAAAACTCCATTTGAGAAAACAAGAGATGATTTTGAACAGGAATTTACTGGAGAAATTGTCGAACTCTTGATTTTTACCCTCCAAAATGTAACTGGGGCTGCTTCTTTAAAAGATGGTTGTAAAATGCCGTCCGTTCATTTTGAAGCTAGTGTCAATGTTGCAACTCAGGAATTCTCTGAACGTGAGGGACGTTTGGAATGGGTGTTGACTCCTGAGGAGTTTGAAGAAAAGAGATGGGGCTTTAGTTTTGACCCCTACAAAATTCATCATATCAAATGTCAAAAACGCCCCTTCATGGAGTTAGAGCCATATATGTCAGAAGTAGCTAATAACTGCTACCACTTGCTGGAATACCTAGATGACCAATCCTCAGACTCTAGGTTAGAGACCTTGATTGAAACCTATCAAAAACCGGTCATCATTCGAGACGATATTGGTGAATTCACCTTAAACAGAGCTTATTCTTGGTTTGAAGGCTTCATCACTTATGATGGTGGTAAGATTCATGCTATCTTTGCTGCGAGTGCAGATGAAAGTCTCCCTCCAAGTTCTTTTGATGATTTAAAGAAATTTATGGGAACTTTCCAAGTTCAAGATACTCGGATTAAAGACTATATTGTCAAAGAACTGTGGGAAACAGCTCAAGACTGGATAGATTCAGATGAAAATGATGTGGAGTTAACAGAAGAGTATTTTACCAACTCACTTTCCTTGAGTGAACTATCGATCAACGAAGACGGGGAATTGACTCTCTACTATGATGATAGCGAGGAAATTTTTGCAGGCCATGCCATCGAGGTTGTCATCGATAAAGAGGGAGAAATCCTTCGAGCAGATTTGGTAGGTTAGTGCTGGATTTTATCTAGAATATAAAAAACATAGCCTTTTGGGATTAAAACCAAGAGGCTATGTTTTCGGAGTGAGCAAAATAGTTGCGTTTTTAATCTGCTTGCATTATAGTTGATAAGTCAATAGTTGACAAATCAAATGTTAACAAAGGAATAGAAATGCCAGAAATAAATGAATTACTCTACCAGCTCCATTTAGTAGATCAGACGATTACTCAACTTTTTGAGAAACAATTGGGAATTAGTTTGACCCGCTATCAAATTCTGCAGTTTTTATTGCAAAAGTCACCGTGTAACCAAATTGCCGTTCAAGAGAAGTTACAGATTGACCAGGCGGCTTTGACCCGTCATTTTAAGGTTTTAGAGTCAGAGGGTTATGTCAGTCGTAAGCGTAATCCAATCAATCAGCGAGAAGTCCTAGTTGAATTAACCCAAGAGGCCAAGAATCAACTCTTGGTCAACCCACCTAAATATCACTTGAAAGTGAAGGAACAGATGGAAAACATCTTATCGACTGGTGAGCAGAAAGAGCTGATAACCTTACTGACAAAACTAGTGTCAGGTCTAGAAAAAATAGAATTTTAAGGAGAAAACGATGTCAGTCATTACTACTATTTTAGCAACTATTGTTGCCTTGGAACATTTTTATATTTTTTATTTGGAGAGTATCGCAACCCAATCAGATGCAACCAGCCGAGTCTTTAATATGGAAAAGGAAGAGTTGACTCGAACATCTGTCACCTCACTGTTTAAAAATCAAGGTATTTATAATGCTTTGATTGGGGTGTTTCTTATCTATGGGATTTATTTCTCGCATAGCTTAGAAATCGTAACAATCTTTGTTTTATTTGTCATAGGAGCAGCGACTTATGGTGCTTTAACAGCAGATAAAAAAATCATTCTAAAGCAAGGTGGCCCAGCAATCTTAACACTTTTGAGTATCCTCTTATTAAAATAAAAACAACCAGCGCCTTCATAGAAAGTGCTGGTTTTTAATAACTGCTGTTAAACTTTTCTTCGCTTGATTTCGAGTAACCTTTTATAGAAGAAAATTTGATTGCTATAAATATAGGGGTATATAGAAATACTTGCAATGCCAAAGCTAATCCAGATGAGGAAATACCATGGTAAGAGCTGTAAATCAAGGACAAAGCGTTGGAACTTATAGCCCTTCATAAGGAAGCGGCTGGTTTGAAGTGTACGACTTGGTTTTGCAATCCCTATTGCTAGAGTGTCGCAAAGTAGTAGTTCTACTTGGGAGTATGCATAATATTGGGGAAGATAAATAGCAGTTCCTATAACGATCAGAAAGACACTGCCAAAGAAGTAAAGTGCAAAAGTGAGTAGGAACTGTTCAATATCTGGATTCGTAAGATCGACAGATGGAAATTCAGGATGAAGTTCCACAAATTTTCGAGCCATTAGATTGCTGTAAAAAAGATAGTAAACTCCAAGTAGATTGGGTAGGCTCCATAAAAAGAGGTAGAAACGTTTCAGTAGAAGAGTCAGGAAAGTTTGAGTAAAGAAACGGTTATCAAACAATGCCAAACTATCCTTGAAAGAAAGTTCTGTCTCAGGAACTCTGAATAGACTGAGAGTTGTAAAAAGAGCACCAATTAAGATAATGGAGCTTGCAAAGCCAAAGACTAGAGGAAAGAGGGAGGATTGAATTACCGTTATCAAAAAACTGAAAAAGGATTGCTCCAGAATTTCTTCATTAAGTAATGATAAAGGGCTTATAAAGCTAGAGATAATCAAAAGGATGCTTGGCAATAAATAGACGAGCATCAGTCTAGGATGTTCTGCTGGAAACTGTCGTGCTTGTTGACGGACTTCTTTTAAATCAATCTTTGGGTATTTCATGCTTTCATTATACCATAGTTCGTGACAGTTCCTGTTTTTTTTGATAGAATCATACAGTATGCCCTTGGGTGCAGAGTAAGAACTGGGACTGTTTTTCCCGGTTTCGGAGGTAAAAAATGTCAGAATCACCAATCAAATATCGATTAATTAAGAAAGAAAAACATACAGGAGCTCGTCTAGGAGAAATTATCACACCCCATGGAACCTTCCCGACGCCCATGTTTATGCCAGTTGGTACACAAGCAACTGTCAAAACTCAGTCTCCAGAAGAGTTGAAAGAGATGGGTTCAGGAATTATCCTTTCTAACACTTATCATTTGTGGCTTCGCCCTGGGGATGAACTGATTGCTAGAGCGGGCGGTCTTCACAAGTTCATGAATTGGGACCAACCGATTTTAACGGATAGTGGTGGTTTCCAAGTATATTCATTGGCTGATAGCCGAAACATTACTGAAGAGGGTGTTACCTTTAAAAATCACCTCAACGGTTCTAAAATGTTTCTATCACCCGAAAAAGCTATTTCTATTCAGAACAATCTAGGGTCAGACATTATGATGTCTTTCGATGAGTGTCCGCAGTTCTATCAACCTTATGACTATGTGAAAAAGTCAATCGAACGGACGAGTCGTTGGGCAGAGCGTGGCTTAAAAGCTCATCGTCGTCCGCATGACCAAGGTTTATTTGGGATTGTACAGGGGGCAGGATTTGAAGATCTTCGCCGTCAATCAGCTCATGATCTTGTAAGTATGGACTTCCCAGGATATTCTATTGGTGGACTAGCAGTTGGAGAAACCCACGAAGAGATGAATGCAGTTTTGGACTTTACGACCCAACTACTTCCTGAGAACAAACCTCGTTACTTGATGGGAGTAGGAGCGCCAGATAGCTTGATTGATGGTGTTATCCGTGGTGTCGATATGTTTGACTGTGTCTTGCCGACTCGTATCGCTCGTAACGGGACTTGTATGACCAGTCAAGGTCGCTTGGTAGTCAAGAATGCTCAGTTTGCGGAGGACTTTACACCACTTGATCCAGAGTGTGATTGCTACACATGTAAGAATTATACCCGTGCTTATCTTCGCCACTTGCTTAAGGCAGATGAGACCTTTGGTATCCGTTTGACAAGCTACCATAACCTCTACTTCTTGCTCAATCTGATGAAGCAGGTTCGTCAAGCTATTATGGATGATAATCTTTTGGAATTCCGTGATCATTTTGTTGAAAAATATGGCTATAATAAATCTGGACGCAATTTCTAATATTTATTGATAATAAAGCTGAAATCCTATGTTTTCTCTTAGGATTTTTCTCGTTTTTTTGATAAAATAAATGTATTATGGAATGAAAATTAGAAGACTTTTAAGCTTCTAATAAATGGAGAATAAACTCGTATGCGTATTAAATGGTTTTCCTTGATTAGGATTACAGGTCTGATCTTGGTGCTCTTGTACCATTTCTTTCAGACGATTTTCCCAGGGGGATTCTTTGGTGTGGATGTTTTTTTCACTTTCTCAGGTTTCCTTATCACCTCACTATTGTTAGAGGAGTTTAGCCAAAAAGGGGAAATTGATATCATAGGTTTTTTCAGGAGACGATTTTATCGAATATTTCCTCCTGTTGTGATGATGGTACTTGTCATCATGCCTTTTACCTTGATGGTTCGACAAGATTATGTAGCTGGAATTGGTGCTCAAATTGCAGGGGTTCTTGGCTTCATGACCAACTTCTATGAAATGTTAACAGGGGGGAGCTACGAATCACAGTTTATCCCTCATCTCTTTGTTCACAACTGGAGTTTGGCAGTTGAAGTCCACTATTATATTTTGTGGGGATTAGCAGTTTGGTTCTTGTCCAAACGCTATAAGACAAGCGGTCAATTACGAGCTACAGTCTTTCTCCTCTCATCTGCTGCCTTTCTGATCAGTTTTCTTTCTATGTTCATAGGTAGTTTTATCGTAAGTTCCTACTCTACAGTTTACTTTTCTAGTTTTACGCATGTCTATCCTTTCTTTTTAGGTAGTGTATTGGCAACTATAGTAGGAGTTCGTCAAACGACACCGATTTTAAAACGATTAAATAAGGTTTTGGATTTGAAGCAAACCTTGCTAGTTTTTGCGGCAGGTCTGGGAGTATTGCTCTTACTAACTTTCTTTGTCAAATTTACTTCCCTATTTACTTATTTGCTAGGTTTCTTGTTAGCAAGTCTAGCAACACTTGTTATGATAGTAGCGACTCGCCTCTTGCATGAGAAAACAGAGTCTATTGAAGAGCCTAAAATCGTCAGCTTTTTAGCAGACACTAGCTATGCTGTCTATCTATTTCATTGGCCCTTCTATATTATTTTCTCTCAATTAATGGGAAATATACTAGCGGTTATCCTGACAACGATCTTCTCTTACCTTTTTGCGACCTTATCTTTCTATGTTATCGAGCCTTTAATTGCAGGGAAGACTACTTGGCTCTTGGAAAAAGTAAAAGAGATTCCGCATATTAAACCTATTTTCGCTGGTAGCATTGGAGTACTTGGGCTAGTCATGCTGATTATAATGATATTAGCTCCACAAGTTGGTGCCTTTGAAACGGACTTAACTGTTAATGGGCTTAAACAAGCTCAAACAAGTCTCGTTCGAACAAAGACAATGGCAGACCAAGAAGAAGCAAGTCGATACAATATTGCTGAAGGTGTATCCATCATTGGGGACTCTGTAACCTTGAGAGCAACTCCTGGTTTACAAGAAGTTTTGCCTGGTGCACAGATTGATGGTCAGGTCAGTCGGAATACCAAACAGGCAAATGAATTGATGCTGAATTACAGTCAGAATAAAGCCCTGCCTAAAATTGTAGTCATTGCGACGGGTGTTAATAATCCTGAAAATTATAAGGCTGATTTGGATTTACTGATAACAAATCTACCGAAGGGGCATCAGCTTGTCTTAGTAACTCCATATGAGGGGGATACAACGCAGGAAACGCAACCTTATGTAGAGCAGTATGCAAGCTATGCGCGTGAATTAGCACAAAAATATTCTTATATAGCACTTGCAGATTGGAACCAGGTAGCCAAAGATCATCCAGATATTTGGAAGGGAACAGACCAGGTTCATTTTGGGAAAGACAATACCAAATTAGAAGAGGGAGCTAAGCTATATGCAGAAACAATTGCTTCTGCTATCAAAGCTCTGGAAGATAAGCCGGTTAAATCAAAATAATTACTTGTAAGCAGAGATAGTCATCTCTGCTTTTTTAGAGTCAATAAAGGAGACAATAGGTCAGTCTATCATTTGTGAAAAAACTTGCCAACTTTTTGGAATTATGAGAAAATAGAGGATACTTATCAGGTGGAGGAACTGCTATGAGAGATGATATCAAGATTAATGACCGTGCTCTAGCCTTGGAAAATCAGATTATTGAAAAACTAGAAAAAGTATATGATACTGATGTAGAGCTAGATGTATACAATCTTGGATTGATTTACGAGATTGACTTGGATGAAAACGGACTTTGTACAATAGTCATGACATTTACAGATACTGCCTGTGACTGCGCAGAGAGTCTGCCTATTGAAATCGTAGCTGCATTAAAACAAATTGATGGTATTGAGGATGTCAAGGTGGAGGTTACCTGGTCTCCTGCTTGGAAGATTACACGCATTAGTCGTTATGGACGTATAGCCTTAGGGTTGCCTCCACGTTAGTTGTTTCTTCTTTGGAAAACACAAAAAAAGCAAGTCATTTTTGGCTTGCTTTTTGAGCTTATTTTTTACCAGATTGTTCCATATTCCAGAAATCTGTAACGGCACCACGTGATGCAGAAGATACTGTATGGGCATACTTACCAAGGACGCCACGGCTATAAAGTGGTGGCAAGGTTGTTTCTGCCTTGCGTTTTTCAAGTTCTTCATCAGAAACGTCCATGGAAATTTCTTTAGTATCTTGGTCGACAGTGACGATATCGCCTGTACGAAGGTAGGCAATTGGTCCACCATCCTGAGCTTCAGGAGCGATATGTCCAACAACCAATCCATAAGTACCACCAGAGAAGCGGCCATCTGTCAAGAGGGCAACCTTGTCTCCTTGGCCTTTACCAACGATCATTGATGAAAGTGATAGCATTTCAGGCATACCAGGACCACCCTTAGGTCCAACGAAACGAACAACGACAACGTCGCCATCAACGATTTCATCTGACAAGACAGCTTGGATAGCATCTTCTTCAGAGTCAAAGACCTTAGCTGGACCAACGTGACGACGAACTTTAACACCGGACACCTTGGCAACTGCACCGTCAGGAGCAAGATTACCGTTCAAGATGATAAGCGGACCGTCCGCACGTTTAGGATTTTCAAGTGGCATGATGACTTTTTGACCTGGAGTAAGATCTGCAAAGTCAGCCAAGTTTCAGCGACAGTCTTACCAGTACATGTGATGCGGTCTCCGTGAAGGAATCCATTTGCCAACAAGTACTTCATAACCGCAGGCACACCACCAACTTCGTAAAGGTCTTGGAAGACATACTGACCAGAAGGTTTCAAATCAGCCAAGTGAGGTACACGTTCTTGGATGGTATTAAAGTCCTCAAGTGACAAGTCAACATTAGCTGCGTGGGCAATGGCGAGCAAGTGAAGAGTGGCGTTGGTAGAACCACCTAGAGCCATAGTTACTGTAATAGCATCTTCAAAGGCTTCGCGAGTCAAGATATCTGAAGGTTTGATACCAAGTTCAAGCATTTTGACAACTGCACGACCGGCTGCTTCGATGTCTTCTTTCTTATCAGCAGATTCAGCTGGGTGAGAAGAAGAACCTGGCAAACTCATCCCCAAAACTTCGATAGCAGTAGCCATAGTATTGGCAGTATACATACCACCACAGCCACCAGGGCCAGGGCAGGCATTACATTCCAGACGTTTCACGTCCTCAGCAGTCATATCGCCGTGATTCCATTTACCGATTCCTTCAAATACAGAAACCAAGTCGATGTCTTTGCCATCCAGTTGTCCAGGGGCGATAGTACCACCGTAAGCGAAAATAGCTGGGATATCCATATTGGCAATGGCAATCATGGAACCAGGCATGTTCTTGTCACAACCCCCGATAGCTACAAATGCATCTACGTTATGACCGCCCATAGCTGCTTCGATAGAGTCCGCGATGATATCACGAGACGTTAGGGAGAAGCGCATACCCGGTGTTCCCATGGCAATACCGTCGGCTACCGTAATGGTTCCAAATTGTACAGGCCAAGCACCAGCAGATTTGACACCTTCTTTTGCGAGCTTACCAAAGTCATGCAAGTGGATATTACATGGTGTATTTTCCGCCCAAGTCGAAATGACACCCACAATCGGAGTTTCAAAGTCCTTGTCTGTCATACCAGTCGCACGAAGCATGGCGCGGTTAGGTGATTTTACCATGCTGTCATAGATGCTGCTGCGGTGACGTTTATCTAATTCTGTCATTTGTTCCCTCCCATTTCAGTTTTTACCATTATAGCACAATTTTCATATGAATAACAGAAGAAAATTTTTAAATTTTCAGACAATTCAAACCATTGAAATCTTCTTAAAAAAAGATTGCATATTTTTGTTGACATTTAAAAATTAAAGTGATATCATTTAGATATCAAAACACAGGAGGTCATTCTGATGACTGAAAAAAACTAATCAATTCAAAAACCAAATGGTGTAGTAGCATTGATACTCATTGAGTTGGCACTCGTACTTGGTTTCCTTATATTTATCATGGGTGCTGGTTCAGAAAAACATTTTTTTGGAATTATTATCGGGACTTTTATTAATCTTAATTTCAGCACTAGCTCATGCTGGTTTAAAAGTTGTCAAACCTCAGGAAGCACTGGTTTTGACCCTCTTTGGTAACTATACTGGGACCATCAAAGAACCTGGTTTTTACTTTGTCAATCCCTTCAGCATAGCGGTCAATCCTGCAAATCCACACTCGACTTGGTCAAAGTGGTGATGTTAGCACGAAATCTCCTTTTTCAGGGATGAAATCATCAAATGGTAATGACGTAAATCTTGAAATTGGCAAGAAACAGATTTCACTCAAGGTTATGACTTTGAGCAATTCCCGTCAAAAGATTAACGATTGCTTAGGGAAATCCCTGTAGAAATCGGTATCGCGGTAACTTGGAGAGTTGTCGATACGGCCAAAAGCAGTCTTCAACGTTGATAACTACAAAGAATATCTGTCATTGCAGTGTGATAGTGCCCTCCGTAATATTGTCCGCATCTATCCTTACGATGTGTCTCCTAATGTGGATACTACAGGTGATGGGCAAGCAGATGAAGGTAGCCTCCGTGGCTCTAGCGAGATTGTAGCTAACCGTATTCGTGAAGAAATCCAAAGTCGTGTAGAAGATGCTGGCTTGGAAATCCTTGAAGCACGTATTACTTACCTAGCTTATGCACCAGAAATTGCAGCTGTCATGCTTCAACGTCAACAAGCATCAGCCATTATTGATGCACGTAAGATGATTGTTGATGGCGCTGTAGGAATGGTTGAAATGGCACTAGAACGTCTCAATGAAGGAGAATTAGTAGAACTTGACGAAGAACGAAAAGCTGCTATGGTTTCAAATCTCCTAGTCGTTCTCTGTGGCAATCATGATGCACAACCAATTGTCAATACAGGAAGCCTTTATTAGAAATGGCAGAAGCTAAAAAAAAGCAAATCCCCCTTCGACTCTCGAATAAGCTATACGCTGCACTCGCATCATGGGCAGAAGATGACTTTCGATCAGTCAACGGGCAAATTGAATATCTTCTTACAGAATGTGTCAAGCAACGGAAGAAAGACGGGAAATACGTCTCAGAAACCATTGATGAACCCTTCGAGATTGATATTTAATCTATTTTCCTATCCAGAAGATTGGATAGGAAAATTTTTTAATCTTTTTTTGTCAAGTAACTTTACTTTACAAAAAAAGTTTTGATATACTATTAAAGTTGATGAAAATCAAACCTAACTGAATTTATATCTTAAAAAGGAGAAATCAAAATGGCAGTACCTGCACGTCGCACTTCAAAAGCGAAGAAAAACAAACGTCGTACACACTACAAAGTAACAGCTCCATCTGTAAACTTTGACGAAACTACTGGAGATTACTCACGTTCTCACCGTGTATCACTTAAAGGATACTACAAAGGACGTAAGATCGCTAAAGCTGCATCAGCTGAATAATAGAAGGGAGATACCATGCGCGTAAATATTACACTTGAACACAAAGAATCTGGTGAACGCTTGTACCTTACTTCTAAAAACAAACGTAACACTCCAGACCGTCTTCAATTGAAGAAATACTCACCAAAACTTCGCAAACACGTTGTGTTTACAGAGGTGAAATAGGGATTCACTACACGTCAATAGATGTGAGAAACCTTGATTTTAAGCGATTCTTGAAATTCTAAATTTCACTACATTGCAATATAAATCAACCGAATCACTACCTTTTTCACTACCTTTTTTGAAATAAAAATAATGATTCGGATATTTGGCTCTATAATATTTGTAGTGGGTAAATCCCCTATGGATCTTATGGAGCCTATTTTTGTGTAGAAAAAAAGTCCCATAAGATCTATAATGAAAAGCGACCAAACCATCATTAGAAAGAATCATATGGAACAATTACATTTTATCACAAAACTACTCGATATTAAAGACCCTAATATCCAGATTCTAGATGTCATCAATTGGGATACACACAAGGAAATCGTCGCTAAACTGGACTATGACGCCCCGTCTTGCCCTGAGTGCGGATGTCAAATGAAGAAATATGATTTTCAAAAACCGTCGAAAATTCCTTACCTCGAAACGACTGGTATGCCTACCAGAATTCTTCTTAAAAAGCGTCGTTTTAAGTGCTATCATTGCTCGAAAATGATAGTCGCTGAAACCTCTATCGTTAAGAAGAATCATCAAATTCCTCGTATTATCAACCAAAAGATTGCTCAAAAGTTGATTGAAAAGACTTCTATGACTAATATTGCACATCAGCTATCCATTTCAACTTCAACTGTCATTCGTAAGCTCAATGACTTTCACTTTAAGCATGATTTTTCTTGTCTTCCAGAGATTATGTCTTGGGACGAGTATGCCTTTACCAAAGGAAAGATGAGTTTTATCGCACAAGATTTTGATCAGCTCAATATCATTACTGTTCTTGAGGGAAGAACACAAGCTATCATCCGCAATCACTTTCTTCGCTACGATAGAGCGGTCCGATGTCGTGTGAAAATCATTACTATGGATATGTTTAGTCCTTACTATAACTTGGCTAAACAGCTTTTTCCTAATGCAAAAATTGTACTTGATCGTTTCCATATTGTTCAGCACTTAAGCCGAGCTATAAGTCGGGTTCGTGTCCAAATCATGAATCAATTTGAGCGAAAATCTCATGAATACAAGGCTATCAAGCGCTATTGGAAACTCATCCAACAAGATAGCCGTAAACTGAGTGATAAACGTTTTTATCGCCCTACTTTTCGCATGCACTTAACGAATAAAGAGATTCTAGACAAGCTTTTGAGCTATTCAGAAGACTTGAAACACCACTATAATCTCTATCAACTCTTGCTTTTTCACTTCCAGAATAAAGAAGCTGACAAATTTTTCGGACTTATTGAGGACAATCTGAAGCAGGTTCATCCTCTTTTTCAGACTGTCTTTAAGACATTTCTCAAGGACAAAGAGAAAATTGTCAACGCCCTTCAATTGCCCTATTCCAACGCTAAATTGGAAGCGACTAATAATCTCATTAAACTCATCAAACGAAATGCTTTTGGTTTTAGGAACTTTAACAACTTTAAGAAACGAATTTTCATCGCTCTGAATATAAAAATGGAGAGGACAACAATTGTCCTCTCCAGATGTTAGCTTTTATTCAACCCACTACAGTTGACAAAGAGCCGGATATTTAAAAAGAAGAGGAACTTTAGTGTGAAGCTCCTCTTTTTGTTATTTGTTTTTTTACTTACAAATAGTAACATTTGGTTTGGAAAGTATGGGTTTCATTTGGGCTAAAAAAACAGCGTAGCATCAGCATCAAGCACTCACAGAATTCTATCTCTTTTTCAAAAAAACTGATTGAGTTTGATTGAATAGGGGAAAAATAAAAAGTTAGCTTTCAATTAGTCTAAAAATAGCATAGTATCAGACACTTGCAGAATTCTATCTGTATTTTATTTTCAATACAACATGTAGGTTCATAACTATCTAGGAAGCCTGCATCAGGCAGAATTTTTACAATGATATGCTACTGTATCAAGATCAAATCCATCAATATTTAAGTTATATAGTACTATTGATCTATACTTTGTCTCAATCTTAAATAAAATCAATCGACGTAAGTTTAATATTTGCTGTTATAATAGACATTTCTTCATTTTTCCGTTATAACAGACACTGATATACTCTTGTAATACTATTTTGGTATAATTAAAATTATAGAAGGAGGCAAAGATTATGAGAAAATTAGTAGGTATATTACTGCTTTCATTATCAATAATTACTTTAATTGCTTGCTCAAAAAACAACCACCAATCTTTAGATGGTGAGTATTATTGGATCTCAAGTGAAAGAAACGAGTTGGTGTTTACTATTAAAGGAGATAACGCTTCCATAGAGCATGGAGAAGCCGATAGTTTTATCATTAACAAAAAGAATACGATCGAATTAACTGGACAAAATATTACGAGTCGATCAGAAGATTATTCATTTAAAGATGGGGTCTTTTCTGTTGATATTAGCGGAGTTAAGCACGACTACTATCTTAAAGGTAGCGAAGCATATAAAAACGCTCTAAAACAATATGGATATAAATAACATTATTCACACCTATTGACAATTTGTCAGTAGAGTAGTATAATTTATAAGCAGGAGGAATAAAATGCGAGATGTAAAAGATCCGGAAATTCGACGGGCTGAGATTATGGACGCTGCTATGCTCCTCTTTATGGAGAAAGGATATGCGAACACAACAACTCAGGATATAGTCGATAAGGTAAATATATCACGAGGTTTGCTATACTATCACTTTAAGAATAAAGAAGATATTCTGTATTGTCTCGTGGAACGTTATTCAGAGAAATTATTGAGTGATATTCACGTGATTGTCTATGATGATGACAAAACTGCTATTGAAAAAATAAGAGCCTTTATAGATGCCACAATAATCTCTACAGATAACGTTTCAGCGGAAGGAACTGAGTTACAAAAGACGGTTGATCTTGAAGAAAATCGTTATATGTTAGATAAGTTATCTCATAAGCTCATTGAAAAACTGACTATATATTTTGAGAGGATAATAAATCAAGGCATCTCAGAAAAAGTATTTTCTGTAAAATATCCATCAGAAACAGCAGAATTTCTGATGACAGCCTATGTTTTTGTTTCAAATAACATAGGTATAAAAACTTCAAAGAAAGAAACTGCCAAAGATTACTTGAATGCATTTAAGATAATGCTGGAACAAAATCTAAATACAAAAGGACTCTTTAGCAATTAAAAAAAGATAGAATGTTTGTAAAGAGAACTATGTACCGATAGCTAAATCAAAACAAGCTATCGGTATTATTTCAAAATATGACTGACAAATTGTCAATAGAGGTGAAAATATGTTAGAGATAAAGAATTTTAGTAAAAGTTATGGGGGCAAGAAGGTTGTGGATAACCCTATCTATTTCAGTACAGCCTGGAGATATTTATGGTTTTATTGGAGCAAATGGTGCAGGCAAAACGACAACGATAAAGGCAGTTGTCGGTATCCATGATTTTGAAGACGGAAGTATAATTATCAACGGTCATTCTATTAAAGAAGAACCTGTTATTTGTAAAAAAATGATGGCGTATATCCCAGATAATCCAGATTTGTATGAACATATGACAGGACTTCAATATATTAATTTTATTGCTGACTTGTTTGAAATTCCTACAAAAATACGCAAGGAGAGAATACAAAAATACGGTGATTTATTTGATATGACTGATCATCTTTCGGGGATTATTTCTTCATATTCACATGGAATGAAGCAACGAACAGCCATTATTTCTGCACTTGTACATTCTCCCAAACTGTTGATTTTAGATGAACCTTTTGTTGGGCTAGATCCCAAAGCAACTTTCCTACTAAAGAAAAATTATGCATGAGTGTGTTTCAGATGGAGGTGCTATTTTCTTTTTCAACCCATGTATTGGATGTTGCGGAAAAATTATGTAATAAGATTGCCATTATCAAAAATGGAAAGTTAATTGCAAGTGGCAATACAGGAGACGTCAAAGGTGATGAATCATTGAGGCATTTTTCATGGAGGTGCAGAACAATGAGTAACATTTGGATACTGCTTAAAGCGCAATTGATTAATTTCTTTCCTATTAACGAGATTAGAGATTCACGAAATAAAAAACAAAGTTCAATGGCTATTGCGAGTTTTGGCATAATAACTCTTTCCTTATTTTGCTTTTGTTTATAATATAATAACAGCGAAAAACATTGGTACATCGTCGGACAGCAGAACTTGATTCCAGCATATATGGTATCTGTCTCAAGTTTTTCAATATTATTTTTGACAGTATTTTATTCGAATGGCATTTTATTTGGCAGTCGAGATATGGAAATTCTCCAATCCTTACCTGTTAAAAGTTCGTATATTATCACCAGCAAGTTCATGTTTATGTACTTATTGAATTTTTTAATAGGCTTGATGTTTATGCTTCCGGGTGGAATTATATGGGGCTTGAACGGAAGTTTAAACATCCTACAGATTATATTGTATTTTACTTCTATAATTTTTGCCCCTTTGATCCCCATGTGTATAGCGGCATGCATGGGACTCGTTATTGTTGTCGCTTCATCTTTTTTTACATAAAACAAAGTATAAATTTCTAATTATCTTTTTATATTTTCTTAAATGCTCGTAAAGCCTTATTCTATGTGCTTTCGAGTATTTTTACTGTAGGAAGATACTTCACGTTTCTTTGCATATTTCCTCATGTCTTAGCTGTCAGAAGTGGTAAATAAGTAGTAAATTCATTTGTACTACTAAGCAACAAGACGCTCCTGTTGCTTCTCTTTATTCAAGCGTTTCATCTCTGACATTGCGGAATCAAATGTTGCGTGTGCGTAATAGTTCAGCGTCATGGCTATATTTGCATGCCCCATAATGTATTGTAATGCTTTTGGGTTCATTCCTGCATTTGCATAGTTGGTACAGAATGTATGTCGCAAACTATGTGGAGTGATGTGTGGTAACTTATCATCATTATACTTGTTGTATTTCTTAACAAGACCTTTCATCATACCATTATAGTCACTCGCCACTTTTGGATAGTTCTTTCTATTAAGAAAGAGGAAATCACTATATCCATCAATCTCAACACGCTTATCATTCTTTCGATTCGCTAACACTCGCTTAAATGCTTGATAGGCTTCTTCAACCATAGGAACTTGACGTTCGCCACTTTTGGTCTTTGGTGTTTCAATGTAGTACCCAATTTCAGTATCTCTCAATAGCTGATGGTCTATATTGACAAGACGATTCTCAAAATCTAAATCTGGAAGTGTCAAACCACCAAACTCTGAAATACGAAGACCTGTTTTTTTAAGAGTATCAGAATTTCATCATAATTTTTTTGCTGTAGGTTTTATCAGCTTTTCGCAAAGGCTAACAGTTTTTTTCTTCCTGTTCTCCTGTTAGTACGGTCTTAGGGACAGTATCATCATCAAGAACTGCATTCAGTTGAAAGTCAAATGGATTCTTCCGAACACAATCATCTTGTATCGCAATGTAGAATGAAGCCTTTAAAGAACGTTTATAGTTATTGATGGTTTGATAGGCATAACCATTTTCACTCATTCTAATCGCCCATTCTTTAGCGTCTGATGGTTTAATACTATCAATACTTCTTGCACCTAACTTGTCTTTCTTCAAAATATCCATAAGATATTTGCGTCCAGTTTCAGTATTTTTTCTAACCTTTGGTCTTTGAGCGTTCTGTTTTGCGTAAAGCTGGCAGAGTGTCATTTTCTTTCCTACAACATCAATACCATCATGAATGTCTTTCTGTAACTCTGCGATTTTCTCCCTAAGTGAGATACAATCACGCTTTCCTGCTGGTACTCTGTCTGTAGCCACAAGTTTCCACGAGTAAACAAATTGCGGTTCTCCAAATGAATCTGTATATTTGTATAAGTATCTTCCGTCTTTTCGTTGGCTCTCTCCAGTCTTTAAAATTCGACCTTTATTGTCACGTCTTTTTTCTGACATGGCATTTGCTCCTTTCCATTATGGAAAGAGCCCTGATACGACTTAATACTATTTTATCATATACAAGACCCTTTGGCTACGCTAGATTGCGTTCAATGTATCTATAATTTTTTCAAATTGTTTTCGTTTAACCTGAATACGATTGCCATTCATAATCAGCCAGTTTGCATTTTTATTTTCTTCTGCCAAACGACGCAGCTTGTTTTCGCCAATACGAAAATATTTTGACGCTTCTTCAATAGTTAGGGTATAACGCTCCCAAATCGGAATGTCAGTCTGCTTCATAAAATCCTCCTTTCCAAATCACTTATTGGATTTCATAAAAGTTGTTTTACAAGCAATCGAACAGCTCTAGCAAAGCTCACGGGAGTTCCACCCCTGCATGGTTCTCATGTAGCCATACTCATTGCCTGCGACGCTTTTAACGCTCGGACTATTGACTGTATGGGAGTATCATTATCACGATAAGAAAGTCGTCGCTGGCAATCCTGCTAAAGATTGTTTTTCGGAACACTAACTGAAACGCTCGCTATCTTTAGAAGATAGGTCATGGCGGTTAGCTCCGTTGGCTCTTTTCTTATCGAAACGTATTCAATTACTTTTATTCAGTTTTCAAAGAACAATGGCTCGTTAGCCTATCAAAACACATTGAAAGCTCAATATGCTTTGATGGAATAACAAACCTCCCTGTTCGGGAAGCGTGGAATAGTATGGCACGCTTCCACGAAAAGAGAGAGGTTATTACTTAATTTCAAATGACAGAATCTTTGTAATCAGTCTGGTTTCCATTCTTCCACGTAAGACTTCATCAACGACCATACTTTGATTGCCATATTCATCTTTCATAAGTCGTAGGGAACGTTTCGTTATGTACCCTCTGTAATGATGTAGAATCTGGTTAATCGCTTCTGTATCGCCATCTGTTGCCTTTACAATGAGAGGAAAGGGAATCATAGGATATTGTGTTTTCATTCTTCAAATTCCTCCATAAACTTTTTGATTAAGGCTAGTCCACTGGTTCTATGCCGATAGACAGTAGAACGGTTCAATTTCAACAGGTCTGCAATTTCTGAATCGCTCATGTCCATAAAGTAAAACAGCAGTAGAATTTCACGTTTCTTGTCTGGCAACTCACGTAATGCTTCACTCAATAAATCATTTTCAACACCAACTGATATTCCATTGAGTGTAAAAATCTGAAAGTCAGTTGAATAGTTATCTGTTGTCGCAAACTGGCTAACAAGATAATCGCCAACATCAGAAAAGGACACTTCACGCTTTGCGATCCTTGAAAGATAAAGCAGATAATTCTTTCGCTCGTCTTCCATAGCACGTTTACAGATATAGTCAAACTGATTTTCTATTGTGGTCTGAAAAAAAGATGGTTTCATGTTTCTCACCCCCTTTCTGTCTAGGAAAGGAAGTGAGCCTTGCTCTTTTATCTCCTTTCACTCTTAGTCCCAATGTGAAAGGGGGATTTGTTACATTACTGATGAAATAAACTTTTGTAAAAAGTTCTGAATAACCAAAAAAAGCACACAAACAGATTGATTTCTCTGTTTACATGCTTTTTATTTTTCTATCTATATGATTTATAAAACCACATTGGTGGACGTACTTATCTATTGCAGATAGACGACTTTTTTTGATAAATACTCAATGTGGGGAACTTGATTGTATGTGATATACTTCATGGCGACTTTGACCTCCAACAAACCGCCATTTGGAAGTAAGATACAATATTTTAACAGCATAAATAGCACTACCATATAACGGTTTTTTTATTGGCGTTTAGTAGTGCTTTTTTTATTAAATATGAAACCTATAAACTATATAACATGTTTTTTTCTATACCTGTTTCTAATTCAATAGGAACAGTAAAATGTATAGAGGTGGTCTACTATGCGTAAAAAAGAAGATAAATATGATTTTAGAGCCTTTGGTTTAGCCATTAAAGAAGCTCGATTGAAACGAGGTTTAACTCGTGAACAAGTGGGAGCATTGATTGAAATTGACCCACGTTACTTAACTAATATTGAAAATAAGGGGCAACACCCCAGCATACAAGTTCTTTATGACCTTGTATCGTTACTTCATGTTTCCGTTGATGAATTTTTTTCTTACCTGCTAATAACTTGGTAAAAAAAGCACCCGACGATTACAGATAGAGAAATACATGGATAGCTTTACAGACAAAGAACTATCCTTAATGGAATCTTTAGCCAGCGGTATCAACGAAGCAAGAAACATCGAAGACTAATTAAAAGAATCCATACATAACGGAAAGAGCCGATAAAATGAGATTGTATTAATCTCATTTTATCGGCTCTGCGTCTTTGCGTCTGGCTCTGTAATCACAGTTACTTTGAACTGCTTTATTTCAATTAAATTTTCTTGTCTGCATTTCGGACAATAGAGGGGGAATTTTTTTAATTCAGTATCTTCCCTTATCTTTAATCGTGTTTTATTTCCACATACAGGACACAATATCCACTTGTAGTTTATAATAACTATCTCCTCCTTTACACTTTAATTCAAATCTTTATTAAAAAATATTTCATCTTATTTAACAAGAAACCATATTTATATAACAACATAAAATACACTAAGTTATTTTATTGAACATATATCGTACTTTATCTATCCGACTATTTGGACGACGGGGCTGGCAAACAGGTTCACCGGTAGTAACATGGTACCCTTTTAACTCTGTTAAACAAACACTACGTCCATTTGTAAAGAAAGTTAAATCACTACGATATTCTTGAATACACCGAGCAGGGATTTCTCCACTAAGAATGACCTCATTATTTTTCAATTGAGTGTCTACGATGTTCGCACAATATTTAGGAGCATCGGTGTATGCTCGTGAAAGATATTCCTGTGGCGCATAAATTTTAAAACTAAGATATGGCTCTAACAATTCTGTTCCAGCTTTTTTTAAGACTTGTTCCAATACAATAGGAGCAAGCATCCGAAAATCTGCTGGGGTACTAACAGGGCTATAGTATAAGCCATACTTAAAACAGATTTTACAGTCCGTCACATTCCAACCATACAATCCTTGTTCACAGCCATAGCGTATCCCTTCCATAACTGCATTTTGAAATGATTGATTTAAGTATCCAAGAGAAACCGAGCTCTCATACTGCATTCCACTTCCCAACGGAAGCGGTGATACAGATAAACCAATGGAAGCCCAGAAAGGATTCGGTGGAACTTCGATGTGAATGGTATACTCTGCTTTTTTTAACGGTCTTTCCATATAAATGACTGTAGGCTCTTTTATTTCTATCTCCACATGATACTTTTCTTGCAGCAGAGCACAAGTCACTTCCATTTGTACTTTCCCTAAGAAAGAAAGTATGATTTCATGTGTCGCAGAATCCACATAATATCGCAGAAGCGGGTCACTGTCGGAGATTTCTAAAGTGCATCAAGTAACATTTCCCTTTGTTGAGGTTTGCTCGGTTCAACAGTCGTTTGCAGCAGAGGGAGGGGATTTTTCACTCTCTCTCTGTGGCAATAGCTTTGTATCTCCAAGAACACTATTTAACTTCAAAAAAACTCATTCTGCAAAAATAACAATTTCCCCGGAATAAGCCTTTATCGATTTTTACATAATTCACCATTTATTGAAGTATACATTTCTGTAATTTTTTTATTTTTTTCCTTTTCCGATATTCTAACCGAATCTCGCAAATGCAGTACGCCACTATAAAGACGTATATATGCAAGACGCTGTCTTTTTTTCCGAATACTCAATTTTGAAAAACTTTTTCCGCAAAGTTCAGACTGACCTCGATGTGTTGATGAATAAAATTTATTCGTAATCACTTCTATAAGGTTATCAATCCCTATATTGTTTTTTGCACTTCCGTGATAAACAGGGAACAGAGAACAATTCTGAAATCTTATGCTTTCCTCTTGTTCGAGTTCCAATGCTTCTAATGATTTACCGGACATATATTTCTCTAAAAGGTCATCGTTTCCCTCTATTACCGTATCCCATTGTTCAGATTCGGTAAAGTTCGTCACACACATATTAGGATACAGTTCTACCTTCTGTTTGATTACAATTTCGGCAGAAAGTTTCTCTTTAATATCCTGATAAACCGTTGATAAATCAATTCCATTTTGGTCAATCTTATTGATAAAAAAGATTGTGGGAATCCCCATTTTCCTAAGTGCATGAAATAATATACGAGTTTGTGCTTGTACGCCATCTTTTGCAGAAATCAGTAGAATTGCCCCATCTAAAACTGATAATGAACGATATACTTCTGCTAAGAAATCCATATGTCCTGGCGTGTCTATGATGTTCACCTTCGTATTTTCCCACTGAAAAGAGGTTATTCCTGTCTGAATTGTAATTCCTCTCTGACGTTCTAAAAGCGTATTATCCGTCCTCGTTGTACCTTTGTCCACGCTTCCTAATTCTGTAATCGCTCCACTGTTATATAATAAGCTTTTCTGTTAAGGTAGTTTTTTTCCTGCATCAACATGAGCTAAAAACTCCAATATTAATAATTTTCATGTGATTTTCCTCCATTCAAAAAGCTCAGAAGAGCATAAAAAATCCCAGTGATAAATACTTTTATCACTGGGATTTTTATGCATAACCATAGGTATACAAAGCATACAGATATTCTCTGGATACTTTAGAATCACATGATAAAGGTATTCTTAAACTGGGTACAAAAAACTAAGCCCTCCTAAAAAAGGACATCCAATTATTTGTTCCCACTATCAAATTGACAGTTTATTTAAGAATACCTTGCCGCATATTTATTAACTCCTTTTAAATAGATACTTAAATAATAGCACGTAAGAGCATATTTGTCAAGGAATCTCCAATTTTTTATCAAAGAGAGTACGTGATTACAAAATAGCTGTAATAATGTACCAATATTTGTTATTCTATAATCTTCCAATTACTCCCTGTTCTTTTTCAAGTACCAAATCAAATTGAGATACCTGCGTTGCTTTGGTCTGCTGGTCGATATACTCCACTGTCAGCGATACCGTGACTTGATTATCCTTACGATTGTGAATAGGATTTACCAGTTCTTGAAAGATGTACTCTTTTCCGATTGGTTTTAATATCCCGTCATTCACATAGTAGGAAAGTTCACTGGCTGTCGCTGTAGGATAGAGCTTGAAGAACGTCGTTAAAAAAACTCATTGATTTCATTGGTTGTAATGGAATCAACCGTCCCCTCACTTTCAATGGCTTTTGGTTTATAACTTGATTTCTTAGGTATGTTGGTAATGGTCGGATTCTTAACCAGTACCATATTTCCAGAACCATCTACATAGACACTCACTATATAAGCAGAGTGGACGGTCTTTGTATTTTCTCCTCTGTAATGAGCTGGTCTCACACTGTAGGTTACATTAAACTCATTGTCGCCAGTTGGCTCTACTCGTCCATATCTGAAATCCTCTTACAGAAGACGATACAGGAATATCTTTTGCGTACTGTATCAACATTGAGAGCTTGAAGTTCATCTGTCAGATAGCCTTTTAGACTTTCCATTCGATTATCAATGGACTTATCGGATTGCTCCCATGAATAGTAGACTTTCGCAAAGTTCTCTACAAAATTTTCTACATGATGAGTATCAACGTATTCCTTTTCTATGATAGTTGTTTCGTGAATAGTATGAGTATCTATAGCTGTAAAGTGCTTGAATATCGCAAAGCTGAAACTAAGCCCTAAAAGTACCCACAAGGCAATCACAACCTTTTTTTATGAGGATTGACCTTATAGTAGACACGAGGTTTCTTTTCCTTTGGTATCTGTTTTTTTCTTTATTCTGATTTTTTTTCTAAATTTCATCATTAAATCTTCCTTTCTCATTGTTTGATTCGTCCTGCTCCCACTAAATGCTGTTGCCAGTAGGGGCTTGTTAAGTCGGCATAACCGATTGGGTCGCCTGCATGAAACATACGGTTATTGCCAAGGTATATCCCAACATGAGTAATATAAGAGCCAGCGTTATAGGTAGAATGAAAGAAAACCAAATCGCCAGCTTGTGCTTCCGATAGTGGGATATGCTGGGTCACATCATATTGCTGTTGTGCGGTTCGTGGTAGTTAATTCCAGCTTTTCCATACGTCCATTGTGTCAGTCCGCTACAATCAAAAAGAAGTAGTCGGGGAAGCTCCACCGTAAACGTATCGCCAGCCCTCATATTTCAGTGCTTCGTCCATGATGGCTTGTACCGTATCATCATCAAACTCTGTTGTGACAAGATACTGCGTTACCAGTTGCACATAAAAACATATTGCCATAGTTGTATCGCCAGCCCCCATTGATAGGTATGGCTATGGGATTGGGGTAAGACACTTTTTTTCGCCACCTGAATACTCTTTTGAGAAACTTTGAGCCAGTTCAAAGGTATATTTATTTCCACGATTAGCCACATACCCCTAAGAAACCACCACCATAATTGTAGGACTGGATAACCGATTCTAAATCTACACTGAGCCTTTCGCTACTGGCTAATAATTCACTGAAATACTTCACACCTTGCTTAATGGATTCTTCTGTACTCAATGAATTAGGTGGAAGACCGAGGGATTCCGAGGACTGCATAACATCTTCCGCAGTACCGCCCGATTCCACCTGTATAATCGCAAGAAGTATGTTGACATATTCTTCAACGCCATATTCTTTGGCATATTTTTCTACCATAGGCTTATGAGCCAGCACTTCTGCGGAAACATTCACACCTCCATAATGAATATTGGAAATTCCGCTGTCCTGTTCATCTGAAAATAAAATGGCAACAAACAGAAGCAGTGAGAAGACCATCAAGAATAATCCAGAACCACCAATCACTAAAGTTTTCAACTTCATGGTTTCTTACCGACTTTCTTAATGGTGGCGGTTTTGATTGGTGGTCTACTTCTTGTATTTTGTAGTGGTACTCTTTGAACAGTAGACGGACGTTCTTTTGTGATTGGACGTTGTGAAGTTCTATCTGCTGTAGTGGTTGAAGTTGCTGGCTTTTGAACGGTTTTTTCTTGAACGGTATTGCCTTGGCGTTCCACTTTTGGACTTGAAAAATCGGACTTAACTGCTGGACGCTCTTGTTTGGCTTGTTGAGATTCCTTATATGAAGTCTGAATATTAGACTGTTTTGAGGTCTGTTCATCATGATATTGTTCTTGTCTTGTAGTCGGTCTTTCATGAACAGAAGAAGCAGGCTGTTTTTTCTGTTTGACCTGTTCCATTTCAGAGCGACGCTTCGCAATGGTTTTTCGCCTTTGTTCCTGCTGTTCCTTGCGTCCACTGGCTCTGTCCGCTTTGGTTTGAGAAATACTACTGGTTAAATCACGGACATTCTCTTTTACTTTGGATTTTCCTTGATATACTGCATATCTTGCATTGGTCGGCAAATCTTTAACCTGTTCTTTCAAACCACTAGCAGTGTCTACCATTCTGTCTTTGGTATCAGCTACTGTACCGATGGTTTGACCGATACGTTTTCCAAGTGTTGATTTTTCCTTTCCGTCTGGTCGGGAGTGATCTGCTTGTGTCCTTGCAGAACTCCCCGAACCCGACTGTCCTTTTTTACCTGTAACAATGGCAGACCCAGCCCCTAGAGTAGTCATGGAACGTCCAAGTTTCCGCTGTAGACGGTGCATGTGAGCGTGCATAAGCATACGAGGTTTTCTCATCACACGACTTCCCACACTTTGAGAATCGTTACTCTGTAGAGAAAACATACTCATTAAATCGCCCAGCTTGAAGTAGATTCCTGCAAAGGTCACAATCTGTAGAAAAAGCAATCAAAAAGAACGGATAACCAGCCGATAAGGTATAGAGCATGGTTGAAATACTAAATGCTGTCGTAATAATCAATGTGATTCCAGCTCGTGTCAAAATGGTATTAAAGAGCTTTGTTATGGCTCGTTTTGACATACCATCAAATGATGGAATCATGCTTAAAATAAAGCTCACAGGCAGAAACATAGCATAGATGATAAAAAGTACCTGCGAGAAAATCATGATTCCTGTTAATAGGAATACAAATATGGAAATCCCAATATTGAAGACAAATAGGAAGAAGACTGTACCTAAACGGTTAATGGTCTTTGTAATGGTTAGATTGGTATTGCTTCTGTCTTCAATTTCTTCCGCAACAATTTTTTTTCTCTGTCTTCGCCATTGTTGGAATCTGGGCTGGTGGAGAGCAGGCTTTCCACACGGTCAATACCGATACTTTCAATGTCTGAACTGTTGTATTGAAGCAGTAGCCACGGTTGCTGAACCTGTATGGAAAAACAGGCTATCTCTGATTAAGTCCACGCTGTCCTTGCCTTGACTATCGGAATGGGGCATGACAATCTTCGTGCCAAGTGATAAACTGGCATTACTGATGTCTGATGAAAAGTCATTGATTTTTTTAATGTAGTCGGGAGCGTAGGCAATAAAGGAAGCCGATAGGATAAACACCAGCACAAAAATTCATAATGGCATGAATTGCCTTTGTGGTTTCTCTCTTTATCAGTCCCGTATAGGCAACATAAACCCCAAGAACCAAAAATCAAGAGTAAGAGGAATCCAACATAGAAACCCTCTGTTGAAAAATCCGTTTGCACTCACACCAGCTAAGGTCTGCATATTCTTACCAATGGAATCTGCTGTAGCGGAAATGAAGTCTAAGGAATAGGCTTCCTGTACTAAGTAACCTGTCGCATTGGAAACATACAAACTGATTGTCCAAATAAAATTGGTAATGGCATATAGTCCATACATGACCTGTTTTCCAATCCCGTCCGACCAGTTCCACGGAAGCCAGCCCCAGCTATTATCCACATAAAAATCCAGTTGATAGTTTTCAAGTGGGTATCGGCTGTATTCATTTGCCACATTGACCGTATCATCTACCAAGCCCGCAGCTTGAACCACCGTTCCCAGCATGGCTAAAAGAAAAATGGCAATCACAAGTGTGAAAGCCACTGTCATTGCCACTTTACCTAGACGTTTCAGCGTCCAGTTTGATTTTATTCTGTTTACTATTGATGGTTTCACATTTACACCTCTTTTCGCACAGGTGGTCTGGTATCAAAGGCATGGAGCAGTTCTTCAAATACAGGGTGGAACTGTATCACACCGACACGACCATATAAATCACTGATAAGGCATTGCCCGTTTTCCAAATCACGCAATCGCTTCTGATTGTTTTTCGTCCTCTGGGTCTACACCAAAAAAAGGCTAAGGTCTTTTTAATCTCGTTAAGGTCAGTGGAACGAAATGCAAATTTTTAAGCCGAGGTTATTTTTTTCAGTTTTTTTCATCTAAGAGGTCGTCTGTATTTTTGGGTCACGAAATATACCCCAGCGTTCATAGCACGACCAGCCCGAACCAGCTTCATAGATAGTGTTTTTTTCCTTGTGCTACCTGTAAAAAAGCTCCATGCTTCGTCTAAATCTACAATCTTGAAAAATGCTTCGGTCTGTATGGATAAAGTCTAAAAGCAAAGGTACTAATGACAATCAGCATAGCAACGGATAGTAAAGCTCCATTGTGGTATATTCCTCAAAGGAAGTTTCCTTGTCAGGGAAGTACCAAGTCGGCAACCTGTATAATGTTCAGTTGTTTTTTTCAAGGCTGATAGACTGCTCTACATAACCATCACTGAATAAAGCAGATGGGCAAAGTCATAGTCTGTAAAACTTTCGATATGGTCGGCTATGCTGGTACTTAGTGGCGTATTCTCAACCCGTAATTCTTCAATCACTTTCATCAACCCTCGTACTTCACTATTGGTTACTGCACGAATGGCTTTTTCTAAGGATTGGGAAGCGTTCCCCATCACGAGAGGAAATCCCCGTAAGGAATGTCAAAATATCAATAGCCAGTGATTCAGAATCTTTGGGTATTTTTTTCATAATTACATAAGGGTCAAGTAAGCCTTTGTTTTTTTCTCATCAGAAGTCAGATTGACGATATTGATTTCATGGGAAATCTCTGGCAAGGTTTCTTTCCATCTGCCACGTTCTGCTTTTTGGGTCTCACAATCACTGCTTGTGCCCCATAAAGCACTGCATAATAGACGATAAGGTTATTCGCAAAGGATTTACCACCACCCAGCGAACCGACAAAAGGCAGACGCTAACGCATTGGTTACTGAACCCTTAACCCCTTGACTGGCAAGAGCAGGTTTCAGATAGACATTGCGTCCAGTATCTAAGCTGTAGCCAACATAAATCCCCTCATTTTCACCCAGCATTTGAGTAGCACCAAAACCTAAACCAGCGAGGAAATCAGAGGTCACGTATTGAATATAGTCATTCATATATCTTTTGCTGGCAGGTAAAAATTCTTCATGTAAGCCCGAGCATATCCCCAAAATGGTCGTACCAGTTTTCACGCTCAAATCATCATAGAAAATCTTTCACTTCATTACAACGACGTTTAAGTTCGTCAAGGTCATTTGCTGATACCCTTACAACATAGGACAGCTTATACATAGATTCCTTGCTTTGGTCTAAATTGGTTTCCAGCTCGTTCACACTTTCCAGAGCTTCCGCCACATTAGAGCTGGTTTCATTATCACTTTGCCATGCGTGGTTATCCAAGTCTTTCAGTTCTTTCTTTTTATTGCGGACAGTAGATAGGGCTTTACGATTCGCTACAATTTCCACATTCATTGACGTATCAATCGGAAAGGTAAATTGCTGTTGCTGGTAGTAGAAGATTTCAGAGGACGGGAAGTCCAGTTCGCCGACAATACTGTTGATGGTAAAGTAAGCTACATAGGCGGTTTCGTCTTCCTGCTGGATTTTCAAATATCGCTGTTTTTCTTCCACCAGACAGCGAGTAGGCTTAATGAGGTCATAGGTTTTAATCAGTGTTTCATGTTCCAGCTTTTTCTTTGATAGAGGATACTCATACTCTTCATAGGCAGTGCCTGTCTGTCCGTAAAGGTGTTCAATCAGATAGCCGAAGTCGTCCTTATCTAATCTTCGGATTTTGAAACGACGGGAGATTTTATTTTCTAAAAGCTTTTCCATCTTCTGAAAACGCAGGATTTCATCATTACTCATACTAACAAAATCGCCCATCAGCTTATGGTTCACATCATAGACAAAATCAGACAAAGCATTTTTTGCTTCAACGGTAAGACTTTTCATAGAAAACTCCTGATCGTTGAGAAGCAACTTAAAGCCGATAAAGAAACGGTAGTTCACTTGATTTTCGCCAATCATGGATATTAAAGCGTCTGTCTGTTGGTCGATTTTGTCATAGGCAACCGCTTTGAGCTTGCCAGTGACTTCATTTTTGGAACGCTCTTGTGCAGAACGTATGCTGGATTCTGTACTGATTTGTAAAGCATGAATTTTGCCATCACGATTTTGTGCGATAAGCTGTCTGAAAGAATCATGCACTTGTATTTTCTGTTCTGGACTTAGAAATGAGTAATTGTAAGGAACAAGCTCATAGTAAGCATAACATTCCCCGTCTTTATTCCAGACGAGATTGTTTTCAATGTATTTAATTGGATATGCCATAAAATTCACTCCTAACTGCTGTAATGGCTTCTTGTGGCTGGTTTCTGCCAAGCGTTACTTTTTTTCCTGCATAGGTCAGCTTTGGTCGCAGTGCATAAGCAATGACAGACTTCAAAAAAATCCATAAGGCTTTTTACCATCAAAAAGTTTTTTTGTAGACATAAACCATGTGAAAGCCACAGGAATCCCAAAGTATTTGAGAAATGCTCCCTCTATCATGGAAAGAGGGGGCAAGTTGCCAAGTATCATCACTGCAAAGAGTGACACGACAAACCATGTCATTTGCGTAAAGGTTATGGGAAACGGAAGTCTAAAATCATTGATAGAATACAGTACCTTTTCCACAGACCAGATACTGGTATAGCTTCGTATTTTCTTCATGTAATCAATCCTTTCATAAAAAATAGGGGTAGCTGATTGAGCCACCCCGTAAAATAGAAAATCTGCCAGTAGTAATGTACCGACAGATTTAATAGACGATTTCAAAAATCCCATGATTGGTTGAGATAAACGTTCCTGAAAGGTCTAAATCCCGACCATAGGCTTGATAATCAATATAGTTTTGAAGACTAGCTGGTACTTCGCCTAAAGCACCCGTTTCTTCAATGTAGTAGCGTGCCACGTCATACATATCATCACAATCGGAATGAATGATAATATCCTCTTGATGTTCGCTTAGTTCTTCAATGCTTGAAAAATGAGTGAGCAGAGCAGATAGCTCCGATTGTAATTCTTCGGGTAATTCCGATACCATTTCCCATAGGCGATTGAGTTCGCTAATAGAAGTGTATTCGTCAACCGTAAAGGGTAACTCGTAATCATGAATGGCGTATTCCTCATATTCATCATTCAAGCCGATTTTCTCTTTGACTTCCTCAAAATCAATGGGAAAGGTAAACCATGCACCAACTAATTCGCCCTCATTGTATTTGCCTAAATTGGCAATGTAGACTTGCATATCGTCCATGTATTCACACGTCCTTTCTTTATAGAGATTCAAAAATCCCTACCGCACTTCGTTTGGTGTACCATTCTTTTGCGGAACATAAGAAAACCACTTATATTCCACAAAATAACGGTTTAATTTAAGCACCAATAATGCGATTGAATAGCTCTAGTAAAATGTCTTTTACTCCAGCAGCGTTGAAGACTAAGCCTACCGCAATAATCGCAATAATGAGAAAGCCAATGAGTTTACTGAACTCACGCTTGAAGCCAAGATACAAGCCAATCACAACGATTGCTAAAAGTACCAGTGATTGAGCGTTTGATAGAAACCAGTTATAAAGGTTTTGTCCAAAATTCATAAAAATGTTCTCCTCTCTATATTCAATGAATTTGTGTTTAGGTTATTTCTTTGTCGTTATCACGTCCTTATCTTTTGCCGACTGTTGCTTCAAAATCTGCTCATGCCGGTCTGTCAGTTTCGCATGGTCGAGAATGTCTTTCACAACCTGCGTCTGGTTGATTTCATCAAGTTTAATCGCAACCTTTAAAGTGGGTGCGACTTGATGGGAAAGCCAGTTCAGCGTCCGCTGGAAAGAGTAAGGCTCTGGTTTTGTGGTTAGTTTTAATCGTTCACGGTTGTTCCCAATAAACCAAGCCCATTCTTCATTCAGCTTCCAATCAGAACGAGGTTTGGAATCGTCTTTATCTACAAAACGGATATACCGATTGATAATTTTTAAAAAGCAGTCTTTTTCTGGATTGTCATAGACGAGTAAATCACGGACTGCATAATAGGCACGCTCATTTTTCAGCCGAATCTCAAAACGGTTTTTTACTTCTGCGTCTTCAATGGGAATATCATTTTTCTTGTACTGTTCATAGTCCTTTTCATAGATACAGAAATAAACTTCACTCTGTAATGAACCGATATAGAGGGTATTTCCCATACATTCCTTTTCATCTTTGCGTACCAGTTCGCCACTGCGATAGCTTTTGAAACTGCGGAAGACGGATATACATTCTTCCTGTCTGCATTTTTCAGTGAGTACAGGGATATTCAAAATCCCTGTCTTATCGTTAATGGCAAGGTCAAGGCGTTTCATCACACCGCCAGCCACCAAAGCGTCCATAAAGAACTCATACCAGCTTCTTTGTTGAGCCAGAAGATAGCTTTCAAATTGCCGACACCCACGACCTTTCAATTCCACCAGAACTCCTTTGTCCAGTTCGTGGGAGCAGAGAACGAATATATCGCCTAAAGCATAATGCTCTGAATAAGAATAGAAACCATAGTCCTCATGAAGAAAATAGGACAGTTTCAGTTGTAAGATGTTTTCGACCACATGCTGTACGTCCGTTGTGGGAAAGCGAATCCTTACATAATCAAAGAGCATTTCAAGGGGAGCGTCGGGATTGAAGCGTTCCAGAGCTTCAAAAAGAGATTGCTGTAAATCCTCTGATGGCTTGACTTTTCCTGTTTCAATATCGCTTAGATACTGCCTTGTAATACCAGTCGCAACCGCTAAACGATTTTGAGATAGTCCATAAGCCAAGCGTTTTTCTTTTAACTGCTGTAACCAAGTTTGTTCATTCAGTAAAAATCCCTCCAATCAAAAAGGCGTATGTCAACTTTTAAAGCCCATTTTACATACGCTGAAATTTTGTAAATCCCTTGTAACCAAAGGATTTTCTAATGTTTTTTTGACTGTTTCCTGTCGATTTGTACCCCCCTGTTAGATACGGGGGGTTAATGGGCAGGGCAAGCCCTGCCCGACAAAGCCAGAACTTACGGTTTAAGACCGTAAAACCTGCCTTTGTCGTCTGTATCTGCCTTTGATTCTCCCTGTATGCCAGTGTAAATCACTACCAAATCAACTTCTGGTCTTAAATATTCCTGTTCAATCACTTCTGATAGACCGTCCGTTTTGAATGAATTTCTATCAAAAAGCTGAAATTCATATAGAATATTTTTGCTGGTAATACTATGTCGCTTCTCTAACCTCATTCTGAATGTGAACGGTGGTTTCTTCACTTCACGGATAATTTCATCAATCAGCTTATCTATTCTGGAATAGAATCGTACTTTTGGATTGACGGTAAAATGCCTGTATCGGTCAATGATGTATTGTTCACAATCTACCGTGAATTGGTCTGTATTCAAGCAAAGACAAATGACAGATTTTTCAGTCGGTGTATGATATATCTCCAATCTTTTAATATCCATTACTTTTATTTCTCCATTTCTTGTTGTTCTGATGATGGCTTTTTTGTGTCCTGTCTGCTGTTGGATAACTTTTTAATTTCCTCTAAAAAGTCATGTCCTTTTGGTACAAGGGGAGTATAAAACTCTGATATGACACTTGTTCCTACATCAACATAGCCACGACCTTTGATTCGCTTTAAGAAGAAATCCTTTTGTACGTCACTGCCAAACATCATGCCATAGCCCATTTCAGACATACGACCTAAAGCCACTCTGAAATTAAACTGGTCACGGATTCCGTCGCCTAGATATTTTGCGTCTGGACGCTGACAAGCCAGTATTAGAAAGAAGCCAGCTTGACGACCTAACATGACAATCTGTTTCAACTTATTTATAACTGCGGTGTTTTCTTTTGTTCCCAGCATTTCCATGAAAGCGACATATTCATCAAAGATTAAGAAGTGTGCTGGAAGTCCTAAGTAAGCATAATTTTCGCCAGTCTTATAATTTTCCATCTGCTTCATTTCCTCACTGCGTTTTATCATTTCTTCATAGAATGTATCAATGCAGGAAAGCAAGTCTTCTTTTCTGTAGTGGACATTTGCCATCACAGAGCCTAAATCGGCTAAGTCTGCATTTTTCGGGTCTAAGATATACAGCTTAGAATCTGTATGAAGCAAGGCTTCAATCAGTGTCAGGATAAAGTAGGTCTTACCGCCACCTGTACCACCAGCTATGAGCATGTGAGGCAGATTGTCATATTCCCACCACATATTTTTCATTAAGCAAAGTTTCCCATCATGAGCTTGTACTTCATCAATAGAAATACGACGGGCTATCATATCATAGAGCAAGGTATATTCCACGTAGGAATCCTTTAACTCTTTATCCGTCAGCTCACAGTACAAGCCACTTTCTAATTTCTTTTCCAAGTGTAGGAGCTGGTCTTGATATTTCCCCAGAGTGATTTCCACTTGTATCTGTATTAAGCCATTTTTAAGGCGATAATAGATTTTAGGGAAGTAGGTTATCTTTTCTTTGGTACGACTGGGGGAATCCTTGAAGAAGCCATCTGTTTTGACCTGTTCTGATTCATACCACTTATTTTCAAGAACCATCTTCGCCAGCTTTTGACGGTGGTAGAGTTGTTTAATCGTATCATAGCGATACCGTTTGAATAGAAACGCCACCAGCAAGCAGACAAGAATTGCGACACTGAAACTGATACTTAAATACGGAATGTCAATCTTATCTGCTTGTGATAGGTTAAAGTCCTGCCAGTTGACCTGCTGGATTGTCTTCACATGAAACAGTCCGACAACAAGCAGTAAAATAGGCAGTAAGGACGCTACTGTAAAATGAAAGACTAAATCTTTGTCACTCGGACGAATCCTTTACCACGAAAGACACGCTGTTTCATGTTTGATTTTCTCCTTTCTCTCTAATGGAAGATACGTGGCTATTTGTCCGTAGCAGGTTCTTTCTTAGGTGGCTGTTGATTTCTAAAGGAATTAGAATCCTTTGTCAGCACAATATCGTCTGCCTTGATGTACCAGTCAACATCTGCTCCTTGAAAGGTAGCAGTAGCGACAGTATCCGCAATGGGATTGATAAGTTCCACCCGTGCGTTATATTCAAACTCTTTCAAAGGCACGCTGGCAGGAATACTTACTTGAATCATGCGTCCTTGCCCTTTGGATTTTAAGTCATAGGTACGTTCTTTGATTTCCTCTGAAACCGTACCGTCTTCATTTTGGATTCTCACTTCACGACGTAGAGCAGAGAATTTTAATTCTCCAAAAAGTCGTGTCTTTATCTAATACGATACCATTTGCTAATCTCATCATTTTTTTCCTCTCTTTCTTTATTCTTTTACCATGTCGTCAGCATGTAAAAGGTAATTTGTAAAACCACGAGTGCCGATTTTATAGCCCTCGGCGGTAATACGTGGATTGACTAACTTAACACGTTCCTCAAAGCCGAAATGTTTTTCGCCAGCTTCAGCAGGAAGTACGACCACAATATCATCTGCTCTTTGAACGTCTGAATAGAGATTATAGCTTCGAGATAAGACGGTTAGATGTCCGTTGATTCTTCGCTGTACGACTTTATCCTCGCCAGCAAATTCTAAATTGCCGAATGTTTTTTCCATCTTGGGAATCACAAATTTAAGTTCCATATTTTTACCTATCCTTTCTTTTTTATGGTTGAATGAATCTCGTTTGTTTGATGGTCTTTCACGGTGGGGAGCGACCTTTATTCTCTTGTTTTTCTATTTTCGTAGTATCACGTCCTTTCAAATCGGGTAAAAAAATAGACACCTCATTTTTGAAGTGTCCACCTTTTGCCTATTCAATTTTTTTATTGGAAGTATCTTTGTTTCTTCACTTTTCAAGGGTAAATCGTCGTATCAAAGCTCATTCATAAGTAGTAAATTAGTAGTAAATTGATTGGTTTCGACCTTGATAAAGTGTGATAAGTCCAGTGTTTATACGGATAACTAGATTTTTCATACTATTTTTTTAAAAAGAAAAAAATGTTATCTCTCTTATTTTTTTCATTTGCGATGCTAGGTATAATTGGATATTTTGCATTATCAGCTTTTGCAATCAGGTGATAAAAAGTAGTATTGGGGTTACTCTGGCTAAGCAAATTACTGGACTGTATCCAATTTCTAGACTATTTATGTCATACTACAATTTTCCAATGTACTATGGGATGGGATTTTATATAGTTCTTTCAATAGTCGTCTTTTATCTATTTGTCAAAATTGCTTCGTTGAAGTATGGACTACTTAATACACTTGCCAATACAAAATCAAGTTATGCTAATGACAAAGTATCTTATGAAAGAAAATCGGTATTTTTTTCCTTGTATCAAAAAGAGCTTGGACGATTTTTAAGTTCTTATATGGCAGTCTTGAATGCTGGGCTTGGAGTGATTCTTTTATGTGTCTTTAGTATATGTTTCCTGTTTAATTCTGTCGGTCAAATAGGAAATTCAGCAGGAATTGAAAATATAAATGAGTATCTTTCAAACTTAGCTCCCGTCTTTATTGCATCTATGCTTTCACTCAGTTGTCCAGCAGCTTCATCTATATCTTTAGAAGGTAAAAATATTTGGATTTTGAAAAGTTCTCCAGTTGAAGTGAAAACGATTTTAAATGCTAAGATAGCTGTCAACCTTACACTTCATTTGATTGGATATATGATTTCTGTATCTGTATTTATGCTGAAACTTGATATGAGTCCTATTCAAGTTATGAATCTAGTTATTGTTCCTATATGTTACTCCCTTTTTATAATGGTAATCGGAATTTCATTAAATAAAAAATATCCCAACTATGATTGGGACAGTGAGATGATAGTTGTCAAACAAAAGTCTTCCTGTTATTGTAACTGGAATTATTAGTATGATTACGCTTATTACGCCTATTTTGCTTAATTGGTTTTTTTAATCTTCCAATTATATTTGTTTTGCAAGCAGTATCAGTAATTTTACTGGCTATTTCGTTTAGAGTTTATAAAAAAATGACCAAGTTAAATTTTTATCTAGTTAAAGGAGGAAAAATAAGATGAAAAAAATAGACTGTTAAAAAGATATTTTGGTTTTGTTGGGAATGATGGTCATCATAGTCATTATTTGTGGGTTTCTCCCTGAGAAAGTTCCTATTCATTTCAATGCAAAAGGAGTAGCAGATATGTTTGCAAATAAATACTATCTTCTACTAGCTACAGTCATCCCTTATTCTGCATATTGGAAGTTTGTTAGGGAAAGTGATAATAAAAAGATTAAATGAAACACCATCTATATTTACAAATTGCATCAAAAATTAAGAACGAAGATTTTAAGAGGTGATTATGCACCTGAACAACAAATTCCTTCAATAAGGAGATTAGCAGAAAACGAGAAGTGTAATCCGGCAACTGTCCAAAAAGCAATGAAAGTTCTCGAAGAACAGAATTTGGTTACTAGCTGTGGAACATTAGGATATTTTGTCATAGCAAGCGAGCAAGAAATAAAAGAGATAAGATATCAAGAATCTAACAAGCTAGTTAAAATTTTGTTTGAAAAACTTGGTGAGCTAGGCTTTTCAGAAGATGAGATTGTCAATTTATTTTTTAGAAAAGATGCTTAGAAGAAGTTGAATGGTGTGAATTTTATCCTAAAAATACGCAAATTGAGCTAGATTTTACCAAAAAGTTCACACCATTGGTTCAATTATTTTTTGTTACGTACGTTTTTCTTAGATGATAGACTTCCTAATTTATTTCTTATAGCATTTGAGCAAACCTCCGTTAAAGGTTCTCCTATTGCCTCCTTGTAATTAAATCCTAATAATTGCATAGTCTTTAAAGTATCCTTATTAAGTAAAGTAACCAATTGTTTCATTGAATCTTCTTTCCCATCTTCAACATTAGTAAATGAAGATAGAAGAGAAATGACCCGTTCTAAAGTGTTGTGCAAATACTCAATATCTTTATCATCAATATGTACTTTTTCATATTCTTCTTTATATGCCTGAGCAATTCTGATTGCCTGTTCTCGTTCCGAAAGTAACTCATTTACAATTTCATCATAAGTATTTCGTAATTTATCAGCATTACGTTCTTCCTTTAATGATTGAATTTTACTATTCACTAGTGTTGTTGTTCCTTTAAATGTTAGAGTTCCCAACTCAATCCCTGCTTTTACTAAAGCTTCTGTAATATATGGCTCCATGCTATACCTCTGTTATTTCTTTTTTTATGATAAAAATTATTTTATCATAAATTCATACTTTAATAACAGTCTCTATCCTTTAGGTGAAAAAAATACCGATTTTATGGTATAATAAAGATAACGTCTATACAAGGAAGTGTGCCATGACTCTTGATGTAAATAAAGAAGAATTAACAATTTTAGGGATTCCCTTTGATAACTTTTTCAGATTTTCGATACCGTCTGGTATGCTATTGGGTCATCAATGATTGAAAAATTATGAACCTACTGTTCAAGATGTGATTGATTTAAAAAAACTTATGTTATCAACAGACGAAAGGAATTGAATATTGGTTAAAAAAATCAATACGAAGGATATGAGTACATTGACCCCAATCATCAATATACCTATCCAAATTCTACAGTCTTAATCAACAAACAAAAATATTACAAATATTGAAGAAGCCTATCGGAATGAGCATTTATTCGTTACTAGAAGGCTTGCAGACTTGCGCTTGAAAAGTCATAGAAGTCTACTCCATTAGTGATATTTTTAGCCATTCATAAATATTTATTTCAAGATGTCTATGCTTGGGCGGGACAATTTCGCAAGGTGAATATCTCAAAAAAATGGGAAATCCTTTTTATGTCAATACAATCTTTCAGTACTGCCCAAGCATATATAAACCGCCTTATTCATACCTATTATCAAACTGCTAATTCAAAAGATGAGATTATTAAACAATTAGCAAAAATTCTTGATAATCTTAATTATTTCCATCCCTTTCGAGAAGGGAATGGACGAACTCAACGAGAAGTTATTCGTTCCTTAGCACTATCAAAAGGTTATTCTGCACAAATACGCGTGGAACAAGATGATGAAGTTTACAATCTTTATATGGATGGGACAGTCTATGGGGACTTAGGAAAGTTAGAAGAACTACTTGGTAAAATACTGGAAAAATTGTAAATTAATCTACAAAAAAACACTTGTATATTTTTTTAAATATCCTAAATATCACAGAAAATTATAACTTACTCAAAACTTAAAGACAAAAAGCTTCTGAAATCTAACGTTTCAGAAGCTTTCTTCTTATCATAAAACGACTGCAACTATTAATCGATACCACATTATCGATATTTATTAAAATAATTAATGTTTAAGTAGTGGTCCGCTAAGATGAAATTCAAAATTTGTAACATCAACTAAACCAACAACTTTGTCACTTTGATATAATTCCATCAAAAATTGTGCCATCTCTTCACTTGTGTGATATTTAGCAAAATGCTCATCATAATCATATTCTTTAGAATCTGTAGCAACTTGACCGAATTCCGTTTTTTTGTGGCAGCTGGAGCTAAAACCTTAGCTTTTAATTGATGTTGATTTGCCTCTAGTTCCAACGCCAAGCCTTCTGTAAAAGCACTGACATAAAATTTACTTGCACAGTATGTAACTGCATTTGGAACCATCATATATCCGCCTCTAGATGATAAGTTAATCAATTGAGCGCCTTTACAATCTTTATAATCTCTCACATATAGAGTTGATAGAATTGTTAAAGCTTCAATGTTTAAATGGATTAATGTTATTATCTTTTCTAAATCTTGAGATTCAACCTTATCATAATTTCCAAAACCAGCATTATTTATTAGAGTAGTAATGTGATATTTTTTTCAAGCTTTCATAAAGATCAAAAAAACATTACTGGACTTCGATAAATCAACAACTTTAATAACAACATCTAAATCCGGATAATGGTTCAAAATCTCTTGCTTCAATTTTTCTAGTCGTTCTTGACGCCGAGCAATTAAAATAAGATTCGTTCCTAATTTTGCAAATTGTCTTGCTGTCTCCGCTCCTATACCAGCACTGGCTCCAGTAATACAAGTATAATTCTTCGTTTGTTCCATACTATTTTCTCCTTTACAGATTGCTATTTGCATTTTTTATAAGAGTCGCTGCTCCCATCAAGGTTCTTGACAGCCTTATCACTAAGCCCCTTTGGAGCTCTCTATTCCTTCAAACCAATTTTTCGTCTATATGGTATTACCTCCTCTCCTAGCTTTATATCAAATTCCTTTGATGCTATGTATTTTACATAGTAAAGTGCACTTTTATGTCAAGAGAAAAACTGAAAAATTTCTTGATTTTTTTAAAAAAATTATGCTAAAATAATAAAAAAGGGGGGGAAAAAAATATTATGGCTCACTATTCTATTGGAGAATTTGCTAAAAAAACTGGACTTTCTATTTCCACACTTCGATACTATGAGCAAGAAAAAAATTGATTTACTCACACAGAGAAGAAAAATAATCGTAGATACTATGATGACTCTGATATAGCGTGGACTCAATTCATTATTAGATTAAAAAAAGACGGGAATGTCTATTAAAAAAATATGCAAGAATACGCTGACCTAAGATATAAAGGAGACTCCACAATTCCTCAACGACTTAGACTACTATTTTTTTCAACTTGATGAACTTCATAAGCAACAAACTGAAATTAACCAACATATTGATTTTTCTTGAAAAGAAAAATTAAAACTTATTTAGGTATTAATCCTAATTAGCACCATTATTATTTTCTTTATCCAAAAAAAGGGATTGAAAAACAAAATTTCAATCCCTTCAGAACGAAGACAAACGTTATTTTTTTGGCGTTTGTTTTTGTATTTTCAAAAAAATATTTTTGTTTCATCATTTGATATTCTATCCAAAAAAACCGGATTTAGAACAAAAATAAAAAAATAGATAGCAAATATCCCTTTTTTTATTACTACAATTTAAAAGAAAAAAATAATTCTTCTTATTAACAACTATTGTAGAAAGAATTTCTTTAAATCAAAAAAACTATGGTTCAACTATTTTTAATTAAATAATACTTTTTATATATTTTAACTTTATGTTTAAAAGATTCTATTCCACCTTCAAGATAATCAACAATATCACTGTTCAACAGGTAAGAAATTCCCTACAATAATCCCTACAATTCTAGGATCTTCATCATACGAAAGAAAAATATCTTTATAGTTTGGATTGATAGAAACCAGTCTTAAGCCATGCTCCTCTCGATAAACTCGTTTAATATAAGTCTGGCTATTGCAGACTACGGCATAAACTGCTCCATCATAATCAAATCCTGTCTCACGAATGAGAGCCACAGAGCCATTTTGATATTTGGGTTCCATTGAGTCACCAGAAATCCATGAGGCGAAATCGTGGGCTAGTTCTTCATCAAAAATAGACAGTATCATAGTTTTGATCGTTATACACTGATGAACCAATACCGGCAGACATTTTTTCGTAAACATGGTACTCATACAGTTTTTCTGATATTGAAACAACGTTTTTACATTTTTCTTTTTGAACTAAGCTTCTGACATAATTAAGTGCTTGATCTTTATCTTCGTCTGATAAGGTATTATATAGTCGGACAATTTCAAGCTCTGTAAAATAACCTTTTGATACTTTTAGAATATGCTCCAAAAGCTTTACTTTTTCTCTAGATGGTTGTTTTACTCCACGCTCCCATGCGGAATAGGCTTGATAGCTGACTCCCCAACTGATCAGCAATATCTTTTTGGGTCATTTTTAGCTCTTTTCTACGAGCTTTAAGTTTTTCTGGTTGATACATAGTTTTCCTCACATTAATAATAGTTTCAATTCAGCTTTTTGCTTTGCCTCTTTGTCTGTTAGTCTATTTTTATCCCAAACATAAGCTATAGATTTTCCTTTGTCATAAATGAGCCATACTTTTTAGATTATCATGGCAAGTCTTTATTACTTTCCAGTTCTCTTGTTTTAAAAGTTCGGGATATTCTTGACTAGTCACGAAGCCTCTTTTGCTCACAGATTGCTCAATCTTCTTGATTAGAGAAGTTTTGTAGTCGTTAAATTCTTTAATAATTTGATCTCGAATATTATGAAACAAAAGGAGTAGTGTGGCATTTTGTCCATCAATATAAGCATCGATAGCCTGCTTAATGGTACTTTCTTTTCCAGGATAATATTCTCTAAGCAGATCTAAAAGGCGAAAGAACAATGCCTGCTTTGAAACATCCAGGCTATTTTGAATGTGTTGAAAGGTGTCGCAACTATAATAAATCTTTGACAACAAAACAATGTCAGGCATTAGTACGATAGCAGAGAAGATATTTGCTTCTCGCTCTAGTAGGCTTTCCTGATTATCAATAGATTCTGCAAAATAATTACCTTCATGCTCTAGGATAAAATGTCCTAGCTCATGACACAGAGTAAAATTTTGCTTCACAATGGGATTATCCTTTTCATAAGAAAAACTAATACCTAATTCATCAATAACAGTTAGTCCTTCAATCTTATGATTTGAGAAATGGTGACTAATTACTTGAATCTGATATTTTTGAATACAATGTTGAAAGAAGTAATTAAAATTATAATTTAATAATGAAATATCATAATCCTTCATGTATTGGTATAACACATGTTTTGTAGACTTACTTATTCTTGTATACAATTCATCCAAAGAATGATACCTCCTTTAAGTATAAATTACAAAACTAAACCATTTTGGTTGAGTCAATTATATAAAAAGAAGTGGACGTTTGTCCACAATACTATATGCTTACTCAGGTCCGAAAAATTTCCAGAAAAGTCGGAACATAAATCCTATATTCCTTTGGTCTGTATAAAAAAATTGATAAGGTAATATAAATTGAATAAAAAAATACTTTTTTTATCTCCGAAAACTCAAATACTTTTTGGGATGTCGGCTTAAATCTAAAAAAATAGGTTCCAAGTATACTTTTTTTATCAAGGATTAGCTGCAGTTCTTTTTGAGAGATTTTTATCAGCACTCAATTTAATTTGTTCTCTTTTATGTTCCATGATTTCATCTATAATGTCAAGCGGAACATATCCATAACTTTCGACTCCCATAGAATCTTTCATTCCTATATGTAACAGTTCTGACAAATCTAGGCTATCATACTCGATAATATTTTTTTGACTACTTCTTTTTATTTCTAACTCAGTATACGGGAGGTAAACCAATGTATCAATCGCTTCATTAATCACACAGTTTAATTTCGCTTCTCCAATATCAACTGATATTTTTTTCTACCATTTTTCAATATTATTACGATTTTCTTTTTATAATATTTATTATGTTCTTTTTCATCATTTTTTTAAATTTATTTTTTTCAACTATATTCTCCTTAATTGCACGTTCAAATACTCCCGAAGACTTGCCAAAATCACAAGGCCATTGGTTATCACTTAAGTAGCAAGAGGTAATAGAAGTATAATCTTTAATGATCAACTTATTAGCTTCTTTGAAGAGATCTGTTTCTTTAAAAATCTTTCATTGCTTCAACTGATTTGAATCGTTCAATTTCTGATTCTAGTACATTAGGTTGGGGATAAATAACTTCTGTATTTATTGTATTACTTGAGTATACTTGTCCATTATGTTTAAATTCAAAAATCAGCTTCTCTATCTTTAAAGTAATAATGTGTAACAATATTTAACAAATCCCACAGAAATACTCCTTTTTGATTATTCATTCTAGATAACTCAGGAATTGAGAAATCAAAGAAAGGATTATAATCAGCAGCCTTTAATATTTTAAGATTCTCTTCTTGAAACTCAGTTAATTTATTACTTTTTTTCAAGTCTCCTAACAGCTACTCTAACAATAGATTTTTATAAGTTCAATTTCCTCACTCGAAATTCTCCATAAATAGCCATTTTTTTATATTCTGTATTCTTTTTCTATTCCATCCGTTGCAAAAAAAGGCTGCAACTTCAATGTCAGTAGTGAAGTCTATGAAATCTGTTTTATATCCATAATGTTGCGCTATAGCGAGACATTTATTAAGGTATTCATCATTTTGTAAATTTAATGTTTTATTCTCCTTAAGTTTTTCAACAAAAGAATTGTGTTTTTCCATTTCTTTTTGAACTATAATTAACACGAGAAGCTGATGATTGTATTGGCCAACAATGGATCTGACCTCTATAATAGTATTGCTTCCCAGTTTTCTTTTCATACTTTTTTTCAGATTTCTTACCAAATCGCTTAATTTATTGAATATTTTAGTCATATACTTCTTAATCCTCTTTATTAAAAAGCCTTCTTCCTCTCCTCCATAAACTCAATCAATTCTTTCTTAAAAGTTTCCTTTTTCTTCCTCAGTTAAACCTCTTGAGTTCATACGGAATAACAATTCAATATTATCTAGTTCATCTGATTTTTTTCTTCTGAGTTCCCAACTAGATAATCAATTGATACATCAAGAATTTGTGCAATTTTAACGAGATTTTCTTGTGTTGGTTTTTTTCTTGCCTCTCTCCCAGTCTGCATAGGAAGATTGTCCTATCCCTAATCGTTTTGCGAGTTCAACCTGAGTTAAGTGAGCTTGTTTTCGTAATTCTTTTTAAACGTTCTGCAAACGCCATAGCTATTCCTCTTCAAATTTTTTTAAAAAAATTTCAAAAAAATCTCTTGACTTTTTATCGCCAACAGCGATAATATATAAATATAGCTGGTGGCGATATTTAAAATCAAAATAATAATCCCTACCAATTGAGATCATTGACAATTAAATAAAAAGTGCGTCTGACAACCAGAGGACTGATCATCAGAACAACACATAAACTTCGTACCTTTATTGTAAATGTTTTGATAAAAAAAGTCAAGTCCGTTATATGGTTGAAGTGAAGATATAAAACATTTTTGTGGGCTTCCACGCATTTCGGACTTTCGCACTTTTCCGAATAGTAAAGTGAACTGGCTTCGCCAAAGGGCGTAAGAGAATCTTAAGGGTATGATAATGACTCCCCAATGAGATTGGCTGGGAAAGCGATGGTAATTGACGCAAAGCACCTTGCTAAACGTTGCCACCGTGGAAAGAGGGATCTTTCCAACCAAATAACTTTTCTTTACTGCTGTCTATCATTATTGATAGACCTACTCTCAAGCTACTAAGTTCTTTCCTTTTTTCACTTAGTAGCTTTTTTACTATTGCGATAAAGGAGAATGATATGACAAACTTTTTTCGCACTACAATGTAAACGACTCTATGATAACTATGAATTTACCTATGGTATGTTTAGTGAATCTGATAAACTACAGGCTAAACTCTATGCTCAAGCTCAAATTGATTTAGACCATCTCGCAGATGATGCTCGTAGAAATGGCTATGCTCATGGGGATATTCAATTCTATAGTCATATGTTTAAACGCAAATTATTTACCCACTATTACTCAAGAGTGAAGCAACTAGCTTAACTCTTTTTATTTTACACTCAGAAAGGAAAATCTTATGATCTCAGAAACACTTAAAATGAAACCAGAATTTATTGGCCCTGCTTACTACGAACGTTTGGGAAATGCTCCTAAATTTATTTTTGGAAAAGAAGGCAAATACCAACGTCACATTCTAAACAGCGCAGAGCACGGAGCCTTTCATGTCATCACACCAGCTTCTACAACAGTCTTTCCAGAAGATGCTCTAGTAGAAACTGTTAACCCAATCTTTTTCCCAGACACTGCTTTAAATGGCAATACTGTTGCACCTTATCTCAATGTCTTTGCGGAAAAATTGGTAATCAAAAAATAAGAAATAAAAGGAGAAAATCACATGGCTAAAATTGGATTAAACTACGGAGAAAAACTACAAATTGCGGACAAGACTTATCGTGTCATTACAGATGGACTAGATGTCCCAGCTGTCCTTGGAAAACTAACTTTCCGAGGCATTGAAGGTCCTGATATCATCTTTGAAGTGGATCGCTCACAACGAAATCCTGACGGATCATTTGTCCAAGTCAATACAGGTGAGATCCGTGGAATTGTCGTAGGGATTCATTCCTCTGTCCAGCACGAAACCCTCTTTTTCACGATCGCAGATATGTCTGAGTCTGAAATTGAAGACCTAGGTATTAAATACCGAGAAGAGGTTGAATTGGAAGATATTGTTATCACCCATACCCACGTCAATCGAAATGATATCTATAAGCTCTTTGCTTCTAAAATCAAGAAAAAATCTGGAGGCGCACCGTCTAAAGAAAACAAACCGGTAGAAAATAAGAAGGAAAACTAGGAGGTGATGCAGAATGAAACTCTTTACCTATCGGGGAAAAAGAGTTCGAGTTTTTCATCGTAAACTAAAGGGAATCACATGGTTTATCTGGTGGTTTCCTTTTTTGTTGGCTATTAGTTATTACAGCTACGTACATCTAGAAGAATTAAAAGCTCATCCCTTACCTCAAGGGTATTTTCTAGGAGCTGGGCTTCTCTTTTCTTTGATCTTCTCTTGGTTTATCAATCGGGTTTGCTACAGGAAGATGCTCTTTTTTCAAAAGCTAAACAGCCTTCGAATTCTTTCTCGCTTTTTGCTAGAGAATAACCTCTATCTCGTTAAAAAGGTCAGACGTGAAAACAAGATCATTGAAAAAATCACCTTACCTCAAGTGTATATCAAACAATCTCGCTACAAGATTGAAGTGAGTTTCATTCTAGAAGGCAATAAATTTCAAGATCGCTTCCTCAACCTTGGGGCTACGCTTGAAGTCATGTTTAACGGGGACTTTCGTAATAAAACCTTTGATAACCGCTTTATCAAATATGAAATTGCTATTAACCGAATTGATAGCAGAATCACCATCGATGAAGTAAAGGTCAAAGGCTCAAACTTCAGCTCATGAAAGATGTATCTTGGGATTATATTGAAGAACCTCATCTTCTCATTGGCGGTGGAACCGGTGGAGGTAAAACCGTTGTTCTCATGACTATAATTTATGCACTAGCTAAAGTTGGCTTTGTCGATATCTGTGATCCAAAGAATTCAGATCTAGCTGGATTAAAGAAAATTCCAGTCTTCCATGGCCGGGTTTATACTAGTAAGGAAGATATCATTAACTGTTTTAAAGAGAATGTAGAGTTCATGGAAAAACGCTATGAAATGATGTCTACTTCGTCAAAATTCCAAGCTGGGAAGAACTTTACTCACTATGATATGAAACCAAAATTTATTCTGGTGGACGAGTGGGCAGCTCTTATGGCAAAGATTGATCGTGACTATAGCCAACAGTCAGAACTCATGGAATACCTCTCACAATTAGTTCTAGAAGGTCGTCAAGCTGGAGTCTTTATCATCTTTGCTATGCAACGGCCCGATGGGGAATTCATCAAAACGGCTCTTCGGGATAACTTTATGAAGCGTCTCTCCGTCGGTCATTTAGAATCAACAGGATATGACATGATGTTTGGGGATGCCAATAAAACCAAAGAGTTCAAAAAGCTAGATGAAATTAATGGAGTCAAGGTCAAAGGACGGGACTATATCGCAAATAATGGTGAGTTGGCTGGTGAGTTTTTCTCTCCTTATGTACCGCTCGATCAAGGTTTCTCCTTCTATGATGTCTACTCTAAAATTCCCATCATGGAGTTTGAAGGAGAAGAATTCTCAGTATTTGAAGAATATAAACCACCAGTTGAAACAATTGACCCTATAGAGGAAGAGGAGACTATAGAAAACGAATCAAACAAAAGACCACTCAAGGAATTTGCGGACGAACAAAATCTTAAAAATGCCAACCTTTACGCAAGATTATCTATCTCTTGACAGAACAAGGGATCATCTTTGAACGGACTGTATCCGCTATTCTAGTGGATCCTTTTCAAGAAAAACTTCTTCTTGAAATCCTCGCTCAATTTGAAGAGGGAGGACGCAGGTCTTATCCAAAAGCAGTTGAAGCGACGATTGTTCATCATGGGCTAGGACAAGGGCAAGGGCAAGCCTGACCGCAGGTCAGGCGCAGACCGTAGCCCGAAGTTTCTAGGCCATGATGAAACTTCAACCCCCGTTTTCTAATAGGGGGGTTACATTTGGCAAAAACGCCAAGTCCACCCCTCCTCATTCCTTATGGGAGTTGGGGTTTCAATTTTTATGAAGTGTGTCACTTTCGTCAAAAAAGTGTGTCACTTTGTTAGAAAGAGGTGTTGCGATGAATGGACAAAATTAGTCCTTTTCATATTAAGAATTTCAGAAAACAAACAGGACTTAGTCAAAAAGCATTTGCACAAGCTGTTGATCTCCCTACAAGAACCTACCGCTCTTATGAAACAGGCGAAAGAGGACTGACGATTGATAAGTTTAGAGAACTTAAAGAAAGACTTGGTTACTATCAAGATTGCGATAAAAACAGTCTTCGGGCTCAGATCGACTATCTACGATTGACCTTTCCTAGATTGAAGGATTTAGATGCTTTCTGTGAAAACTTCCTTCACTGTCATCTAAGCGAATTTACAGACCAAGAAACCCGTCTCATGAATTATACTCACTTATGGCAACGAGGAAACATCTGGATTTTTGATTTCTTTGATAAGTCTGTGACCAATGATTACCAAACTTGTCTTCAACTATCTGGTCAAGGATGCCGTGAGTTGGAATTGCTTCTAGAAGACAAGGGAATCACTTGGCAGATTTTTCTTCAAAACATTCTTTATTCCTATGAAGATGTTCGGGTGAAGCGCCTCGATATTGCTCTAGATGAACTCTATAAGGGTTATGGTCACGAGGACGAACAAATTCAAATCCCCAAATTGATTGATAAACTCTATTCCAAAGAGATTGTCCTAGACACAATCAAGAAATGGAATATCACAGGTGGTGGATCCTTCACCGATAATGAAGACATGGAAGCTAATCACGGCTTATCCATTTACTTTGGGAGCCGTCAAAGTCAGCTCTACTTCAACTTTTATGAAAAGCGCTATGAAATAGCTCGAATGGAAAACATCTCCTTGGACGAATCCTTGGAGATTTTTGGTATCTGGAATCGCTATGAACTCCGCTTTTCAGATCAGAAAGCTCAAGGTATCGTGGAGGAATATATCAACTGTGTAGACCTCGGAGAAATCGCAAGAGGCATCATAAACAAAGAAATCAAAGTCTATGATGGAGTTACTCGCTTTGGAGCCTACAAACCTGATGAAAAATGGCAACGGCTCTTTGGAGGTGTCGAACCCTTAAAGCTCTCAACCAACCCACAACCTTACAGTATTGAGCGAACGATTCGCTGGCTGACCTATCAAGTTGCTAACTCTCTTGCACTAGTCACTGAAGCTGATAAAATCCTGCAAACAGAATACATGAAGATGATTCAAAATAGTGGGGAGATCACTGATCGAGGAAAAAGCCATGTTACGACTTCTCAAAGCTAATAAACAATATGAACACTAGAAAGGAAAAAAACGATATGGAATACAAAGTTCAAATTAATTCACTAGATAACTTTAAAGCCTGGTCTGGTGGACTAACCACCTTGAACACTGTCCGTGAACGTGGTGGAGTAGATACTCTAACCGTCATTTGTGAAGATATCTTCTCTGGAAATACACCAACAGAAGTACAAATCAATGACTGGTTATGGTTTGATTCAGATTTTATCTACCAAGCTCTAGGTTACGATGATCTGCTTGAGGCTTCTTAAGATGCTGAAGAAGATTTATCAAGCAGACTTTCTGCTTCTTCCAGAACATGAATTCTGGAATATGTATATCCTCTTAAGAAAAGGCAAGGATTTCTACTACGAATGTGCTGGTAGGTGTACAGAAGAACTTCCAGACAGTAGAGGATTTTATACCTATGAACATGCCTGTTTCACGCTAGATGGTCAAGTGTTGAGCGTAAATAAAAAAATGCGCCCCTCACTCATTACTTATATCCAAAAGACCATCAAAGAAAACCAAGAAACATTTAGAAAGGAAATTGAAATGGCCACTAAAACTATTTTTGAAAAGAAAGTCTCTCAAATCACTAATGAACTGGGAGAATTACTTAAAAAGAAAGATCATAGAGAGGCTTGGACCAAGGCTGGAGAATTAAATAGTCTCTTAAAAAAAGAAGAAGCCAAGGATCTAAAGCCTGATTTGATCGAACAACTCCAAACTGAGCTACGAGGCTACTATTACATTAATGGCGAGATCGAAAAAGCCAATAAGCGCCTCTATGCAAAAGGCTCAAAGCTCATTGAACTTGCTACTCTCTAAAAGGAGGATCTATGGATAAAGCTAAACGCTATTTGCTTCAAGCAAAAGAATATCTCTCACACTTTAAAAAGGTGGAGAAAAAAGGAGGCCCACCAAAACTAAAAGTCACCAATAAAAAGACCGTCAATATTACAGTCATAGGAGGGATTTCTTTCCTCCTTTTTGTTGGTTTCTTGGGTGCTATTCGAGCAATCACACTCTCAAATAAAGTAAGTACACTACAAGCTCAAGTAGAGGTCACTCAAAAGCAACAGACAAAGCCTATGGAGTCTAGTAGAAAATATGACTACAAACTCCAGTACTACTTGAATGACTACGTCTATGCCTATTTCACTCTTCCACAAGAAGGCGATAAACAAAAAGCTCAAGTGGACTACTTAAATAAATTCTACAATTTCATCCCTGATGTAAAAGCTCAAGGGCAAGTTCGAAATCCTAGTGAGCTTCTCTATTCTCAGTTAGTGACTGTAGAAGGGAAGGTTGCGACCTATAAGATCAAATACAAGGAAACTATCCGTCGGGATAATAACACGGAAGAAAAAGAAATTGTGACAGGTTTCAATATTCCATTTGATGAAAAAGATGGGAAATACTATATCTCTGGCCTTCCTTGGTTCTCTGCTATCGAATCCTCACAAGCTGGACACTTTAGCGAAGATGATCAGCTCCAACTAACCGCTAACGATCACTTTTCAGATGGTCAGCGTAAGAAAGTTGAAAAGTTTCTCAAGGTCTTCTTTACCAACTATACTACTAACCAAGATAACCTTAATCTGATTGCTAAGGATGTGGATATCATCGCAAATAGCACTTTCAAAACGATCGACTACACTTATCTCAAACAGGACGGTGATGATTTAATCGCTTATGTCCAAGCTACCTTTGAAGTTGGAGGTACCACTCACTCGGAAAACTTCACCTTTACTCTCTCAGAAAAAGAAAAGACCTACTATGTCTCAAAACTAGAACACACCATTCCACTGAATTATGCAAATGATAAAGAATAGGAGAACTCTATGAATACAAACAATTTACGAACCTTCCTCCAGGGCGATGGAATTTGGATCCTAACAGCTATTGCCGTGCTCTTAGCGATCAAGGCTTGGCGGAACAGCTCTTGGCTTCAACTCTTCTCTGTCGTTGGTTTCTATGCCGTTATTGTTTCAATTGCCAAAGGACAAGATATCCTAAAAGCAGTCGGCTGGTTCCTGCGACTCTTCGGTATTGAATCAGGACTTTAAGTATGAATGAAGAAAGACTTTATGACTACAGTAAGGGCCTAAATGCTCCTTATTGGATCCAAGAAATCAAGACAAAAAAGGGCACTCGACTATGGTACTTTGCGACACCGATGCAGTTGTCCTTTTTCATTGTCTTTATCATCGTTTTTGTGGCCATGTTACTCTTTGGAGGGTTTATCTTTGTGCCACTCGCAAAAATCACTCACTCAATTTCTCTCTTGCTCTATTGGTATCTCCCTTACAAATTGGCTAAATTCTATACTGAATACGAGCCTCACGGTAAAAAGATGCACGTCTTTATTGGAGATTACCTGATTTACTTCTGGGATTTTAAGCTAAACAAAAAAGCTATCTACCACGAAGATCGAATAGAACCTGTAGAAGAAATTGTCTTTGAAAAAACAAATCTATAGAAAAGGAGGACCTATGAGTATTACTTTAACCTATCCTATTAGGGAAACACATGAAAATCTAGCTCTCAAAAAAGATCAAACAGTTGTTGCTTATTATCGTATCCCAAATACTCCCATCACAATCACGGATGAAGAAAAAAAGGGCAAACACAAAATCACAGTTGCTCAAATGATGAAGAAGCTTCAGAAAAACAAGTTCTTTGAAATATCTCTGATCCCTAAAGATTATCTCTTAGAAGAGAAAATGCGGGACTTTTCAGATGCTCTAGCAGATGATAGTCGTGAACTAGGAGAAGAACTACTTCTTTACACCGTTGATCGTCTAACAGATGAAATGGAAATTCCATATCAGTTTGACTGGGTCGTAGGAGTGACTTTACGCAAACAAAATCATGGAGCTACCGTCAAAGACTTGGCCTATGAGAGCTTTAATGAGTTCACTGAAAAAATAGCCAAGGGTCTGGGCTATGAATATGAATTAAGTCCCACTTGGTATGAAGACTATAAAAGTGATGAATTCACTATTTTCCAAGCCTTCTCCGTCCTTCGGGCAAAACGGTTATCTAATGAAGAACTCTTTTATTACCAGCGGATGCAATACCTCCGCTACATCCCTCACTACAAGAAAGAGGTACTGGCTAATCGTGCTCAATTCAATATCACAGACACCTTGATCAAAGTCCTAAAAGGTGGCTTCCTCAAGCTAGAAAGCCCTTATGGATCTTCCTTTGTGACGATTCTTCCGGTTGGTAAATTTCCTGTTCAATTCAACGGCTTTCACCTAGGCGAATTTATCCAACGTTTGAACTTTCCCGTAGAGCTACGAATCAAAGCGGAATTCATTGATACTGGTAAAATCAAGGGTCGAATGGGACGTTCGAATACACGTTACAGAAACATCATGGAAGAGGCAGAAAATACTGATACTGTCCAACAAGACGAGATCATCATGGGTTCTATCTCCCTAAAGGACTTAATGAAGAAAGTCGGAAACAAGGAAGATATCATCGAATACGGAGCTTATCTGATTGTCTCTGCTTCTAGTGTGAACCAACTCCGTCAAAGACGACAAGTGGTTTTGAACTACTTTGATGATATGGGCGTTGAAATCAGTGAAGCCTCTCAAGACGGACCTTATCTCTTTCAAGCTCTGCTTTATGGAGAAAACCTCCAAAAGAAAACTCGCACCTGGACACATATGGTCACAGCTCGTGGATTTTCAGAACTCATGCCCTTCACCAATACCTCTTCTGGAAACCGTATCGGTTGGTATATTGGCCGAGTAGATAACTGGACAGGCCGTTGGGACAATATCGCTAAAGCTATTGATTCCTCAAAGAACATTGTACTTTACAATGCGACAGTCGGAAATAAGGAAGATATCGCTGGAAAGATTACCAAGAACCCACACATCATTATTACGGGCGCAACAGGACAAGGAAAGTCTTTCCTCGCTCAGATCATCTTTTTAAGTGTGGCTTTACAAAATGTTAAAACACTTTATATCGACCCTAAACGTGAACTTAGAAATCACTACCAAGAAGTGATCAACTCACCTGAATTCGCACGTCTCTATCCTGAACGCAAGAAACAGATTGAGAACTTTAACTTTGTGACACTAGATAGCTCACTTCCATCAAACCACGGAGTCTTAGATCCTATTGTCGTTCTAGATAAAGAACAAGCTGTAGAAGTCGCAAAGAACATGCTTGAGTTTCTACTACAAGCTGTAGATGATGTCACAATGGACCAGAAAACAGCTATCACAGAAGCTATTAATGCGATTGTAGAAAAACGAGTCGCTGGTGAGAAAGTCGGCTTTAAACACGTCCTAAAGTGCTTAGAGACTCCACTTCCTCTGAAATTGCTTCGGTTGGTCGTTATCTGACTTCAATTGTCACAAACTCTATCTTGGAACTAGCCTTTTCAGATGGAACCACTCAAGGACTTAACTATGAATCACGGGTGACTATCTTAGAGGTCAATAACCTCAAACTACCAAAAGACGATTCCACAAAAATTTCAGATCATGAACGCAATTCTATTGCCCTCATGTTTGCGCTTGGTGCCTTCTGTACCCACTTTGGAGAACGAAATGAAAATGAAGATACCATTGAGTTCTTTGATGAAGCATGGATTCTTATGAAGTCTGCAGAAGGAAAAGCCGTTATCAAAAATATGCGTCGGATTGGACGCTCCAAAAACAATACCTTGGCATTGATTACTCAATCTGTACATGATGCAGAAAATGACGATGATACAACAGGTTTTGGTACCATCTTTGCTTTTTATGAAAAGTCAGAACGAGAAGATATTCTAAAACATGTCAATCTTGAAGTCACTGAAAGCAATCTCGAATGGATTGACAATATGATCTCTGGCCAATGCCTGTACTATGACGTCTATGGCAATCTCAATATGATTTCCGTACACAACATCTTTGAAGATATTGATATGCTTCTAAAACCAATGAAAGCTACTGTATCATCAAGCCTTGAAAATAAATACGCTAGTTAGGAGGTGAACCCATGCAAGAAGCTTTTGACAAACTAAGAGGAGTCGATATCTTCTCTCTCAAGTCCTATATGGAACCTACTGGGTTCGCTTCCTTTAACGGGGCTTGGGTTCTGATTAATGAGCTTTTCGTCAACTTCTTCTTTTTCATTCTAAACGCAGTGGTGGGCTTCTTTTCTTTGCTGATTCGAATTCTTGAAAAAATTGATCTCTACTCTAGCTATAAGAACTATGTATTTAATGGAGCAATGAGTATCTGGAAAGGATTTATCGGCTCAAATGGAAGTGGAGTTGCCAAGCAATCACTCGTTTCAATGTTGCTTCTGATTTTAGCTTTCTATCTTTTTTATCAATATTTCTTTTCGAAAGGATCCTTTTCAAGAACACTCCTTCATGTTTTTCTAGTTCTCATCCTTGGCTTTGGTTACTTCGGAACAGTTGCAGGGACCTCTGGTGGTCTTTATCTGCTTGATACCATCAATAATGTCTCTAAAGAGGTCACTAAAAATATCACTCATATTAAAGTAGAGTATGGAAAAAATAAGACGATCAAAATCGGTGATTCTATGGCAGATAGCTATATAGCAGAAACATCTTATAAAGCCTATGTCTTTGTCAATACTGGACAAGAAAATGGAAAATACAAGAATAGCCAAGACGGGAAACAAGAAACTTTTGACGATAGTAAGGTACTAGGAACAAGCGATAAAAATGGAAACTTTACAGCGGTTAAATCCAAAGACCGCTCCAAATATCTAGATGAACTAGGAAATGGAGCTAATGACGATGGCGAAAAGAACCGTTGGGTTTCGGCAATGCCTGATTTCATCTTTACTCGTATGTTTTATGTCATATTTAAAATTTTTGATGCTTTTGTATTAGCGATACCAGTTATTTTGATTCAAATGTTAAATGTCATTGCTCAGACACTCGTCCTGATGATGATCCTGCTCTTTCCAATTGTGCTATTAATGTCCTTTGTACCAAGAATGCAGGATCTGATTTTTTTGGAGTCTTGAAAGTCATGTTTGGTGGGCTGCTTTTCCCAGCTATCACGAGTCTATTAACTCTATTAGTCTTCTATATTGAAAAAATGATCGAAAACATTATCATTACAGGCTTTGATGGCATTCTTAAAACACTCCCATCCTTGATCATCTTTGGCCTTGTCTTTAAACTACTCATTTCAGTTGTCTCAAAAGGACTCGTATATTTCTTTCTATGGAAATACAAAGCTGAATTGCTCCAATTCATTCTTGGATCCAAAGCTCGAATGGTAGCAAGTGATATTGGAAATAAAGTTGAAAAAAAGGAGTCACAAAAAAACCCGAGAGGTGGCTTCACAAGTACCATCACGAAGTCTTTCATCTGCTCAACACCTTGGAAATTTTGCTTTAGCAGGTGCTGGTTTGGGAGCTGGAATGCTCATGAATGCCAAGAGTCACTTCCAAAATGTTGGTTCTTTCTTTACCAATAAAGAATCAGAGCACCAACCTGATGAGGTGCTCCCAACAGAAACACTTGAGACTCCAATAAGTCCAGATGCTCCAGAACCAAACATTCCGAAAAACAAAGCCAACGCTAGAAGGGATTAAACCAGTTGAAGAAAAAAACACTACAAACTCCTTCAATGGAATCCCCAATCACGGTGAAGCCAACACCAAGTTCAAACGAGGAATTTCAAACTCTTAAAGAAGAATGGATTTCTCCATTTAAACAGCTCCGCATTAATAGTATTGAGCACAAATTAGAGGAATATAAAGATCCTCAATCCATGTATAAAGCCCAAGGATCGAATGCCTTCACTCGTGCTTATAGGAAAACCATGACACGAGATGATAAATTGAGAACCAATATTGAACGAAGAGACCGATTGACAGAACGCTTAAGACAACTTAGAGGAGAATGATATGAATACCAAGATACGCTCAAGAACTGCTTTTCCAAGAGTTCTTGAAGAAACTCTTTATCAAGCCTACCAAGAAGGAAAACTCTCAGTCGATTTCCTTCTTTTGTTTCCAGTATCAGAACAAGAAAGAGACAAAATCATCTTACAGGCTAAGTCCTATTCAGTCGTTTTAGATGCAAAATGGCGTTTTGGGACTGTTCTGTTCACTGCTTATATAAGACGTTAACTAGAAAGGAGATTCGATGAAAAAACTAAAATGGTTTCTATTAGCCGGTCTCATTCCTCTCTTTCTACCGGTCCTCATCATCATTATCCTTATGGGGGCTGTCGGAGGTGGTGGAACGAATGGCTCACCTCAATCCCAAAATGGAGTGACTTATGCGGATCACTGGTCAGATGGAGATCCCTATACTCACAACCTACTGGTTCATCGCTTCGGTATTACAGCAGAGCAATTAGACGGCTTTTTAGATACGTTAGGAATCTCCTATGATAAGAACCGAATTAATGGAAAAAAGCTCCTCGAATGGGAAGCTAAATCTAATCTTGATGTTCGTGGAATCGTTGCGATCGCACTGAATGAAAGTTCCCTTGGAACTGCTGGGATAGCCACTAATCCTGGTGCCAATATGTTTGGTTTTGGGGCTTATGATTCCAATCCAGAATATGCCAATAACTTTAATGACGAGGTTGCGGTTGTCGGACTAACCCAACAAACCATCATTGGAAATAAAAAAACCAAACCTTCAAAATTCAAGATGATAAGGCTAAAAAAAGTTTGCGAATGGTACTCTAAATCCTTCTACCGATGGTGGTGTTTATTTCACAGATACTACAGGATCCGGAAAAAGACGTGCAGAAACCATGCAAAAACTCGATCAGTATATAGATGAACATGGAGGAACTCCAACAGCTCCGAAGGAAACAAATGATACTGGGACTAGAATCAGCTCAAGCGAAATTCCATCAGGATATAGCATCACGCAAACTATTGATACGACTAATTATATAGCTAGTAGCTATCCCTGGGGACAATGTACTTGGTTTGTTTTTAACAGAGCAAAACAACTAGGAATTACATTTGACCCCTATATGGGGAATGGGAATCAATGGATGGAAAAATCTGGGTATTCAACCACGAAAACACCTACGGAACACTCCGCACTATCATTCTCATCAAGTCAAGCTGGGGCAGATCCAGTATACGGTCACGTAGCATTTGTAGAGCAAGTTAAATCTGATGGTTCTATACTTATATCCGAATCGAATTTTAAGGGACTTGGAATAGTCAGCTATCGCACATTTGATGCAGAAACTGCCAAACAATTTACCTATGTTATTGGACATTAGAAAGGATAATTATATGGATGCACTACAACAAGTAAAACTAGATAAAATTGAAAATCTTCTTCAAGTATTGGTGAACCTTCTTGACAAAAAAAGCAACTCCAATCACTTGGAAATTATAACTCAAAAAGAAGTTCTAAAAGAATTGAATATATCACCTAACACGCTGAAGAGTTGGGAAAGAAAAGGACTAGCTCGTCTGGAACCACCTATTGAAGGAACGAGAACCGTCTACTATAAACGGCAAGACATCATTAAATTTCTATCAACTTAATAGTAAAGCAGGAATGCAACAAACAACTCACGAATATGCTAAAAATAATATCATCTTAAAAAGAAGGTGAGGGTCTTATTTTAGCCTTTTAAAATATCCGAATCAAGAGGCGTTATGAATAAAGAAACCATTCAACACAACAATAAAAAAAGTTATAAAAATTACCAAGCAGAACGGTGAAATAAGCTATTCAATCAAAGGTGTTTATATCGGAACAGACATTAAGACTGGTAAGCGAATTACAAGAACAATCACTGCTAAAACATTAAAAAGCTCTAGATAGAAAAAAATTATTGAATCCAAAAATTCAATTTGAAAAAAATCTGGGTCAACTACTAAAGAAACTATCCAAATCGGTAATTTTTGAAAGTTTAGCTGAATTTTGGTTCAGCCATTTTAAAAACTTAGGGTATCTTCGCAAAAATACAATAAACCGCGTTCGAGGGTACTTAGATACATACATCATTCCACAATTTGGCGATTATAGACCAGAGCAGATTGAAGCATCAGATATCCAATTATGGCTAAATCAATTAGCAAAAAAAGCCAAACAAGCAATTGAATCTGGGGGAAAACGTGCCCCGAAAGGCAGTGCAAAAAGATTTTGGTGCAATGGCACATAAAATGAGTGATATTTTTGATTTTGGAATAACAAATTGCGGTTTGAAAAACAATCCTGCAAAGACAATCAAGATACCACCAAAACCCAAAGCCATTAAAGAACGCATCATGGTCCTTCATGATGAGGATTTAAAACTTTGGCTAGCTTACCTTGACATACTACCAAACACGAGAGCAAATCGTCGGTTTAAAATCATTTGTAATACATTACTGGCTTCAGCACTACGAATCAATGAACTATTAGCTTTAGAAATTACTGATCTTGATTTTTGAAACTAATGAAATCATTGTCAATAAAAACTTTAATGTGGAAAAAGTGCTAATAAAAAAATTGAACCAAAAAGGAGGGATCATTTGTAAAAATTCTCCTAAAACTGATGCCGGTAATCGTAGAGTTGCTGTTCCAATATCAACTTTAGAAGGACTAAGAGAATTTCACCAAGAAATGAGTCTCTACTTTGAGGAACATCATTTACCAAGATCAAAATTGATATTTCCAACGATTTATGGAAATTATATGTGTGATAGAAATGAGCGTGCAACTCTAAAAAAACGACTTATCGAATTAGGACTACCAAATTATGGGTTTCACCTATTCCGACATACACATGCCTCTATGATGCTCAATGCCGGAACTAACTGGAAAGAGCTACAACATAGGATGGGACATAAGTCTATTACCACAACTATGGATACATATGCTGAACTAGCACCAAAGAAAAAAATTCGAAGCAGTTGATATTTTTCTGGATAAATTACAAGAACTCACGGATTAATACAATCACTACCTTTATCACTACCTTTTTACTTCAAAAGCCTGTACTCCTTGATTTGACAAGGATTACAGATTGATTATTTAACCCTTACAGAAGTGAAGTAAGCATTCAATACGAATCAATACAGAAGAAAAACGCTGATTTTAAGCGTTTTTTCTTTTTTTCGATTTCAATACATTTCACTATATTTCAGTCCAAACTCTACCTTTTTCTCTACCTTTTTTTAGATAAATATATCATCTGGATATTGAAGTTAAGCCCTGCTATCATTTCGATGGCAGGGCTTTTTAATGTTTGGTACACTACCTTCTTATCTATATTTTGATGGAGCTGAAGTTGACATCTACAAAGTTTAATGTTAAAATACATTCAAAAATATATTTGAATGAGGTGTTTTATGGTTCAAAATGTTGTTACTTCAATAATCCTGTATTCTGGGACAGCCGTAGACTTACTTATTATCCTAATGTTATTTTTTGCCAAAAGAAAAAGCAGAAAAGACATCATTAACATCTATTTAGGACAATTTCTAGGCTCTATTAGTCTAATATTGCTAAGTTTGCTTTTTGCATTTGTCTTAAATTATATTCCTAGTAAAGAGATTTTAGGTTTACTCGGTTTGATTCCAATTTTCCTAGGCCTCAAAGTTTTGCTTTTTAGGAGATTCTGATGGAGAAGCTATTGCAAAAGATGGTTTGCGCAAAGATGATAAAAAAACCTGATTTTTTTCTAGTAGCTATGATTACTTTTTGCAAGTTGTGGTGCTGACAATATTGGTGTTTTTTTGTCCCATATTTTATTACCTTAAATTTAGCGAATTTGATAGTGGCTTTACTTACTTTTTCTAGTCATGATTTATCTCTTGGTTTTTTTCTGCCCAAAAAAATTGGCACAAGTCCCTTCTGTTGGAGAAACTTTGGAAAAAAATATAGCAGATGGTTTATTGCCGTTGTTTATTTAGGATTGGGGATGTATATCCTGATTGAAAACAACAGCTTTAACATACTAAGGACTGTGTTCGGCTAGGAGAAAAAATTATGAAAAAAGATAGTATATGCCAAGTGAATATTATAAATCAACAAAATGTTACAACCGCAACGAACTACCTTGAAAAGGAAAAAGTCCAAAAATCACTTCGTATTTTATCAAAGTTTACCGATAATAAACAGATAAATATCATCTTTTATCTCCTTGCTGTTGAAGAACTCTGTGTCTGTGATATAGCCTGTTTACTAAATCTCAGTATGGCATCTGCCTCCCACCATCTTCGTAAACTAGCCAATCAAAACATCTTGGATACTAGAAGAGAGGGGAAAATTATATATTATTTTATAAAAGATGAGGAAATCAGAGATTTTTTTAATCAACTAGGATAACAACTATTTTTACTACTCTACCATTCACTCTACCTTTTTATTTTTGTAGCATTCTAAAAAAACATTGATGTACCAACGTTTCTAACAGCTAAAAATAGAAATTATTTAATCTTTTTTTATAAGTGAAGTAAGCATTCAATACGAATCAATACATAAGAAAAAAACGCTTATTTTAAGCGTTTTTTTCTTTTTCAATTTCAATAAAAAAATTAACTAAATAATTACATTTTTTTCGTGTAGTTTCTTAAAAATCAAACATCAATTTTATTAAAGCATATATTCGTGAGCATATAATTTGTGTGCGCTCTCACATTATGATATACTATATTTAACCCAAATATATTGGGGTTGTGAAAGGAGGGTGCATATTATGTTGTGGTCCATTATTGTAGGAGGTTTTATCGGTCTCGCTGCAGGAGCAATTACTAAAAAAGGTGGTTCAATGGGAATCATTGCAAATATTTTTTTGCTGGTTTAATTGGGTCATCCGTCGGCCAATCGCTTTTTGGGACATGGGGACCTTCTCTAGCGGGAATGTCAATTATTCCATCGATTGCTGGTGCGGTGATTGTTGTCGCTGTAGTATCCTTCCTTTTGGGTAAAAAAGGTTAACTTTTTACTCAATCATAAACTATAGATTTTAAATTTAGTATTGACGGGTAAACCTATAGTTTAGTGCTTTAATTGAAAAGGATTTTTATATGTCAAAAATCAAAGAAAAATATTATTACTTTATTTTCTGTATTTTTTTATCTTGACAATTTTCCTTCCTATTTTGATAGATTATCACCAGGTTAGTGATTTAGGAATTCAATTGACTAGCTGGCGACAGACATCATTAAAAAGTTGGCCAAGGTGTTGACAATGTCAAAGACGCTGCAGCCAAAAGCAGAACCACGTGTTCAATAATTACTAATTTAGAAAAAATAAAAGGAGGACATACTTATGTCTACAGAAGAAAAATTCAACCAAGCAGCAGGAGCTGTTAAAGAAGGCGTTGGTAAATTGGTAGGTGACAAAGGACTTGAAAGCGAAGGAGCTGCTGAAAAAGTTGCTTCTAAAGTTAAAGAAGTCGCTGAAGATGCAAAAGACGCTATTGAAGGCGCTGTTGAAGGTGTTAAAAACATCTTTAAAAAAGACGACGCTAAATAATAAAATTTAGGTAATCTTGCTATTTTCCTTGAAAACACTCCCTAACCGGGGGTGTTTTTGTTATTCGTTTTTATCAATGCATGTTTTATAGAGAAAAAAAGAATACAGGACAAACAAAGTCCTGTATTCTTAAAATAACTTAGAACAGATATGATAATGATACGACTAACATGATTATAGCGCAAATTATTTTTTTATGATTTTTTTACATATTGTTGTTTGAACAATTTATCAGAGAAAAGACTCAAAATAAGAGCAATCCAAAACACGGTAGTTCTTAAAATAAAAAAATAGTCATGGTACATACTCCTTTCGTTATTTTGTCAAACCAATAATTAAGTTGAATAGTAATTATCTAATTTTTCAAACATATCCATCTGCCCTGGTAAAAGCCTTTTGTTCTTTGATTATTAATCGGTATCTCTTTCTATATTTATTATAGCACAAACATCATTGTTAAACCAATAAATGTAATTTTTTTATAGTTTGGTGTTTGTACACTTTTAACAAGGATGACCCCTACTCCAAGCTTACTTCTAAAAAAAGTAATGAGTTAAATTCTCTTGCCCTTTTTTTACTGCTTCTGTTTTTGAGAGCGCTTGAAATATGTTATAATAAAAACTAGATTAAATTTTTTTGGAGGCAAACCGTGGGAAATTTCATTGAGCTAGTCTTTCATCGTTTCTTTTTGGGGATGATTGCGACGGCTTATTTTTGGTTATTGACACTAGCAGGAGGAGTGGTCTTTGGTATAGCACCCGCTAGTGCAACTCTCATGAGTTTATTTGCTGAAAATGGCTATTCTTACCGTGCTTATCGTTTCAAGGAAGCATGGGCTTTATTTAAGAGCAATTTTGTCAAAAGTAATCTCAGTTTCTACACCTTTATAGGGATTGACTTGATCTTGATTTATGGCTTGTATCTGATGATTCAGTTGCCAAACCAGACCATTATCCACTTGGCAGCAACATTTTTTTAAATATCTTTTTGGTAGCCTTGGTATTTTTTTGGCTTATACAGTTTCTCTAAAATTGCAAGTTTATTTTGACTTATCCTATCAAAATACCTTGAAGCTAGCCTTTATCGGAATTTTTATGAGCTTGTCAGCAGTGGCCAAGGTTCTTCTTGGTAGCGTCTTGTTAGCCATTATTGGGTTCTATATGCCAGCCCTTATCATTTTTGTAGGGATTGGTATGTGGCATTTCTTTATTAGTGATTTATTGGAGCCTGTTTATGAAAGCATTCATGAAAAATTGGCGTCCAAATAGAATGAAACAGTTTTGGCTTCATTCGCTCCTTAGAACCTATAGTTGGGTGATGATTGTCATCATTGCTAGCTTTGCTCTTTTGATTTCCTATGTAAACTGGGATAGTCGCGAAAAAGAAGCAAGACAGGTTTCCCAGCGTGTTTTGACTCGGACGGTGAGCGAGGTTGAGTATTATTATCGAGAATCAGCGCGTTCAGCCCAAAGTTTAGTAGATAATCAAGCGCGAATCGAGGGAATTTATAAGTATTTTAGCCTTAGTACACCAGATTATTTCTATTGGCAACTGGAGCGTAAGGCATCACCCTATATTTCTGTATCCATTTATGAAAATATCGATGACCTTTATGTGCGCAATGATTTTGTAACGGGTGTAGCCATTGTCTTGCAAGACTCGACAGAAGTTTATGTTTCGACTAGGGACAATCGTAGTGGTTACAAGGTTTCTGCAGACGCCTTTAAGCCAGATGCTAATAGTTTTGCCGTTCCCGTATCCGATCCAGTATCGGATCAAGCTCTTGGAGTTATTTATGTTTCTGTATCTTCCGATGTTTTTTATAAGGCTATTGACAATACCAGAGGAAATATCCCAATTGCTGTGAGCATAACCTCTCCTTTTGAAACGGAAATGTTTCACCAAGGTGAAAAAAGTGATCGAGAGGAATGGTTGCAAGATGAGACTGCTCATGGTTATCAGGTTCAGGTTGCTGTTCCGCGAGGCTATGTCCTTAGTGGTAGTATCTCTAGTTCTGTCTTTATTCTTGCTTTAAGTCTCCTCTTTATCGTTATTTTATATGTAACCTTGAAAAAAACATTTTCGCAGTATCAAACCCAGGTTGTTGATCTAGTGGAAACAATCCATGATATTGCGCAAGGAGAACAAGGTAAAAGAATTGATCTCACGAAAAAAGACCAGGAATTGCTTGTAATCGCTGAGACGACAAATGATATGTTGGATCGATTGGAGAGAAATATCCATGATATTTATCAACTTGAACTGAGTCAAAAAGATGCCAATATGCGCGCCCTACAAGCTCAGATAAATCCACATTTTATGTACAATACTCTGGAGTTTCTACGGATGTACGCGGTCATGGAGAACCAAAATGAACTAGCGGATATTATCTATGAGTTCAGTAGTCTCCTGCGCAATAATATCTCTGACGAGCGAGAAACGACATTAAAGCAAGAAGTGGAGTTTTGTCGGAAGTACAGTTATCTCTGTATGGTGCGTTATCCAAAATCCATTGCTTACGGATTTAAGATCGACCCTGGCTTGGAAGAAATGCGCATTCCAAAATTCACCCTCCAACCCTTGGTGGAGAATTATTTTGCTCATGGAGTTGATTATCGACGTACAGATAATGTGATTAGTATCAAGGCCTTGAAAAAAGAAGGCTATGTTGAGATTTTGGTAACCGATAATGGGCGTGGAATGCCTGCCGAAAAATTAGCAGAGATCCAGGACAAATTAGCTCAAAGAACCTTTGAACATACAGTGGATTATAGTGGGAAACGGCAGTCCATTGGGATTGTCAATGTGCATGAGCGCTTTGTGCTCTACTTTGGTGACCGGTATGATATCAGTGTAGAATCTGTTGAAAAAGAAGGTGTTCGCTATCGAATTACCATTCAAAATGAAGAGAAAGGATAAAGATGTATAAAGTACTTTTAGTGGACGACGAGTACATGATTACAGAAGGTCTCAAACGTTTGATTCCTTTTGATAAGTGGGATATGGAAGTCGTTGCAACAGTCAATCATGCTGACGATGCTCTGGACTACGTTCGAGAACATCCCGTCGATATTGTTATTTCAGATGTCAATATGCCTGACAAGACAGGGCTTGAAATGATTGGGGAGATGAAGGAGTTGTTGCCAAATGCTTACTATATCCTCCTTTCAGGCTACCAAGAATTTGACTATGTCAAAAAAGCCATGAATCTCAATGTCGTTGATTATCTGGTCAAACCAGTCGATAAGGTTGAGCTTGAACACTTGCTTGAAAAGATTGCCAGTCAGCTTGGTGAAAAATCTCATGAGCCAGAAATATTGAGTCAGCAACTCGATGAAGAAGCCTTCAAGACTCATCTCAGCCAAAAAGAAAACTGGTGGATTGGACTTTCAAAAGAAAAACAAGGGGATTTTGTTATTCCTTACTACGTTCTAGGTCAAGACTGGCAGATCGTCCTTGCAGATCAGGAATTTGAGGGCTTATTGGTCATGCCTTTTGAAGCACCTTATCAATCCAACTTTGAAAAATGGAAGCGTGATATTGAAAAGACTCTCTTTTATGGCTCGGTCAATTTAGATCAATCTGAAAGTCTCTTTTCTTACTACGAACCCATCTATCGAGTGATTATCCAGGGGAATCTCCAGCAGATTATCGAGGAGTTGACCTTACTTGAGAAGATTGTCTTAGAAAACACACCAAGGGTTTCCATTACCAAGCAGCTCTTTACCCAGTTTGTCATGGATGTTTTCCATCTTTTTGAACATCTGAAGGCAGACGACATGACAGATATTGTCAAAAACATCCATGCCATTACAACTTTTGAGGACCTAGTCGCTTATACCAAGGAAACCTTGACATCCTTCTTTGGTCAATACCGCATGAATGAAAATGTGGTCAGTGTGCTCGAGGTTATTGGTAGAGATTACCAAAAAGAGCTTTCTCTCAAGGATATCAGCAAGGATCTCTTTATCAATCCCGTTTATTTGGGTCAGCTAATCAAGAAGGAAACCAATTCCACCTTTGCGGAGCTTCTCAATAAGCAACGTATCAAGGCAGCTCAACAGCTTTTGCTATCTACAAATGATAGTATCGAGGATATCTGTTATACAGTTGGTTACAGTAATGTTGGTTATTTCTATAAGGTCTTTCGAAAACTATGTGGGAAGTCTCCTAAGGCCTACCGTAAACAGGTGGAAGCAAACTTGTAGGATTTGTTTTGCTTGTTAAAATATGCTATAATAAAATAAAAAACATAAGGGGGTTGCTTTGATGAAAAAGAAACCAATCTATCTATGGGTATTACTGATTTTTTCAGCCTTACTCTCAGCAATGTCACTATTTGGAATCATATCTCCAGTACCTACTGCGGAGGGTATGAGCAATCTAGAAACATCGGCATCAGGTGTTAATGCTACTTATGCTAAGGAGCTCGTTGATTACACCATTAAGGTATCGGAGCATGGTCATTCTATCTTCAGCATTCTCTTGGTTGTCTTATCTGTTATTCTAGTTGTTGTGGCTTTGGTTTTCCTTATTCGTAAAAACCTTCAATTGGCTAACTACACTTATCTTGCTTATGTCTTCGTTGCCATCGTTGGTTCTATCTACAACTTTATCGGCGTTCAGGATGCGGTTTCACTTTTTACAGACCCTAACATCCGTATGGGAGCGGAGCTTGGTGCCAAAGGTTCAGCTATTTTGGGGATCGTACTCAATGTTATCTTCCTAGCAATCGTCTTCTATAAAATGTGGCGTCAGCAAAAAGAATTGACAGAAACTCAAGAAGAGGAAGAACTTGCCTAAGAGTTGACAAAGCATAACTATCAAGATACAATCTTGGTAGTTATTTTTTATGATTCAAAAAAGGAGGAGAAAATGAAAAAAATTTCCTTGGTCTACATCAGTCTGAGCGGCAATACGGAGAGTTTCGTAACACGATTGAAGGCTTACCTATTAGAACAGTATGAGAACATTGAAGTAGAAAAAATTCATATTAAAGATTTGGTCAAGGAAGGAGAAGATTTTTTTGAAATGACCAACCCATATGTGGTTTTTCTACCGACTTATTTAGAAGGTGGCAATGGTGTTGATAATGGTGATGTGGAGATTTTGACTACTCCAGTAGGTGATTTTATCGCCTATGGAGACAATGCCAGCAAGTGTTTTGGTGTCGTAGGATCAGGCAATCGTAATTTTAACAATCAATACTGTTTGACGGCTAAACAATACAGCCAGCGCTTTGGTTTCCCCGTTCTAGCTGACTTTGAGATGCGTGGAATGCTGGGAGATATTAAAAAAGTTGCAGGGATTATTGCAGAACTCTATGAATTAGAAGCTTTATAAGAGGCTAGATTTTCTGAGGAAGAGTTTTATTCTATGGATAAAGGATTTACTTCAAAGGGGACAATCGAAA